>Ga0209726_10000348_pt1 | contig 89225 bp, 83 predicted proteins | sample Subgrocontami54m_FD_187453 | JGI IMG/M metagenome (GOLD analysis project Ga0209726, IMG submission 187453) | Subsurface groundwater microbial communities from S. Glens Falls, New York, USA - GMW46 contaminated, 5.4 m (SPAdes) (version 3) | ecosystem: Environmental > Aquatic > Deep subsurface >...
TCTGGCGGCCCCGCGGCAAAGAAAAAGAGCGACCTGGGTAGCAGGTCGCTCGTGTTAGAAGCGGGGACATTTCTCTGTTCCACCCCTTATGCGACGGGAACAGAGAAACGTCCCCGTGAGCGGGAAAATAGAAACGTCCCCGGAAAAGAAAAAGCCCGGCGACTACCTACTCTCCCAATACCTTGCGGTATAAGTACCATCGGCCATGCGGGGCTTAACTTCCGAATTCGGAATGGGATCGGGTGTGGCCCCCGCGGTATGATCACCGGGCAAACCTGGTCAAGCGAATTATGAAATCCCACACGCCCCGCGGGACCACGCCTTCCGGCGGGTCTCGCAGAGCCTGAAGAAAATGACAACGGCATGTGTCTACGCCGAAAAAATAAGCAGATAAGCCGCACGGGCGATTAGTACGGGTTGGCTGAAACGCTCACGCGTCTTACACCTCCCGCCTATCAACCTGGTAGTCTACCAGGGCCCTTTAGGGAGCTTGCGCTCCGGGAAACCTAGTCTTGGAGTGGGCTTGGCGCTTAGATGCTTTCAGCGCTTATCCTGTCCGGACATGGCTACCCAGCGATGCTCCTGGCGGAACAACTGGGACACCAGAGGTCCGTACACCCGGGTCCTCTCGTACTACGGGTGGGTCTCCTCAAGTTTCCTACGCCCACATGAGATAGAGACCGAACTGTCTCACGACGTTCTAAACCCAGCTCGCGTACCGCTTTAATCGGCGAACAGCCGAACCCTTGGGACCTTCTCCAGCCCCAGGATGCGATGAGCCGACATCGAGGTGCCAAACCGGATCGTCGATATGAACTCTCGGATCCGATAAGCCTGTTATCCCTAGAGTACCTATTATCCGTTGAGCGACGGCGATTCCACCTTCAATACCGCCGGATCATTAAGCCCGACTTTCGTCCCTGCTCGAGTTGCATCTCTCGCAGTCAAGCGCCCTTTTGCCTTTACACTCGACGCGCGATTGCCGACCGCGCTGAGGGCACCTTTGGGCCCCTCCGTTATCGTTTAGGAGGGAACCGCCCCAGTCAAACTGCCCACCTATCACTGTCCGCCATCTGGCTTCACAGATTTGACGTTAGAACGCGCGAATAAGCAGGGTGGTATTTCACCGTTGGCTCCCCCCAGGCTAGCACCTGGGGATCGACGCCTCCCACCTATCCTACACAGCTTGGCCACACGCTCAATAACAGGTTGCAGTAAAGGTTCTAGGGTCTTTTCGTCTACATGCGGGCACGCAGCGTCTTCACTGCGACCACAATTTCGCCGAGCCCCCCCTCGAGACAGCGATCAGCTCGTTACACCATTCGTGCGCGTCGGAACTTACCCGACAAGGAATTTCGCTACCTTAGGACCGTTATAGTTACGGCCGCCATTCACTGGGGCTTGAATTCGGCGCTTCACCTTACGGATGACGCCTCCTCTTGACCTTCCAGCATTGGGCAGGTGTCAGTCACTATACGTCGTCAATACGACTTTGCAGTGACCTGTGTTTTTACTAAACAGTCGGCTGATCCTCTTTACTGTGGGTCACCAGGGCTTTGACACCCCGGCGACCACCCCTTATCCCGAAGTTACGGGGCGAGTTTGCCGAGTTCCTTAAGGGGGGTTCTCTCGAACGCCTTGGGATTTTCTCCCCGCCTACCTGTGTCGGGTTACGGTACGGGCACTGAACAGACTTCCGACGATGAATTTTCTTGGCAGCATAGCCTCAACCAGTTTAACTCGGCTGTCGCCTCGTCTCCCCCGGCACCTTGCCTTACGGCTGTATGCCGGGACCGGGACGTCCAATACCCGGATGGCCTAGCTTCCTGCGTCCTCAACGTCAGTCAAACGCCTGCCCAGTGGTTGCCGAATGTTAACGGCATGTCCATCGCTGACGCCTTTCGGCCTAAGCTTAGGACCGACTCACCCTGGGTGGATTAACCTTCCCCAGGAACCCTGAGGCTTACGGCGGCACCGTTTCTCGCGGTGCTTATCGCTACTCATACCGGCATTCTCACTTCCGCTTCGTCCAGCGCGCCTAACAGCGTCGCCTTCAACCTAACGCGGAACGCTCCCCTACCACGATCCTGGCACGAATGCCAAGACCATCCGCGGCTTCGGTGATGTGCTTGAGCCCCTATCATTGTCGGCGCTGGATCGCTCGACCGGTGAGCTGTTACGCACTCTTTAAATGATGGCTGCCTCTGAGCCAACATCCCGGTTGTCTATGCAACCCAACATCCTTTAACACTTAGCACACCCTTTGGGACCTTAGCCGACGGTCTGGGTTGTTTCCCTCGCGTCCGTGCAGTTTATCCCGCACGGGCTGACTCCTGGAATATGGCGCCGTGGTATTCGGAGTTTGGTTGGGTTCAGTAACCTGGTGTGGTCCTTAGCCCATCCAGTGCTCTACCCCCACGTCGGAACTTCCAAGGCTAACCCTAGAGTTATTTCGGGGAGAACCAGCTATCACTAGGTTTGATTGGTCTTTCGCCCCTATCCACAGCTCATCCCACAGTTTTTCAACACTGATGAGTTCGGGCCTCCCACCGCTGTTACGCGGTGTTCGCCCTGGCCATGGCTAGATCACCTAGCTTCGGGTCTATTCGAACACGCTTATTGGCGCCCATTTAGGACTCGCTTTCGCTACGCCTTCCCTGGGGTCACCAGGTTAGACTTGCGTGGCCGAATAACTCGCCGGATCATTATGCAAAAGGCACGCCCTCACCGGACCTTACGGCCGGCTCGGACTGCTGTGTAAGCTGTCGGTTTCAGGTTCTATTTCACTCCCCTCCCGGGGTTCTTTTCACCTTTCCCTCGCGGTACTCGTACACTATCGGGTTTCGACACGTATTTAGCCTTGGAGGGTGGTCCCCCCAGATTCCCATGAGGTTCCACGTGTCTCATGGTACTTAGGAACTGTCTCCACTCCACGACACGCAGGTTTTACCTACAGGACTATCACCTTCTATGGTGGGCCGTTCCAGGCCCTTTGGCTACCTGTCGTCATGAAGCGAGTGCTAGTCACAGCATTCTGAGACAGCCCTGCAACACCCTGCTGGCAACGCGTGACTGCTATCACACCAACAAGGTTTAGGCTGTTGCCCGTTCGCTCGCCGCTACTTGGGCAATCTCGGTTGATTTTTTTTCCACGGTTACTGAGATGTTTCACTTCACCGTGTGTGGCGTCCCACACTTATGCATTGGGTGTGGGATGCTGCCGGATCAACGGCAGCGGGTTGCCCCATTCGGACATCTCCGGATCAACGCCTGCTTGCGGCTCCCCGAAGCTTATCGCAGCTTGCTACGTCCTTCATCGCCGGTCGAAACCGAGGCATCCACCGTACAGCTCTTAGTAGCTTACCTACAGAGAACTTTCTCGGCGAAGACACATGCAGTTGTCAAAGAGCGGATCCGCCGTCGTCCCCATCCGTGCCGGGTGTGAGGGCGAGAATCCGTTGTCGCTCACGATCCAAACTGGTGGACCAGAGCGGGATCGAACCGCTGACCTCCTGCTTGCAAAGCAGGCGCTCTCCCAACTGAGCTACTGGCCCCTGGGAAAAGCTAAAAGCGGTTCTCTCTCAAAGAGCGATGCGCTGCCGAGCCCGGCTGAAAAGGTGGTGGGCCGAACAGGAATTGCACCTGTGACCCCCGCGTTATCAGCACGGTGCTCTACTAACTGAGCTATCGGCCCGGAGGACAGCGCAGATACAAGACAATTCAGAGATGTGCGTGCCTATCCCGCAGTCGTTCAAGAAGGATCACGGTCAGTGTCTCCAGAAAGGAGGTGATCCAGCCCCACGTTCCCGTAGGGCTACCTTGTTACGACTTAGCGCCAGTCACCAAGTTCACCTTCGGCGGTTCCGTCCCTTGCGGGTTCGTACACCGACTTCGGGTGCCCCCGGCTTCCATCGCTTGACGGGCGGTGTGTACAAGGCCAGGGAACGTATTCACGGCGGCGTAGCTGATCCGCCATTACTAGCGATTCCGGCTTCACGTAGGCGAATTGCAGCCTACGATCCGAACTGAGCGGTCGTTTAAGCGATTAGCTTGCCCTCACGGGTTTGCAGCGCGTTGTCGACCGCATTGTAACACGTGTGTAGCCCCAGGCATAAAGGCCGTACGGACTTGACGTCATCACCACCTTCCTCCAGCTCATCGCTGGCAGTCCCGCTAGAGTGCTCGGCACCTTGCGGCCCGGTCGCAACTAGCAGCAATGGTTGCGCTCGTTATGGCACTTAAGCCAACACCTCACGGCACGAGCTGACGACAGCCATGCAGCACCTGTGCAAGATCTCGACTGGTTACGAGTCGTCGCCCTTTCAGGTCCCTACTCCTTGCATGTCAAGCCTGGGTAAGGTTCTTCGCGTAGCATCGAATTGAACCACATGTTCCACCGCTTGTGCTGGCCCCCGTCAATTCCTTTGAGTTTCAACCTTGCGGCCGTACTCCTCAGGTGGAGCACTTATCGTGTTAACTGCGGCACTGATCCCAAGACGGGACCAACACCTAGTGCTCATCGTTTACGGCTAGGACTACCAGGGTATCTAATCCTGTTCGCTCCCCTAGCTTTCGCATCTCAGCGTCAGGTATGGACCAGCGAGCCGCTTTCGCCACTGGTGTTCCTCCCGATATCTACAGATTTCACCCTTACACCGGGAATTCCGCTCGCCTCTTCCACCCTCCAGTCCTGCAGTCCCCTGCCGCGTACCACGGTTGAGCCGTGGCCTTTCAGGCAGGGCTTACGGAACCGCCTACACGCCCTTTACACCCAGTAAATCCGAGCAACGCTCGCCCCCTCCGTATTACCGCGGCTGCTGGCACGGAGTTTGCCGGGGCTTTCTTCCGAGGTACCGTCAAGCATGAGCCACTGTTCGCAGCCCATGCCTTCGCTCCTCGTAACAGCGGTTTACGACCCGAAGGCCTTCATCCCGCACGCGGCGTCGCATGGTCAGGCTTTCGCCCATTGCCAAAGATTCTCGACTGCAGCCTCCCGTAGGAGTCTGGGCAGTGTCTCAGTCCCAGTGTGGCTAACCGTCCTCTAAGGCTAGCTACCCGTCATAAGCCTTGGTAGGCCGTTACCCTACCAACTAGCTGATGGGACGCAGGTCCCTCCCAAAGTGGTAGCTCCTTGCGGATCGCCACCTTTCCTTGCAAGGCCAGGAGGCCTCGCAAGCACATGTGGTATTAGCCTGTCTTTCGTCAGGTTGTCCCACTCTTCGGGGCAGGTTACCTACGCGTTACTCACCCGTTTGCCGCTATCCCCTTGCGGGGATCGCTCGACTTGCATGCCTTATCCACGCCGCCAGCGTTCGCTCTGAGCCAGGATCAAACTCTCCGTCAAATCAGGTCCCAGCGTCGGTCAACCCCTTGCGGGGCCGGCCAGCGCCGGAATCGTCCTTGATGGGTACTACGATCCGTTGAACCTTCTGGAACTTCTGGGGATAGGCACAGCACATCTCTGAATTGTCAAAGACCGGATAGAGATATGAAGAGAGCGCTCGATCGAGAGCGCTCTGGTATCTCTCAAAGGGAGTCTTTGGGGGAATGGCCTAGCTTGTCAAATGCGTGGTGTACAGCCCGAACCGTTCTCGAGCGGTGAGTGAGAATACCAGCGAAGACCTGGTGTGTCAAGCGGATTTCAGGATTTTACCAGACGGCGGAAGTGTCTGGAGCCGACCTGGAGCACCTGCCCTGCGGCCTGGTCCAGGGCCATGAACGGCTCCTTGACGACCGTGCCGGAGAGCTTCACTGCGCCCTGGGTCAGCAGGCGACGGGCCTCGTTCTTGGTCTTGGCCAGCTGGCCGTCCACAAGGACCTGCGGCCACTCGATCTTGCCGTCTTTGACCGCGGCGATGCGCAGCTCTGGGATCTCGGTGGGCTGCTCTTTCTTGGAGAAGACCTTGAAGAACTCCTGCTTGGCCGCCTGCGCCGCCTCGGCGCCATGATAGAGTGCCACGACGTCGAGGGCCAGGTTGGCCTTGACGTCGCGCGGGTTGACCGCGCGCGTTGCAATCTGCTGCGAGAGCTCGGCCATCCGGGCCTCGGGCAGATCGGTCAAGAGCGTGTAGTAGCGGATGATCAGCGAATCCGGGATGGACATGAGCTTGCCGAACATCTGCTCCGGGGCCTCGGCGATGCCGATGTGGTTGCCGAGCGATTTGGACATCTTCGCCACACCGTCGGTGCCTTCGAGCAGCGGCATCGTAATGACCACTTGCGGCTCCTGGCCGTAGGAGCGCTGGAGGTTGCGGCCGACGAGCAGGTTGAACTTCTGGTCGGTGCCGCCCAGCTCGACATCGCAATGGCCATGCTTCTTGCCGATCGCCACCGAGTCATAGCCTTGCATCAGCGGATAAAACAGCTCGAGCAGGCTGATTTCTTGTCCGGCCTTCAGCCGTTTTTGGAAATCATCCCGCTCGATCAGCCGGGCCACCGTGTAGCGGGACGCCAATTCCACCAGCTGCGGCAGCCCGAACGTCCTGCCGAACCACTCGCTGTTCTCCTGCCGTTCGAAGGTGCGGTCCTCGCGCAGCACTTTCCGGACCTGGGCCAGGTAGGTCTTGGTGTTGACGTCAATCTCCGCGGCCGTCATCGGCTTGCGGGTCTTGGACTGGCCGGAGGGATCGCCCACCAGTGCGGTGGCGTCGCCAATGAGGAAGATGACCTTGTGGCCGAGGTCCTGGAAGTGCCGGAGCTTGCGCAGCAAGACGGTGTGGCCGAGGTGGAGGTCAGGAGCGGTGGGGTCGAAGCCGGCCTTGATGATGAGGGGCCGGCCGGTCTTCAGCTTCTCGGCCAGCTCAGCCTCGGAGATGATCTCCGTGGCGCCCCGGCGGATCAGCTCAAGTTGGCTAGGCATTTACGGCTGCGGGTCCTGTCGCGGGGCCGACCTACTCGCCTGGCAACGGGGACGTTTCTGCGTCATTCAAATAAGCTAGACGCAGAAATGTCCCCGCTTTACAGCTCCTAGCGGGGACATTTCTGGCGCTTCTGCCAAGCGAGGGCGCCGAGAAACGTCCCCCAGCGGCCTTAGGCTTTCTCGCCGGGGATGTTTTTGTTGCTGAGCCCGATCTTGCGCTCGAGCTCATCGAGCTTGATGACCTGGGCCTGCACCTTGGTGCCGACCTTGTACTTCTCGTCGAGCTTCTCGGTCGGCCCCAGGTCCAGCTCGGAGAGGTGCATCAGCCCCTCGACGTCCGGCGCAATCTCCAAGAAGAGGCCGAAGCCGGCCACCTTGGTCACGACGCCGTCCACGACCGAGCCCATCGAGAACTGCTGGATGAGCTGCGGCCACGGGTCCTCGATGAGCTGCTTCATGCCGAGCGTGATGCGGTGGTTGTCCGGCTCGCACGTGAGCACGCTCACGTCCACCATCCGGCCCTTCTTGAGCACTTCGGAGGGATGGTTGATCTTGCGGGTCCAGGAGATGTCGGCGTTGTGCAGCATGCCCTCGAGCCCGTCTTCCAGCTCGATGAAGGCGCCGTAGTCAGTCAACTGGCGCACGCGGCCGACCACCTTAGCACCGACCTTGTACTTCTCCACCGCGCCCACCCACGGGTCGCCCTGGGCCTGGCGCATGCCGAGCGAGAGCCGCTGGTTCTTGGCGTCCACCGCCAGCACCTGGGCCTCGATCTCCTGCCCCACCGTCAAGAGCTCCGATGGGTGGTTGATCCGCTTGGACCAGGACAGCTCGGAGATGTGGACGAGGCCCTCGATGCCTGGCTCGACCTCGACGAAGGCGCCGTAGGGCACCAAGTTCACGACCTTGCCCTTGATCTTGCTGCCGACCGGGTACTTGATGTCCGCGTGCTGCCACGGGCTGGGCAGAAGCTGCTTCAGGCCCAGCGAGACCTTGTTCGAGGTGCGGTCCACCGAGAGGACCACGATGTCGAGCTGCTGGCCCACGTTGAGCACGTCCGACGGGTGGCCGATGCGGCCCCACGAGATGTCCGAGATGTGCAGCAGGCCGTCCACCCCGCCCAAATCCACGAACGCGCCAAAGTCGGTCAGGTTCTTGACGGTGCCGCTGCGGCGCTCGCCCACGGTGAGCGACTCCACGAGCGTCTTGCGGATGGAGTCCTTCTCCTTGAGCATGTAGTCGCGGTGAGAGACCACGATGTTCTTCCGCGCGCGGGAGATCTTGAGGATGATGAACTTGAGCTGCTGGCCGATGATGGAGTCGAGGTTCGTGTAGCCCTTCATCGAGGCGAGCGAGGCCGGCATGAAGGCTTCCATGCCGATGTCCACCATCAAGCCGCCCTTGACCTTGCGCACCGGACGGCCCTCGATGATGTCGTTCTCTTTATAGTTGTTGATGATCCGCTCCCAGCCCTTCTGGCGCTCGGCTTTGTGCTTGGAGAGGATGACCATGCCCTGCTCGTCTTCGATGGTTTCGACGAGCACTTCGACTTCGTCGCCGACCTGCAGCTTGTCCGGCTCCGGGAACTCCATCCGGTTGATGGCGCCCTCGGACTTGAAGCCGATATCGACGACCACGTCCTGCGCGGTCAGCGCGATGACGATGCCTTTGACGATCTGGCCCTCGGTGATCCCCCGCATGCTGCGGTCGTACAGGTCAGCGAGTGAAGCTGTTCGGACATCAAATTCAACAACGGCAGGATCAAGAACGGTAGGCATCTCGGGAAGTTTATCCATGGGTTGTGGTTGCGAGGTGCCGCCACGCATCCGTGACCGCGGCGGCGAGCAGTTCATGGCGACGGCGCGTCGTGTCCTCGGCTGCCGCAGGCTGACTGCCTGCATGCCCCAGACTCCTTGGGTCCAGGGCCTCCAGCGCGGAGGCTGCGCCTATCGAGCCGTAAGTATACGGAATCGGGGGGCCGAACGCAACCCGGATTTTCGACGGCTGCAGCGACGTCTTCCCCGGGGGCAGCGCCTCGTGACTGCCGGTGATGAGTGCAGGCACGATCGGGGCCTGGCCGGCGATCGCGAGCAGGCCCACCCCCCGCTTCGCCTGCCCCAGCCGCCCGTCGAGCTGGCGGGTGCCTTCAGGGAAGATGGCGATCACGCCGCCGCGCTTGAGCACGCTGAGGGCTGCGCGCACCGCGCTCATGTCCCCTTCCCCGCGCCTGATCGGCATGACCCCGACGTTGCGCATGTACCAGCCGAGCAGCCCGTGGAACAGGTCGGCCCGGGCCATGAACGTCACGCGGCGCGGGCACGCGGTGCCCAGCACCGGCGGGTCGAGGAAGCTCGTGTGGTTGCCGGCGATGATGCACGGCCCGCGGCGCGGCAGGTGGTGCTGGCCGGTCACGTGGAAGCCGTACTTCGCGCGGAAGAGGCTGAAGAGGATGAGCTTGCTGAGGGCCCAGTTGAACGCGATCACGCGGCACGCTGGCGGATGGCCTTGAGCATCGCCTGGACCACGCCAGGCACCGACTTGCGGGTCGTATCAATCTCCACGGCGTCGACCGGCTTGACCAACGGGCCGACTTTGCGCTCAATGTCGCGTCCGTCGCGGTACTCGAGCTGTTCCTGGACAAACTTCAGCGGCGAGGCAGACCCGTACATCTTGCGCAGTTCGGCCTGCCGACGCTTGGCACGGACGCTGGGGGAAGCGGTCAGGAAGAACTTAAACAGCGCTTGCGGGAACACGACCGAGCCGGTGTCCCGGCCCTCCACGACGACGCCATGCTCGGCGGCCAGCTTGCGCTGCCGGGCGACCATGGCCGCGCGGACCGCGGCGTACTGGGACACCACCGCAGCCGCTTCGGTCACCGCCTCGGTGCGGATTTCCTTGGAGATGTCGCGGCCGTTTAAGAGGACGCGCAGGCCGCCGTCCTCGGTCATCTCGAGCGCGAGCGGCAGCTGCCACGCCAGCTCAGCGAGCTGTGCCTCGTCGGTGAGCGAAACGTGCTGCAAGGTGGCGACGTAGGCGAGCGTACGGTAGGTGGCCCCGGTATCCAGGTAGGTCAGGCCGAGCGCGCGGGCCAACTGCTTGGCGACGGTGCTCTTGCCGCAGCCGGCCGGGCCGTCGATGGTGACGACCATGCCGGGACGCGCCTTAATCGTGGAGGGCATCCCGGCGGGCTTTGCCTTGCGCCAGCACGCGGTGGAGCTGGGCGCGGCGACCGCGCAGCAGCAGCGTCCGAAGCTTGTGCCACTCATGGTGGAACGTGTCCATGGCGGCGAGCAGCTCGCGGCGGTTGCTCAGGAAGATGTCATCCCACAGGTCCGGGTCGCTCTTGGCGATCCGGGTCATGTCGAGGAAACTTCGGGGTGCTTTGGGCAGCGGCGCAGGGTTGACGATCTGTGCCAGCGTGTACGCGAGCAGGTGCGGCAGGTGGCTGGTCTGCGCCAGCAGTCGGTCATGGTCCGCCGGCGTCATGACGATGACCGCGCCGGCCAGCGGCTCCCACAACTTCCGCGCAGCGGCGAGGGCGGCCCGCGGCGTGCGGGCGGTCGGGGTAAGGATGTGCACCGCGCCGTCAAACAGGTTCGCCTCGGCCGCCTCGAGCCCGCGCTGCTCTGACCCAGCCACCGGGTGGCCGCCGATGAAGAGGACATGTTTTGGGAGCGAGCGTTCGAGCTGCTCGACGATGGCGCGCTTGGTGCTGCCCACGTCGGTGAGCAAGGCCCCAGGCTTCATCGCGTGGGCCAACCGGTGCGCGTACGGCACGATCGAGTCCACCGGGGTGGCGAGCACCACGACATCGGCATCCGCCACGGCCTGGCTGGTTTCGGTGGTGCCGACATCGATGGCCCCGGCGCGCTTGGCTCGGGCGCACGTCGCGCGGCTGCGCGAGAGGCCCACGACGCGCCTCGCCAGCTTGCGCTTGCGCAACGCCATGCCGAGCGAGCTGCCGATGAGGCCTAAGCCGACGATCGTGACTTGCTTGAAGCGTGCCATGCGGAAGTTAGACGGTGCGCCCGACCGCGTGTGCGACCTTGCGGACCTCTTTCACGAGTTTGGCGAAGTTCTTGGGCAGCAGCGACTGCGGCCCATCCGAGAGCGCGACCTCAGGGTCTGGATGGACCTCGATGATCAGACCGTCCGCCCCGCAGGCGACGGCTGCCTTGGCCATCGGCGCGACCAGGTCCCACGCGCCGGTGGCATGGCTCGGATCCACGACGATGGGTAGGTGCGAGAGCTTCTTGATGACCGGCACCGCGCTGAGATCGAGCGTGAAGCGCGTCGCCGTGTCAAAGGTGCGGATGCCGCGCTCGCACAGGATGACGTTGAAGTTGCCCTGCGCTAAGATGTACTCGGCCGCCAACAAAAACTCGTTGATGGTGGCGGAGAGGCCGCGCTTGAGCAACACCGGCTTACGGGCCAGGCCGACTTCCTTGAGCAGCTCGAAGTTCTGCATGTTGCGGGCGCCGATTTGGATCACGTCCGCGTATTTCTCGACCAGCCCGACGTCGCGGCAGTCCAAGAGCTCGGTCACGACGCTGAGGCCGGTGGCCTTGCCCACGTCGCGCAGCAGCTTCAAGCCTTCCTCCCCGAGACCCTGGAACGCATAGGGCGAGGTGCGGGGCTTGAACGCGCCGCCGCGCAGAAGATGTGCACCGGCCGCCTTGACCAGCTTGGCGGTCTGCACCAGCATCGCCCGGTTCTCGACCGAGCATGGGCCGGCCATGATGACGAGCCGCTTGCCGCCCACCTCGATGCCGTTGATGTTGATGACGGAGTCCTGCGGCTTGAACTCGCGCGAGACCAGCTTGTACGGCTTCAGGACCGGCATCACCTTCTCGACGCCGGGGATCACCTCGAGCGGCTGGGCGCGCAGCTTGTCCTCCGGCCCGATCACGCCGATGATCGTGCGCTCGGTCCCTTCGGAGATCATGGGCTTCAGGCCGAGCGCCTTGATGCGCTCCAGGACGTGAGCGCGTTGTTGCTTCGTTGCGTTAGGTTTGAGGACAATGATCATTCAAGCACCTCTTGTTTGCCGGTTAGCGAGTTTGCGGGTTCGTGGGTCGAGCAAGAACCCGCAAACCGGCAACCCGCTAACCCGCTAACTCCGTAAACACTGTCGCAAAGCGGTGATAAAACGCTGGTTCTCCGCTGGTGTGCCTACCGTAACACGTAGATGCCCCGGCAGCTGCCAGGCAGACATCTCGCGGACGATGATGCCGCGCGAAAGGAGCCTGCGCGCCACGTCCACCGCGCCCGGCCCCAGCTCAAGCAACAGGAAGTTCGTCACGCTCGGGATGTGCCGGACCTTGAGCTTCGAGAGCTCGTGCATGAAGAACCGCAGCCCATCCTTGGTCGTCTTGCGCGTCTTGGCCAGGAAGGCCGTGTCGTCCAGCGCCGCGGCGGCGGCCACCTGGGCCAGGCTGTTGACGTTGAACGGCTCGCGGACCGCCTCCAGCGCTGCGATGATCTCAGGCCGGGCGATGCCGTAGCCGACCCGCAGGCCGGCGAGCCCGTACGCCTTCGAGAAGCTGCGCGTGATCAGGACGCGCCGGTCCTTCACATCGCTCAGCGTCTGCGGATAATCCGGCGCGTCCACGAACTCGTAGTACGCCTCGTCCAGGAACGCGAGCGTTTCCGCCGGCAGCGCGTTCAGGAACGCGTCCAGCTCCTTCTTGGTGACGTACGTGCCGGTCGGGTTATCCGGATTCGCGATGAAGACGAGCTTGGTGTGCGGCGTGATCGCGTGCGCCATCGCCTTCAGGTCGTACCGGTAATCCTTCAGCGGCACAACGGTGACGCGCGCGCCGCACGCCCGGGCCTGCAGCTCGTAGATGAGGAACGTGGGCGCGGCCACAACGACCTCATCGCCAGGATCCACGAAGGCGCGCAAGGCCATCACGATGATCTCATCCGACCCGTTGCCGAAGATGAGCGAGGCCGGGTCGACCTTCAGCTTGGCCGCCACCTTGGCGCGCAGCAGCGGGCATGTGGCCTCGGGGTAGCGGTGGAGCGTCTTGGTCGCCTTTGCAAGCGCGGCCAGCGCTTTGGGCGATGGGCCCAGGGCGTTCTCATTGGAAGCCAGCTTGATGACCGAGGAGAGCTTGAGCGTGCGCTTGACCTCCTCGATCGGCGTGCCAGGCTGGTAGCTTTTCAGGCCGCGCACCGCGGCGCGCGCCTGCGCATCGACGCTCATGCGGCGGTCACCGGGTAGGACCCAAGCACCTGGAACCGGCTCGTGTGTTTCCGCAGCGCGGTGAGCGCCTTCTGGAGTTTGGCATCGGACTGGTGGCCTTCCACATCGATGAGGAACAAATACTCCCACGCCTTCTGCTTCGACGGACGGGACTCGATCTTGGTCAGGTTCAGCTTGTGCGTCTTAAACGGCACCAGCGCGTCGTGTAGCGCACCCGGCTTATCCTTCAGCGCGAAGAGCAGTGACGTCTTGTGCTTCTTGCCGCGGGGTGCCGTGCCGAGCCCGAGCACGAGGAACCGGGTCTTGTTGTCGCGCGCATCCGGGATCTTGGACGCGACCAGGCCGGCGTAGCGCTTCACCAGCTCTTCCCGGCCGATGGCCGAGCCGGTACGCTCCTGGAGCACGTACTGCACCGCGTCGGCGGTCGAGTTGGTCTCCCGCTGCACGATGCGCGGCAGGTGCTGGTGCAGCCACCGCCGGCACTGGGCCAGGGCTTGCGGGTGCGAGTACACGACCCGCACGTCCTCGAGCGGGGTTATCCGGTGCCGGATCAAGAAATGGTGGATGGGGGCCTCGATCTCGCCGTGGATCTGCACGCGCGTCTGGGGCACGTCGATGAACCGATCCAGCGTGCGCGTGACCGCCCCTTCGAGCGAGTTCTCCACCGGCACCACCCCGTGCGTGGCCTGCCCGCGCTCGACGAGATGGAATACCTCTTCGACCGTCGGCGCGTGCACGTACTTGACCCTGCGGCCGAAGCGGCGCTGGGCCGCGGTGTGCGTGTTCGTGTTCTCCGGCCCGAGGTACGCGACCGTGTTCATCGCCGTCCGCGGCGGCGCTGCCGCCGCCGGCACTCGGTCAGGATGGACTGGAACACGTGGCGCACGGCGGCAGGCGAGAGCGGGCCCTGATTGCTCTGCGTTACATGCTTGAGCACGAACGCTTCGCGCTTGGCGTCGTAGACCGGCCACTGCTTGCGGTGCTTGATCCGGCCGATCTGCTGCGCCAGTCGGGCGCGCGCATTGAGGAGCTTGAGCATGCGCTCGTCCAACCGGTCGATCGTGCGCCGCAGCGCAGGCAAGACGCCGGAGACATGAGTTGGGCGTGATGGTGTGGTCATTGGGACACGAGCCGCCGCAACGCGGCCCGCCTATGGCTGTCCGACTTCCACCGCTGTGGCAGGAACAGGTGGTGGGAGCTCGGCAGGCTTCAAGTCCTGGATCGTGATCGCCTCAGACACCGACACCGGCGCCATGGGCGGCAGCGCCTCGACCGACTTCAGGCCGAAGTGCCGCAGGAACTCCGGCGTCGTTCCGTACAGAAATGGCCGGCCCGGGCTGTCCTTGCGCCCCGCGATCTTGATGAACTTCTTCTCCGTGAGCGAATCCAGTGAGGCGCTGATGTCCACGCCGCGGATCGCTTCGACCTCGGCCTTGGTGATCGGTTGGCGGTACGCGATGATGGCCAGCGTCTCAAGCGACGCGGTGCTGACCGCGTCCGGCTTCGGCATCTGCAGCGCCTTCTTGACCCACGCGGCGAGCGCTTTGTCGGTGACGAGCTGATAGCCGCCGGCCACTTCCTGCACCGCGAAGGCGCGGTGGGCCGCGGCGTACTCGTCGTTCAATGCCTGCACATGCGCTCGGATGTCGCTGCCCGAAAGATCCGGCAGCACTTGGGTCAGCCGCTTGAACGTGAAGGGCTGGCTCGAAATGAAGAGGAGCGCTTCGATGATCCGCTTAGCCTGGGCCGGTTCCATGGGTCTCCTGCGTGGGCGCCGCGGGGGCCGCAACCTCTCGCGGCTTGATCCGGCGCTCGTACACGGTGACAAAAATCTCGCCGAAGTGCGCTTCCTGGACCGCGCGCGCCTGGCGCTGGCGCATGAGCTCCAGCATCGCCAGAAACGTGACGACCAGCTCGAGCTTGCTCTGCGCCGGGGAGAACAGGTCGAAGAACCGCACCTGGCGGCGCGCCGCCAGCAGCGTGCGCAGCTCGAGGACCTTCATCTCGACGGTCCACGGCTCGGACTGCATCTCGTAGACCGGCGCCGTCGCCCGCTTCAGGACCTGAGCAAACGCGCTCATCAGATCGGTGATCTCGACGTCGAACCCGACCGCGTCCCCGTGCTCGGTGTGGACCTCGACCTCGTCCAGCTCCTCGCCTGGCTCGCGGGTGAAGTGCTGGTGCTGCAGCGCGTGCAGCTCGGAGAGCAGCTGGGCCACCGTCTTGAACTGCTCGTACTCCTTCAAGCGGCGCTGCAGCTCCTCAAGGCTGATCGGGACTTCCTCATCGTCGGTGACCGGGGCCTGCGGCAGCAGGCTGCGCGCCTTCAGCGTCAGCAACCCGCCCAGGAGCGGCAGCGGCTCGGCCAATTGGTTCAAATCCACCCCGGCCGCTTTCACGCGGGCAAGGTACTGGTGCGTCAGGTCGGCGAGCTGGATCAGGAACACGTCGATCAGGCCGGCCTTCGTCAGCTCGACCAGCAGCGGCAGCGGCCCATCATAGATGTCGGTCTCGACGTCGTAGCTCATGCCGGTGTGCCGGCCAAGCCGAAGGCTTCGCGGACCTCGCTGAGCGTCCGGCGCGCCACGGTGCGGGCTTTGGCGGCCCCGTCCTGCAGGATGCGCTCGATCTCGGTGCCGGCCTGGCCGCCTTGCCGCGCCTTGCGGAACGGCTCAGTCATCTTCACAAGCACCTCGGCCAGCTCTTTCTTGGTCTGCGCGCAGCCGCGCGTTGCGTTGCGCTCGCCGTCCCAGACCGCCCCGGCCTGCTCAGGCGCGAACATCTTCCAGTAGCCGCACACGTTGCACGTCTCCGGGTGGCCCGGATCGGTCATCTTGATCCGGGTGGGGTCGGTGAACATTTTCTGCGCCGCAGCGCGGATGGCGTCGGCTGATTCGGAGAGGGTGATCGTGTTGCCGTAGCTCTTGGACATCTTCCGCCCGTCAATGCCGAGCAGCTTGGGCGCCTCGGTCAGCAGCGCCTTCGGCTCAGGGAAGATCTCGCGCTTGAGAAGCGAATGAGCCCGTCGCACGATCTCGCGCGTCAGCTCCAGATGCGGCAGCTGATCTTCCCCGACCGGCACTGCGTGCGCTTTGTAGAGTAGGATATCAGCCGCCTGCAGCACAGGGTAGCCTAAAAATCCGTAGGTTGTGATGTCCCGCCCTTGGATTTCCCGGAGCTGTTCCTTGTACGTGGGCACCCGCTCCACCCACCCCAGCGGGGTCAGGATCGAGAGGATCGTGAACAGCTCGAAGTGCTCCGGCACGTCCGATTGGCGGAAGAGGACCGAGCGCTTCGGGTCAATGCCGGCGGCGATCCAGTCGGTGACGTTGTCGTAGCCCCACGCGCGGATCTTCTCCGGGTGCTCGTACTCGCTCATGAGCGCGTGGTAGTCCGCGACCATGAAGAAGCATTCGTAGGATTCCTGGAGGGTCTTCCAGTTGGCGAGCGCGCCCACGAGGTGGCCGAGGTGGAGCTGGCCGGTGGGCCGCATGCCGGAGAGGACGCGTTGACGGCTGGCCACGGAGGGACTCAGGCGAGTCGGCGAGCGACTTTCTTCACGTCCCAGGCTTCGATCAGGTCCCCGACCTGCAGGCCGCCGACGAACCCTTCCAGCGAGATGCCGCACTCCACGCCTTCTTGCACCTCGCGGGCATCGTCCTTCAAGCGCTTGAGGTTCTGGACCTTGCCGTCGAAGACCCGTTCCTTGCCCCGGATGACGCGGAAGACGGCGTCACGGCGCACGATGCCCTTCGTCACCATGCAGCCGGCGACGGTGCCGATCTTCGAGACCTGGAACAGCTTGCGGACCTCGGCGCGGCCGACGAAGGTTTCCTCCAGCGACGGCTCGAGCAGCCCTTCGATGGCGCTGCGGATCTGGTTGATCAGCTCGTAGATGATCTGGTAGATGTGGACGTCGACGCCCTCGGCCACGGCCAGCACCTGCACCTGCGGGTCGATGCCGACGTGGAAGCCCATGACGAGGGCGTCCGACGCGGCGGCAAGGATGATGTCCGACTCGTTGATGTCGCCGACGCCCGAGTGCAGGATCCTGAACTGCACCTCGTCCCGCTCGGTGTCGAGCTTCATCAGGCTGGCCACGATCGCCTCGAGCGAGCCTTGCACGTCCGCCTTGAGGATGAGCCGCAGGTCCTTGAGCTTGCCTTCCTTGATGCGCGTGTGCAGCTCTTCCAGCGTAATGCGCTTCGGGTGGATGACCGCCGCCTGCTGGCGGTGCTCCCGCCGCTGCTCGACGAGCCGCTTGGCGTCGCGCTCATCGTACACGATCAGGAACCGGTCGCCGGCCTTGGGCACTTCCGGCAGGCCGAGGATCTCGATCGGCTTGGCCGGACCGGCTTCCTTGATCCGGTGGCCGCGGTCATCGATCATCGCGCGCACGCGGCCGAACACCGCCCCCGCCACAAGCGGGTCGCCGACCCGGAGCGTGCCGTGCTGGATGAGCAGGGTCGCGACCGCGCCGCGATCCGAGGTCTTCTTCGCTTCGATCACGATGCCGGTCGCCGGGATCATCGGATCGGCCGTCAGCTCCAGCACTTCGGCCTCGAGCAACAACATCTCGAGGAGCCGGTCGATGCCCTGGCGCGTCTTGGCCGAGACTTCGACCATGATCGTCTTGCCGCCCCAGTCCTCGGCGACGAGCCCGTACTGGGTCAGCTGCTGCTTGACCTTCTGCGGGTTGGCATCCGGCAGGTCGCTCTTGTTGATGGCGACCACGATGGGCACCTCCGCCGCTTTCGCGTGGTCGATGGCCTCGACGGTCTGCGGCATGACGCCGTCAGTTGCGGCGACGACCAGGACCACGATGTCGGTCGCGTTCGCCCCCCGGGCGCGCAGCGCCGAGAACGCCTCGTGGCCCGGCGTGTCGAGGAACGTCACGCGCCCCTTCGGGAGGGTCACTTCGTACGAGCCAATGTGCTGCGTGATCCCGCCGGCTTCGCCCTCGGCGACCTTGGCCTGGCGAATGGCGTCGAGGAGGCTGGTCTTGCCGTGGTCCACGTGGCCCATGAAGGTGACGACCGGGGCGCGGGGGACCAAATGCTTCGGGTCCGGCTTGACCCGTTCCATCAGCTGCTCTTCGAGCGTGGGCTGCGGCAGGACTTCGCAGTGGAACGCCGGGGCGAACTTCGTGACGGTCGCCTCATCGAGCTGCTGGACCATCGAGGCGAAGACGCCTTGCGTGAGCAAGTGCTTGATCAGGTCGGTCGCCTTGATGCCCATCTGATCAGCGAGGTCTTTGACGGTGATGGGGAACCGGACCTCGAGCTGCTTCGGTGGGCCGGCGGGGACCGGTGGAGCTTCGACCGCTACCGGTGTGGCTTTTGCGACAATTGGGGCCGCTTTCTGGACTGGCGCCTGTTTTGGAGGCGCAGGCGGCGCGACGGGAGCCGGGGCTGAGGGCTTGGGCGGCATCATGACCGTCGTCCCGGCCGGGCGCGACGGCGCGATCAAAGGCTTCGGCGACACCGGTGCCACCGACGGACGCGGTGCTGCGGTGGGCGCGGCCGGTCTGAGCGCCGGCGCGGTTGGGGCCGCGGTGGTGCGCGCTTCCGGTTTCAATGGAACCCCGGCCGTGGCCGCCTTCTTGACGACGGCTGGCGCGGCTTTGGCCGCGGTCTTCACCGCGGTCTTGACTTTGGCGATGGGTTTGGGCGGCGTCCTCTTGGCTGGCGTCAGCGCCTTGCGGGCGCGGTTGACCGCATCCGCATCGAGCGTGCTGGCATGCGAGGTCGCGGTGATGCGCAGCTTCTTCAACTGGACCAATAGGTCCTTGGATTCAAGCTTCAACGCCTTCGCAAGCTCAGACACGCGCATGGGCTAGACAGGGCTCTCCGGTTGTTGGGGCTCATCCATCGGCGGCGCTTGGCTGCTGGGCTGGCTGCCGGCGTCCGGCCCGACCTCGGAGGGGGCCGCGTCAACCGTCGGCGCGGCGGCGGATTTGGCCAGCGCCTGCTTCGCAGACTCCAGAATCTTCTGGGCGGTCTTCTCGCCGATGCCCTTAACCGCGGTGAGCTGCTCGAGCGTCATGCTCGCGAGCTGCTCGACGGCCGTCACGCCGGCTTCCTTGAGGCGCTCCTCGGTCGTCGGGCCCACCCCCGAGAGGCTGCTCAGCGTCGGCGGGGCCCCGGCGCTGACCGCCATCTGAACGCGGCTCTTGATGTCGAGCTGCCAGCCGGTCAGCTTGGAGGCCAAGCGGACGTTCTGCCCCTTCTTGCCGATGGCCAGCGAGAGCTGGTCGTCGTCGACGATGACGAGCGCTTGCTTGTGGCCGCCGTTGAGCTGGATCTCGGCGATCTTGGCAGGCGAGAGCGAGGCCCCGATGAACTCCTTGATGTCGGTGTGCCAACGGATGATGTCGACCTTCTCGCCGTGCAGCTCGCGCACGATGTTCTTCACGCGCGTGCCGCGCATGCCGACGCACGCGCCGACGCAGTCCACCCGGTCGTCGCTGGAGCTGACCGCGATCTTGGTGCGGTCGCCGGCTTCGCGGGCGATGCCCTGGATCTGCACGATGCCCTCGGCGATCTCCGGCACTTCCAAGGCGAAGAGGCCGCGGATGAAGCCCTCGTGGGTGCGCGAGAGCACGACCGCCGGCCCGCGCGAGGCCTTGCGGACCTCGAGCACGAACCCCTGCAGCCGGTCGCCCTGGTGGTGCTCCTCGTGCGGGATGCGTTCAGACTTGGGCAGCACGCCCTCGGTGCGGCCCAGCTCGACGACGACGTCGCCCCGCTCGAACCGGTGGACGGTGCCGGTCAGGATGTCGCCGACGCGGCCCTGGAACTCGGTGAAGACCACGTCGCGCTCCGCTTCGCGGATCTTCTGGATGATGACCTGCTTGGCGGTCTGGGCCGCGATGCGGGAGAAGTCGATTGAGCGCAGCTCGTGGTTGTCGGTGATCATGGAGAGCTTGCCGGTCTTGCGGTCGATGGTGACGGTGACCGGGTGCTCCTCGGGCAGGCCGACGGACTTCTTGGCGGCGGTGGCCAGGGCGGATTCGACCGCTTGGATCAGGATTTCGCGGTCGATGCCCTTGTCCCGCTCGATGGCCTCAAGAATTGCGAGCAGTTCCCCGTTCATGGCTCACCACTTGATGACTTTCTTCGCGATGCGGATATCGGTAAACGGCACGGTCACGTTCCCGTCGGGCAGCTTCAGCACCACGGCCTCCGGCTGCACCGCGAGGAGGACGCCTTCCAACGGCCGGTACCGCCCGTCCTCGATCTTGACGTCAAGCTGCACGGATTCGCCCACCGTGCGCTCGTAGTCCCGCTTGCTGATCAGCGGCCGGTCCAAGCCAGGCGAGGAGACTTCCACAGTGTAGCTCTCCTCGATCACGTTCGCCTGCTCCAGCGCCTGCCCGATATGGTTGTTGAGCCCGGCGCACTGCGCCAAGGTGATCCCGCCCGGCTTGTCCACCAGGATGCGGATGAGCACCTGGCGGCCCTGTGGCCGGGTGGTCAGCTCCACAAGCTCCACGCTCTTCTCGGCCAAAATCGGCTCGACGATCGACTGGATTGCGGTGGTCCGCGGATCGCTCATCGTCTCAGAGAAACAAAAAACGTGGGGTTCACCCACGTCGTCGGGCCTAACAATAACAGGGACAGGCTACTACGGCGTTTCAGGCTTGTCAAGGAGTTTCCCGACGGTGACGGAGAGCTCTGCCGGGCTGACCTCGAGTTTTTCCCTGGTGCCGCGCCGCCCCACTTCGTACTTGCCGCCTTGCCAGGCCTTGCCCACTACCACCCGCACCGGGAATCCCACTAAGTCCGCGTCTTTGAGCTTGCTGCCGGGCGAGTGCGGCCGGTCGTCCAGCAGCACCTCAAAGCCGGCTTGCTCCAGCGCCTGGACCGCCTGCTGCCCGGCCACCTGCTGGGCCGCGTCGCCAGGGTCCATGAGGGTCACCACCACTGCGAAGGGGGCCAGCGACACCGGCCAGGCGATACCGTTCGCATCGTGGCGCTGCTCGATGGCCGCGGCCACGATCCGGTTGATGCCGATGCCATAGCAGCCCATGATCATCGGCCCAGATTTGCCGGACGGGTCTTGGATCGAAGCACCCAGCGCCTGCGTGTACTTGGTGCCCAGCTTGAACACATGCCCGACCTCGATCGCGCGCACGAACTCCACCGCCTTGCCGCATTTCGGGCACGGGTCCTGGGGGGTGATGACGCGCACATCCGCGATCTGGGCGGCGTGGAAGTCTCGGCCTGGGTTGACGTTGATCAGATGCGTCTCAGCTGTGTTGGCGCCAGTGACTGCGTTGACCACCTTCATGGCTGCGTGGTCAGCGACGATCGCCACGCCGGAGAGGTTGACCGGGCCGGCGAACCCGACCGGGGCTTTCGTGAGCCGCTCGATCGTGGCCCCGCCCGCCAGTGCCAGGCGCGGGTCTTTCAGCAACCGTTTCAGTTTCGCATCGTTGACATCATGGTCGCCACGGACCAGCACCGCAACCGCATCCTTCCCTGATTCATAGATGAGCGTTTTGAGGAGCTGCTGCGGAGAAACTTTCAGGAAACCGCTCACTTGCTCAACGGTGTGCTGGCCCGGCGTCTTGACGGTCTCGAGCGGTTTTGGCGTGTCTATGGACTGCGGACTATGGACTATGGACTCGCCGCAGCGTGCCGCTTCCAGGTTGGCGGCGTAGCCGCACGCGGTGCAGCGCACTACGGTGTCTTCCCCGTTTGGCGAGGGGGCCATGAACTCGTGCGAGGTGTTGCCGCCCATCACGCCTGGATCAGCCTCGCATGCTAGGGCGGTGACGCCAGCGCGCGCGAAGATGCGCTGGTACGTTTCGTACATGGTCTGGTAGCTGCGGTCCAGGCCAGCCTGGTCCACGTCGAAGCTGTACGCATCCTTCATGAGGAACTCTTTCGAGCGGATGATGCCGAAGCGTGCCCGCGGCTCGTCGCGGAACTTGGTCTGAATTTGATACACCGTCACCGGCAGCTGGCGGTGGGACTGGACCTCTTTCATAAGGTCGGTGACCACCTCTTCGTGTGTGGGGCCGAGGACGACTTCCTTGCCGGTGCGGTCCTTGAACTTGATCAGCACGTCGCCCATCACATCGTAGCGGCCGGTCTGCTTCCACAACTCGACCGGCTGCATGGCCGGCATGAGCACCTCTTGCGCTCCGGTGCGGTCCATCTCCTCCCGCACGATGCGCATGGCCTTGTGCAGGACGCGCAGCCCCATCGGCAGGTACGTGTACGCGCCGGAGCCGAGCCGGCGGATGAGGCCGGCGCGGACCATCAGCTTGTGGCTGACGGCTTCAGCGTCCTTGGGGTCTTCTTTGAGGGTGGGACAAAGATAAGTGGACCAGCGCGTGGGCAGTTGCGAATTACGAGTGTCGAGTGCCGAGTTCATTCGTAACTCGTCACTCGGAACTCGTCACTGTCACGACGGGCCGGCCTTCGCTAAGAACGCTTCGAACTTCATCAATTACTGCATCTACCATTTCAGCTTCCGGGACGCGACGGACCTGCTTGCCCTTGCGGTACACCACGCCGACCCCGCCGCCTCCGGCGACCCCAACGTCAGCGTGTTCGGATTCGCCTGGGCCGTTGACCACGCAGCCCATGACCGCGACGGTCAGCTCCAGCGCTTTCGGCTCGATCGCGGCGAGCGCGGTTAACCGCTCCTGCACCTCTTTGGCCACGCTGACCACGTCCACCTCGCACCGGCCGCAGGAGGGACAGGCGATGACGTTGGTCTCGAACCGGCGCAGCTCAAGCGCGGAGAGGATGCGCTGTGCCACCTTGATCTCATCCACCGGGTCGCCGGTGATGGAGACGCGGACCGTGTCGCCGATGCCCTCGGCCAGGAGTGCGCCGATGCCGATGGACGACTTCACCGTCGAGGATTCCAGCAGTCCGGCCTCGGTCACGCCCAGGTGGAACGGGTAGTCGCACAGCTGGGCCATGCGCCGGTACGCGGCCAGCATCTGGAGCACGTCTGAGGACTTGAGCGAAATCACGCTGTCGGTGAAGCCGAAGCTCTCAAAGAGCCGCACGGATTTGAGCGCGCTCTGCACGATCGCCTCGACCAGGTCGTCCTGGTGCGCGGCCTCGCACTCCGGGTCCAAGGAGCCCACGTTGACGCCGATGCGGATCGGGATGCGCCGCTCTTTCGCGCGGTCCACGACCTCGCGGACCTTCTTCGCGTCCCGGATATTGCCTGGGTTCCAGCGGATCTTATCGAACCCAGCCTCGATGGCTGCGATCGCGAACTGGGGATGGAAATGAATGTCAGCGACGAGCGGGACCTTGTTGGCCTCGCGGCGGATGTCCGGGAGTGCCTTGGCCGCCTCGATCGTGGGCACCGCGATGCGGACGATCTCGCAGCCGGCGGTGGCCAGCGCGCGGATCTGCCGGACGGTCGCCTCGACGTCCACCGTGTCGGTCTTCGTCATGGACTGGATGGACACCGGCGCGTCCCCGCCGATCAACACGTCCTTGACCTTGACCTGCCTTGACATGCGACGCGTAGACATGAATTGGTTCGTGGGTGCTGGCTTCTGGGACATTTCTGTTGCTCGCTCTCCTTAGCCTTGGGCGAGCACCAGAAACGTCCCGCGGGGTTGGCCCGTCATTTTCCCAGCCAAAAGCGGCTCACGTCGTTGATGCATGTCACGAGGACCAGCATCATGAGGAGCGCGAGGCTCACTTGCGAGGCGCGCTCCTGGATGCGGAGGCTCACCGGCTTGCCGCGCAGCTTCTCCAGTGCCAGGAACAGCAGATGGCCGCCGTCAAGGATCGGCACCGGGAACAGGTTGAACAGTGCCAGCATCAGGCTGATGAGGCTAACGAAGAACAAGAGCGGCCGAATGCCCATGCGCACTGCGTCGGAGGTCAGATGCAGGATGCCGATGGGCCCGGTCATCGAATCGCGCATCGACAGCCGGCCGGTGCACATGGCCCCCAGCGAGTACAGCGTCTGGCTGAGCCACTCGGCTTCCTGCTGGATCGTGCGGCCGATGGCGGTGACCGGGCCGACCTTGCGGAACTCGAACTCGCCGCTGGGCGCGATCCCGATGCGACCGACCTGCTGAGGCTTGCCGAAGGGGTCCACGAAGGCTTCCAGCTTCGGCGTGAGGGTGATGGTCTGCGTGGCGTCGCCGCGGCGGATCTCCAAACGCACCGCGCGCTCAGGCGCACCCGAGATCGCCTTGGTCATGGCGTCCCAGGTGTTCACGGCCGCGCCGTCGAGGGCCACGATCCGGTCACCCTTCTGTAACCCGGCGGCCTGGGCCGGCATGTCCGGCTTGACGTCCCCGACGATGGGCAGCAGGTCCGGGTAGCCGATCACGAAGACCGTCCAGAGGCACACCGTCGCGAGCACCCAGTTCATGAACGGGCCGGCGACGATGATGCCGGCGCGCACGCCGGCCGGCTTGGACAGGTATTCCCACGGCTTGTGGGTGATCTCTTCCTGCTGCTCGCCGGCCATCTTCACGTAACCGCCGAGCGGGATGAGGCTGACCGTGTATTCCGTCTCGCCCACGGTGCGGGTGAACAGCTGCGGACCGAAGCCGATCGAGAGCCGCAGGATGCGGACCCCGGACCACTTGGCCACGAAGAAATGGCCGAGCTCGTGGATGAGCACGAGCAGCCCTAAAATGATGACCGAGATCAGCGCACTGAGCATTGGTGGATCCTCTCTCCTGCGGTGGCCCGGGCCCAGGCGTCAACGGCGAGGATGTCCTCGAGCGACGGATGCGGGACGGGTTGGTGGTGTTCGAGCGTGTCAGCGATGATGCGCGGGATGTCCCCGAAGGCGATCTGGTCCTCCAAGAAGGCGTGCACGGCCGCGTCGTTCGCCCCGTTGAGCGCCACGCACGCGGTACCGCCTTGCCGCGCGGCCTCAAGGGCCAAGCGCAGGCACGGGAACCGGTCCAGGTCCGGCTCGTGGAACCGCCACGCGCCGAGCCGGGTCAAGTCCAGGCGCGGCACCGCGTGGCTCTCCCACCGCTCCGGGTAGCTCAACGCGTACTGGATCGGCAGCCGCATGTCGCATGGGGCGACCTGGGCGAGCCACGCCCCGTCGACCAGCTCGATGAGCGCGTGCACCGCAGCCTCCGGGTGGATCAGGACCTTCAAGCAGTCCAGCGGCAGGTCGAAGAGCCAATGCGCCTCGATCACTTCGAGCCCTTTGTTCATCAAGGTCGCGGAATCGACGGTGATCTTCGGCCCCATGGTCCACTTCGGGTGCGCCAAGACCTGGGCCCGGGTCGCCCCGGCGATCGCAGCGGCCGGTGTGGCCCACAGCGGCCCGCCGCTTCCGGTCACGACCACCTGGCGCACCTGCACCCGGGGCAGCCCGGCCAGGCACTGGAACAGGCCGGCATGCTCCGAATCCACCGGCACCAGGCTCGTGCCGTGCTCGCGCACGAGCCGCATGATCAGCTCGCCGGCAATGACGAGCAGTTCCTTGTTCGCGAGGGCGATGCGCTTGCCGGCCTGGATCGCGCGGATGAGCGGCACGAGCGCCTCGCGGCCCGATGTGGCGACCACGACGATGTCCACGTCCGGGTGCGTCGCGAGCGCGGTGAGCCCGTCGAGGCCGATGAGCGGCGTAAGGCCTGGGACCAGGCGCGCCAGCTCCTGCGCCTTCTCCGGCTCCCACACCGCCACGCGCGGCGGCCGCAAGCGACGCACCTGCTCGGCCAGCACGTCCACCCGCGAACGAGTCGCGAGGCCGGCCAGCGAGAGCTTCTCCGGATGACTCGCGATCACCTCCAGGGTATTGCGGCCGATCGAGCCGGTCGAGCCTAGGACCGCGACGCGCTTCATCCCCCCACCTCTTTGCCATGAGCCCGCCTCCGGCGGGCGCCTGCCGACCGCTGGTCGGCAGGCCTGCGCAGTGCGTAGCACTGCGCAGATGCGCAAAGAGGTGGGGGGATCATCCGAGGAGCAGCAGCCCGTAGAAGACCGGCACCGTAAACAGCAAGCTGTCCAGCACGTCCAGGACGCCGCCTAATCCCGGGAATAAGCCGCCGGAGTCTTTGACCCGCGCGTCGCGCTTGAGCAAGGACTCGGACAAATCACCCACCTGCCCGAGCGCGCCCAAACCGGCGCCAATGAGGACAGTTGTGAGCGGCGACCAGGCGAAGGGTCCGAGGACCGGCCGAGCGATGATCGCCGCAACCGCGGCGAAGAGCAGCGCGCCGAGCATGCCTTCGCGCGTCTTGCGCGGGGAAATCCGCGGGATCAGCAGCGTGCGGCCGAACAGCCTTCCGATGATGTACGCGCCGGCATCGGCCAGCTTCGTGACCCAGAGGATGTAGAACACGAGCCAGGCCCCGCGCACCGGGTGGAGGGCGCGCAGGTAATACAAGTAGCTGGAGAGCGTGGCGATGTAGGCGAGGCCGAAGAGCGTCGTCGAGATCCCGTGGACCGCCTCGGAGTTGTTCTCGCGGCCGAGCTGGCGGATGCAGACGAGGATGATGGCACCGGGCCAGAACACGAGCCAGCCCCACGCCATGAGCGGACCGGCGCTGGCCAGCCATGCCGGCACCTCCAGCAGGCCGGGCTTGACGAACGCGCGCCATGCGATGAGCAGGGAGAGGATGAGCCCGAGGGTGACGCCCAGTGGCCGGTGGATCAGGATGCCGCGGTTGCGCACGACGGTGAAGAACTCGAACAACGCCGCCCCGGTAAAACACATCACGGTGAGCACGAAGTACGCCAGCGGCGCGCGGAACAGGATGCCCAGCACCACACTGACCAGCACGGTGGAGATGGCGAGGCGCCGGCCGAGGCTGTGGGGATGGTCCCCGCCCGCGGGCGGGGCCGCAGCCGTCGCCGAGGCTTGCGTGGGCTCAGGCATGAGTCGGGGTCCGGCCAAACCGTCGCTCCCGTCGTTCGTAATTTGCCAAGGCGTCGGCCAAGTCATCCTTGCCGAATTCCGGCCACAGCTTCGGCGTCACGTACAGCTCGGCGTACGAGGATTGCCAGAGGAGGAAGTTGGACAGCCGCTGCTCGCCGGAGGTGCGGATCACGAGGTCCGGGTCCGGCAAGCCGGCGGTGTATAGGTGCGACGCGATCGTCGCTTCATCGATAGCCTCGGGGGCCAGGTGCCCCTGCCGCACCGCCTCGGCGATCTTGCGCATGGCATCGAGCAGCTCCTGCCGGCCGCCGTAGCTGATGGCCAGTGTCAGCGTCATGCGGTCATATCCGGCGGTGGCCGCGGATGCGCGCCGCAACGCGGCCTGCGTGCCGGGCGGCAGCTGCTCGAGCCGGCCGATCGCCTGAAGGCGGATGCGCTCGCGGTGCAGGGTCGGCATTTCCCCGTCGAGAAACTCCTCGAGCAGGCCCATGAGGTCCTTGATCTCGTCGGAGGGCCGCTCCCAATTCTCCCAGGAGAAGGCGTACAGCGTGAGCGCCTTCAGGCCCAGCTCGCAGGAGGCCTCCACGACGCGGCGGACCGCGTCCGCGCCGGCGCGATGGCCGAGGATGCGCGGCAGCGCCCTGGCGGCGGCCCAGCGGCCGTTGCCGTCCATGATGATCGCGACGTGCGCGGGTTGTTTCCGCTGCTCAGTCATCGAAATCCTGCGGTGGGAAGGGTGGTGGAAGCCGGCCGACCGGCGCCACACGCTGGCGGGCGACGGTCGATCCCGAAGCCTGGCCGGTATCACCAAGACCAGGCGAGGGAGCGAACTATTGAGCTGGCGCCGCGGGAGCCACCTGCCCGCGCGAGCGATCCAATTCGACCTTCAACTGCTCGATGGACTTGAGCTGGTCGTCGACCTGGCCCTGCAGCATGTCGCGCTCCTCGGAGAGCGCATCCACTTCCTGCTCGAGCTCCTCCACCTCGCTCTCGAGGTCCTGCTGGTCCAGCTTCGAGGTGTCAAGCTGCGAGCCGACCGCGGCGAGTGCCACCGCCAGCCCCACCACCACAAGGACGAGCCCTCCCCAGATCAGCACCGTGCGACGCGGCAGCGCCATGGGTTACTTGGTGTACCCGCCGGCGGCTTTCGCATCGTCCTGATAGCCGGAGTGCTGCGGGAGGATGATGATTTCCACACGGCGGTTCTTCTGCCGGCCGTCCGGCGTGTCGTTGGGTTCGATGGGCCGGTCCTCGCCGTGGCCGGTCACCGTGACGCGGCTGCGGGTGACACCCTTTTGGATCAGGTACTCGGCCACCGCGTCGGCCCGGGCCTCGGAGAGCGCCTTGTTGCTCTTCCATCCCGAGAACTTGATCGGCACGTTGTCGGTGTGGCCTTCCACGCCGAGCGGCTGCTCGCCGACGTCCTGCAGCACCGCCGCGACGCGGTCGAGCACCGGGTACGCGCTGCGACGCAGGGCGGCTTTGCCAGAGTCGAAGAGGACGGCATCCAGCAGCCGGGTGACCAGGCCGCGTTCATCGTATCCGACGGTGACCTCGGAAGAACTCAGGCGCGACTCGAGCTCGGCCTTGGCGCGGCGCAACTCATCCGCCTCCTCCGATTTCAGGCGCGCGAGCGTCTTGAACTGCTCAAGCTGGTCGCTCAGTTCCGCGAGTTGCTGCACATCCCACGGGGAGCGTTTGGCGAACTGCACGGCACACCCGGTACTCGCAAGCACCAGCCCCAGCACGATCCAACGTCTCATGGTACAGCCTCCTTGATTGGCGTTAGCGCTTACTCTAACAAAGGGTTGTAACAGCGTCAAGCAACCCGCATCTACAGGTCCTGGCTCCAGGCCGCCTACGACGGGCGGGGTGGCCGCGGTGCGCGCTGCCGGCCTGGCCGGCGGGCGGCTCCGTGGAAGCCTACCCGGCAGTCCCCCCATCCCCCGCAGACCCGGCCCCTACCCGAAGCAACGGGACGGCCGGACAGCGGCACACGCGGCCTCCCGCCCGTGCTATTTCCGCGAGCCACAACGGGACCGCCCCGCGCCACCCGAATGCCGCCGGGTTGCTTGCCGCTACCAGTGGTTTGTTTTAAACGCTTGCTCGCGGCGCGGGCCGGCTGAGATCAGGCAGATGGGGGCACCCATGAGCTGCTCCAACCTGCGCAGGTAGCGCTGGGCCTTCGGCGGCAGCGATTCGAAACAGTCTGCTTCCCCGGTGTCGTCCAACCAGCCGGGCCAGGACTCGTACACCGGCTCGCAGGCGCCCAATAGGTCCAGGTCGGATGGGAAATCCCGCAGCACCGTCTTGCCGTGCCGGTAGCCGGTGCAAATCTGGATCGTCTCCATGTCATCCAGCACGTCCAGCTTCGTCACCGCGACGGTGTCGCATCCGTTGACCGAGACCGCGTGGCGGGCGACGACCGCGTCGAACCAGCCGCAGCGGCGGGGCCGTCCGGTCGTGGCCCCGAATTCCTTGCCGCGCTTGCGCACGCGCTCCATGAGCGCCGGCGGGAACTCGGTCGGCAGCGGCCCTTCCCCGACGCGGGTCGTGTACGCCTTCACGACGCCGATCACCCGGCCGATCGCGGTGGGTGGCACGCCGGTGCCGGTGCACGCGCCGCCGGCGGTGGCGTTGGACGATGTGACGAACGGGTAGGTGCCGTGATCCAGGTCAAGCATGGTCCCCTGCGCACCTTCGAACAGGAGCCGTTTGCCCTGACTCATCGCCTCGCGTAAAAACGGCACGCTGCTGACGACCTGAGGGGCCAGCTGCTCACCGTAGCGGCGGTACTCCTCGTACATGGAGGCGAACGCCAGCGGCGCCTGGCCGTAGAGCAGCTTCAAGACGCGGTTCTTCTCTTCGACGTTCTGCTTGAGCTTGACCTTGAGCACCTCGGGCCGGCAGAGGTCTGCGATCCGGATGCCGCACCGCGCCATCTTGTCCACGTAGCATGGGCCGATGCCGCGGCCGGTCGTGCCGATGCGGCCCGCGCGCATGTTCTCCTCGGCCAGGTCGAGCTTCTTGTGATACGGAAAAATCACGTGCGCCTGGTCGCTGACCTTGACCGCGCGTGCGACGTCCACGCCGCACGCTTTGAGCCGAGCCAGCTCCTCGAGGAGCGCAGCCGGGTCGATGACGACGCCGTTGCCGATCAAACCGACCTTGCCGCGGTGCAGCAGCCCGGAGGGGATCAGGTGGAAGATGAACTCCCGGCCGTCCGCGATCACGGTGTGGCCAGCGTTGTTGCCGCCTTGATAGCGGATCAAGATGTCGGCTTCGGCGGTGAGGACGTCGATGATCTTGCCCTTGCCTTCATCGCCCCACTGCACGCCGACGATGATGGTGTGCGGGCTGCGGCGGGTGCGCGGGGGGGCCACCACCGCCCGGCTGCGCGCGCGGGCGGGCGGACGCCGGAGGCTCCGGCGGGACTTAGAACTTGATGAGTTTCGCATCCACCACGTGCGGCAGCGTCTTCACCTGCTCCAGAATGTCGGCCGAGACCGGGCCGTCGATATTGAAGATCGTCACCGCTTGCCCGCCCGGCGTCTCGCGGCCGTTGCTCATGCCGGCGATGTTGATGTTCGCCTTGCCCAGCAGCGTGCCCAGGCCGCCGATGATGCCTGGCTTGTCCTGGTTGCGGATGACGAGCAGGCAGCCTTCGGGGGCGACCTCGACGGCGTAGCGGTCGATCTTCACGATGCGCGGCTCGCGCCGGGCCGAGAGCGTGCCGGCAATGGCCAGCGTCTTGCCGTCGCCCCGGACCTCGAGGGCCAGCAGGTTCGCGTATTCATCGAGCTGCGAAGCCTTCGCCTCGACGAGCTTGATCCCGCGCTCCGCGGCGATGAGGGCGGCGTTGACGTAGTTGACGTTCTCGCCCACGATCGGCGTGAGCAGGCCCTTCAGGACGGCCATGGTGACGGCCGAGGTGTCGTGGCCCGTGAGCTCGCCCACGTACGTCACGCACACTTCGGCGATCTTGCCGGTGAGCTGGGCCGCCAGCGAGCCGATCCGCTCGCCGAGCGTGATGTAGGGCTGCAGCGCCTTCATGGTCTGGGCGTCCAGCGACGGCATATTGACCGCGTTGCGGATGCCGCGCCCGAGCAGCGCGTCGGCCACCTGCTTGACGACCTCGATGGCCACGTTGAACTGCGCCTCTTCGGTGGAAGCGCCCAGGTGCGGCACGCACACGACCTGGTCGAGCTTGATGAGCGGGTGGTCCTTGGGCGGCGGCTCCTGCTCGAAGACGTCGATGGCGGCCCCGGCGACCTGGCCGCTCGTGATGGCGTCGGCCAACTGCTGCTCGTGGATGATGCCGCCGCGGGCGCAGTTGATCAGGCGCACCCCCTTCTTCATCTGCGCCATTTCCTTGGCGCCGATCATGCCGCGGGTCTCATCCGTGAGCGGCACGTGGACGGTGATGAAGTCCGCCTGTGCGTAGATCGTGGGCAGATCGGCGAGCTGGATCTCGAGCTGCTGCGCCTTTTGCGTTGAGAGGAACGGGTCGTACGCCAGCACCTCCATGCCGAAGGCCTGGGCGCGCTTGGCCACCTCGGTGCCGATCTTGCCGAGGCCGACGATGCCCAGCGTCTTGCCGAAGACTTCGGTGCCGACGAACTTGGCGCGCTCCCATGCGCCGCCGCGCAGCGAGGCGCTTGCCTGCGGGATGCGGCGCGCGAGGGCCAGCATCATGGTGACGGTGTGCTCGGCGGTGGAGATCGTGTTGCCGGCCGGCACGTTCATGACGATGATGCCGCGCTGGGTCGCCGCGTCCGCGTCCACGTTGTCCAGCCCGACGCCGGCGCGGCCGATGACGCGCAGGTTCTTCGCGGCGGCGATGACCTCGGCGGTGACTTTTGTCGCGCTGCGCACGACGAGGCCGTGGTACGGGCCCACGATCGCGGCCAGCTCCTGCGGCGACAGGCCGGTCTTGATGTCCACCGACAACTGCGGCTCGGCCTTGAGCAGCTTGATGCCTTCTTCGGAGAGCTTGTCCGCGACCAACACTCTGATGGTGCCTGTCATGCCTGCGCTCCTGTCGTGACCTGTGCCAATGCCTGTCCCAAGGCCTTCAACCCGGCCTGGACGTCCGAGTCTGTGATGTGCCCCATGTGCGCGATCCGGAGAATCTTGCCGGCCATCTCGCCCTGCCCGGCCGCGACGCGCACCCCCTGCGCGTGCATCGCCTCCACCACCCGCTTCGCCTCTGGCACCGCGATGGCGGTGAGGGCGTTCGACGGCCGGCGCGCGAACACGGACAGCCCGAGCCGCGCAGCCCCTGCGCGCACCGAGGCGGCCAGCGTCGCCGTCCGCTGCCACACCTGCTCGATGCCTTCCTCGTTCAGCTTCGCCAGGACCAGGTCCAAGGCGATCACGAGCGGAATGGCCGAGGTGAAGGGCGCATCATCCCCAGCCGCTGCCTCGCGATAGAGCCGTAGGTCGTTGTAATACCGCGGGCTGCGGGAACGCTCAACGCATTTCCACGCCCGCTCGTTGACGCTGAGAAACCCCAAGCCCGGCGGCAGCATCAACCCTTTTTGCGAGGCCGCCACCACGACGTCCACACCCCACGCATCGGTGCGGCATGCGTCCGCCCCCAAACCGCTGATCGCGTCCGCCACGAGGATCCGGTCCTGCGCGCGCGCGATCCGGCCCAGCGCTTCCAGGTCATGGACGACACCAGTGGAGGTCTCGGTCAGCGTCGCCAAAATGACCTTGGCGGCTGGGTAGCGCGTAAGCGTCTCTTCCACCTGTGCCGGGTCCACCGCCTCGCCGTACGCCACCGGCACGGTGACGGCGCGGATGTGGTACGCCTCGCACAGGTGCTGCCACCGCTCGGCGAACTTGCCGCCGAGCAGGACGATGGCTTCTTCGCCAGGCGAGAGCAGGTTCACGACCGCGGCTTCCATCGCCGCGGTGCCGGAGCCGGTCAGCGTGAAAACCGGCGCGGCCGTGTGAAACAGCCGCGGCAAGCCGACCGCGACCCGGCGGAAGATCGCGCGGTACGCGTCGGTGCGGTGGTGGATGATCGGCCGGGCGAGCGCCTCCCGGACATAGTCCGGCAGAGGCGTCGGACCTGGCGTCAAGAGAATCTCGCTCATCGAGCTCCGGTTAGCGGGTTCGCGGGTTCGTGAGTTTGCGGGTTGAACCCGCCAACTCGCTAACTCGCGAACCGGTGAACAAAACTATTTTTTGCCCTTGGATTGTGCGATCACTTCGTCGATGAGGCCGTAGGTCTTGGCCTCTTCCGCCGACATGAAGTAATCGCGGTCCGTGTCCTTCTCGATGCGCTCCAGCAGCTGGCCGGTGTGCTTGACCAGTAGCTGGTTCAGATTCTCGCGCAGGCGGAGGATTTCCTTCGCCTGGATCGAGATGTCGGAGGCCGCGCCCTGCACGCCGCCCCACGGCTGGTGGATCATGATCCGCGCGCCCGGCAGCGCGAAGCGCTTGCCCTTCGCCCCGGCGCAGAGGAGCATCGCCCCCATGCTGGCTGCCTGGCCGACGCAGACGGTGGACACTTCCGATTTCACGTACTGCATGGTGTCGTAGATCGCCAGGCCCGCCGTCACCGAGCCGCCCGGGGAGTTGATGTACATGCTGATCTCGCGGTTCGGGTCCTCTGACTGGAGGAAGAGCAGCTGGGCGATGATTAGGCTGGCCACGTTGTCGTCGATCGGCGTGCCGACGAAGATGATGCGGTCCTTCAAGAGGCGCGAGTAGATGTCATACGCGCGCTCCCCGCGGGGCGACTGCTCCACCACCATGGGGACGAGCATCTGGTTGTAGACGGTCATGCCTTCGAGCCTCCTGGTTGCACGGTCCCACCACCTGTCGTGACGCCGGAGGCGACATGTTGGCCCGCAGGGCCAACGACAGGTGGTGGGACTACTGTGTCGGTGATCGCGGCGGTCGAAAGCAGCCGCGCCACGGTTTTCTCTTGGCGGATCGCGCTGGCGATCGAGGGCCAGAGCCCTTGTTTGTCGAGGATCTGGCGGACTTCCACCGGGTCCTTCTGCCACCGCCGGGAGAGGTCCCACAGGCGCTTGACCAGCTCGTCCTGCGTGATGCCGATCTTCTCGGCCTCGGCGATCCGGTCCAGGATGAAGCTCAGCTTCACCAGCCGCTCGGCGTTTCCGCGCAGCTGGTCGGTGAACTTGCCGGCCTCCTCCTCGACCTTCTCTTCCGGCACGCCGGAGAGCGTGAGCCGCATCTTGAAGTCGCCGGTCAGCTTCCCGGCCTGGTGCTCGACCAGCTTCGGCGGCACCTCGAAGGTGTGGCGCGTCAACAGCGCCTCGTACACGCCGGCCTCGAGGGCTTGCTGCTGGGCCGACACCTTCTGCTCGACGATCTTCGACCGGACGTGCTCGCGGAGCTTCTCGAGCGTCTCGAAGCCCAAGTCCTTGGCCAGCGAATCATCGAGCGGCGGAATGGTCTTCTGCTTGGGCTCGCCTGCTGCGCCCGGCACCATCTGCGCCATGGACTCTTGGAGCTTCATCATGGACTCCGCGACCTCGGCGTCCGACACCTCGGCCGACGGACGCGTCACCGCGAGGCCGGTGTACGCGGCGAGCGTAAACTCCGGCTCGACTTCAACGGTCGCCTCCAGGGTCAACCCGCGCTGCGCCTGATAGTCGGCCTTGCTCAGCTCGAAGGGGCCCACCGGTTTGAGGCCTTGCTCCTTCACCACCTTCTGGAACGCCTGCTGGGTGGCGCGCTGAATCGTCTCTTCCTGGATGGACGGGCCGTGCTTCTGCTCCACCATGCCGGAGGGCGCCTTGCCCTTGCGGAAGCCGGGCAGCACTACCTCGCGCTGGAATTCCTTCAGGACGACCTCGCGGAGGGGCGCAATCTCCTCGGCCGTCACGGTGATCGTGAGCCGCTTCTGGCACGGCGCAGCATCGGTGACGATGGCCCCATTGGCCGGCGCCTTTCTTGGCGCGGCTTGCTCAGGCGCAGTCTTACGAAACATGACACTCCTCTGGTGTTCGCGGTGACGAACGGGCCGTGCGTTACAGCCGGAATTTCTCTCCGAGGTAAATTTCCCGAGCCCGGGGATCGGTGATGAGCTCGTGGGCAGTGCCGGAAATGAGGACCTTGCCCTCCGCCATGATATACGCCCGGTCGGTGATTTCCAAGGTTTCCCGCACGTTATGGTCGGTCAGCAGGATGCCCAGGCCGCGCCCGCGCAGCTCGCGGATCATCTCCTGCGCCTCGAACACGGTGATCGGGTCGATCCCGGAGAAGGGCTCATCCAGCAGGATGAAGCGCGGGTTGGTCACGAGCGCGCGCGTGATCTCGAGCCGCCGCTTCTCCCCCCCGGAGAGCGTGTACGCCTTCTGCCGCGCCAGGTGCGTGATGCCCAGCTCGTTGAGCAGCACGTCCAGCCGCTGGCGACGGGCACGGGGCGAGAGTTCCAGCGTCTCGAGGATCGCCATGATGTTCTGCTCGACCGTCAGCTTGCGGAAGATCGACGGCTCTTGCGCCAGGTAGCCGATGCCGGAGCGCGCGCGCAGCGACATGGGCATCGCGGTAATGTCCTGCTCATCCAGCAGCACGCGCCCGCCGTCCGGCTTCACGTAGCCGACGGCCATCGCGAAGGTCGTGGTCTTGCCGGCGCCGTTGGGGCCGAGCAGGCCGACGATCTCGCCGGTGCGGACGCCGATGTCCACCCCGTCCACGACCGGGCGCCCATTGTAGCCTTTGACGAGCTGGTGCGTGCGGAGTTCGCTGGCCATCAGCGGCTCGCCTGGGCCGCCATCGACCCCGTCACGGACGGGGCAGGCGGGGCGGACGCGGCGGAGGACGGCGCCAAGCCCAGCGACGGCTCGACAGGGCCTGACGGGTACACGAGCAGCGACGGGCGGCCGACGAGCGTCACCTTGCCCAGCCTCGGGTCATACACCGCCTTGGTGCTGGTCGCGGTGTTCTGCTGCTGCACGATGCGCACCCGTCCGGTGGCTTCGGCGTACCGGATGCCGTGGGTGGCCGGATCCAGGTACGCGACGAGGACGTCGGAGTAGAGATCGCCGCTGGGGTCTTGGACGCGCACGTTGCGGTGGAACGTGGCGATGTTGTGCTCGTAGTCGAAGTCCAGCGGGCCGTCGCACGTGATCGTGACGTGCCGCGTCCCGGTGGCCGGCGCGCCGGTGAGCGGCGACGGCCCTTCCCCGGGGTTGAACACCAGCTCGATGTCGCGCAGGATCACGGCCTGCTTCAACGCCGTGTCGCCGTGCGAGCCGCGGCCGCGCAGCAGCATGCGGTCGGTCTCGATGCGGACCGGGTTGTCCGTCTCGAACCGGTGCGCGTCCGGGATCCAGTAGAGGATCGGTGAGGTGAACCAGAGCCCGTCGGAGGTGTGGATCGTGGCCTCGTATTCCAGTCGGATGTCCCGTGTGTCCTGGTTGATCATCGCCACGCCGGCGGTCATGCGGGCGGAGCGGGTCTCATCGAAGCCGATGCCGTTGGGCTTCGCGACCGAGATGACCTTGCCCTCAACAGAGGCGCCGTGCCCTTCCAGCTGCCATTTCCGGGTGTCGTCGGCGCGGTAACTGTTGAGCGTAAACGTGTCCATCTCCTGATCCGGCCCCTGCCCCTTGGCCGCGGTCATCTTCGGCCCGCACCCGGCGACACCCAGCAGGCTCAACGCCATCAACGCCACCGCGAAGGCAAAGGCCGGCCGGGGATCCTGCGTGCCGGCGACCGTCGACGGCGCAACGCGCGTGGCGGCCGGCTGGGTCTTCCAACGCCGATGCATCCAGACCCACTGCCCAGGATACCGGCGGATCGTGCGCTCGAAGACCGCGCTCCACGCGAGCGTCAACTCGCGCATCGCGGCCGCCCGGTCCGTCGTCTGGGGCGGCGGAATCGGCGGCTCGACGACCAGACGAAACCCGCGACCGTCGCGGATGGCGAAACACGGCACGAGCGGGGCGCGCGTCATCAGCGACAGCGCGGCCGGGCCCACCGGCGTGTGCGCCGGGCGGCCGAAAAATGGAACGAAGATCCCCTCGAACGCGTCCATATCCTGGTCCGGCAACAGCCCCACAATGTGGTTCCGGCGCAGCACTTGGGCGATCGCTTTGACCGAGCTGCGCTCCAGCGTCGCCACGCCTCTGGCCTGCCGCATCGCGATCAGGAAGGATTCATACTCCGGGTACCGCAGCCGACGCGCCAGCACGGCGCCGGGAAAGCCCATCGACCCCAGGCAAACCACGAGCACTTCCCAATTGCCGAAGTGTGGGGTCACGAGGATGACGCCGTGGCCCTGCGCCAGCGCGCCGCGCAAATGCTCCAGCCCTTCGCACCGAACCAGGCGCTGGAGCTGCTCGTTGGACAGGCGTGGCAGCCAGAGCCACTCCATGAAGGTCCGGCCGAAATGATCGAACACCTGCCGGGCCACGCGCCGCCGCTCCTGTCCCGGCAGTCCAAGCGCCTCGTCCAGGTGCTGGTGCGTGAGCCGCCGCAGCTTAGGGGCCGCTGCGTACGCGAGCGCGCCCAACAGGGAGCCGAGCCTGGCGACGGCCGCCTCAGGCAGCACCCGGACGGATGCACGCAACCCCTGGAACGCCAAGAACATGATGCGACGACGGATGGGATGTTTCATGGGCACAAACCACTATGTTACGGCATCACCGACGGAGCGTCAACGAAGGAGGGGACTTACGGTGCGGAAGGGATGCGCTCGCCAGGCTCCAAGCTGCGGCGCTGGCCATTGCGCTCGACTGTGATGCCGTTCGGAGAAATCTCGACGATCAGCCAGCCGGCGACCTCCTGGCCTGCGGCCGTCGGCTCCTCACCCAAAATCGCCAGCGGCCGCTCCGCATCCCACAGGACGCCGATCAGCACCGGTCCAGGGACCGCCGGGACTTGGATGTTCTCGACCGGCTCTCCTCCCGGCCGGGGACCGAACATGAACGGGTCCCGGCGTGCCGGCTCTTCTGCCCACGCAACGGTTGCGCCGGCGAGCAACAGCGCGCACGCCAGGCGCATCATCCCCCCACCTCTTTGTACATCTGCGCAGTGCTACGCACTGCGCAGGCCTGCCGACCAACAGTCGGCAGGCGCCCGCCGGAAGCGGGCTCATGGCAAAGAGGTGGGGGGATCATCGCAGCACCCCGGTCAGATAGACGGTCAAGGTCACCGTCGCCTCGACGCGGGGGCCCTCCGCCACACGGCGCAGCTGCATGCTGTCGACGCTGACCAACGCCGGGAACTCGTTCCGCGTGAGCTGCTCAATGGCGTCCGCCAGCTCGTGGTACCGGCCTTCGGCGATCACCGTCAGCGGCAGCCGGTAGCATGCCAGCGTGGCGGCGGAGATCCCATCCGCGGACGGGACCATCACCGGCGCCGCTGGGTTGACCGGCTCCACGTTGCCCTGGCTGACGTTGCGCAGCGTCAGCCTGCCTTGGCGGAACACCGCATCCACCGCGTTCAACACGCCTGGCAGCTGCTCCTGCATCGGCAGCCGCGCCTGCAGCGCCGAACGCCGCGCCTCCTGGCTGCGGCGCCACGCCGGCTCTCCGCCGGCAGCCAGCAGCATCACCTCGACGGCTGCAACCTGGCTGGAGACGGTTTCAGCCTCGATAGCCGCGGCACGCACCGTGGCCTCAGCCGGGCGGAACCCCATGTTCCATGCCGCGGCGATCACAACGGCGGAGACGGCCGCGATGATCCATGGTGCTACGCGAAGATCCAGGGGGCGCATCATTCAGGTAGCTTGCATTCAAGCGTGAATGTCACGAGCGACTCGCCGCGGCTGGAGTTCAGCTGAATGTCGCGGCACAAGCGTTCGGCTTCGAGTGCCGAACGCAGCGTGGACACGTGCGCCTCGGCGGTGGGCTCCTCGCGCGGCTCTGCTTCACCGGCGATCCGCACGCCGCCTGCTCCAACACTGAGCTCGGAGAGTCGCACCGCTTCCGGCACCTGTGCGGCCACGCGCCGCAGCCACTCGGCGCGCACGCGCGCATCGGCAAGGAGCTGGCGCTCCAACGCTTCGGCAGCAGCAACCTGTGCCTGCAGCAGGACGATGGGTTGCTGCGCCTCTGACTGCGCCCGGAGCCTGGCGATACGCTGACGAGCCTCAGAGGCGCGGGCGCGCCAGACCAGGGCCAGGCCGGACACACAGAGTGCGGCGATCACGCCGGCTTGCGCGACGCGGACGCCAAGCCTCGCCATTTTGCGACGCTGACGCGCCGCCGGCGGCTGCAAATCCAATCCAGGGTCAGTAACCGCGGCCAGGCCTGCGGCCAGAGCATTCGTCGTGCCGGCCTCGGGTCCCAGCGCGGCGATCGTCAACCGCGTCACCGGCAGGCCAAGCTGCCTCGAGAGCCATCCATCAAGCCCTGGCAGCGCAGCGCCTGGACCGCTGAGCAACAGCCCAGTCGGCGGAGCCGACAGCCCCACCTGGCCGCTGGCCGCCAAGGTGCGGCGCACTTCCCCGACCCATTGCTCAAGGACCGGCTGGATCATCGCCACGTACCGGGCCGCCGGCAGTTCTCCGGCGGCCGGTACCGCCGTCTCAGTCTCCGGCACGCCGTAGCGCAGCGCCAACGCGTGCGCCTGCGCTGCCGAGAGCCGCAAGACCTGATCGCCCACCGAGACTTCATTCGTCAGCGCCGTAAGCAGGTGGCTGAACCCGAGGGTCACATCGCGCGCATACACCGGTTCGTGGTCAGCGGCCAGTGCGAGTGTCGTGCGACGCTCGCCGATGTCCATCAACACGACCGGGGTCTGCCCGAGCATGCCGGCGAACCCGGCCGCATGAACGAGCGCGACCCCTGACGGGACCGCGGCTGCAACCGGCCACCCAGCCTCCCACGCCGCATCCAGTTCTTCGCGCAGCCGGTCCCGGTCGCAGGCCGCCACCAGCACTTCCCTGGGATGGCCCCGGCGCGGCCTGACGCTGACCTGGGCGCGATCGACTTCAAAGGGCAGCATGGTGGGCAGGAGCTCGCGCACCGCGTCGGACGGTTTGGCTGCGGCGCGCGGATCCAACTGGACCGCGCGAAGGTAGCTTTCAGGGGGCGCGAGATGAAGCCGGCTGCCGGTGCGGTGGCGCGCCAACGGACGGAGCAGCTCGGCAATGTCGCGCGAGAGCGGCGCGTCAGGCCGTCGGGCCACGGTCCGGCTGCGCCAGCTGCTGCCTGCGCGCCAGACCGCGGTGAGCGTCCGGTCGCCGAATTCGAGGCCGATTCTCAACGGCATGCTGTGTTCATGGGGTGCGGATCGAGACCGAGGTGGCCCGGTCCTCCTTCGCGTGCCCTTCGTCAAAGTTGCCATTGCCAGTCTGCGCCGTGAACCGGATGTCCACGCGGCGGATGGCTGATGTCCCGCCAACCTGGCATGGCGGCAACAGCGGATTCCCACTCTGATCATAGTACCGGAAGAATGAGACGCTGGAACTGGCAATTTGCACCGTCCCCGAGGTCTCCTGCGCCAGGATCTCCTCTGTCCCCGCGGGTGGGTTGCAATTGGCGGCCTGAAGGCTGCGCCGCAGCGCCGTACCGTCGTAGCGCAGCACGACCGACTGGCCGGCAGCGGTAATATAACCCAGGCGCGAGGCTTCGGCCAGCCAGATGGAGGGCTGTCCGCCCGAGCGGCCGGCTAAGCGCAACCCACGGATGACGCCGGCTCCGCTCAGGTGTGAGGCTCCGCCTTCGGCCACCTGATGCATGATCTCGGTCGCGGCATGGTTGACGGCCAGCTGCCGCGGCAGGAAGACGAAGGCACGTGCGCCGTACCAGAACAGCAGCGGCGTCATCGCGGCGACCAGCCCCATGATCACCAGCGTGAGCATTAGCTCCACGAGCGTCACGCCCCGCCGCAGAGGATCAGCCGCCAAGGTTGACATGCTTCGTTCGGTAGGTAATGAGGCGGCACACGGTCGCCGTGGTGCCGTTGCGGCGAACCGTAACCACGATGCGCTTGACGCCCTGCGAATTGGTGGCCACGTTGCAGCAGTTGCCGGTCTGGCACGACACAATGCGAATCACGTCGTACGGCGAGCCGCCGTAATTTGGCATCGTCGTCGTCAGGGGTGTGCCGACCGACGTGGGGGTCGCGCAGGTCACGTTCAGAACGGTATTGAAGAAAGCGTTCAGGGCGTCCAGCCGTTCCAGCTCTGCGCGGGCCAGGCTCAGCGCTGCCATGGTATTGCGCGACTGGACCGACGCGCCCATCGTCTGCGTCAATAGCAACGCAGCCGGAATGGCTAGAATCGCTGCGATCGCGATCGTGATGATCAGCTCCACGAGTGTCACGGCGCGCGTCATGGACAGCCGCCCGGCAACTCGATCATCGCCGCCAGCCGTCCGGTGGCCCTCGTCTCCTGTCCCGTGGTCTCGCAATCGGTGCGGAGCACCGCGGCGCTACAGATGTCGTACGCGACCCACACGCGGCGGCACACGCCGAACGGCAGCGGCCCCCGCAGCGCCCGGCCGATGGCGGTCAACGAGCATTGCGCCTGCCGGTTGGCGACCGTGTTGACGAACCGGGCGGTCCGCGTCGTCCCATCGGTCATGAGGAATTTGAAATCAATGTAGTCTTTCGTCGTCGACTCCGTGGCCGCCTGCCTGAACCCGGTGGTCGTGAACCACACGGTGTTGTTGATCACCACCCCGCCGGCAGCCACCGTGAAGTTCGGCGACAGATCCAGCCATTGGTTCGCCGTCCCATTCGGGCTGCTGCTGCAGTTCGTCGCCCCGGTCGGCCAAACTTTGTTCCCGTTGAAGTTGATGCACGAAACCCGCTCGCCGGCCAGGACCGGCGACCAGTCAACCGCCACTTGATCAATCACCACCGACCCTGTGCCGATCGCGTTGCGCAGCCGCCAGGTCGTGAACCGGTCCCGGGTGCTTCCGGTGCAGCTGGAGGGAATGCTCGACGTGACGAATCGGGCAGACTTCATGTTGACCAGCAACCCGTCCCCGGCCTGGGCCAGCAACCGGTAGCTGTCGTCGTTGGCCGATGAGGGATCGTCCTCCACCACGACATCCGTGCCGAGATCGAATGCGTTGAGCCCGTCGCTGCTGTCGCGGTAGTCATAGAGCGCCTCCATCGCCCCGGCCTGCGCCAGGTAATACGCCTTGGTCTCCAGCGACCGAAGGCCGGTCGTGCGGATATGCTCAACCAGCAGACGGACGATGCCGATGAAGGTAATGCTGAGGATCATCATGAGGACAATAAGACTAACAAGAAGCCAGCCGCCCATGGCTTTGGGCAGCTGGCGGGGTGCGGTCACGCGCGGCAACGATCTGGAAATTACGGGAAGGGCTGGAACGTGCCCTTCGTGTTGTCGTAGTCGTACGCTTGAGCGGATCCGATTCCGGCAGGGGGAGTGAATGTGTACCTGAACGGATTGATGATCGTGGTGATTTCCCAGTGCGAGTCGAAATAGCCGCCTTCCATGATCGTCTCGAAGCAGGCCTTGCCGGTGGTGCTGGCAATGCAGTCGTCACCGGCTAGGCCCAACGCCGGCGCCGGGGACGTCGTGCCGATGCCGTTCCACACCAGCTCCAGGTTGGTGGGGAACGTCCCTGATCCGCCGGCCACCTGGTTCTTCGCCGCGACGGTCAGGATGCCGGAGCGGACCGCGCCCACGATGCCGTCGCGCTGCGAGACGTAGGCTTCCGTACGGATATCGATGAACCGGGGGATGGCAATGGCGGCCAGGATACCGACGATGGCGATGACGATCACCAGCTCGACCAGCGTGAACGCCTGAGCGATCCGAGCCCTCATCCTACCTCCCGGCTGTTTTGAAGATTTTCACGAGGTCCCACATCGGCACGAAGACCGCCGTGGCGAGCAATAACACGCCTAAGCCTACCACAACCAACAGCACTGGTTCAACATACGTAATCATGCGCTTCAGGGCATGCGTGGCCTGGTGATCGTAGTACGCTGAGACGCTACTGAGGAGCTCGTCCAGCTTGCCGGTCTCTTCGCCGGTGGCCACCATCTGGACCACGATGGGCGGGAACACCGGCTCGGCGCGCATGGCTGCAGCCAATGGCTGCCCTTCCCGGACCCGTGCCTGGACCGCAGCCAGCCGCTCCGAAAGGTATACGTTGCCCACGGTGCCGCCAGCCAGCTCCAGCGTCTCCAGGATCGGCACGCCGCTGTGGTTGAGCGCAGCGAGGATGCGCGCGATCCGGGACATGGCCAATTGTGCAATCAGCGGCCCCACGACCGGCAGGCGGAGTTGCCACGTGTCCCACGCGCGCCGCCCAGCCGTCGTCCGCACCCAGGTCCACACCCCGGCCGCCAAGCCTGCGGCGCCCAAGAGCATGAGCCACCCGTAGCGACTCACCACATGACTGAGCCCGATGAGGAGTCGGGTCTGCAGCGGCAGCGCGATTCTGAATGAGGCGAACATCTCGGCGAACCGCGGCAACACAAAGACCGCCATGATGCTGACCGCCACCCCAAGGGTGCCCAGCACGATCATCGGGTACTGCAGCGCCGACCGGATCTGCTCGCGCAGCTCAAGCTCCCACTCAAGCAGCCCGGTGAGCTGATCCAATATCTCACTCAACACGCCGCCGGACTCACCGACGCGCGTTAGCCCAAGATACACCGGCGAGAACGCGCGCGGATGGCGGGCCAGCGCTTGGGAAAACGTGCAGCCCTCGAGCAGGTCCTGGCGCACCCGCTCAAGCACGTGCTGGAGCGGCCCGGCGCCGAGCTGGTCCTTCAAGGCGTGGAGGCTGGAGAGCAGCGGCACGCCGGCGCGCTGCAAGACGGCGAGCTGCCGCGTGAAGAGGTAGCACTCTTCAAGGGGGACCCGGCCGTTGTGGCCACTGCGGCCGATCGAGAGGTCCATCAGGCCAGGTCAGCCGGGACGACGCGGTCAAGCTCCTCGATCGTCGTCAGGCCCTGTTGGACTTTCAGCAGCCCGTCCGCGCGCATGGTCCGCATGCCCTGCTCGCGCGCGAGCACGGTTAAAATGTCGGTCGAGGTCCGCTGCGCGATGCGCGGCCGGATCGAGTCGCTGATCACGAACAGCTCCCCGATCGCGATGCGGCCGGTGAAACCGGTAGTGCGGCACGCGCGGCAGCCGCGGCCGCGGTACGCGACGGTCAGCTCCGGATACTTCGCGCGCAACGGCTCCGGCAGGCGCGCGCCCTCCTGGCACTGCGCGCAGATGCGGCGCACCAAGCGCTGGCCCAGCACGCCCAAGAGTGTAGAGCTGAGCAGGAACGGCTCAACACGCATGTCGAGCAAGCGCGCGATGGCCCCGACCGCGTCGTTGGTGTGCAGCGTTGAGAGGACCAGGTGGCCGGTGAGCGAGGCGTGGATGGCGATCTCGGCTGTCTCCTGGTCCCGGATCTCGCCGACCATGATGACGTCCGGGTCCTGGCGCAGGATCGCCCGCAGCCCGGTGGCAAACGTGAGGCCGGCCTTCGGCTGGATCTGGGTCTGCCGGATCAGCGGCAGCTGGTACTCGACCGGGTCCTCGATCGTCATGAGGTTGCGGCTCATGGAGTTGATCTGCGTCAGCGCAGCGTAGAGCGTCGTGGTCTTGCCAGAGCCGGTCGGCCCGGTCACCAGCAGCATCCCGTGCGGCCGCTGGATCAGCTCCCCGACCGCGGTGACCGTGTCTGCGGCGAAGCCTAAGTCGGCGAGCTTCAGCGCCACCGATGCCTGGTCCAGCAGACGGAGGACCACGTTCTCGCCGGAGACGGTCGGATACGTGGAGATGCGCAGGTCCACGTGGCGGCCGCCGACCGGCAGCACGAGGTGCCCGTCCTGCGGCTGCCGGTGCTCGGTGATGTCCAGCTTCGAGAGGATCTTGATCCGTGAGCAGACCGCCTCGTGCAGGGCGATGGGCAGCAGCTTGATTTCCTGCAGCACGCCGTCGATGCGGAAGCGGACCCGCAGGTGCTCGCCGTCCGGCTCAAGATGGATGTCCGAGGCGCGCGAGTCGAGTGCTTCGCCAAGCAGCGCATCGACCAGCGTGATGGCGGAAAAGTCCGGACCCGCGGCCGCGGCGGCCTCGGCCCCACCGTGTTGCGCCGCCGGGCGGGCCGCCTGCTCCATGACGCGGCGGCTGTAGTGATGGTCGATGGCTTTGCGGATGGCCGTCGGCGTGCTGACGACCGGGTTGATGATGGGCAGCCGGGTGGCCGCGCGCAACGCGTCCACCGCCACCGCGTCCCACGGGTCGGCCATGGCCACGGTGAGCGCGCTGTCGATCCGGTACAGCGGCAGGACCTGGTGCTTGCGGGCCAGCGCCTCGGGGATGAGCTGCAGGACCGGCGGGTCGATCAGGTAGTCGCCTACCTCCACGACCGCAGCCCCTGCAGCCGCAGCCTTCAGCGCGGCGATCTGCTCCTCGGTCAGCTTCTTCGCGGCGAGCAGCACCGCCGCCGTCCCGGTTCGATCGGCTTGGGCCTTGGTCGCCGCCGCGGCAAGCTCAGCCTCGGCCAGCCAGCCCTTCACCACGGCCTGCTGCAGCCACTGCTCGTTCATGTGTAAGAGCACATGGACCGGCGTCATCGCTTCAGCAACTCCTCGGTCTTCGCGATGAGCGCTTTGCCGTCGAAGGGCTTGGTGATGAACGCGTCGGCGCCGACGTGCTGGCCCATGGCCATGTCTTCGGCGCGCGAGCGGGCGGTGCACAGAATGATGGGGATGGCGCAGTATTTCTGGTCGAACTTCAAGAGCCGGCAGACTTCATAGCCGTTGAGCGCGGGGAGCATGAGGTCGAGGATGATCAGGTCCGGCCGCTCGTCCCGCCCTTTCTGCAGGCCCTCGAGCCCGTTCGCCGCGGTCAGCACCTCGAACCCCAGCGACTCGAAGCGTAGCTTCAGCGCCAGCCGGAGGTCCTCATCGTCATCCACGAGCAGCAGGCGCTTGGACCGCGACCGGGCCGCCGCAGGCGGGTGTTCGAGCAGCTCCTCCAGCGCGGCGCGCGGAGCTGGACGCAGCTCGGTGAATTCGATGCCCAGCTTGTAGTTGTGCTGGTCCTGCTCGATGCGGGTGAACCAGGCGATGACGCCGATGGCGTCGAAGGGCTCGGCCTGGCCGGGGAACGTGACGCGGCAGAAGATCTGCGCGCCGAGCGGATACAGGATGTCGCTGTAGAAGCACAGGCCGCCGCGGCTGAGGTTGACGGTGACACTGCGCTCCAGGCGGGACTCCTCAGGAGCCTCGACGGATGCCGGGGCAAAGGCGATGTCGAGCGCCATGTCGTACCGGGGGATCCGACGGCGCTCGCGCCCAGACTCGGCGGGCACAGGTGTCGCGTGCTCGGCTGCCATGCGGCCTCGTAGGGAGAGGATGCGCGGCGTTACGAGCTGTGGCGATGCATTTGCGCTTCAAGCCACTCGTCGAGCACTTCTCGCTTGAAACGCCACTGCCCGCCGATCTTCGCGGCAGGAACCCGGCCTTCTCTCGTCAGCTTGTACACCGTCATCACGTGCAGCCCCAGGTACTTCGCCACTTCCCTGAGGGTCATGATGCCGGTGTGCTGACGTGCTCCGCGACTCTTCATGGGCACCTCCTCAGTGCTGTTGGAAGTATGCCCAATCCAGAGTTAAATCTTCAATCCTTTTACAATATTTTTAGCAAGAGTGAGCGGCACAGAGCGTCTTGAGGAACGCGTGAGTCACCCGGAGGCGGTGGAGGCGGGATCGCGGTAACGCTGCATCACCTCATCCCAGAGGCCCTTGGCCTTCAGGATGAGCTCGATCACTTCCCGGACAGCGCCGCGGCCGCCCGGACGCTGAGTCGTGTAATGCGCAATCTGTTTTACCTCATCGACGGCGTTCGCCACCGCCACCGCTAAGCCGGCGCGGCGCAGCAGCGGGTATTCCATGAGATCATCGCCGATGACGCATACCTGCTCGTCGGTCAGGCGCCATTTCTTGAGGAGCTGTTCGTACACCGGCAGCTTGACCAGCGCCTTTTGCGCGAGAAAGTCGACCCGCAGCTCTTTCGCGCGCCGCCTGGCCAGACGGGAGGACCGGGAGGTGATCAGGGCCGAGCGCAGCCCCACCCGGTTCCAGAACACGAGCCCGGCGCCGTCTTGCACATCGAAGAACTTCAGCTCATCGCCGCATTCGGCGTACACGATCCTCCCGTCGGTGAGGACGCCGTCCACGTCGACGACGAGGGTCGTGATCTTGGAGGCCCGTTGCTGGAGCGCTCCGGTGAACTGGGGAGAGGGCATCAGACGAAGCCGGCTTTGAGCAGGTCCTGCACATCCAGCAGCCCGACCGGCCGGCCGCGGCCGTCCACCACCACGAGCTCATCGATGTGATACTCGCGCAAAAGCTGCAGGCCCTCAGCGGCCAGCCGCTCGGCGGCGACCGTCTTCGGCTTGCGGGTCATGAGCTCGCCGACGCGGCGCTGGAGCAAGTCTTCGCCGGACTTGAGATGGCGGCGCAGATCGCCGTCGGTGAAGATGCCGGCCAGCCGGCCTCGGCCGTCCACGACCGAGGCGCTCCCGGCCCGGGCGCGGGTGATACGGAGCAGGACGTCTTTGACGTTGGCCGACTCCCGCACGACGGGATGCGTCGCACCGGTGCGCATCAGGTCCGCGACCCGCAGCAACAAGCGGCGGCCCAGAGCTCCCCCGGGATGCAGCAGCGCAAAGTCCGAGGGCTTGAAGCCTTTCCGCTCCGCCACGACGACGGCCAGCGCGTCGCCCATGGCCAGCATCGCGGTGGTCGAGGAGGTGGGGGCGAGGTTGAGCGTGCACGCTTCCTTGCGCACCTGTACATCGAGCGTGACGTCGCTGTGCTTGGCCAGCGTGGAGGTCAGGACGCCGGTGACGCTGATCAGCCGCGCGCCAATGCGCTTGATGACCGGCAGCAGCCGCGTGACCTCTTCGGTTTCGCCGCTGTAGGAAAACGCCAGCAGGACGTCCTCGCGCGTCACGCGGCCCAAGTCGCCGTGGATGGCTTCGGCCGGGTGCACCCAGTGGCTCGGCGTGCCGGTGGAGGCCAGCGTCGCTGAGACTTTTTGGCCGATCAGCCCGGCCTTGCCCATGCCGGTGACGACGACGCGCCCCTTGCACGCCAGCACCAAGGCCACGGACCGCTCGAAGGAGCGGCCGATGCGCGGGATGAGCCGGCGAATGGCATCAGCTTCGATGGCCAGCACCTGCCGCGCGCGCGCGATGCTCATCCGGTCACGGCGGCCCGTATCGCTTGCACCTGCTCCAGCAGCTTCGGCAGGTCGCGCAGGCGCAGCATGTTCGGTCCGTCCACCGGGGCCTTGTCCGGGTCTTCGTGGATTTCCATGAACAACCCGTCGCAATACCCGGTCGCGACGGCTGCCCGCACCAAGGTGGGCACGTACTCGCGCTGGCCGCCGGAAGCGTTGCCCAGCCCGCCGGGCAGCTGGACCGAATGCGTGCCGTCGAAGATCACCGGGCAGCCGAACCCGGCCAAGACCTGCAGGCTGCGCATGTCCGAGACCAGGTTGTTGTAGCCGAAGCTGGCCCCGCGCTCGGTCACCAGCACCTTGCGGTTGCCGGCGGCGTGCGCCTTGGCGATCACGTGCCGCATGTCCCACGGCGCCAGGAACTGCCCCTTCTTGATGTTCATCGGCTTGCCGGCCTTCGCAACGGCCGTGATGAAGTCGGTCTGGCGGGAGAGGAACGCCGGTACTTGGATGATGTCCAAGACCTCGGCCGCGGCGGGCACGTCTTCGCGGCAGTGCACGTCGCTGAGCACCGGCAGCCCGAGCGTCTTCTTGACCTTCGCCAGGATTTTGAGCCCGGCTTTCATCCCAGGACCGCGGAAGGCGCTGCCCGAGGTCCGGTTGGCTTTGTCGTAGCTGGATTTGACCACGTAGCCGACGCCGGCGCGTCGGCACGCATCCGCGATCCGCTCGGCGTGGCGCAAGAGATGCGCTTCGCTCTCGATGACGTCCGGCCCGGCGATCAAGACGAGCGGGGCCCCGCCGCCGATCCGGACATTGCCAACTTGCACGGCCTGGATCTGCGTCATTTCGCCTTCGCCTTCGTCCTGCGCTGCGTGCGTTTGGTTCGAGGCGTTTTCTCTGCTTCCCCTGTCCCAGCCCTTTTCAGGCACGCAGCGACGAAATCGCGGAACAACGGGTGCGGCGCGAGCGGGCGGGACTTGAACTCCGGGTGGAACTGCCCGGCCACGAACCACGGGTGGTCCTTCAGCTCAACGATCTCCACCAGATCGCCGGGGTTGTACGTGGCCGAGACGACCAGGCCGGCCCTGCTGAACGTCGAACGGTAGCGGTTGTTGACCTCATACCGGTGCCGGTGCCGCTCCTCCGCCTCGGCGCGGCCGTAGCTCGCGCGGGCCTTGGTGCCATCGGTGAGGCGGAAGCGCGAGGCCCCCAACCGCATCGTGCCGCCCATCGCCGAGACGCCTTGCTGCTCTTCCAAGAGGCTGATCACCGGGTGCGGCGTCTTTGCGTCGAACTCGGTGGAATTGGCCCCGGACAGGCCGCAGACGTTGCGGGCGAACTCGATGACCGCGCACTGCATCCCAAGGCAGATGCCGAAGAACGGCACGCCGCGCTCCCGGGCGTACCGGATCGCGGCCAGCTTGCCCTCAATGCCGCGGTGCCCGAACCCGCCGGGGATTAGGATCCCCTGCACCCCGGCCAGGACCGCGTCGGCGCCGTCGCGCTCGATCTGCTCTGAATCCACGCGCACGATCTCCACGCGGGCGTCGTTGGCCAGCCCAGCGTGCCGCAGCGCTTCGTAGATGGACTTGTACGCATCCTGGAGCTGGACGTACTTGCCGACGATCGCGATGCGCGCCTCGCGCGCCGGGTGCCGGCCGCGCTCGACCACGTCCCGGCGCCACGCGGTCAGATCGTGCTGCGGGCACTGTAGCCCCAGCATCCGCAAGATCGTGTCGTCGAGCTTCTGCTCGCTGAACATGAGCGGCACTTCGTACACGTCTTGAACGTCAAGGGCTTGGATCACGGCGACCGGCTCGACGTTGCAGAACTGCGCGATCTTGGCGCGCACCGCCTCGGAGAACGGCTTCTCGGTGCGGCAGAGCAGCACGTCGGCCTGCAGCCCGATCTCGCGCAGCTTGCCGACGGAGTGCTGCGTGGGTTTGGTCTTGAGCTCATCGGCCGCGCGGATGTACGGCACGAGGGTCAGGTGCACGTTAATCGCGTTGTCCCGCCCAACCTCGTTGCGCATCTGGCGGATGGCTTCCAGGAACGGCAGACCCTCGATGTCGCCGACGGTCCCGCCGACTTCCACGATGACCACGTCCACCGGGTCGGCGGCCGCCACTTTCTTGATGGAGCGTTTGATCTCATCCGTGATGTGCGGCACCACCTGCACCGTCGCCCCCAAGTAGTCGCCCTTGCGCTCACGGCTGATGACGGTGTAGTACACGCGGCCGGCGGTCACGTTGTTGTCCTTCGTCATCGTCTGCTGCGTGAACCGCTCGTAGTGGCCCAGGTCCAGGTCGGTCTCAGCACCGTCTTCGGTGACGTACACCTCGCCGTGCTGGTACGGACTCATGGTGCCAGGATCCACATTAATGTACGGGTCCAATTTCTGGAGGGTGACCTTCAAGCCGCGCGCCTTGAGCAACAGCCCGATCGACGCGCACGCGATGCCCTTGCCCAAGCTCGAGACGACGCCGCCGGTCACGAAGATGTACTTCGCCATGGGGTGTTTAGCGCTCCGGGTTCATCGGCCGACGGTCTTCGCGATCAGCGACTCCACCTTCGCTAGGTCCTCCGGCGTGTCCACGCCGACGGTGTCGTGCGCAGTTTCCAGCATCTTGATGCGAAAGCCATGCTCCAGCGCCCGCAGCTGCTCCAAGCTCTCCGCCTGCTCCAGCGGCGTAGGCGCCAGGGTCGGGAACTGCAGCAGGAACTGGCGCTGGTACCCGTACAGGCCGATGTGCTTCCATGCGCGCGGCTTTGGTGCCGGGCCGCGCACGAACGGCACCGGCGACCGTGAGAAGTACAGCGCGTACCCGTCCTGATCCACGACCACTTTCACGATGTTCGGGTTGGCGGCATCGTCCTCGCGCGTCAGCGGCGTCATCACCGACGCCATCGGCACCGCCGGGTGCTGCAAAAGAAATTCGGTCACCACGTTCACCATCTCCGGCCGGATCAGCGGCTCATCGCCCTGGACGTTCACGATCACCTGCTCGGTGCGGCCGCGCGCCACTTCGGCGATGCGCTCGGTGCCGCTGCGCGCCGCCGGGTTCGTCATCACAACCGTCCCATGAAAGCTTCGCACCGCGGCGGCGATCCGGTCATCGTCGGTCGCCACCACGACGGCATCCGCCTGCTTGGCCTGCGCGGCGCGCTCGTACACATGCTGGATCATCGGCTTGCCAGCGATCGCCGCCAACGGCTTGCCTGGAAACCGGACCGCGGCGTACCGGGCCGGGATCACGATCAGCACGCTCATCCCCTGCGCGAAGACCCTGCGTGGCGCGACGCTCGGCGGGCCGATGATCGGGGCTTGCCGTCAATCGCTGCTTGCAGCTCTTGCGGGGTCGTCACCGCGACCCCCAGCTTGCCCACCACGATCCCGGCCGCATGGTTCGCCAAGCGCGCGGCGTGCGCCATCGGCGCGCCGCTGGCGAGGGCCAGCGTGTAGGTCGCGATCACCGTGTCGCCGGCGCCGGCCACGTCGAAGACTTCCTGGGCCACCGTCGGGATGCGCGTCTGCCGCCCGCCCTGCTCGAAGAGCCACATGCCGCCTTCGCCCAGCGTGATGAGCACCGCGTCGCACTGCAGCCGCCGCAGGATCTCAGACCCGGCCCAGGAGAGGTCCTCGTCCCGCTTCAGGTCCCGGCCCACCATCCGGCCGGCCTCCTGGCGGTTCGGCGTCAGCGATGTCACGCCGCGGTACAGCTCGACGTGCTCTTCCTTCGGATCCACAGTGATGAGTTTCTTCAGCCGCCGGGCCGCGGGAATGATCGCCGAGAGCAGCTCGGCCGTGATCACACCTTTGCCATAGTCTTCGATGATGACCGCGTCCACCGACGGCAGCCGGTCCAGCACCGCTTGGCGCAGCCGCCGCCCGGCCGTCGCCTGCAATGGGTCCGGCTGCTCGCGGTCGACCCGGACGACCTGCTGGTGGTGCGCGATGACGCGCGTCTTCACCGTCGTGGGCCGCGCGTCCCGGATGACCCCGCTCGTATCGATGCCGCGCACCGCCAGCTCGTCGAGGAGCGCATCGCCCCACCGGTCCTGCCCCACCGCCCCGACGACCGCGACCTGGCCGCCGAGCGCGCGCACATTGTTCGCCACGTTGGAAGCCCCGCCTGGCATGACCGATTCGCGCTGCACCCAGACGATCGGCACCGGCGCCTCAGGACTGATCCGGCTCACCTGGCCCCACACGAACTCATCGAGGATCAAATCGCCCACCACGAGCAGGCGCGCCTTCGGAAATCGGGCCAGCAGTCCTTGGACTGTGCCGGCGCTCATAATCGCTCCATGACCGCGCGTACCAAGAGCGGCACCAGCAGCTCGTGATGGCCGGTGACATGGTACGCGCGCCCGCCGGCAAGGGTCGGACGCTTCAGGACGTTTTCAGCCGGCCGGTATTGGCGCAGCATGTCGAAATCAAACGCCGTGAAGTCCTTCACCGGGTGCTTGAGGTTCCGGGCGATGGACACGGCCTTCAGGAACACCTCGGGCAGCACGACCGCGGAGCCGATGTTCCCCACGACGGCGCCCGGGCCCAGTGTGGCGACGACGCCCACGAGCGTCCGGAAGTCAGCCATGGACGTCTGCCCGATGGCCGCGCCGTCCGCCGTTGACTGCTGGTGGATGATGTCGGTGCCGATGGCCACGTGCACCGTGGCCGGCACGCCCAACCGGTGGCACGCGGCCAAGAGGCTCAATCGCCGGTGCGGCAGGCGACGCGCATTGATCATAGCCCCCACCGCGCGGCCTAATCCCCAGCCGCGCTTGGCCCCATCCCGGATCGCGCCGTTGAGCAATCGGTGCGTCTCCTCGGCCATGCCGAAGGAGCCGTCGGCAAGTGCGGCGGAGACGTCCTCGGAGGTCGACCCCATGTACGCCAACTCGAAATCATGGATGATCCCGGCCCCGTTCATGGCGATCGCGGTGACCACCTTACGCCGGATCAACTCCAGCACCAAGGGGCTCAACCCCACCTTGATCACGTGAGCGCCGAACATGAGGAGGAAGGTGCGCCGCCGGGTGGCTGCCTCCACCACGGCGTTTACGATGAGCTTGAAGTCTTTGGCAGCGAGGAAGTTAGGAAGGCTGTCGTAATATGCGCTGAAGGAGCCGCCTTTGCGGCAGGGCTTGGCAAAGGCGTCGAATCGTACTTTGCTTTTGCGCGAGCCGGCAGGGTAGGTCTTGAGCTTGGTGAAGTCGAGGCCCCGCACTTGAAGATTCTAGCAAAGCCCCTTGGGGGTGTCAATTTGCGTCGAGGGGACCTGGGCCATCAAGCCGGTCGCTGCCTGGTACACCTCCTCGGCCTGGAGCGTGGTCAGGCACCGGAACTCGATGTCGCAGTTGTGTGCCAGGCAGACGATGCAGCCGACGTCCTTTTGCAGGATGACGTGCCGTCCGACCGGACCCCAACGACGGGGGGAGAGCCCGGATTCGTTCCGGCCGAAGATATCCACCGTGGGCGTGCCCACCGCGGCCGCGACGTGCACCGGGCCAGAGTCGTTGGAGATCAGCAGCCGGCACCGGGCCAGGAGCGCGGCCAGCTCGGCGACGCGCAGTTGCCCGGCGAAGTCAATCGCCGGGCGCTGCATCGCCTGCTGGACCGCACGCACCGGCCCAAGATCATCCGCGCCGGCCACCAGGCAGATCCGGAACCCGTCGGCCGCGAGCCGGTCAGCCACCGCGGCGAAACGCTCCGGCATCCAGCGCTTGGAGATGCAGCTCGCCGAGGGATGCACCGCGATCAGCGGCTGCGGCAGCGTCCAGCCGGCCTCGCGCAACCGCCGCTCCACCTGTTCCGCCGCCTCGGCCTGCACCGGCATCATGGGACGGACCCCCTCGACGGTGATGCCAAAGGGCTGTAGCAATTCCAGCGTGTAATCGCTTTCCGTCCGCGTGCCCTGCTGCTTCCGGTGCGGGAGCCGGTGCGTCAGCGGCCAAGACTGCTTCCAGCCTTTCCAGTCCCACCCGATGCGGACCGGAATGCCGGCCAGCCACGGCAGCACGTGCGACCGCATGCTCGGGTACGCTGCGATCGCGGTGTCGAACTCCATCTTGCGCAGGCGGCGCGCGAACCGCCGGTTGGCGTTGATGCTACGGTGCTTGCCTGTCTTGTCGTAGAGGAGCACTTCATTCACCGCCGGGTGGCCGCGCACCACATCCGCGCACGCAGGCTGCACCAGCGCGGCGATGTAGGCGTGCGGGAAGTGCTCGCGCAGCACCTGCAGCAGCGGCAAGGTCAAGACCACGTCGCCCAGCCGGTCCAGGCGCAGCACGAGCACGCGTTTAGGGACGAGCATGGAGGAGCTCCTGCGCGGCCTGCACCACCTCATCGGCGCTGATGAACCGCATGCACTCATGGTTGAACCGGCACAGCGGGGCCTCGCACGGCGCGCAGAACAGGCGCCGGCGCAGCAGCCGCCACGCAGAGGCCGTCGGGCCGTACTTGCGCGCATCCGTGGGGCCGAAGATCGCCACCGTCGGCGTGTTCACAGCCGAGGCCAGGTGCAGCGAGGCGGAATCATTGGTGATCACGAGTGCCGCCCCGGCCATGAACGCGCCGGCCTGGCGGATGGTCGTCAGTCCGACCAGGCTGCGGGACGGGTGCCGCATGAGCTGCTGGATCTGCTCGATGACCGCCTCCTCGGCCGTCTCGCCGGAGAACACGATCTGCGCGCCGTCCTCGTGCAGCCGGTCCGCCACCTGGGCGTACCCCTCGACAGTCCACCGTTTGATGTGGCTGCGGGCCCCGGGGCAGATGACGACGACGGGCCGCGCCGGATCGAGCTGCCACTTGCGGCGCAGCGACTCGGCGTGCGCCTGGTCTCTGGGTGAGCGCCAGAGGGCGTCGCCGGCCGGCTCGGCGATGGTGCCGGTCTGCACGCGCAGCTTCCAGAGGTGCCGCTGCCGCCGGTGGGTAATGGACGCTGGGACCGGACGGAAGTAGCGCCACGCGGCCCAGGGCTTGAACAGGAACGGGTACAGCGTCTGCCGCAAGTCGACGATGACCTGCGGCTTGAACCGCCACAGCGCCCACACGAGCCGCAACGCGCCGGCCGGTGAGCCGAACTGGCTCGCGTTGACGAGTGTGGTGATGCGCGGATCGTCCCGGTACAGCGCGCACGCACGGTCGCCGGAGACCAACGTCAGGTGCGCCTCGGGGAACCGCCGGTGCAGGGCGGCAAGCGCATCGCCGGAGAGAATGGCGTCGCCCACGTTGGAGAGGCCGACGACTAACACGCGCGAGATATCCGCCATGGTCGTGAACCGTTACCCGTGGACCGCGCTCGGCTGTAACAGTTCTTGAGCCGCTGCATACGCTTCCTCGACGGAAATCGCCTCCATGCCAGGATGGGGCGGGTCCGGGTTCAGGCACGGGATGGTGGGGCAACACTCCGGGTGGTGCAGCACGCGTGTCCGGGCCGGGTCGCCCAGCGGCCCGGTGTACGCCGGCGACGTGGGGCCGAACAACGCGACCAGCGGGCGGTTAAGCGCGGCCGCGATGTGCGCGATGCCGGTGTCGTTCGTGACGATCAGGCTCGCCTGTTCCAGGCACGCCGCTGATTCGCGCAGCGAGACGGACGTTGGCAAGCGGCGCGCGCCGGCGCGCATGCCTCGGGCGACGGCGTCCGCCAGCGCCGCATCCTGCGGCCCGCCGGTCACTAGCACGTCGGCCCCGGCTGCCGCGAACCGGTCGCCGAGCGCGGCGAACCGGTCCTCCGGCCATCGCTTATGCGGCCAGTTGGCCCCCGGGTGCAGCACGATGAACCGCCGGCCATGCATCCCCAAGGACCCGAGCAGGCGCTGGGCAGCCTGCCGCTCCGCGTCGAACACCACGTAGCGGCACCGGCCCTCTTCCGCGCGCAATCCGGCCGCCTCCAACAGCGGCAGGTATTCGAGCGCTTTGTGGCGGCGGCGCGGCGGCGGGGGCGCACGATGGGTCAAGAGCCACGCGCTCTTCGCCTGCGCGAACCCGATCCGAACCGGGATCCTGGCGCGCGCCAACAGGAGCGCGCGGGAGAGGCTGGGCCTGAGCAGGAACGCTGTGTCGAACCCTCCGGTGCGCAGCCGGGCCAGCAGCGCGCCGGCGCCGAAGAGCGACTCAAGCCCGCGGGGCTCCTTCAACTCGATGAACTCCTGCACGTCCGGGTTGCCGGAGAGCACCTCCTGGCATCGCGGCACGCCGAGAGCGGTGATCGCAGCGGTGGGCCGCTGCCGTCGCAGCGCCTGCAAGAACGGCGTGGCAAACAGCGTCTCGCCATACCAGTTTGGCAGGATGACAAGGATCCGGTTCAGCGCCGGCATGTCTGCTCCTGCCGCACGCGCTCGTACACCGCATCCATCGCTTGTACCATGCGCTCCAGGCTGAACGTCTCGGCCACACGCTGTCTGGCCTGGGCGCCTAGCCGGGCCGCCAACTGCGGATCGCGGCAGAGCTGCACGATGCCCGCTGCGAAGGCAGACGTGTCCGACGGCGGCACCAGCCATCCGTCGTGGTCGTGGCGGACGATTTCAGCCACGGCGCCGGCGCGAAACGCCACGACCGGCCGGCCGGCGGCCATGGCCTCGACAAGCGAAAGGCCGAACCCTTCCTGCTGGCGCGAGGAAAACGCGAACACGTCCATGGCCGCGAGCGGCACGCGCACATCCTCCGTCGTGCCGACGAACCGCACCACCTCGCGCAAGCCCAACCGATCCACCTCCTGCTCCAGAAACGCGCGGCGCGGGCCGTCGCCGACGAGCAATAATTGCAACTCCGGCAGGTCCTGCCGCGCGCGCTGTAGGGCCGCCAGCAGCAGATCGAAACCTTTGACGCTGCCGCCGGCCATGCGCCCCACCATGCCCACCGTCGGACGGCCCTCCGGTAAGCGCCACTGCGCACGGTACGCGTCCACCGCGTCCTCCGGCGGCGCTTCGGCAAACCGCGCTGAGTCGATCCCGTTGTGGATCAGCACCACGCGGTCCGCTGGCACGCCCACATCGCGGATGAGGTGCTGCCGGACGCACTCGCTGATGGCGATCGTCACCTCACCGGTGCACGGCCACCACCAGCGGCCGGGGTTCTGTCGGAAGAAGCCGTGCCACGTGGCGACAAAGGGGGTTCGGTGCCAGCGGGCAAGCCGGTCGGCGACCACCTGCCCCACGCGCGTGTGCGCGTGGATCACGTCCACCGGCTCGCGGCGCAGGCGCCGGGAGAGTCGCCACGCGCCGATCCACACCTGCCAGCTGAACTCGGAGCTCGTATGATGCGGCACCCGCCAGTGCATCGCGCCCACCTCGGTCACGCGCGGCAGCAGCTCCCCGCCGTCCGAGGCGATGACCACGGCATGGCCGCGCTCCACCTGCGCCTTGGCAAGCGAGAGGATGGCGCTCGTGACGCCGCCGACGTTCAGGTGGGACGTGATATGCAGGATTCTCATGATCCAGCCGCCGCCTGGAACTCAGTGTCGGCCAGCACCGCCAGCGCAGTGCGCAGCACCTCATCCACTTGGATGCGCTGCATGCACGCGTGCGTGACCGTACGGCACCGGGGGGAGTAGCACGGGCTGCAGAAGACGTCCTTCTTAATCACCTGGCCGCGGAACGCCGGCGGCAGGTGGCGCCGCGGATCCGTCGGCCCGAAGAGCGCCACCATCGGCGTGCCCATCGCGGCCGCCAGATGCAGGGGGGAGGAATCATGCCCGATGAACACGTGGCAGCGCTTGATCACGCACGCCAGCTCCATCAGGCTCGTGCGGCCGGCCACGATGAGCGGCTGGGACCGCAGCCGCACGGTCAGCGTCTCGATCGCATCGCGCTCCTCCGGGCCGCCGGTAACGACGACGCGGATCCGCCGCTCAGCCAGGGCGTCAATCAACGCAGCCCACCGCTCCGGGTCCCACCGCTTGGTCTTCCACCGTTCGCTGCCACCGGGATGCACGCCGATCAGCAGCATCTCCGCCGGCACGCCGGCGAGCAGCCGGTCAGCGGCTTGCGCGTCGAGCGCCGAGGGCCAGAGTTCCAGCCGATCCCCGTCCGGCTCGATGCCGGCGTGCGAGAGCAGGTGCTGCTGGTGCGCCAGCGGCGCCATCACGACCTTCGGCAACCGGACGCGGCGGTTGAGCAGCCAGCCCCATTTGCGGTCGTATCCGATGCGCACCGGGATGCCCCCAGCCCAAGCCATCAGGTGGGTCACCTTGCTGTTCTGCAGGTCAACAGACACGTCGAACGCCTCGCGGCGCAAGCGACGAATGAGTGCCAGCCGGCGGCGCAGGCTCCGGTCCTTGCCCTTCCGGTCGAAGATCAGGAATTCATTCATGTATGGACAACGCGCCACCGCCTCGTAAGCCGACCGGGCAACGACGAGCGTGATGTCGCTGTCAGGAAACCGTTTGCGGACCGCACGGAGGCTCGGGGTCGAGAGGACCACGTCCCCCACGGCGCTGAGCTTCCAGACCAGCACGCGGGGACGGCGCACGCACTCCTCGTACGCCTCCAGCGTCCGCTCCACCATCGTGTCCAGACTCCACGCGCGTTCCACGCGTCGCCGCCCCTCCTCAACGCACGCGCGGCGCAGCGCTGGATCGCGCACGAGGCGGGCCACCCCGTCGGCCAAGCTGTCCGGATCGCCGGGCCGCACCAGCACACCGCTGCGGCCGTCCTCGATCAGTTCAGCCAGCCCACCCAGCCGCGAGGCCACGACCGGCCGGCCCACGGCCTGCGCTTCGATCACGCCGCGTCCGAACGATTCCGGGTACGTGGACGGCACCAGCACGACATCCAGCGACGCCAGCAGCTCGGCCACATCCTGCCGCAAGCCCAGCCATTCGATCGCCGGTGCGACCCCGAGCTCTGCCGCGAGCGCGTCCAGCGACCGGCGCAGCGGATCACCCTCGCAGTCCCCGGCAATGCACAAACGCGCGTCGAGGCCTTGCTGCCGCAGCCGCGCCATCGCGCGGATCGCCACGTCGTGCCCCTTAATCGGGCTGAGCCGGCCGATGAGGCCGAGCCGCCAGGGCGGCGCGCCCTCGCGCAGCGGCTGCAGCGTGAACTCGTCCAGGTCCACGCCCCGCGGGATGATGCGCAGCTTGGCCTTCGGCACCTGGAACCGCTCCATCATGTACTGGGCGAGCGACGCCGACGGCACGATGACGAGCCGGCCCTGCGCCATGATGCGCGAGGCCGGATGCGGCGCGTAGAACCCGTGGGCCGTGGTCACGAATGGCCGTTGCGTACGGCGCGCAGCACACCACCCGATCCATGCCGGCACGCGCGACCGGGCGTGCACCAGGTCGATGCCGGCGCTGCGGATGATCGATTCCACAGCCGGTACGCACGCCCACATCGAAGCCAGCGACTTCTCATGCACCGGCAGCGTGACATGCGCGGCACCCAGCGCGGTCAGGCGCGGCACCAGCGGCCCGCCGGAGGAGACGACGCTCACCTGGTGGCCGCGCGCGAGCAGGCCTTTCGCAAGGTCGAGGACGCCGCGCTCCACACCGCCGACCCGCAGGGACGGCAACAGCTGAAGGATGTGCATTTAGTCCATCGCGCGCGACATGGCACTCATGAAAGGCGCGCAACAGCGTCGCGCACCACGGCATAGTTGTCGATCGGCCTAGTCGGCGGCTGGCGCAAGGCGGTGCCGATCGCATGCCCCAGCTCCGGCAACGGGTGCAGGCGGATATGGCCGTCCGCAGCCAGCCCGTGCAGGAACCGCTGGTGCTTGGTCAGCCCGGCGCGTCGGCCGTCGCGCAACGCCGGCTCCACGACGACCACGGCCCGGCGGCTGGCGCACGCTTCAGACACCATCGAGATACTCTCCCCCGTCACCACGGCCACGGCCGCGCTGCCGAGCAAGCCTTCCATCGTCCCGTCGAGCGGGTCGCGGCTGGCGAGGAGCAGCATGCGGCACCGCGGGTGGCGACCAAACCGGTCGGCCAAGATCTTCTCGGCGTCAGGGGACGTGCGACGCGACGTGGTGACCGCGCACCAGGCATCTGCTGCCTCGCACGCCGCCAAGATCTGAGCCGCCAACGTCTCCGCGAACGCGGCGGTGAGCACGTAGTCCGGCGTGTCGCCGCCGACGAACACCGCGACCACCGGACGCGGGCGGGACGCGTCTGCCGGCGGCCGGTACCTGGGATGGCGCTGCAGGCGCTGCGGGGCCATGGCCAATGCCTCCGGATCCATGCGGCTCAGGCTGCCCAGCGTTTCCACGACATTGGAGCGGCGCGGCAGCCTGTCGTGCCGCGGGGCAATGATGAGCGCAAAGCGAGACAGCGGCACCGGTGAAGGATCCATGACCGCGATGGCCTGGGCCCGGTTCTCCGCGGCCCACACCGCGTTCACCGGCGCGACCGACGCGCCGGCGGAGACGATAAGGTCCGCGTACCGCGTCAGAAGGGCACGGGCGCTCTCCGGCGTCAGGTATCGCTCAAGGGCCCGGGCCGCTGCCGCGGGCGCCACGCGGGAGAGCGCCAGGCACGACGCGCGCGCCAAGCCGTGGCGGAACCGGATCTCGACGGTCTCTGCGCGCAGCTGCGGGTACCGCTCGCGCAGCGCCTCGATGACCGTCTCGGACTGCTTCACGTGGCCACGCTTGCCGTCGCTGAGGATCAGGGCGCGTCGGGCGCTGGTGTGTTTCCACCGGTTATGCATCCAGAGCCACTGCGCCGGGTCCTCGGTGATGTGGCGCTGCAGCAGCCCGGCGAAGCACTGCATGGCCTGGGCCACTGCGTCCGCTTCGCTCAGGTGGGGGGGCAACTCGATCGGCGGCTCCACCACGATCCGGTGGCACGGTCCGCCGACGCGGTGGATAAACGCCGGCAGGATGATGGCGCGGTGCTGGCGCGCCAGCGCGAACGGCCCCCGGGCAAAGAGCGCCGGCCGGCCGAAGAAATCGACGAACGCGCCTTGCCGGCTGGCCTGGTCGCCGACGATGCCCACCATGCGCCCATCGTGCAAGGCGGCGATGAGGCGCTTCATCGCGCCGCCTTTATGCACGATGGTGCAGCCCTTGGATTCGCGGTAGGACACGAGCAGCCGGTACAAGCGTGGGAACTTGCCTTGCGCGCGCGCCAATGCGACGATCGGGTGGCCACGCAACGCCGCAGCGATCGAGGAAATTTCCCAGTTGCCGTAGTGGCCGGTGAGCAGGATGACGGGGCGGCCGGAGGCGGCTGCCTGCTCGAACCGGTCCAGCCCCTCGACGGTCACATACCGGTCCATGTACGCGGCGTCCATGGCCGGCAGGCGCAGCATCTCGACCACAGAGGCGCCCAAGAGCTGGTAACAGCGGCGGATGGTCGTGCGCACCTGGCGCGGCATCAACTGCCCATCGAAGGCGGCGCGCAGGTTGGCCATGGCCAGCCGGGCGCGCTTGCCTGAGACATGGAAGGCGAGGGTGCCGGCCTGCTCGCCGATCCACACCGCCGCAGAGGGCGGCAGGCGGCACAGGACCGCCCCCAGCGCCTTAACGAACGCGCACGCCAGCCAGTCGAGCATCGAGCTCTGATTCTCCGCTGAGGATCACCATCTTCACGCCGAGCACCCAGACCGGCACGCCCAGCTCACCGCTCTGCAGCCGCGGGGCCAAGCGGACCCAATCCTTTTCCGTGGTGATGACCGCGGCCACGCGGTCCTTGAGCGCGGCCCGGATCGTGGCGGCATCGCCCGCACCGTACCGGTGGTGGTCCGGCCACCGCAGGTGCCACCCAACCGTAGCGTGCAGCCGCCGCAGCGTCGCCTCAAACCCCTCCGGGTCGCCGATCGATGAGACCGCCCCCACGCGCCGGCCTTCCAGCACGCTGAGGGGGACCGCCTGTCCGGACGCATCGGTGATCGACATCGGCGCGTGCGCAGCGGTGGCGATCACCGCGCGCGGGTTCAGCCCGCGCAGCCGCTCGGTCAACGCGCCCAGCGTCTGCAGCGCCTCATCCGCTTTCGTGATGATGACGACATCCGCCCGGCGCACCGCCGTGATCGGCTCACGCATGGGTCCGCGCGGCAGGACCGCCCATCCGCCGAAGGGCATGCGGGCGTGGATCAGGAGGATGTCGAGGTCGCGGTGCAGGCGCCGGTGCTGAAACCCGTCGTCGAGGAGGACCGCCGTCGCCCCATACCGCGCAAGCGCCATGCGTCCGGTCACCTCGCGCCGCGCACCCACCAAGACCGGGACGCCGGGCAACCGCCGGGCCAACAGCTGCGGCTCATCGGCCAGCGCCTCGAGCGACACCTGGTCCGCGCCCTGAGGCGTAACGCGGCCGTCCTGCCACTGCAGCACGTACGAGCCGCCCGGACCGCCGTAGCCCCGGGAGAGCACGGCGACGCGATGGCCCACTCCGGAGAGCTTGCCGGCGATGAGCTCAACGCACGCAGTCTTGCCGGTGCCGCCGAGCGTCAGGTTGCCGACGCTGATGACCGGGCAGCTCAGCCGCGCCGGCATAAACCAGCCGGCATCATACGCAGCATTGCGCAGCCCCACCACCGCCCGGTACGGCAGAGAGCCGATGTCCAAGCAGCGGCAGGCCAACACATCCGGAAGCGAGCGGGGTTGCGGCTGCGTGGCAAGACGCCACCAGGCGTCGTGGAGGGAGCGCCACCACATTAGTTGACTATCTTACAGGAATTAGAGGAGGGGGGCTAGAGCGTCGAGCGTTCGTTGGGTCGCACCTGCGTACCGGGCCACGGCGGCCTGGCCTGCGCGGCCCATCCGGTCCGCAGCCGCCGGGTCGGACAACAGCTCGCGCAGCGCCGGCAGCAACTGCGCCTGGCTGGTCAGCTGGCGGGCCGCGCCGTCGGCCGTAAGCTGGCGGGCGATGTCCGCGAAGTTGTGCATGAACGGACCGAACACCACCGCGCGGCCGAGGCTGGCCGGCTCGAGCGGGTTTTGCCCCCCATGGGGGATGAAGCTGCCGCCCACGACGGCGACGCGCGCCAGGCTGTAGTAGCGCGGCAGTTGTCCGAACGCATCGACCAGGAGCACGTCCCACGCCGCGCCAGGGTGCGAGGCGCGCGCGCACGCGAACCCGGCCGAGCGGACCAGGCTCTCGACTTCGGCCAACCGTTCCAGATGGCGGGGGGCGAGGATCAACCGTGTGCGCGGCACGTCCGTGCGGATCACCCGGAGCGCGTCCAGCAACGCCTGCTCTTCCCCGCGGTGCGTGCTGCCGCCTACGACCACCACATCATCCGCCTGCACGCCGGCGGCGCGGGCAGCCTCCGCCGCCTGCTCCGGCGACGACGCGGCGGAGCGGCTGGCATCCCACTTCATGCTGCCGACGACGCGAACGGCCGGCTCAGGCGCCCCAAGCGCCATGATGCGGCGCGCATCCTCGTCGGACTGCATCAGGAAGAGCCGCACGCGGCCCAGTGTGCCGCGCAGCCATGGACGGATGAGCTTATAGCGCGCGAACGCGCGGGGTGAGATGCGGCCGTTCACGACGGCCACGGGGATGCCGCGCCCGTGCAGCGCGAGGATGATGAGCGGCCAGAGTTCGGATTCCATGAGCAGCAGCACGCGGGGACGGACCGCGTCGACAGCGCGGCGAACGCTGCCGCGCAGATCAAGCGGGAAATAGATCGGCACGACCCCGGACTGCTGGCGGGCGACCACAAAGCCGCCCGGCGTCACCGTCGAGAGCACCAGCGGCCTGCTGCGGGCACCCAGCGCGCTCAGGAGCGGCCGCGCCGCCAGGACTTCCCCGACGCTGACCGCATGGACCCACGTGGACGGCTCGCCGAGTCGTTCACGGACCTCGGCCGGGTACCGGCCCAGCCGCATGCGCCATCCGGCGTGCGGCAAGCGGCGGCGCCAGAGCGCTTTCGGCACGTACAGCAATAAGCCAAGCACGAGCAGCAGTTCGTAGAACCACCACCACATCAGGCGGGCGAGGCCGGCGGGTGTTCGGCGTAGCGCAACATGAAGTCCTGGTCTTCGGGCGCGATGTCCAGGAACCGGACGCCGGTCTCGTACGTCGCGCCCACAGACCCTGGCCCACCTGAGATGAGTTCGCCGCTCCACATCACCCGTGCGGTAAACCGGATGGGCGCGGCCCGGCCTGGGAAATACACCTCAAGCCCCAGGACGGTGCCAGGCGCTTGGCGGGCCTTCGTGAGCAGGCTCATGCCGCCGGCGCTGATGTTTTTCGTCAGCGTCGACAGCGAGTGCTCCGCGCCGAGCACCTGGCAGCTCGTCTTCAGGCGCGCGCTCAACCGGACGAACTGCCGCCGTTCTTCGTTGCCCATCAGGCCCTCGGGTGCGCCTGGTCGTACACTTTCTTCAGGCGTTGCGGGGTGATGTGCGTGTAGATCTGGGTCGTCGACAGGCTGGCGTGGCCCAAAAGCTCCTGCACGCTGCGCAGGTCAGCCCCCCGCTCAAGCAGGTGCGTCGCGAAGCTGTGCCGCAGGCTGTGCGGGCTGATCCGCCCCGGGATGCCGGTCTGCCGAAGGTACTGCTGGAGGAGCCGGTCCACCTGCCGCACGGTGATGCGCGTCAGCTTCTGGCTGACGAACAACGCATACGGCACGCGGAGCGCCTTGGGGCGTTTGGCCAAGTACGCCCGCAGCGCCCGGAGTGCGGCCCCGCCGACCGGGCAGAGCCGCTCCTTCTTCCCTTTGCCGCGCACGACCATGGTGCCGGAGATCTCATCCACGTCATCCACGTTCAAGCCGGTGAGCTCGCTCACCCGGATGCCGGTCGAGTACAACGTTTCGAGCATCGCTGCATCCCGGAGCGCTTGCCAGGCGCGCGGCGCGCGGCGTTTCACGGCTGGCGCGGCCGCGTCGGAGCGGCGCGTCGGCGCCTCGACGAGCCGTGCCGCCTGCTGCTCATCGAGGAATGACGGCAGCCGCCTCTCCAACCGCGGCGTCGGGATCGAGCCGGCCGGGTTCTGGGTCAACTCGCCGCTGCGGCACAGGAACCGGTAATAGCTGCGCAGGCAGGACAGGCGTCGGGCGATGGTGCGCCGCGAGAGGCGCTCGGTGCTGAGCTGTGCCACGAACCGACGGACCTCGAGCGGGGTCACGTCCTTCATGCGGGCGTGGCCGAGGAACGCAATGAATTTCTCAAGGTCGAGGCGGTAATTGAGGCAGGTGTGCTCGGAGGCGTCGCGCTCCACGCGGAGGTACTTGAAGAAGGGGTCTAACACCGATCGGGCTGCGGCCGTGGGCGCTCCTTGAGCGTTACTCGCGTGCGTCCTGGGACTCGTCGGCCGCGTCAGCCGCGCCTGGTTCCGAAGCGGCCTCGCCTTCTTTGGGCAGGCGGCGCATGGTGTACCGGCACTCCGGGTACTTGGAGCAGCCGTAGAACACGCGGCCGCGGCTGCGGCGCTCGATCATCTCGCCGCCGCACTGGGTGCACTTGACCCCTGTCGGCACCGGGCGCGCGGTCTTGCATTCAGGCCAGCCGGAACAGCTCAGGAACTGGCCGAACCGGCCCCACTTGATCACCATCATCTTGCCGCACGTTTCGCACTTGTGTTCCGTCTCCTGGACCTCGCGCTTGACCTCGCGCATCTTCTCCTGCGCGACGCTCACGCGGGCCGAGAACGGGGTGTAGAAGTGGCGGACCGCCGAGACCCATTCCAGGTCCCCGTCCTCGACCCGGTCCAACTCTTCTTCCATCTCAGCGGTAAACTGCAGGTCCATGACCTCTGGAAAGTGTTCAATCAGCATCTGGGTCACGATGCGGCCTAGCTGCGTCGGCACGAAGCTGCCGCCTTGCCGGCGCACGTAGTCGCGCGACACGATCGTCATGATCGTGGGCGCGTACGTGCTGGGACGGCCGATGCCGGCCTCTTCCAACGCCTTGACCAGCGACGCATCGGTGAAGCGGCGCGGCGGCTTGGTGAAGTGCTGGCTCGGCGCGCACCCGGCACCCGCAAGCTGCAGCGCATCGCCCTTGGCCAGCGGGGGGAGCGCGCCCTCGGGCAACGCATCCTCTTCCGGTTTCTCTTCCGCCTCCTGGTACGCCTTGGTCCAGCCTGGGAACAGGTTGACGCGGCCGCTGGCGCGCAGCTGGAACTTCCCGGCATCGATGCGGGCGCTGATGACCTGGTCCACCGCCTCGGCCATCTGGCTGGCCACGAACCGCTGCCAGATCAACTGATACAGCGCGAACTGATGGTCGTCGAGGTACTGGCGCACCGACTCCGGCGTGCGCTCCACGCTGGTAGGCCGGATCGCCTCGTGCGCTTCCTGCGCTGACTTGCGCGACTTGTACACGCGCGGCGCCTCCGGCAGATAGTCCTGGCCGAACTGCTTCGGGATGAAGCTGCGCAGCCCCTTCATCGCCTCGTCCGCGATACGGACCGAGTCGGTGCGCATGTAGGTGATGAGGCCCGCGGGCGACTCCTCGCCGATCTCGAGCCCTTCGTAGAGCTGCTGGGCGAGGCGCATCGAGTTCGCCGAGGAGAATCCGAGCTTATTGAACGCCTCTTGTTGCAGGCTGCTGGTCGTCAACGGCGGCTTGGGTTGGCGCTTCTGCTCTTTCTGCTCCACCTCAGCCACGGAAAATGCCTGGCCCTTCAGCTCGCCGGCGAGGCGCTCGGCCTCCGCCTGGTTGTCGATCTCGGCTTTTTTGCCGCCGACTTTATCCAGCCGCGCCTTGAACAACGGGCCGTCGCTTTTGCGCAGCTCGGTCTCGATCGTCCAGTATTCTTGCGGTGTGAACGCCTCGATCTCGACTTCGCGGTCAACGACCAATCGCAGCGCAACCGACTGCACGCGGCCGGCCGAGAGGCCGCGCCCGATCTTGCGCCATAAGAGCGGCGACAGGGAATAGCCCACCAGCCGGTCCAAAATGCGGCGGGCCTGCTGGGCGTTGACCTTGTTCAGGTTGATCTCGGTCGGGTGCTGGATGGCGGCCTTGACCGCCTGCGGGGTGATCTCATGGAAGGTAACGCGGTAGATCTTGCGGGTGTCGATGCCGTTGCTGGTGGCCGGCGCCGCGGCGCCCTTCTTCGCTTTGACAGCCGGTTGCTTCGCCGGCGCCTTGCCATCGGCCGCCGCGGCCGCGTTTCTGGCCGCCTGCTTCTCAGCCTTCTTCGCGGCTTTCCCTGCCTCTTTGCGGGTGTAGGTCGCCACATCATCCCGCAGAAGCGCCTCGAGGTGCCAGCTGATCGCCTCCCCTTCCCGGTCAGGGTCAGGGGCGAGGTAGATCTCCTGGTACCCGCGCGCCTGCTCGGCCAGCTCCTTCGCGTACTTGCGGCGCTTCATGATCACGATGTAGTGGGGCGCAAAGTCATGCTCTACGTCCACGCCCAGCTTGCTCGCAGGCAAATCGCGCAGGTGGCCCATGGAGGACGTCACTTCGAACTCGTGGCCCAGGATCTTGGTGATCGTCTTGGCCTTGGTGGGCGATTCGACGATGAGCAATTTCTTGGGGGGCTTGGGCATCACGCGCCGCCCCCGATCATCTGGACGATCTCCACCTGGTCGCCTGGCTTCAGAGTGACTTGCGGGAACTGCGCGCGCTTGAGGATGTCGAGGTTCACTTCCACCACCACGCGTTCAGGGACCACCTTGAGCTGGGCCAGCAACTGGGTCACCGTCAACCCCTCAGGCAACGCCTGTTTCTTGCCGTTGACCATGAGTTCCATCAACACATCGGCCCCGTGGCCCGGCGGAACTGTTTCCCAGGCAATTGCTGCACGAGGCGCTTGAGCTCCAGGTGCAGTAAGGCGGAGGAGACCTGCGAGGCGTCCATCCCGCTCGCCTGGGTGATCGTATCCACATCGCGCGCCCGCGCGCTCACGCAGGCAAAGACGCGCTCTTCAGCGTCCGGCAACTCGATAGCTGCGAAGGGCGTCGCCCCGCCTTCGGGCGGGGCCGCGGCGGCCAGGCCCAGCTCCTCAAACACATCCTCGGCCGATGCCACAAGCCGCGCGCCTTGCTTGAGCAGCGCGTGCGTGCCTTGCGATGTGGACGCGGTCACCGGGCCAGGGACCGCGAACACCTCGCGGGCCTGCTCCAATGCAGCGTGCGCGGTGATCAGCGCCCCGCTGCGCAGGGCCGCCTCGACGACCACCACCCCGAGGGAGAGGCCACTGATGATCCGGTTGCGCTGCGGGAAGAAGTGGCCCCAGGGGCCGGTCCCGAAAGAATGCTCGCTGATGATCGCACCGCCTGCCTCCACGATCTGTTCGGCCAGCGTGGCATGCTCTTCCGGGTACAGTCGGTCCAGCGCACTGCCCAGCACCGCGATCGTCGTGCCGCCGGCGCGCAGGCACCCTTGGTGGGCGGCCGCATCGATGCCTTTGGCCAATCCGGACACGACCGTCACCCCGCGCTCGCCTAAGTCGTGCCCCAGCCGCTGGGCGGTCTGGAGCCCGTATAGGCTGGCGTGGCGCGAGCCTACGATCGCGACCGCCAAGGCCTTCGCAGGCAGCCTTCCTCTTATATACAGCACTGGGGGCGCGTCAGGGATATGGCGCAGCAGCTCCGGGTACCCTGCATCCGCCAGGGTCAGGAGTGTGACGCCGAGCCGGCGCGCCGTGGCCAGCTCCCGGGCTAGCCAGACCGTGTTGCCCCGCTGTGACGCCACGCGCACCGGAATGACCCGCCCGATCTTGTCCACACGGCTGAGCGCCTCGGCTGGCGCGGCAAAGAGCCGCTCCAGGGTGCCGAACGCGTCCAGCAGACGATGCTGGTGCAGCGGGCGGATGCCCTGCACGCCATTGAGGAGGATCCAGCGCTCTCTGTCAGTCAACATGGGTGAATCGTCGCATAGGATACCACAGGCCTTCAAACGCCAACAAGGCAGCCGGGACGTGCGAGGAAAAACGGAGGCTCAGCGGGACCGGCGGCGCAGCGCGCGTGCCGCGGCCAGTCCCAACCCGAGCAGGAGCAGTGACGATGGCTCCGGAATGATCGGTAAGCCTCCCGGGCCGCCTGAGAACGGCGTGCCCAGGACACGGAACGCGCCGGAGGGGCTGGAGAAGACGTCGAAGGGATTGCCATTGATGGATGCGGTGTGCAGGCCCGAGGCACCGATGGCGTTGAAGTTCCACGCCGCATGCGTGCCGCTGTGCGAGCCGGCCGCGATCAGCCAGTACGGCGTGCCAGGCAGCAGCACCGGGTGCAGCGCCGAGTCTGCCCCGAGCAGCGGGTGCGCCGCGCCGTCAAACAGGTCCAACGCGTCCGAGAAGTGCCATACTTCAATCAAGTTCCCAGGCTGCCCGCCATCATCCGACAAGAGGCGCAGGTCCAGCTCGTTCGGCCCGCCCACCAACCCAGCCGCCAGTTCGACCCGGTCGAGCGTGTACGCGCCGGAGGGGGTGAACCGGTCTCCCTGGGTCACGGTGGTTCCGCCGAAGAGGCTATCCAAGCTGATCGTCCAGCCGGTGGACGCATCAAAGGCATCGGCCAGGCCGAAGGTGCTGAAGATGCTGGCAGCGTGGGCAACCGGCGCGGCTGCCACCAGCATGAGGCCGAGCAGGAACGAGCGGAGGGTACGCATGAGCACCAAGACTTTAGCCTTGCGGCAGGAGGCTGTCAAACAGAATCAGCGAGCGCCCGGCCGTCCGGGCTCACCGCAGATCAACGGAGACGGAGCTCACGCAGATGTTCGGGTTGCCGAAGGCGACGATCCGAAAGTCCGAGCCCGCGGTGCCGCGGTTGCTGAAGAGCGCGTGGGGGATCGGGACCCGGAACGTCTTCCAGGTCTTCGTGTCCGTCTTCTTCACCCGCGCGGTCGGCTTGAACGCCCCGGCGTATGCCCCGGCGGACGGGTGATAGTTCAGGTCCGCGGAATCGTATTGGATTTCGAACTCGTTCGTCCCGACATCATACAGCTCGATCCGCAGCTCGACGGCCTTGTCGACGGCGTTGTCGCGCACGTTGAGCCAGATCATCTCATCCGCCACGTCGAAATACAGATGCGACGGGTACGCGCCGTTGAACGGCACCGGGGCTAGGCACGTTTTCCCGCCGACCGAGTACGGCGCTGTCTTCCCGTCTTTGGGCCGCAGCAGCTGGGCGCAGCGTTGGCTGCCCGGGGTCCATGCCGCCGAGAGCAGCCCTTCGCACGGCAGCGCGTTCAACGACGCACGTCCCTGCTTCAGGGCCGTGATGTACTGGCTGGCCAGCTGCACGTACAGGGCGCCGTGCTCGGTGCTCGGCGCGATCGTCGAGGCTTCATGCCATTCGTTCCACGTCTCGAAGATCACGACGCGTTTGCTGTGCGTCCTCGCCAGCTTGAGCACGCGCTCGAGGTTCCGCTTGAAGAACAGGCCGTCCAGCCGCGGCCGGCTGAAGCCGCCCTGCCGGTCCGGCAGCTTGGTGTCGTCGTAGCCTGGCCCCACGTCCAGGACCGCGTTGCCCAAGTCCGAGCCGATGATGCCGGCGTCCGCGGCCCCCCACCGGTACTGTGCATCCGCCGGCGCTTTCCACCAGGAATGCTCCTTCACGATATACGGCCGCACGCCAAACACGCCCTGGAACCGGTTGGCCAAGTCACTGAAGAACTTGTCGTTGTAATTGTTCTCGATCGTGTGCACCCAGGTCCACACGACTGGGCGGCCCTGGATCCGCGACCAGTACCGCTTCGGGATGCGCTTGTAAAACGCCTCCACATCCTTGTACACCATGTCCTTGGCGAGCGGATAGTACAGGCGGAAGAGGTTCCGGTAATTGGTCAGGACGTTGGTGTCGTAGAAGCAGCCGAGCTGCGGATAGGGCCGGCCTTCCGCGGCGAGCTCTGCCACGGCTTGCGCCGCCCGCTGGATCCCCTCGAGGGACCATGGGTGCTTCCGTCCCCAGTACACCAGCAGCGCGTGGTCAATGCCGGCCTGCTTCATGAGCGAGAGCTCGCGCTTGAACCACGCGACGGACTTATACGAGTAATCGGTGAGGGTGTTCGGGTGCGTGGACAGCGCGGCCGGATCCAGGTGCTCGCCCGAATACACGTCATACCAGTAATAAAAATAGGCGCCGACGTACGGCGGCTCTTCGGCCTCGGCCACGGCGGGCGTGGCTGCCCAGCCAGCGAGGCAGCTCAATGCTAGACAAAGCAACCTGCGGGCAAAGGGTTTTGGGGTCATGCCGAGTAATAGAGCACACCGCGTGCCAACAAATAATCCGTAACCATATGTATATCAGTAAGTTACGGATGAGTTCAGACGGAGAAGGCTGCCGTGTTGGCAATCTCCGACATTCAGGGGAGTTTTGTCTTACTTGGAAGACATGCTGGCGACGGTGAGGCGCCGCGCCCGGTCATTGAAGGTGACTTCGAACCGGTCGAAAAACCCGGCCCGTCCGAGGAGGTTAAAGCCGGCCCTGAGACTGTCGGAGAAGGCGGCCGGCGCACGGAACACCGTCCCGGCGAACCGGACGCGGATGTGCTGCAGGTAAATCGGCACCACGTTGCCGTCGCCCAGCTCGATGTACTGGCGCTTGGCCCGGCGGAGCGAGACGCCCAGCAGTTGGGCCACATCGATGTGGAAGATGCTCCAAAACGCCCCTGAATCCACGTACGCCTGCAGGTACAGCCACCGGTTGCCGGTCCAGGCCTGAAGGTAGACGATGGGCGCAAACCGGCCCTGGGCATCTTTCATGTAAGGAAACTCGACCCGGCGCAGCCCGGTGGAAGCCTGGCGGCGGGGCATGATGGGCTATGCGGCGAGCGACTCGGCGACCTGGGGGATGTAGTAGATCCCGGCGTCAGCCGCCTCGGCCAGCTTTGCATTCCGGTACGCCGCCAAATGCGTGGCGCCAGAGGCCACGATCTTGTTCTCCACCACCACCACGTACTTGCCGCCGTAGCGGTGGGACAGCTCCTCGGCATGATCCAGCAGGTACTGCCAGCTCTTGCACAGGCATGGGCTGACCGCGCGCCAGATCCGCTCTGCCGCCTGGTCATTTGTCAGGTCGCTGGTATCAATGGTCAGATCAGCCTGCTTGTACGCCGGCGCACGGTCGGCCAGCAGCGCGCGGATACGCCCCAGTGGGTCCTTCCGGTTGAGCATCGGCCGGGCGCTGACTCGCGACCCGACCCGGTCCAGGATCACGCGCGGCCTGGAGGTCAGGCACACGACGATCCCGCTGGCGCGCAGCCGCCGCCTGTTCAGCGGGTCCACCACCGCCCCGCCGCCGGTGGCGATCACCTGGTGGTTGTGGTGCACGAGCCGGTTGATGTGGGCGCGCTCCAGCCGACGGAACACCACCTCCCCGTGCTGCGAGAAGATGTCGGCGATGGAGGCCTTGGCCCCCTTCTCGATCAGCTCGTCCACGTCGACAAACTTCCACCCCAGCCGCTTGGCCAGGCGCTTGCCTGCCTCGGTTTTACCGGTGCCCATGAACCCGGTGAGGATGATGTTCATCCCCCCACCTGCCGTGGCGTGCCGCAGGCACGCCGAGCGCACAGCGCTCGGCCGCCTGCGCGGCAAATGGGAGTCAGCGGCCGAACGGCAGGTGGGGGGATCATCAAAAGGCCGTGACCTGCTGCTTGTAACCGGCCAGGTTGCGCTTGATCTCTTTCAAGCTGTCGCCGCCGAACTTGTGCAGCATCGCGTTGGCCAGCTCGAAGGCGATCATCGCTTCGCCGATCACGCCGGCAGCCGGCACCGTGGTCACATCGGTGCGTTCCACCGTCCCCACAACCGGCTTCTTGGTGTTGATCTCGACTGAACGCAGCGGCTTCTTTAACGTCGAGAGCGGCTTCAGGAAGCCGCGCACGATGACCGGCTCGCCGTTGGTCATGCCGCCCTCCAGCCCTCCGGAGCGGTTGGCCGAACGGTAGAAACCGCGCGCCTTGCTGTAGAAGATCTCATCCTGCACCGCCGAGCCTGGCAGCCCGGCCGCAGCCACGCCCTCGCCCACCTCCACCGCCTTGACCGCGTGGATGGACAGGATCGCCCGACCAAGGATGGCGTCCAGCCGACGGTCATAGTGCACATAGCTGCCCAGCCCAGGCGGCACACCCTCAGCGATGATCTCGAAGATACCGCCCAGCGTGTCGCCGGCCTTGGCCCGCGCGTCGATCTCGCGGATCATCTTCTTCTCCGCGGCCGCGTCCAGGCAGCGCAGCGGGCTTTTCTCCGCGCGCCGGCGCAGCAGGGCCATGCTCAGCGATGCTGACGGCGCCTTGGCGCGGATGCTGCCCAACGCGGTCACATGGCTGGCCAGCTCGATGCCAAGCGGCGACAGCAATTGCTTGCACACCGCGCCCACCGCCACGCGCGCCGTGGTCTCGCGAGCACTCGCCCGCTCCAGCACGTTGCGGATGTCGCGAAGGTCGTACTTGATGGCACCGGTTAAGTCTGCGTGGCCAGGCCGCGGCTGGGTCACAACCGGCAGCCGGTCGATGGAGGCGTCTTTGTTCTTGATGAGCAGCGCGATCGGGCTGCCCATCGTGACGCCCTTTCGGACGCCGGAGACGATTTCGGCCAGGTCTGGCTCGAACTGCATCCGCGGCCCGCGGCCGTAGCCGAGTTGGCGGCGGCGCATCTCATGCGCCAGCGCGACCGTGTCGATCGGCACGCCGGAGGGCATCCCCTCGAGGATGGCCACCAGGTGCGAGCCGTGCGACTCCCCTGCCGTCAAAAATCTCAGCATCAGTGTGAGTACCGGTAGTAGTCCGTGATGAGTTGGATCGAGTCCTCAAGCCCGGTCACGCGCAGCACCAGCGCACCGAAGAACAGCGACACCACCAGGGCCAGCGAGAGGAACGGCCCGTACGGGATCACGTGCTCCTTCTTGGTCAACAGGATCACGAGCCCAGGCGGCAGGGCCAAAATCGGCGCGAGGAAGAACGTCAGCAGGACCGCCTTCCAGCCCAGGACCGCACCGGCCATGGCCAGCAGCTTGATGTCCCCGCCGCCCATGCTCTCTTTCTTGAACAGAAAATCGCCCAGCATCCCGGTCCCGTACAGCAACCCGCCGCCAACAAGCATGCCGATCACCGCGCGGCCAACGCCCACCAGCCGAGCGTCGGTGCCGTGGAGCTGCGGCACCAGCAGGCTGAGCACCAGGGCGACCACGAGCCCGCCGAGGCTGATCTCATCCGGGATGATCTGGAATTCAAGGTCGATGAAGCTGACCACGATCAGCGCGCACACGAACGCGACGTAGATCAGGCCGACCGGGCCGACGCCGAACCGCGCGAAGGTGGCCACCGTCATCAGCCCGGTCAACAGCTCGACCACCGGGTACCGCCACAGGATCGGTTTGCGGCAGTTCCGGCACCTAGCCCGCAGCAGCAGCCAGCTCACGACCGGGATGTTGTCGAACCACGCGATCGGCTTCTCGCAGTGCGGGCACCGCGAGGCCGGCCAGACGATCGACTGCTCCTTGGGCATCCGGTAGATGCACACGTTCAGGAAGCTGCCGAGGCAGCTGCCGAACGCCAGCCAGACCGGCCAGGCCAGCGCAGGGCGCGTCAAGATCGCGAATGCGTCGATGTGTGCAGGGCTCGTGTCAGCGCCGTCCGCATCACGTCCACGGGCGGGGCGCGGTGCAGCCAGAGGCGGAAGGCCTCGGCGCCTTGGTAGAGTAGCATGGACAGCCCGTCCGAGGCAATACAGCCCCGGCGGCGCGCCGCGTCAAGGAGCGCGGTCCGGCGGTTGTAGACCAGGTCGTACACGAGCGCCTGCGCCGGCAGCCGCCGGGCATCCACCAGCGGCTTCTGCCCTGCCTGCATGCCGATGGTCGTGGCGTTGACCAGCAGGTCAGCCGCTTCGAGCGGCAGCCGCGCGATCGGCGCCGAGGCCACGCGCACGCCGCGGCGCTTCGATGCGATCCAGCGTGCCAGATGCCTCGCGCGCGCGTTCGTACGGTTGCCGATCACGAGCCGCATCCCAGGCACTTGGGCCAGCTCCCACGCCACGGCCCGCGCAGCCCCCCCGGCCCCCAACACGATCGCCAATTGCGGACGGCGACGCCAGCCCAGCTCCTGCAACGCGCGGCGGAACCCGATGCCATCGGTGTTATAGCCGATCAGCCGGCGGTTGCGGACGACGATCGTGTTGACCGCGCCGACGGCGTTGGCGGTGGCGTCGAGCCGGTCCATGAGCGGCAGGACGGCTTCCTTGTGCGGGACCGTGACGTTCAGCCCCTCGACGCCGGAGAGCACCAGCGCTTCCACCATCGGTTTCAAGTACCGGGGCGGCGCGTCGAATGGCGCGTACAAGGCGTCCAGCCGCAGCGCGCGGAACGCTGCGGTGTGCATGGCCGGGGACAGGCTGTGCGTAATAGGATGCCCGATGACCCCGAAAATCCGGGTCACGGGTGGGGCGCCTTGCGCCGGTCGACGGTGGCGCGGCGCGTGGAGAGCGAGACCAGCTTGTTGACCGCGTTGACGTACGCCTTCGCCGAGGCCTCAATGATGTCCGTGGACGCCCCGCGGCCGGTCACTTCCATGCCCTGGCGGCGCAGCTTGACCGACACCTCGCCGAGCGCGTCCCGGCCCTTGGTCACCGAGTGCAGCGTGTAGTCGGCCAACTCAGGGGTCAGGCCGGTCATGCGGTCGATGGTGCGGTAGCAGGCGTCCACCGGCCCGTCGCCGGTGGCTGAATCCTGGAGCGTTTTGCCTTCTTTGGTCAGCCGGATCGTGGCCGTGGGCACGGTGTCGCTGCCCGAGACCGTGTGGACGTACGAGAGCTTGTACGTTTCCTGGCCCAGCGGCAGCTCATCCTCGACCAGGGCGATCAGGTCATCGTCGAAGACTTCCTTCTTCTTGTCGGCCAGCGCCTTGAACCTGGCGAAGGCGCGGTCCACCTCTTGCGCCGACAGCTTGAAGCCCAGGTTGCCCAGGCGCTTCACGAACGCGTGCCGGCCTGAGAGCTTGCCCAAGACCAGCGTGCTCTGGCTCAAACCCACGTCCTGGGGGCGCATGATCTCGTACGTCTTGGCATGCTTCAGCACCCCGTCCTGATGGATGCCGGACTCATGGCGGAACGCGTTCTCGCCCACGATCGCCTTGTTCGGCTGCACGATCATGCCGGTCAGGCTGCTCACCAGGCGCGAGCTCTTGTGGATCTGTGTCGTGTCGATGCCGGTCGTGACCTTGTAGAAGTCTTTGCGGATCTTCAAGGACATGACGATTTCTTCCAGCGATGCGTTGCCGGCCCGCTCGCCGATACCGTTGACCGTGCACTCGACCTGCCCGGCCCCGTTGGCGATGGCAGCCAGCGAGTTAGGCACCGACAATCCCAGGTCGTTATGGCAGTGGACGCTGACCACGGCGCGGTGGATGTTCGGCACCTGCTCCACGATGCCGCGGATCAGGCGGCCGAACTCCTCGGGGACGGCGAAGCCGACCGTGTCCGGGATGTTCACCGTCGTGGCCCCGGCTTTGATCACCGCTTCCAGCACCTCGTGCAGGAACTCAGGCTCGGTGCGCGAAGCATCCTCAGGCGAGAACTCCACGTCCTGGCTGAACTTCTTGGCGTATTTCACCGCCTCGACGGCTTGGCGCACGATCTCGGCCTGTGCTTTGTGCAGCTTGAACTTCCGGTGGATCGGCGAGGTGGCCAGGAACACGTGGATCCGCTTTCTCTTCGCCGGCGCCAGCGCCTTGGCCGCTGCGTCAATGTCGCCAGGCAGCGACCTGGCCAGCGCCGCGATGATCGGACCACCCTTGATCGCCTCGGCGATCATGCGAACCGCCTGCGCATCGCCGGGCGAGGCGTACGGGAACCCGCCCTCGATCACGTCGACGCCCAACCGGGCCAGCTGCTTCGCGATCTCGACTTTTTCTGGCGGCGTAAGGCTCGCCCCAGGGGCTTGTTCCCCGTCTCTTAAGGTCGTATCGAAAATCGTGATGCGTCTCATTCGTCCACTCCGCCTTCTTCAATATAGGGCTCGATCAGGTCCAACAACCGGTCCAGCGTGTCCATCAGCTCATGCGCGCCTTGCTCGAGCAGGCTGTGCCGCACCTGGGCCAGGTCCACGCGCTTGGTGATGATCACCTCGGAGAGCGCGTTGGCCAGTGAGCCGCGTGCGTCCTGGTGCGCGTCATGGTACTCGCGCAGCACCGCGATGAACAGGTGCGGCTCGTGTATTGGTTGCATCATGGACCTTGGAAACATCCGCTCAGATCAAACCTTTGACCAGCATGTACGCGGTCACGATGCTGCCCACGGTGACATAGAGCATCGCCACCCGGCCTAGCCCCTTGAAAATGAAGCTGAACGCGAACCCGCCGCCGGCCAACACCACGAGTGCTGGCAAGGCGGTTTCCTTGGGCATCCCAGGGATCGACCCAAAGAATGCCGGGATCATCACGAACGGGGCGAACCACTGCTTCGCCGCCTCGACCCAGTTTGCGAGAGCCAGGAGCATGCAGGCCTTAGGACCGGTTTCTCGCCGGTGTTGCGCGTTTCCTCGCTGCGGCCTTCCCTTGCCCCTTGCCCCTCGTCCCTTGCCCTTGGCCGATCCACGGCATCATGGCGCGCAGCGTCCGCCCGGTCTGCTCGATCGGGTGCGTCTCATCTTGCTGCATCAGCCGGGTGAAATTCGGCCGGCCAGCCTCGTGCTCTGCGATCCATGCCTTGGCGAACGCGCCGGACTGAATGTCGTTGAGCAAGCCTTTCATGTTCGCCTTGACCTGCGGCGTGATCACCTTCGGCCCGCAGTGGATGTCGCCCCACTTCGCGGTGTCCGAGACGCGCTTGCGCATCCCCTGGATGCCGCCGGCCCAGATCAGGTCGGTGATCAGCTTCAGCTCGTGCAGGCACTCGAAATACGCCACCTCAGGCTGGTACCCAGCCTCGACCAGCGTCTCAAACCCAGCCTTGATCAGGGCTGACGCGCCGCCGCACAGGACCGCCTGCTCGCCGAAATGATCGGTCTCAGTCTCTTCCTTGAACGTCGTCTCGATGACGCCGGCACGTGTGGCCCCCAAGGCCTTGGCCCAGGCGAGCGCGGTCTGTTTGGCCTTGCCTGACGCGTCCTGGTACACCGCCACCAGCGCCGGCACGCCCTTGCCCTCGAGGTACTGCGTGCGCACCAACGCGCCAGGGCCCTTGGGCGCGATCATCACCACGTCCACGCTCTTCGGCGGAACGATCAGCTTGTACAGGATCGCGAACCCGTGCGAGAACCCGAGCGTCATACCAGGCCGTATGTGCGGCGCGATCTCCTGCTTATAGATCTGCGCCTGCGAGGTGTCCTGCGCCAGGATGATGACCATGTCGGCTTGCTTCGCAGCCTCAGCGGCTGAGACCGGCTTGAACCCGTCCTGCTTGGCGATGGCGTAATTCGGCCCGCCAGGCCGCTGGGCCACGATCACCTTGACCCCGCTGTCGCGCAGGTTCAGGGCCTGGCCACGGCCCTGGATCCCGTAGCCGATGATCGCCACGGTCTTGCCCTTCAAGGCCTTCAGGTCTGCGTCTTTGTCGTAGTAGATTTTAGCCATGTGTCCTTCATTGTTCACTATTCACTAATCACTGTTCACTAAAGAATGTCCTTACCATCGGTCGTCTCAGGTACCGGATGATCAGCACGTGCACCCCGGCCCCCAGCGTCGCGGCCAGCCCGCCCAGCGGATGGCTCGTCGCGACCAGTGCTGCGGCGATGCCGAGTGTGACCAGCGACAACGCCATCGAGGCGGCGATCGTCAGCGGCCGCGCCCACGGGCGCAGCAGGATGAGGCCGTACGTGGCGCCGGCTGACGCGCCCAGCCAGATGCCAGGCCATACGGCCGCCTGCTGGCTCAGCCCGTTCAGGCTCTTATACAACGCCACGCCTGAGACAGCCGCGATCGCGCCATAGAACAGCGCCAGCAGCGCGATCGGCCATGGCAGCATCACGCCTTGCCGTTCTTCTCCAGGGCGATGCGACCGGTCCGGACCAATTGCGTGATGCCGTGGGAACGCAATTGCTCCACCAGCGTGTCAATGGTCTTGGTATCGCCCGAGGCCTCGACCACCAGGGAGCCGGCCGCCTCGGTGACCTTGCCGCCGAAGGGCTGAGCGATCTGCTCAAGTGCCGCCTTGGCGCCGCCCTTGACGCGCACGAGCAGCAACTCGCGGTCAATGAACTCGCCCTCACGCAGCTCGTCCACCCTGATCACGTCGATGAGCCGTGCAAGCTGGTGCTTGACCTGCTCCAGCTTGACCGTGTCCGCGTCCACCACGATCGTCATGCGCGAGATGGTCGGGTCTTCCGTCGTGCTGACCGTCAGCGAGTCGATGTTGAAGGCGCGCGCCGAGATCAGCCCGGAGATCCTCGCCAGCACGCCGAAGTGGTTCTCCACGAGCACGGAGATCGTGTGCTTGGCGTTCATCCGAGGCTCAGCTTGGACTCTTCGTCCGCTTCTGCCCGCCGGCGCTGCGGCACCCCGCCATCCTTGCTCAGGATCTCGTACGTGCCCAGCATCTGGTCGTGCGGCTTGCCTGGGGCGATCATGGGCCAGACGTTCTCGGTCTGATCCACCATGAACTCCACCACGGTGGGCCGGTCGGTGATCTGCATGGCGTTGTCGATGGCCGGGCGGACCTGGTCCTTGGTGTCCACCCGGATGCCGGCGCAATGGTTGGCCTCGGCCAGCTTCACGAAGTCCACCGGGTTCAGGCGGGAGGCGGCGTGCCGGCCCTCGTAGAACAGGTCCTGCCACTGCCGCACCATGCCATGGTGCTGGTTGTTCATGATCGCGACCTTGATCGGCAGCTTGTGCTGTGCGGCGGTGGCCAGCTCCTGCGCCGTCATCTGAAAGCTACCATCGCCGTCGATGTCCCACACCGTCTCACCGGGCCGGCCGAACTGCGCGCCGATGGCAGCCGGAAGGCCGAAGCCCATCGTGCCCAGGCCGCCGCTGGTGATGAGCGAGCGCGGACGGTTGAACTGGTAGAACTGCGCCGCCCACATCTGGTGTTGGCCGACCCCGGTGGCGATCACCGCCTCGCCTTTCGTGGCGTCGGAGATCTGCTGGATGATGTACTGCGGCAGCACCTTCTGCTTCTCGCGGTACGTCAGCGGAAACTGCTTCTTCATCCCGGCGATCGTCTTCAGCCATTCGGATGTGTCAGCCGGCTTCACGAGCTTGAGCAGTTCACGCAGCACCTGCTTCACGTCGCCCACGACGGGAACGTCCACGAGCACGGTCTTGTTGATGGACGAGGGGTCCACGTCGATGTGGATCTTCTTCGCGTGGCGGGCGAACTCATCCGGCTTGCCGGTCACGCGGTCATCGAACCGCGCGCCCACGCCGATGAGCAGATCGCACTGCGCGACGGCGTAGTTCGTGTACTCGAAGCCGTGCATGCCCAGCATCCCCAGGCTCAGCGGGTCGGACTCGGGAAACCCGCCCAGCCCGAGCAAGCTCGTGGTCACCGGGATCTTGGCCTTGTGCGCCAGCTCGATCAGCTCGGCCCAGGCGCCGGAATGCAGCACGCCGGCGCCGGCGTACAGGATCGGCTTTCTGGCCTTGGAGATCGCTTCGGCCGCCGCCTCGATCTGCGAGGCCTGCAGCGCCGGCGGTTTCTGCTCCGGCTGGTAGCCACGGATGTTCACCGACTCTGGGTACGTGAACTCGGCTTCGCCGACGGTTGCGTCCACCGGCAAATCGATCAGGACCGGGCCAGGACGTCCGGTGCGGGCGATGTAGAACGCTTCACGCACCACGCGCGCCATGTCTCTCGGATCCTTCACCAGGTAGCTGTGCTTGGTCACCGGCCGGGTCACCCCAATCGTGTCCACCTCTTGAAAGGCATCGTTGCCGATAACCGAGGTGCGCACCTGGCCGGTCAGCGCCACCATCGGGATCGAGTCCATGTAGGCGGTGGCGATGCCGGTCACCAGGTTCGTCGCTCCTGGGCCGGAGGTGGCGAGGCAGACACCCACTTTGCCGGTGGCGCGAGCGTACCCGTCAGCCATGTGCGAGGCGCCCTGCTCGTGCACCGTCAGGACCAATTTGATGGTCGAGGAGCAGATCGCGTCGAACGTGGGCAGGTTGACCCCGCCTGGGATGCCGAAGGCCACGTCCACGCCTTCGCGTTTGAGGCATTCCACAAGGATTTGAGCGCCTTTGAGCTTCATGCTGGGTGCTTTCGTCTGCTTAGGTGGTTTACAGAACAACGCGAAATGCGGACATCTGAGCGGGTTATTTTAACACGGAAGCCTGTGCGCGGAAAGGCACTTACGGCTTTGGCAGGGCCTGGGGACGTTTCCTGCCGGCTGGCTATCCCACATTGGCCGGCGGAAATGTCCCCGCTTGCATGTTGCCCGCCGGGCGCAGGGCGGGTGGGCCGCGGTGCCGCTCCGGCCTGGCCGGCGGGCGGCGCCGTGGTAAATGACCCGGCAGTCCCCCCATCCCCCGCAGACCGGCCCCACCCCAGATCCGATGGGACGGCCTTGAGCGGCACGCGCGGCCTCCCGCCCATGCCGATTGCGCGATCCGAGAGCCAACCCGGCGGGCTACTTGCTCGCCACGGGTGGCGCCGCGGGGGCTGGAGCTTTCTTGCGGGGCTGGCCAGAGGCGCGGGTGCTGACCTTGGGGTTCACCCCGCAGTCCTTCCGGTAGAGGTACATGGGGACGAGGGCTGCCGGATCTTCGGTCTGCCCGGCGGAGAGCTTGCGTTGCGCCAGCCGGCCCAACGTTGCGGCCTTGGGCAGCCACAACTCCTGGGGAGCGATCTGGGCCTTGTTCCCTAACTGCGCTGAGATCTTCTCCGGATACCGCGCGCACCCATCCCCGAGCAGCACGACCGGTTCGCGGATCAGCGAGAGCGCCTCATCCACCGGCAGCAGCAAGTAGTCGGTGGTCTTCGTCAGGCCGCCGTCTTGGGTCCGGTAGAACGTCATGTACACGTTGCCCTGCTTCGCGTCGATGAACGGGCAGACCAGGTGCGGGTTCCACGGCAAGCCGGCCGCCAGCACATCCATGGACGGCACGGCGACCATCTTGGTGGAGCGCCCGAAGAGCAGCGCTTTGGCGAAGGCCAGCCCGATCCGCAGCCCGGTGAACGACCCAGGCCCGATGTCCACCGCGACCGCGTCGAGCTTTGAGAGCGTCGTGCCGCCGTCGGCCAGCACGCGCTTGACCGCGTCCGGCAGCTCCACCGCGTGCGGGAAATCGGCCAGCAGCTCGTAGGACGTCACGACCCGCTCTCCGTCGAGGAGCGCGACACCCATCTGCCGCGAAGAGGTTTCGATGGCGAGCAGCATCAGGCGAGTGCCGCCGCTGTCTTGAGCGCCTCGAGCACCGCGGCGGCGCGGGCGCCTTCGCCAGAGACGGTGATGGCTCGTTTCTCCTTGCTGACGTGCGAGAGCTCAACGAAAATCGTCCCCGGCGGCAGCAGTTCCCCGACCCGGTCGGCCCACTCGATCAGCGTGATCTTGCGCGGCGAGAAGATCAGGTCGATGTCCAACCCCCACGCAGCCTCAGGCCCGCCCTCGAGCCGGTACGCGTCCACATGCACCACTGGCACAGCGCCGGGATACTCGCGCATCAAGACAAAGGTCGGGCTCTTCACCTGTTCGGGATGCGTGGCATACCTGCGGGCGATGCCCTGGACCAGCGTGGTCTTGCCGGCGCCCAGCGGGCCGCGCAGTGCGACCACATCGCCGGGCTGCAGCGCGCGGCCGAGGCGCTCGCCGAAAGCCTGCGTGTCCTCGGCTGAACTCGTCGTCAACTTCATTGCCCTGGCAATTGGCGGAACATCAGCGAGAGGCTCATCAGGAACGTGTTGTGGATGATGTGCACCGACAATGGGCTGGCCAGCGAGCCGGTCCGCTCGTACAGGTACGCCAGCAGGCAGCCCAGCAGCATGATCGGCAGGAAGCCGACCAGGTTCGTGTGCAGCAGCGAAAACAGCGCGCCGCTGACCAGAATCGCGAAGAGCCGGGAGAGCCGCTGCCGCAGCGCGCCGTAGAGCACCCCGCGGAAGAAGAGCTCCTCGGCGATCGGCCCGACGATGCACGCGAGCACGATCGTCATCCCCAGCACGTGCGGCCGCTGCTCTTGAAACAAGAGCTGCTGGATCGGCTCCACCGGGGGCTTTAAGCCCATGCGCCGCGACACCTCGACGATGACCGCCAGCAAGAGGAACAGCCACGGGAACACCGCCACGTAGCCGCGGAATCCGGTGCTGATCGCCTCTGACATCCGATCCGGCGACAGCCCGAAGGCGCCCCGCACCCCGCGCTTGTTCTGCGCGAAGACGATGACGGCCATGATGACGAAGGCATCGAGCACCAGCATCGAGAACGTCATCCACAGGTTGAGGTCCGGCTCAACGCCGCGCCACAACCCGGCCAGTCCCAACCGCACAAACGGCAGCAGGCTCGCGACCAGCACCGCCAAGATCAAGACACGCACCATCTCGCTGAAGGTCCACGGAGGCACGCGGCGCGCCGGGAACTGCCAGACCGCCCGGATCTTGCCGGTCCACAGGCCGTACGCGGTGAACAGGAGGCCGCCAATCGCCAGCCCTGCGGCAAACAACAGGAAGCTGATCATCAGCAGCCCGATGAACGGCTCCTCGGCGAAGATCTTTCGCAAGCTGTCAGCATCGTGCGCCGCCGGCCACCATTGATATTGCGCCATATCGACCACCGGCGCAGGGGCCACGGCATGCACGGCGTCAGCACCCGCCGGCTCATGAGACGCCGGCAACCGCGAGATCCTCCAGTAGAGCACGACCGACAGCAGCGCCAGTGCCAGGTACAGCATCCGGCCTCGGAAGAGTCGCTGCATGCCCCCACCGACGCGCGGGTCGCTCTCAGACATGCTCAAGTTTCTCCATGTCCATCCGCGGGAACAGCACCGGGTGCTCGGCCGCGATGCGCCGCTCGCCGGCGGCCGTGCTCCATGCCGCATCGCTGAGCCGCTCAGGCCGGCCTGGCAAGCCCAACTGCGCCCAGATCGCCGCGCCGACCAACGGCATGAACGGGGTCAGGTACACGCTGAGGGTCTTGAGGACGTCGCCGAGCACGGCGAAGACCTGTGTCAGCTGCGCACGGGCCTCAGGCTGCTTGGCCAGCTTCCACGGGGCCGACGCTTCGATGAACTGGTTCGCCTGAGTGGCCAGCGCCATGACGGCTTCCAGGGCGCCGGAGAAATCGAGCGACTCCATCCGCTGCACGTACGAGGCGTGCAACGCGACGGCGCCGTCCGCCATTGCTCGGGCACCACTGATCGCATCCAAGTGTCCGATCGGTTGAAACGCCAGCTGGCCGGCGAAGTACCGCTCAGTCATGGACAGGGTCCGGTGCACCAGGTTGCCGACGTCGTTGCCCAAGTCCATGTTCAACCGTTTCAAGATCGCGACCTCCGAAAAGCTGCCGTCCTGGCCGAAGGAGATCTCGCGCAGCAAGAAATACCGGTACGCGTCCGCGGCGAACGGCTGGCCGTGCAAGAGGCCGCCGACGACCGCGGCCGGGTCCACGATGTTCCCGAGCGACTTTGACATCTTCTGCTCGCCGATGCGCCACCAGCCGTGCGCGAAGATCCTCGGCATCTGCGCATCCGTCATCCCCAGCTCGTGCAGCATGATCGGCCAGTACAGCGCATGGTGGCGCAGGATGTCTTTCCCGATCAAGTGTACCTCGGCCGGCCAGAGCCGCGCGAACCGAACCGGGTCATCCACGTAGCCCGGGGCCGTGATGTAGTTGAGCAGCGCATCGAACCACACGTACACCACATGCTCCGGCGCAAACGGCACGGCGATGCCCCACGTGACGCGGCTCTTCGGCCGGGTGATGCACAAGTATTCAGGCAGCGGCTGCTCCAACAGCCCGAGCAGCTCGTGATACCGGGTCTGCGGTCGGACGAAATCCGGGTGCGCAGCGACGAAGGCGCGCAGCCACTCCTGGTTGGCGCGCAGGCGCAAGTACCAGCCCTCTTCTTTCGCCGGTTCCAGCGCCCGCTGGCACGTCGGGCACACCGGGGCGCTGGTCGAAATGCCGTGGGTGACCAGCTCTGCTTCGGTCCAGAACGTCTCATCCGGGGTGCAGTACCAGCCCTGGTACTCGGCGCGGGCCAGCTTCCCCGCGTCCTTCAGGCGCGTGAGGATCTGTTGGACCGCTTGCACGTGCCGCGGCTCGGTCGTGCGGATAAAATCATCGTAGGCGATATCCAGCATCTTCCAGAGCGATTTGAACCGCTCGCCCACCTCGTCCACGAACGCCTGCGGCGGCTTGCCGGCGGCCGCGGCCGCCTGGGCGATCTTCTGCCCGTGCTCGTCGGTGCCGGTCAGCAGAAACACCTCGCGCCCGGCTAACCGGTGATACCGGGCCAGCGCGTCTGCCGCGACTTGCGTGTAGGAGTGGCCGATGTGCGGCGAGGCGTTCACGTAATAGAGCGGCGTCGTCAGATAAATGGTCTTGGTCATCCGGTCAGTCCATAGTCCATAGTCGATGGTCCATGGACTATGGACTATCGACTAAAGATGCGTTGAGCCACGTTTCGCGCGCCATGGTGGCCACGAGCCGCGGGCTGACGAATTGGTCGAGCGATTCGCGCAGTGCCAGCAACCGCTCCGCCGCCTCAACGCGGCGCTGCGGAGCCTCGCGTTCACCGGCCTGGGCCGCCTCGGCCGCGCGCTCCCGCAGCCGCGTGATCATCACCTCCAACAGCTCAGAGATCCCCTCGCGCGTCTCCGGCATCGGCTGCCGCAGCCATTCGCGCGTCGGCGCGTCCAGCCGGGCGCGCAGCGCTTCGACCTCGTCCCACCGGCCGGCCAAATCCAGCGCCTTGGCCGCGCTGCCGTGCGCAGCGAGGGCGATCACGCCGGCCTGCCCGGCCGCCTTGGGTGCTTGCTCGCGGATGATCTGTTCCAACACTTCTGGGGACAGCGGCCGGCAATAGATGAGCTGGCACCGCGACCGCACCGTCGGCAAACATGCGGCCGGGTTCGCGGTCAACAGCAAGAACCGGGTCGAGGCGGACGGCTCTTCCAGGGTCTTCAGTAAGCTGTTCGCCGCCTCTTCCGTGAGCCGCTCTGCCCCGTCAACGATCACGACCTGGGCGCGGGCATTGAACGGCCGCAGGCTCACGCGGCCCAGGATGTGGCGGATGTCATCGATCTTGATCGTCTGGCTGGCCCCGCTGCCGCTGACCATATGGAGGTCTGGGTGGTTTCCAGCTGTGATCTGCCGGCACTGCCGGCACGCCCCGCACGCTTCGGTCTTCTGCTCAAGGCAGTTGATGGCCTTGGCCATTTCAAGCGCCAAGCTTCGCTTGCCCACGCCGTCGGGTCCGGCCAGCAGGTACGCTTGGCCCGGCACGCCTGAGGCCAGGTGCGCCTGGAACAGCCGCTTCGCGAGATGTTGGTCTTTCACATCGTCCCAACTCATCTAATCCTCAGTCCGAGCCGCTGCCGCACGAGGCGCCGCAGCTCGCGCTGCACCTCCTCGGCCGGCCGTCTGGCATCCACCACCGCGATCCGCCTGCGCTGCCGCTTGGCCCAGCTCAGGTAGCCGCGCTCAACCCGGTGGTGGAACCCGTCCTGCTTACGCTCCATCCGGTCTTTCGTCCGACGCAACCGTGCGAACCCGCGCCGCGCATCCACGTGCAGCAGCAGCGTCAGAGACGGCATGACGCCGCCCACCGCCTGCCGGCCGATCCGGTCGAGCCGTTCCACCGGCACGCCGCCGCCATAGCCCTGGTACACGACGGTCGAATCATGGAACCGGTCGCACACCACGACGCGGCCCTTCCGCAGCGCCGGCAGGATGCGGTCTTCCACCAGGCGCACACGGCCGCCGATGAACAGCAGCGCTTCGGTCAAGGGGGCGAGCGGCTCGCTGGTGTGCAAGAGCAGCCGGCGCAGCGACCGGCCCAGCGGGGTCGAGCCTGGATCGCGCAGGCACGTCACCCGGTAGCCGGCGCGCCGTAGCCCAGCCACCAACTGCCGAGCCTGCGTGGATTTACCGGAGCCTTCGGGACCATCGAGCGTGATGAAGGCGCTCTTCACCGTTTCATCGCCCGCTGACCCAGCGGCGTGTCTTCGACCACGACGCCCCGCTTGGCCAGCTCCTCGCGCAGCTGATCCGCCGTACGGAAGTCCTTTTTCGTTCTCGCGTCCTCGCGGCGGTTCAGGAGCTCGACTTCCTCCGGCGTCAGCGCCGGCATGGGCGTCCAAACCAGCCCGAGCGTGCCACCGAACTCCTGAAAAACGTCGACCACGGCGACGGATTTCTGCCACAGTTCGAGCCGCGACTCCATCGTAAGGTTGGGGGAGGTTTCGAGCTGTTGCTGCAGGGCGTAGCCCCAGGTGATCAGCTCATCAATCACCGCAAGCGCCGCGGGGGTGTTGAGATCCTCGTCAAGGGCGTCCAGGAATTTGTCGCGGAGTTTCGCCACCTCCGGAAACTCCGGCACGTCCCCGACCGACAGGCGATGGCCCTCTGTGGGGAGCAGATAACAGTTCCAGCGGTTCCATCGTCCGGCGGCGGCCTGGAGCGTATCCTCGCTGTAGTTCAACGGGCTGCGGTAGTGCGTCCCGAGGAACAGGACCTGCAGAATGCGCGCATCGCCCTGGCACGCGGCCAGCGCCTGTTCGACGGTAACGAAGTTGCCGAGCGATTTAGACATTTTCTCGCCGTCGACAGTTAAGAGTCCGTTATGCACCCAATACTTGGCGAACGGCTTATCGAGCGCCCGGGCTTGAGCCAGCTCGTTCTCATGGTGCGGAAACACCAGGTCCACGCCGCCGCCGTGGATGTCGAACGCATCGCCCAGATACGCGGTGCTCATGACCGAGCACTCGATATGCCAGCCAGGCCGGCCCGGCCCCCACGGGCTGTTCCAGGACGGCTCATCCGGCTTCGCGGCTTTCCAGAGCGCGAAATCCAGCGGGTCTTCCTTCTGGTCGCCCGGCTCGACCCGGGCGCCGCTCTTGAGCTCATCGATGCTGCGGTTCGAGAGCTTCCCGTACTCGGCGAACCGTCGCACCGAGAAGTACACATCCCCGCCGGAGGGGTATGCCGCGTTCTTCGTGATGAGCTGGCTGATGAAACCGGTCATCGACGCGTCGATCTTATTCGTGACCTGGACGTTCTTGGGGTCGGGCACCACGTGTTCCGTCGCCTTCGGCTCTCTGGTAGGGCGTTCGATCCCGAGCCGGTCCAGCGCGTCGTGATAGCTCTTCAGGTATCGCTCGGCCACCGCACGGCACTTGGCCGCCAGGTCCCCGGGGCCAGGCTCTTGCCGCGCTCGCTCGATGATTTTGTCGTCCACGTCGGTGACGTTGCGGACGAACATCACCTCGAAATCCTTGGCCGCCAACGTGCGGCGCAGGATCTCGAACGTGTAGGCGCTGCGCAGATGGCCGATATGCGGCACGTCGTAGACCGTGGGGCCGCAGACGTACATCGTCACGGCCGGCGGCGCGAGCGGCTCGAACGGGTCGAGGGTGCGGGTGAGCGTGTTAAAGAGTCGTAGGGGCATGTGAATTCGGATTGCGGAATGCGGATTGCGGATTATCGATAGACCGACCGGCCAATCCGAAATCCGAAATCCGAAATCCGCAATGCGCGCACAAAGCGATCACGGGGAGGGCGACTGAGATTTTCGGTGCTCTTTCAGGTGCTGCTCAATCGAATCGATCTCGTGCTGCAGCCGCTCCAGCCGCTCGGTAAGCGGGTCCGGCAGGTGCGTGTGATCCAGGTTGATGCCGTGGAACGACTTGTCCTTGATCTTCGCGATGCGGCCCGGCACGCCGACCACCGTCGAGTGCGGCGGCACGTCGCGGATGACCACGGCGTTGGCGCCGATGATCGAGTTCTCCCCGATGGTGATGCTGCCCAGCACCTTGGCCCCGGCGCCCACCACCACGTTGCGGCCCAGCGTCGGGTGCCGCTTGCCGCGCTCTTTCCCGGTGCCGCCGAGCGTCACGCCCTGGAAGAGCGTCACGTTCTCGCCCAGGACCGCGGTCTCGCCGATCACGACACCCATGCCGTGGTCAATGAACAGGCCGCGGCCGATGGTCGCGCCCGGGTGGATCTCGGTGCCGGTGAGTCCGCGCGCGATCGTGCTGATGAGCCGCGGCAGCACCGGCACGCCGGCGCGGTGCAACACGTGGGCGATGCGGTAATACACCACCGCGTGCAGCCCGGTGTAGGTCAGCAGCACTTCGACCATGTTGCGGGCGGCCGGGTCGCGCTCAAAGCACGCCTTGACCTCCGGCTCGAACGCGATCCGGATGATCATGCCGAGCACGACCAAGATGCCGATTGTCCACAACAGCCCTTCCATCAGCGACTCCTGGCCGAGGCCTTGCGGTGCGCCGGCCGGCGAGCCGTCGCCCGGCGTGGCGA
>Ga0209726_10000350_pt1 | contig 89082 bp, 125 predicted proteins | sample Subgrocontami54m_FD_187453 | JGI IMG/M metagenome (GOLD analysis project Ga0209726, IMG submission 187453) | Subsurface groundwater microbial communities from S. Glens Falls, New York, USA - GMW46 contaminated, 5.4 m (SPAdes) (version 3) | ecosystem: Environmental > Aquatic > Deep subsurface >...
GAGAACCTCGGCGAGCTCCGGTGGACGGTGGACCGGCCGGACGATCTGTACTTCGTGCAGTGGGTCTACCGGAACCTGCCGGACGGGTTCGGGTGGCAGGAGGTTCTGGCGCTCAAGAACGAGTACGTGTCCAAGATGTTCCGGTTGCAGCGCAGCGAGGGCCCAGGAGCCTATCTCGACGTGCCTCTTCAGATCGCAGTATCGCCGTCCGACGAGGCGCGGTTGAGGTTCGGCGCATGAGCAAGCACCGGGCGGTCATCATCGGGTGCGGCCGGATGGGCGCCGGCCGGGACCACGTCTCGCCCTGGGTCTACAGCCACATCGAGGCCTATCTGGCGACGGACCCGGACCGCGTCGAAGTGGTCGGCTTCGTGGACCGCGTCCTGGCCCGGGCCGCGCAGGCCGCAGAGAAGTGGACGGTGGACTTCTACGGCGACAACGTCTCGGCCGCGCTCGATCATCTCAAGCCGGACATCGTCTCGATCTGCACCCCGCCCAGCGACCGCTTCGAGATCATCAAGGCCTGCGACTCCTCGCCTAGCATCCGCGGGATCTGGTGCGAGAAGCCGTACACCCTGAAGTGGGTCCCGTGGAAGCGGGACGCCTCGACCGAGATCAAGGTGCAGGTGAACTACATCCGGCGCTTCGACCGGCGCCACCAAGACATCCACGCCAGGCGCCGCGAGTCGATCCTCGCCCCACCGGCCAATCTCATCGTCATCTCGGCGAACGACATCCACACCACCAGCCACTTCACCGACCTCGCCGAATACTGGAACATCACCCCGGAGCGGCTCCGATACATTCCCTTCCACGGCCCCTCGCTCTACATCCTGCGCGAGTCAGGCCCGCAGGCCGGGCGCTACGCCGGGTGGAAGGACGAGGCGTTCGTCGGGGGCGGGGTGGAGACCGGCTTCATGGAGGCCGCGCTCGGCAACCTGCTCGACGCGGTGGACGGGACGGCCGAGCTCATCTCGCCAGCCAAGGGGGTCTACGAATCAGAGGCCTGGGCCGAGGAAATCGTGGCGGGCCGGAAGAACGTCCGATGATCCGCCGCGACCGGATGCGGCTCTGGTCCAATCCGAAGGTGGCCCCGAACATCTACTTCCGGTGGGCCACGCCGGCCGATGCGGACCAGGAGTACCTCGGATGGCTCCATGACCCAGAGGTCCTCCGCTGGCTGTCCTTCCCGAGTCACCGGCTCACCGATCTCCGGGCCTACATCCGCTCGCAGGTGAACAACCGGCGCGTCGCCTTCTTCATCATCCACGAGCGCCCGCTCCTGCTCATGACTTCTCCGAAGACTGATCGGCGGATCGGCACCCTGAAGCTCGTGAAGGAGAAGAACGGGACGGCTACGCTCGGGCTCATCCTCGGCCGCAGCCGCGGGCGCGGGTTCGGGGTGGAGGCCATCAAGCTCGCCTGTCAGTTCGCCCTGGAGCACTGGGGCATCCGGCAAGTCGAGTGCGGGATCCACGCCGAGAACAGCCGATCCATCCGCGCCTTCGAGAAAAGTGGTTTTACCATCCGCCCCAAGACCGTCTGGGGCACGAGGGTCAGTTGATCCGCCGCCTGTTCCTCGAGGAGGGCGGGAAGTGGTCCCTCACCAAGCTCCTCCCGCAGGACGCCCGGTGGCTCGAGACCTGGGTCAACGACCCCGCGACGACGCGCTACATGGCGACCGGCCGGACGCAGACCACGGTGGACGTGCTGGCGGCGCAGATCGCCGCCTGGAAGGAGCCGCTCGACTGGCCCTTCGCCATCGTGGTCGAGGGGTACGAGGACCCGATCGGGACGGTAGGGCTGTACGGGGTGGACTGGATCACCCGGAAGGCCGAGTTCCGCATCCTCATCGGTGAGATCTACTGCGGGAAGGGGTGGGGCACCATCGCCACCCGGCTCGCGGTACGCTTCGGCTTCGAGCGGCTCGGGCTGCATCGGATCTGGCTGGGGGTCACCGAGGCGAACGAGCGAGCCGTGCGGGCCTACCGTCGCGCCGGCTTCCGAGACGAGGGGCTCCTCTGGGACGACCTCTATCGAGACGGCATCTACTACCACTCCCTGCGGATGGCCATAGTCCGGCCCCGCGACAACGAGAGGGCCTCATGGGATACGGAAAAGGTGAAGCCAGCCGAGACTTCGGCACCTGGCCCCGCTACAGCCGTGCGTGCCGTCGCGCCGTGGACCGGCTACTTGCCGCTGGCGGGGGCCTGAGCGCCTACCGTTCCAACCCCAACTTCCCCGACTGGACCGGCCCCTCGAAGGGCAGCTGGGCCTACCGCCTCGAGCGGCTGGCCGAGGACACCTTCGGGGTCAAGCACGCGATCGCGGTCAACTCCGGGACCATGGCCATCATGGCGGCCATCAAGGGGCTGAATCTTCCGCCCGGCAGCGAGATCATCACCACCCCCTACACCTTCTCCGCGTCGGCCGCGTCGATCCTCTACATGGGGCACACCCCGGTCTTCGCCGACGTGACCAGCCGGGACTACACCCTCGATCCGGACAGCATCGGCAAGGTCATCACGGCGAAGACGGCGGCGCTCATGCCGGTGGATCTGTTCGGCGGGCTCGCCGACTACGGGCGGCTGAAGCAGTTCGACTATCCGATCATTCAGGACGCCTGCCAGGCGGTCGGTGCCTCGAAGAAGTGGCTCTACGGCGACGTGGCCACCTGGTCCTTCAACGGGGCGAAGAACGTCCCGGCTGGCGAGGCGGGGATGCTCGTCACCAACCGCGACGACATCGCTGAGCGAGCCCGGCTCTTCATCTCGCACGGGGAGAACTTCATCCAGGCGCGGCCGCGGTTGCTCGCGGACGGCGACCGGGACAACATCGGGATCAACGGCCGACTGAACGAGCCGACCGCCTGCATCGCCTACTACGGGATGAAGGAGGTCCACGCGAACAACGCCCGCCGACGGGTGCTGGCCTCCGATCTCTACCGCCTCCTGCGCTACCGGCCCGAGCTTCAACTCATGGGCCCGGACGAGATCTACCACCACGCCCTCTACGTGTATCCGTTCCGGCTGATGGACCGGGCCAAGGTCAGCCGCGCCACCTTCCTCGCCCGCCTGAAGAAGATGGGCGTCGAGGCGGGGGCTGGCTACATCACCCCGCCGCTCCACAAGTACGGGCCCCTGCCGGCGGCGCGGATCCCGCTCCGGACGGTCGAGGAACTCTCGGAGCAGAGCCTCGTCCTGCTCTCGCAGGTCCGGCCGCCCGCGACCCAGAACGACATGCGCTACGTGGCCATGTGCATCGAGGCCGCGCTCGACGGATGGCTCCCCGCGAAGCTCCGGAAGATGGGGTTTATCTCCGACCGTGTTTTCTAGGATCCGACACCGGATCTATCTTCTGGCCCAGATCAAGCAATCCTGGGCGAAGCGCGAAAAGGACCCCGGCTTCCGGACGCTCCGGTATCTGCTCGAGGCGCGGGAAGCCTTCCCGGGCCACTGGCCGTGGCCAGCCCCGGTACTCTGCCTCGGCCCGCGCAACGGGCTGGAGCTCGCGTACATCAGGAAGGCGATCGAGGAGCCGAGCGCGTGTGACCAGGCCTGTTGCGGTGGACCCCACCCCACCCGGACGGTCGAGGGACTCGACCTCTTCTCGCTCGACAAAGACATCCGGGTGGGGGACATGCACAAGATGCCCTACCAGGACAACGCCTTCGGGCTGGTCTGGGCCTCGCACGTCCTCGAGCATGCCCGCGACATCGGCGCTGTGCTGGGCGAGATCCGCCGGGTGCTGCGTCCGGGCGGCTGGCTCTTCGCCGCCTACCCCACCGAGTTCAAGACGAACTGGCATGATCGCTACGACCTCGGCGACCCGCGCAACCTGATGGCCCTCGGCCTCGGCCAGAGCCGCCTGATCTACGGGCACGCCATACGCCGCGGCGAGAGCGCGGAGTGGAGCGGGCTGCTCGAGGTCCACAAGTGAAGCGTCTCGGAGTCTGGTGTCCCAGATGGAACCATCTCAAGACCCTGCTCCCGGTCATGGAGGAGGCGCGGGCCCGGGGGATCACCGTCTCGGTCCTCTGTCCCTCCCCGCCGCTGACCGGAGCGGGCAAACCCGAGCTTCTTGCGGCGCCGATCGTGGACCGGCTGCTCCGGCCGACGTGGCCGTGGGCCGAGTGGTCCATCCTGAAGCAGGCTCCCGGCTCGTGGGCGGTGGACGCGATCGTCGCCCACGGGGTAGTTCATAACGAAAAGGTTATAAAGAACTCCTGGGTCCCGTGGGTGGCGGTGGACCATCTCCATGAGAATGCGTGGTGGTATCTGACTGGGCACCCGGAGATGTGGGAGCCGTGGCACCGGGTCTGCCTGTCCGGGTCGGAGGCCGAGTACCTCATCCAGGCCGACAGCGACAAGCCGACCGAGGCCTCGCTTCTGTGGGCCACCAGGTTCCGGCGCACCGGGTACACCGCGCTCGACGGGCCGCACGACACGCCGGCCGAGATCCGGAAGGCCTACGGGTTGCCGGACCGCTACCTCCTGGTCGGCACCGCGGTCCAGGCCAGCACGATCACCGGGACCCAGTGGCGGGGGTACTTCCGGGGCGGGCCGTGGAAGATGCTCGCGGGCTACAAGGGGCCGAGCTACGCCCAGATCATCCGGATCCTGCACGACTACACGCGGGCGACCGGCATGGCCCTAGTCGGGAAGAGCCGGTGGAAGCACGAGACCCACCGGGTCCACAGCCTCTTCGACGACTACTTCGATGACCAGCCGACGGACCCCGCCCGGGCGCTGCGCCTGATGCAGGGCGCGGCCATGTACGCTGGCGGCATCTCCGGGCTGGCCGTCGAGGCCCTCGCGGCCGGGACCCCCACGGTCAACTGGACCTACTACCCGCCGCTCCTGCCCGATCCCTGCGGGTTCCGGAAGCTCCGAGCCGACCTCTGGATCGACGGGATCTGGCAGGCGCCCGGGATCGGCAATCTGTTCAGGGTCTACGATCCGGTGGAGTGGCGGCGGATGGTGGACCTCCTGAACACCACCGGGCCGGGGATCTACCATCACGTCCCCTCGAGCTACGCCACCCGCGTCAAGGTGGTCGGCTCCGGCGGCGCCTCGGCCAAGGTCCTCGAAGCCTGCGGCCTATGATCCGGGTGGGGGTAGTCCCCGCTGTCGGCAACGGACTGGTCCACATGCAGCGGACGGGGCAGCTGGCCCGCCTGCACGCCCACCTGGGCGCCTACGCGGGCGCCTGTACGTACTTCTCCTTTGCTGCGATGTCGGAGGACGCGCCGCTCTGGAAGTCCAGCCTGGGGCGCCTTGTCGCTCCGGCTCAGGCCCCCCAGCGCCCGCTCCGATACGCCCTGACGCTCCCGATCCGGCACCGGCAGGCCTTCCAGGAGTGCCACGTGCTGCGCTGCACCAGCCTGCTCGGGGCCATTCCGGCCATTGTCGCCAAGGTGTTATACGGCGTCCCCTTCGTCTTCAGCCACGGGGCCGACTACATCCGGATCGCCCAGATCCACGGGCGGAGCCGACTGCACGTCCAGAAGTGGCGGGCGCTGCGGGCGGTGGCGATGCGCCTAGCCGACGCGGTCATCGTCCAGAACTCCGAGATGGCCGTCCGGCTGACGGGCGAGTACCCCACGGCCAAGGTCCGCTTCATCCCGAACTGGGTGGACACCGGCCTCTTCTCCCCTCGGCCGTACCAGAAGACCGGGAACCAGGTCCTCTACGTCGGCCGGGGGGTCGAGGAGAAGAACCTCCGGGCGCTGGCCTGGGCCTGCCGCGCCGCCGGGGCCGAGCTCGTCTGCGCCGGGGAGGGCCCCCTGATCGACGAGATCCGGAGCCTGCGCGGGACCATGCTCCGGGCGGTCCCGTGGGGAGACCTCCCAAGCCTGCACCGCGGGTCTGATGTCTTCGCCATGGTCTCGCACACCGAGGGGCACTGTAAGGCGCTGACCGAGGCGATGGCCAGCGGGATGCCGTGCGTCGTCTCCAGGGCCGTGACCGAGGGGATGGTGGCCGGAGTCAACTGCCTTCAGGTAGATCCAACCGAGACGAGCATCGCGCTCGCGCTCGAGGTCCTCCTGACGGACCGGGCCTTCGCCGCCAAGCTCGGGGCTGGGGCCCGGGAGACGGCGGTCCAGTTGTGGAGCAAGCAGACCATCCTCGGCCAGGAGGTTCGGCTCCTCAAGGAGGCCGCGATGGCCGGCGCGTGGCGCTTCCGGTGGGACCACCGATGAGGGAGTTTTACTTCGTCCTGGGGATGGTCTTCACGGTCGCCCTGGTCTGGCTGGTGTCACGATGAAGCCCTGCCTCGTCCTCTCTCACGCGCTCCACTGTCGCAATTGGATCGCCTCCGGGATGCTCGACAAGATGACCCGGGCCGGGCTCTTCGGCACCGTCCTGATGCCAGCCGCCCTGGCCATCGAGTACGGACAACGGGTGCCTTTCGGCTGGGACCTCCGGCCGCTCGAGCCCTGGATGGCCGGGCGGTGGGAGACCAAGGCCCTCGAGGCCCTGCGCCTGGGGATGCTGGTCGCGGGCGCCCGTCGCGGGGGGCTCAACTACCGGCTGAAGGTGCAGGCGAAGCGCCGGCCGCTGGCCACCGCGGAGATGCTGGCGTGGCGGATCCTCTCCCAGGCGACTGATCCGCTCCCTATCGTCCGGGGCCTCGGGCGAGCCCTCCCGGCCCCGAGGACGCCCTTCCCGTCGGGCTGCACCCACTTGATCCTGCCCACCATGATCCACGACGACGCGCAGCAGGCGGGCATCGTGCGGGCCGCTCGCCGCGCCGCCGCCCCGGTCTGGGCCATTCCGGCGGGCTTCGACAACCTGGTGACCAAGGGGGGCTTCCTCGACCAGCCGGATCGAATTTCGACCTGGGGCCCGGTCTCGGCCCGCCACGCGGTCGAGCGACATGGGTTTGCCACGGGGCAGGTGACCATCACGGGCCCGCCGCACTTCTGGCCCTACAGCCAGCTGGCCCGGGTGCCGAAGTTGGTGATGCCCACTGACACCCGCTACGTCGTCTTCGCGGGGACGACGGTCAACTATGCCGCCGATGAGGTGCACATCATCAAGGCGCTGGCCGACGAGCTCGGCCGCCACCGTGAGACCCAGGATGTCGTGGTGCTGTACCGCCCGCACCCGCGCAACCGCGGCGGGGTGGTCCATCCGAGAGTCCTCATGGATCCGCGCTGGAAGGGCGGCTGGTCAAGCGACCCCGCCGACATCCCCTGGATCCGGGCGATCTGTGAGCCGGCGATCTGTACCATCAGCGCCTTCTCGACGGTGGTGCTAGAATCCGCCCTCGTGGGGACGCCTTCCATCCTGATCGGCTTCGGCGACTCCGCGCACGGGACCGGCAAGGCGCTTGACCACGCCCAGTATGAGCACATGGCCGAGATGATCGGGAAGCCCGGAGTCGTCCTGAGCAACACCTTCGAGGACCTGTTCTCGATGATCTACCGGATCAGCCTCGCGCCGCTGGCGCGGCCGGCAGATATGCGTCGCTGGGCGACCGACATCGCCGACGTGGACCTCGACCCCAGAGACCGACTCATCGACTGGATGAAGGAGACCGCATGAGGGACGCCGAAGGCTACGACAACTGGTTCGCCCGCCGGAGGATTCTACTCACTGGCGGCTTCGGCTTCCTGGGGAAGGCGATCCAGGTGGCCGCGATGGATCGCGGCGCCACGGTGAAGGTGACCGACGTGGCCGCGCATCCGGCCTCGAGGGAGCATCTCGACGTGACTTCCGCCAAGTCTACGGTGGGGGCCATCCTCGAGGCGGAGCCGGATGTCATCATTCACCTCGCCGGGGTCAGCCACATCAACGAGGCGCAGTCTGGGCCCTTCCGAGCCTTCGACGTGAACGTGCTGGGCACCATCAACGTGATGCGGGCGGCCGTGAAGCTCAAGGGCAAGCGCCTCTACCCGGTCCACGTGGTCGTCGCCTCGAGCAACCACGTGTACGGCCATGGCGTGCTGGCCCGGACGGAGGAGGCCCCCCTGAACCAGCTGGACGTGTACGGCGCGAGCAAGCACGCGGCGGATGTCGTCGCCCGGTCGCTCGGGCTGGCCAGCCACATCCCGACCGTGGCCCTCCGGCACGTGAACGCTTACGGGCCCGGCGGGCACCCGAGCCACATCACCACGGCCGCATGCGCCGCCGCGATCAAGGGCGAGCCGCTCACGCTCCGCAGCGACGGCACCGCCCGGAAGGCCTATCTCGACGTGACCGACGTGGCCGCGGCCTACCTCGCGTTGGCGAAGCACGCCTGCGATCTGCACGTCATCGGGCGGGCGTTCAACGCCGCGCCGTTCGGCCCGCCGCCCAGCGTCCTCGAGTGGGTGGACACGATCAACCAGGTGGCGAGCGACAGAGGGTTCGCGGCTAAGTCGCCCATCGCGCAACCTGTCGGCCAGGGCGAGCAGTCCGGCTACTACGAACACCTCGACGCCACGGCCATCAAGAAGATGACGGGGTGGTGGCCGAGGGTCTCCCCGGAGGTAGGGATCGGGCGCCTGCTCGACGCGCTACTGTGATAGTCGCGGTCGTCCCGGCCCGGAAGGGGAGTACCCGGATCCCGCGGAAGAACATGAAGCGGCTGGCCGGATCCCCGCTCATCGTCTGGACGCTCGAGGCCGCCACGTCGGCCAGCCTCGTCGAGCGAATCATCGTGACTAGCGACGATCCGGACCTCCTCACCTTGGCCCAGTTGTACGCCAAGGTCGAAACGATCTGGCGGGATCCGGCGCTGGCCGGAGACGACGTGCCGGACTACCCGGTGGTGATGGACGCGCTCTATCGAAGCTCGGTGCCGCTGGCCGACGAGGACGTGGTCCTGTTCCTCCGCCCGACGGCACCCTTCCGGAAGCCGGAGGAGATCAACCAGGTCGCCGAGCTCCTGCTCGCCCACCCCAGCACCGACTCGGTGCGCTCGGTCATCCGCCCGAAGTTTCACCCCCAGAAGGCCTATCTCTGGTCGGAGTACACGCTCGTTCGCTACACGTCCGACCACAAGGCCAACCACCCGAGCCAGACGCTCGAGCCGATCGCCTACCCCACCGGCTTCATCGACGGGATCCGGGTCCGGACCCTCCGGGCTGGCGACATGGAGGGCACGATCATCCGGCCCTGGCTCTCGCCGCCGGAGCGGGGCCTGGACCTCGACACCCTCGAGGACTGGGAAGAGGCCGAGCAACTGTGCCGGGCCTACAACTGGGGCCCTGGGAGGATTCTATGAACTACGATAGGTATGCCCACGACGATGAGCGAGGCAACAATCGGATCCAGCGAGTGAAGACACAGAAGAAGCAGCGGGCCAAGGCAGTTAAGAAGGCACACCGCCGTCGCGACAATGCTCACAACTCTCGGCTTCCATACAAGAGGGACAGAGCCGGATGAAGATCGCCGGCCGCACCATCGACGAGGGCCCGTGCTTCATCGTGGCCGAGCTCGGCCTGAACCATCAAGGGGACCTCGGGGTGGCGATCCGGCTGATCGACGCGGCCGCCCAGGCTGGTGCCGACGCCGTGAAGCTCCAGAAGCGGGATGCCGGAGCCTGCCTGACCAGGACCGCGCTCGCTGCTCCGTATACCGGGCGCAACAGCTTCGGGGCCACCTACGGCGAGCACCGGGCCGCGCTCGAGTTCAAGCCGGAGGACTGGGCGGCACTACACGAATACGCCACCCGCAAGGGCCTCCTCTTCTTCGGGAGCGCCTTCGACGTGCCGAGTCTGAAGGTGCTGGCCCAGCTGGGCCTGCCAGCCATCAAGATCCCCAGCTGCGACCTGACCCACACCGAGCTCCTGCACGCCGCGCTGGCGACGGACCTTCCGCTGATCGTCTCGACCGGCATGGCGGCGGATGCCGAGCTCGACCAGGCGGTCCACACCCTCCACCCGGCCCGCGCCAAGCGTCGGCTGGCTCTCCTGCACTGCGTGAGCGGCTACCCGGTGGAGAACAAGGACGCGAACCTCCGGCGGATGGACTGGCTCACCAGGTACGCGGTGCCGATCGGCTACTCCGGACACGAGCGCGGGACGGCCATCACGGTCGCCGCGGTGGCCAGGGGGGCCCGGATCGTCGAGCGCCACCTGACCCTCGACCGGACCATGGCCGGCCCGGACCACGCCGCCAGCCTCGAGCCCGAGGGGTTCCGGCGCCTAGTCCGGGACATCCGGAAGATCGAGGCCGCGCTGGGGCCGCGGGCCGAGCAGCCGTTCGAGTGCGAGATGTCGAGCAAGCTGAAGCTCCGGAAGTGCGCGGTGGCGGCCCGGGACCTCTCGGCCGGGACGGTGCTGGGCAACTTCGACGTGGCCTACAAGTCGCCCGAGTGGGGCGGGGCGGTCCCGGCCGATCAGAAGATCTGGGGGAAGAAGCTGACCCGGAGCATCGGGGTGGACGAGCCGATCATGCTCGCGGACCTGATCTGAAGAAAGGGAGTTGACACGGCGTCAACCGTCGAGTAAGGTGAAAGTGCGGCAAGGAGGCCGCCACTCAATGGCCAAGAAGAAGATCGTCGCTCCGCTAGCCCCGACGCCGACCTGGACCCCGCGCCCCTTCAACGGCCTCCGCTGCCACTGCGGCGAGCGCCACTACCAGAACGCCCGCTACTACGTCACGGTCCGCCGCGACGATGGCGACAGCCGCGCCCTGGCCGGCCCCTTCGCCGAGCATGACGAGGCTCTCGCCTGGGTGAGCAAGACGACCAGGGTAGCGAACGACCGCGACCCTCGCGCCGCCTGGTACGCCTTCGGGACCGCGGCCATCAAGTACGGCTACGACAAGCCGGGGATGCTGAACGCCGACCTGGGGCTGGTGGCCTGATGGCCCGCCGCCGCCGCTGGAAGGCCCCGAACAATCCGACCGTCCAGGCTAGGCAAGTCTGGGCCGCCCTCTTCCCGGGTCACCCGTGGCCGAAGGGTTGGCGCGTCCAGTGGGCCGGGTTCATGCGCGGTGCCATGGGGCTCACGATCTACAGCGAACGGCGCATCTTGCTCTCCTACGGGGATGCCAGGAAGGGCGATGTGGTAGGGACGCTCTGTCATGAGTTTGTCCACATGCGAAGCGGCCCCAGCCTTCGGCATGGCCGCGAGTTCCGGGCCCTCGAGAACGGGCTCCGCGAGCGGATTGGGCTTTCTACCATGGTAGAGGCCAGGGCACGGGAGAATTGAAATTGACACCACGTCAACCATCGGGTAGCCTGAAGGTGCGATGAAAGACCACGGCAAGGAGGCCGACATGCTGAAGACCGAAACACCCTGCATCCGATGCGGGAAGCCGACCCGGATCACGTTCGCCTGCCCCTGCGACCTGTTCCATCCGCTCTGCGCTGAGTGCGGCCGGACGGTGGAGCGGTTGGACTGCGCCCACATCACCAAGGAGGACTGACCAATGACGCTCAGAGAGATCGTCGGCAACATCGGCAAGACGGCGAAGCTGCGGACCGGCGACGGGATCGAGGTGGACGTGAAGATCCTCGACGCCAAGATGGCCTACGGCAACATCCGCTACACCATCGCCCCGGTGTCCGGGGCGGGGGAGGCCGTGGTCGATGCGGCCCGGCTGAAGGTGGCGGCATGAAGATCCGGTGCCCCTACGCGCTCGGCCGCGACCATGACACCAGCGACGACTGCGGCGAGCCTCTGCGCGTGACCGTTGCCCCGGGCAGACGGGCCGGGTGGTCCGCGCCCGAGGAACCCGCCGAGATCACCGGGGTCTCCGGATCCTGCCCGCATGTCGCGGCCTTCAACCGGGGCGACCTCGACGATGCCCGCCTCTGGGCGGCGCTCGTGGCGGCGGATCAGCAGGACGAGGGAGGCGAAGGGTAGCCATGAGCGAGACCCGACTGGAATATAGGTATCGGCTGCTGGCCCCGGAAGAGCTCACGGCCCGGCTGGCCGCCGTGACCCTCGTGGTCTTCGACGTGGACGGGACCCTGACCGACGGCCGCATCGGCTTCGTCGGGGCCGGCGCCGACCGCTGCCTCTTCTTCCACACCCACGACGGGCACGGGATCCGGAACCTGCGGGAGGCCGGGGTCAGCATCGCCTGGGTGACCGCCAACCGGTTCCTCGGCGTAGCCGAGCGGGCGAAGAGCCTGCGGGTCCTGTACCTGATCCAGGGCCGACAGGACAAGAAGGCCGCGATCGAGGAGCTCGGGCTCCCCTGGGAGCAGATCGCCTACGTCGGCGACGACGAGAACGACGTGCCGTCGATGCTCGCCGCGAGCGTGGCCTTCTCGCCAGCCAACGCGACCCAGCCCGCGGCGGTCGCCTCCCACGTCCGGCTCCATCTGTCCGGGGGCAACGGTGCGGCCCGAGAGGTCTGCGACCTGATCCTCCGGGCCAAGGGCTTCGCGCCCTTCGTCGCCCCGGACGGGGTGGTCTGGAGGAAGCCGTGACCGCCGAGCAGATCGTGGTGCAGGTCGGCGCCAAGTGGAACGGCGTCCAGCGCGGGCTCAGGCCAGGCCAGGAGCTTGCTATGTTCACTGATCTAGTCACGCGCTCGACCATTTGCCTGCCGCTCACGGAGGTGACGACGGAGACGGTCACCGCGGCGATCGCCAAGAAGCGCGCGGAGTACGCGGCATGACCGGCAACCAGCGCGTGAAGTGCAAGCGGAAGAATGAAGACCGGCCCCCGGGTCACGGGACGTGGCACTCCCCGCACGCCGCCGAACATTGCCGCGGCGTCCTGTGCCGGTGGCAGAAAGAGGGCAAGGCCTCGCGCTGCCCGATGAGGAGGGGCACATGAGGCACATAAGGCGAACGCTGTTCTGGTTGGTGTTCAACGTCCGGCTCGGGCCGCTGACTCCATGGGTATTGGGGTTGGCGCTGGGCAGAAGACCAAGGAGGGTCAAGTGAAGACCGACAAGAAGAAGACCGCCCAGGCGCTCGCGCCGCAGACATTCGCCCAGTGGATGCAGCTGGCCGACATGATGGCCAAGAGCAGCATCGTCCCGAAGGAGTTCAAGGACAAGCCGGGCGACTGCTTGGTGGCGATGCAGATGGGCGCGGCCGTGGGGCTCAACCCCTTCCAGGCCATCCAGTCCATCGCCGTCATCAACTCGCGGCCCTGCATGTTTGGGGACGCCGTCCTCGGGATCGTCATGGCCTCCGGCCTGTGCGAGAACATCGACGAGACCGACGACGGCGAGACCGCCACCTGCACCGTCAAGCGCAAGGGCAAGCCGACCCCGGTTACCCGGTCCTTCTCGATGGAGATGGCCAAGACCGCGAAGGTCTGGCTCCCTGGCAAAGACAACAACCCCGGGAAGTGGGTCAGCCTGTCCGAGCGCCCGGGCCCGTGGCAGTCCTACAAGGAGCGGATGCGCCAGATGCGGGCCCGGTCCTGGTGCCTCCGGGACGCCTTCCCGGACGTGCTGAAGGGGCTGGCGATCCGGGAAGAGGTGGAGGACTACGGCGACCCGGAGCCGGGCGAGCCGAAGAACATCACGCCGGCGCCCGACCTCGAGGCCCGGATGGCCGAGCTCATGCCGCGGGAGAAGCAGCCGGAGATGGTGGTCGGGCTGGACCAGGGCTCGGGGGTAGCCGCGGTCATGGCCGGCCCGGCCCCAGTAGGAACGAAACCCGCCAAGAGTGAACCGATCCGGCCGGAACCTGAAACGATCGAGGTGAAAGCCGAAACGATCCCGCCTGTTCAGGAAACGCCGCCGTCCACGGAACGTGAACAGCCAGAGAATGGCAGCATCAATCAGCAGATCCTCGAGCGGAACGAGCGCGAGGCCCAGGAGCCCCCGATGGGGCGGGCGAAAACCCGGTTCACCGTCGGGACCCAGGTCTTCGAGACCAACGGGATCAACCGGCAGCAGATGATGGAGCTCTTCAAGCTCTACCCGCGGGTGGCGAAGAAGTACGGCCAGGAGAAGGCGGCCGACGTGCTGAAGAACGAGTTCAAGCTCGATCATCGGGCCGACCTCACCGAGGAGCAGGCCGAAAGGTACACCATAAGGCTCCAGGAGATGATCGAGGGGTAGCATGGGACAGCGCGGCCTCTACCCCAGCGTCACCGAGATCCTCGAGGCCTGCGGCCTCGCCCCGGACCTGTCCATGGTGAAGCCCGACGTATTGGCCTGGGCGTCGGCTCGGGGCACCGCGCTCCACCGGGCGATCGAGCTCCACACCAAGGGCACCCTCGACTATGACAGCCTCCACCCGGAGATCGTCGGGGCCCTCAAGGGCTACCTCGACTTCGTCCATGACTCCGGCCATGAGGCCGTCGCCTCCGAGCTCGAGCTCATCCACCCGACGTGGGGGTTCATGGGGCACCCGGACCGCGTGGGCACGCTGGCCAAGCTCGAGGACCTCGTGCTCATCGACTGGAAGATGACCGCCAGCTTCTCGACCAACTACGTCCGGCACCAGCTGGCCGGGTACAAGCTCCTCTGGAATGCGGTCAACCCGCACCGGCCGGTGCGGAAGACCTTCGGCCTGCACCTGAAGAAGGACGGGCGGTACACCCTACACGATGTCACCGACGCGGAGGCCGAGCAGGCTTTCCTCGCCGCGGTCGTCGTCCACAAAGCCCAGAGGAGGAAGTGAAATGAAAAAGGCGTTGCTATGTCTCATGCTGGCATGGTTCTTCCTTCAGTTCGTCGAGGCGACATGGTCCCAGCCGGCCCGGTGGGAACGGGTGGGTGGATTCAAGAACAAAGCCGCGTGCGAGCAAGCGGTGTTGGCTGCACAACCCGGAGTTTATTCGACGCGGGGAAAGCCTCACGGCTGTTATGAGGAGTAAGGAGACCGCCATGGCCATCGCAGTCCAGCCCGACTACACCGCGCAGCAGGAGGAGGGGATCCTGCTCGTCGCCAGCGCCGAGGACCTCAAGGTCACCGACCAGGCGAGCCTCGACGCTGCGGGCGAGATGTTGAAGAACATCAAAGCCTACCAGAAGGCAGTGATCGCACTCACTGACCCGGCCGTCAAGGCCGGCAAGGCCGCGCATGACGCGGCCCTCCGCCTGCGTAGTAATCTGATCGACAAGGCCGATGAGGCCGAGAAGATCCTGAAGTACGGGGCCACGGGCAACTCAATGGCCCCCGCGCCAACCAGCATCGCCGGGTTCCAGCGGGCCCAGAAGGCGGCGGCCGACGCGGCCAAGGCCGAGATCGACCGGGTCCAGCGCGAGGCCGAGAAGGAAGCGGCCGCTCGAGCGAAGGCGACGGGCCAGCCGGTGCAGGCGGTGGTGACCTTCACCGCGCCACCTCCCGCGGTGCCGAAAGCGGCTGGCCTTGCTTTTACCGACGCCTGGGGGTTCGAGATAATAGACCCGGCGGCCATCCCGGCGGAATACAAGATCATCGACGAGAAGCGGATCGGGGCTGTTGTCAGGGCGCTCAAGGGTCAGACGAATATCCCAGGCATCAGGGTTTTCTGCGGGACAGGGGTGCGAGCGTGACCACCTGGGTTCTCTGGGTCACAATCAGTTCGCTGGGGTTTGGACCAACGCCAATGGATGCGTTTGAGAGCAAGCACGAATGCCTGCTCCGGGCTGAAAGCACAAGAGCCGCGGCTATAGAAACAGAGCGCACACAGATTATGCCAAGAGACCCGACGTATTACGCAGTGCAGAAAGGGCTAGACGGTGTGATCGTGAAATGCTTGCCGAACGGAACGCGACCATGAACGACGACAAGGCACTCGACGGCAGCACGCCGGAATCCCAGATCGACTACTGGCGTCACCGGGCCATGAAGGCCGAGAAGATGGTCGAGGATCTGAAGGACATCGGCCGGGCCAAGGTGAAGATGGCCGGAGAGATGGGATTCGCCGAGCCCGAGGCGCACCGCTACCTCCAGAAGCGAGCGATGGACGAGCGCCGCTCCATGGGCGACCTCGCCCGGGACATCCTCCAGGGGGTCACCCATGGCACGTAACCGAAAGGCCAAAGAGTACGCCTCGCTCGCCGTCCAGGCGGCCGAGACCCCGCCAGAGGGTGCAAAGGCCGAGCGCACCCTGCCGTGGGTGCAACCCCTCGAGCCGTGGGTCGAGGGCGACCTGAAGTTGAAGCAGCTGGCCCAGCGCATCGAGACCGACTACCTCGAGTTCTGCGCCCTGGCCCAGACCGCGATGGCCGACAACTGGCACCAGAAGTTCGGCTACGTGGACGCGAGCGCCTACTTCGACGAGCGGGTCGGTCTCTCCTACCGGACGGTCCGGCGCCGGCTTGCGGTCCTCGAGGCCATCCAGCGGCTCCCGGAGTCGGAGCAGGCCGAGGCCAAGGTGACCATGACGGCGCTCGGAGCAAAGAAGGCGGGGGCCCTGGCCCCGCTGCTCGGCAAGCCGGACCTGGACTGGAAGGTGGCGGCCACCTTCGCCAAGGGGGTCAACGAGGCGGCCGTCCAGAGCATGGTCTCAGAGAAGCTCGGCCACCAGCACCGCGGGCTGACCGCGAGCCAGCATCCAGGCGAGCGGTTCCTGGCCTATCTACTCAATGTTGTGCCGCCGGACGAGCGGGAGCGGACCGAGTTCGTCTTCCAGCAGTTGATGAAGATGGCAGAGAGCCGCAACGCCATGGCCATCTTCCTAGTGCTGGTCGGCCTCGGAGAGCAGGAGCTCGCGGCCCACGGGATCGTCCAGGAATGAAGCGGGATACGCCGATGCGCCGGACCCCCATGAAGCGGACGGGCCGGCTGCGCTCCCGTCGGCGGGATAACGGGGGCACCGTGTCGGGCCGCTCAAACGTCTCCCCGGCCGCCTGGAAAGAGATTGTGGTGCAGGTGAAGGCTCGGCATGGGAATCGCTGTGCCGCGTCTTGGTGCCGGTACGCTGGCCTTCTGGACGTGCATCACGTGGTCAAACGCAGCCAGGGGGGCGAGGACTCGATGGGCAACCCGCCTTCCGGGGAGCCGGGCAACCTGCTCCCGCTCTGCCGGCGATGCCATGAGCAGACCGACTTCCCGGCCGATGTCCAGTTGAAGATCGCCCCGGTCTCGAGCGATCCGCCGCTGGCCTGCGGCTTCTACATCCACGACGCCAGAGGGGGCCGGTCCGGGTTCATCTCGCTCCTCGCCGCTGGCGGGGCGATCCATGAAACCTTCTGAGGGCAGGGGTATTCGACTCGGTCTGAGTGGGGCGTGCGGGGAGAGGCCCCGCTGCCGTCTCCTGCCACACCTAGAAACTAGATGCGCGAGGCTACCACGGGAAATCGAGCGGGTCGGGCGGGGTACACCAGGGCTGGTGCTCAACGGGTCGGATGAACCCAACGCCATGGGAAATTATCACGCCGATTCCCTCTTGACAGCCAAAGTGTCGAACGGTTGACATGACGACAAGAGGAGCCTAGAGTAGCCCGCATGCCAGCGAAGAAGAAGCCGGTGATGACGCAGTTGATCGACGGACAGGAGTGCGTGAGCATCTCCGAGGCCGCCCGGATCAAGCGGGTCTCCCGCCAGGCGATCTGGGTCCGGGTCCAGCGCGGCACCATCCCGCACGTCCGGGTCGGGGAGCGGCTCTACATCCCTCTCGCCGCTCTCCGGGATGCCTGAGCCCCAGCCGCTCTTCAAGATCTTCGTCCCCGGGAAGGTTCGCCGGCAGGACAACGGGCAGCAGGGTAGCTGGCGAGCGAAGGCGGGCTACCGGAAGGCGTGGCAGAATCGAGTCAAGATCCACCTCCTCGTACACCGCCCGCTGATCGGGAAGCTCGACCCGAAGACCCCGAAGACCATCCGGCTCCTCGCCAACACCTTCAACCTCTTCGACGACGACGGCCTATTCGCCGCACTGAAGCCGATTCCCGATGTTCTGGTCAAGGCCGGGGTCATCCATTCCGACAAGCCATTCGAGAAGTCCGGCCACCTGATCCTCCGGGGCCAGCGGATCGACCGCCAACAGGAGGGCGTGACCATCGACGTGCGAGAAGGGATTGACCCGCTATGAGCGACGGAGTATTCCTGCCGGGCCAGGGCGGCGGGTTCAAGGCCGCCGAGCAGCCCGAGAAGCTCAAGAATCTGGTCCAGGCCCTCGAGGGCAAGCAACTCGCGGTCCTGCACTACCTGACCGCCGAGGGGCCGACTGGCAGTCGAGGCTTCGGGTTTGAGTTCACCGACGGCGAGCGATGGATGGTCTTCGCCGGCCGATCCGAGGACAGCAAGAAGTACAAGGCGGTGCTGGTCTGGCGCAAGCTGGTGGCCCCGAAGATCTGGACCCCCGGCCGCCGCCGGCACTTCGGCTCCGGCCGGGACGGCGATACCACCCTCGGCCCGCCGGACGAGCTCCAGCAGCGTCTCGAGGGGCTCATCATCCGCGGCCTCCGCTTCGCCGAGAACCCAACTTCGATGGGCGGCGAAGAACAGGAAGTGGAATGGAGCGACGGGAGCCTCCTGATCCTCGAGGCGCGGGCCATTCGGAAAGTCACCTACCATCGGGAGCCAGGCTCCATCGAGATCCTCTCGGCCGACATCCACTACGCCCTGACCTTCCCGCCAGTCAAGCCGCTGATCGTGTGACCAACACACAGATCTACTGGCGGGTCTACTATCAGGCCAACGCCGAGAAGATCAAGAAGCGGGCGAGGGAGTGGTACCACGCCAACAGGGATCGTTCGCTCAAGAGCCGCGCGGAGTGGACTCGTAACAATCCAGAACGCAGCCGGGCGATCAAGACCGCGCACGAAAGGCGACGTGGGGTACAGCCTCGCCGACCAGCGGCAGCGCCAGAGGTACTAGCTGAGCGACATCGCCTGAGAACGCGGGCTTGGTGGAGGAGCCCGGATGGCCGCAAATACGCCGCCGCCTACTTCGGGAGCGAGCGCGGTCGGCTAGCGAGAGCCAACGCCTACGCCAGGCGACGCAGGCAGGCGGCCGGCGGTCATGTAAGGCTGTCTACTTGGCTTCTGATTCTGGTGTCGCAAGGCCGGCGCTGCTACTACTGCCGCACGAAGTTCAGTGCCGCGATGAAGCCGACCAAAGACCATGTCATCCCGCTCTCAAGGGGCGGTCGCCACGAGGCCAGGAATCTTGTAGCAGCCTGCCTCTCCTGTAACCTACACAAGTCCGCCAGGATCGTCGCATGAGGCCCGCCGGCGAAATAGTCGGGCGGATCTGGTTCTATCGCATGAAGGGCATGCTCTATATCGAGGCCGCTAGGCAGTGGGTACTCCCCGTGATGGGGGGGACGGCGGCGGCCAAGTATCTCGGGGTGCCCCTGAAATACGCAATCCCTGCGTGGATCTGTCTGGCCGTCGTGGCCGAGTGCACCGCTGTCCTCATCGGGTGGCTGGAGCGCAGGAGCGGAGCCACGGCTGCCAATTATGAGCTCTCCAAGATCACCGATCCCTACAAGACCGAGTCCGTCGCCGAGCTCCGGAAGATCAGGGAGACCCTCGAGTCCAGGCTCCCGGCCGACCCCTAAAAACCCGCCCAGAAATTCCGCTTGACAGTCTGTCAACCCAATGGCATTCTGACAATGCGATGAGAAACACCGGCAAGGAGGCCACGATGAACAAAGGAATCGAGGAAGTTCTCGCCGATCCGACCGTCCACAACCTGACCAAGGACACGCTGCGCGCCGCCCTGGGCAAGGACATCGTGGACGCCTACTTCGATGTGCAGTTGGCGGCCGACCTCCTGAAGGATCGGATGGATCGGGAGTTCCGGTGATGCTCGCCCGGATCGCCGGCAACCTGATGATGCTCGTGGTGACCATGGCTCTGTGCGCGGTGTACGCCACCACGCGGAGAGCCTGATGGAGCGCCACCCGGAACTGGAGCCGACCCCGCGACTGACCCAAGTTCTCGGCATCCTCTGCGCCGCCGGGATCTTGGTCGTCGTCGTCGTCGTCATGGGGATCTTCGGCCTGTCCTTCGGGGAGTGCCCGCGATGCTGAGGCGGATCTACCATGGTAGAGGGCCGCTGATGAAGCCCGCCGGGGAGCGCCTGCCTATCACAGCGCTTGTAATAATCGCGGCCATGCTCGCGGTCTACGTGACGCACCAGGCCCCGCCCCAGCTGGGCGCGGCGGAGATCCTGCGCGACGGGCCGAGCCCGGCCGCGCCGTACCGGAAGCCCGACCTCGCTGATCTTCTGGCGGGGCGGGCCTGCATTCCCATGTCGGTGTTGCTGGCGAATAGAGCACAGGACCCGATCCACAGTTACTCAAGACCCATCGCCTGCGGAGGAACTCAATGAAGAGACTGAGACTCATCACCATCACCGTCATCATCCTCGCCGTCCTCGCGTTCTTCTGGGCCAGCGCGTCCACTGCGTCGGCCGGCTACATCGACGAGCTCACCCTCGCCGAGATCAACGGCCCGAAGATCAGCGACTCGTTCCGCAGCGGGGTCCTCGCCGGGGTCCTGCATGCAGTCCTCGCGGCGAAGTCCATCACCTGTCCGATGATGTCGCCCAACATGCTGAAGGCCGGCCTCGAGAGTGCCCTCTTGGCCCGGGAGATCACACCGGACTGGACGGTCTTCCATGCCAGCCTCTACGTGATGGTGCAGGCGGGGTGCGCGGCGCCGGCGACGGAGAAGCCCAATGTCTGAACCCTCTACCATGGTAGATCGCCGAGATCATCGCAGCCAACCTACCATGGTAGAAGCCCCGGAACCGGGTGGGATCGGCGGGTGTGCGACCGGGGTGGCGATCGGCTCGCTCATGTGGAACGGCATCTTCCTCGGGTGTTCGGCCCTCGGCCTGATGCCGGGGGAGTGGGCGTGGCTCGGGATCAAGACGACCTACGCGCTGGCGGGGTTCTGGTGCCTGGCCATGTTCGGGATCGGAGCGCGGTGGTGAGCGGCCGCGGCCTCGGGCTCGCGCTGCTCGCGCTCAGTCTGGGCGGCTGCATCACCAGTGAAGACGCCGCCAGGTACGCCCGGGCGGATGCAGCCCTACGGCAGGACTCAGCCTTCGTGCGGGCCTACAACGCCTGTGTCCGCTCTGACGGTTTTGCTCACGACGGCATCTTCGGGAACTTCGGCTTGAGGCTGGACAACTACACCTCGTTCTTCCAGTGTATGGAGCGGGCTGGCTGGGTCCAGTCGCCCCGCTGGAACCCCGCAGCGATAGGGCGCTACGAGCGGCGGCCGTGAACGACCTCAGCCGGATGATCGACCGGATGAAGCGGGCCGACGCCGAGGCCAACCCAGTCAAGGCCCTCAAGATCCTCATGGGCTGGACGTGCGGGACATGCGGCAAGGACTTCGACCCGGGCAACGCGGGGCCGATGCTCGGGGTGCGCCTGACCCTCGGCCTCCCGATCCTCTGTCCGGAGTGCGCCGCCCCAGGGGCAGAAGTGACATGACAGGGAAGCCCGGTCGGAGCGGCGGGTGGCGCCGCGTGAACAAGCCGAAGCCGCAGCCCGAGATGCTCTTCGTCGGCACGCCGGCCCCGCCCACGGTCTGCCTCCGGGAGCGGTGCGGCCAGCCCGTGACGATCCACCGCTCTTCGGACTTGATGGCGCCGGCCACCTGGTCCTGTGTGGTCGGCCACGGGGGCGTCGTCAACGTCAAGCCCGAGATCAGGCAAGAGCCGAACCAGATCCCGAAGGGCACGTGCCAGCGGTGCGGGATAGCCCCAGTCCCGGCCAAGCGCCGGCGTGGCGGGGTCCGCGGCGGCTACTGCGATGACTGCATCGAGCAGGGCCGGCGACTCTTCGCCGAGGAGACGGAGACCGTGAGATGAAACGACTACTCGTGACCGCGTTCCTGCTTGTCCTGTGCTGTTGCCGGAGCGTTGGCGGCGGCACGTGCTGCGCTGAGGCGTCCTACTGTGGCGGGCTGGTCCGGGGGTGTCTCTGCGACTTCGGTCTCGCCTGCGAGGTGTCCGCGCCATGAAGGACAGCATTCTCGCCTATGTGCCCCAGGCGGACCTGGGGCCGTCCTTCTGGCGGTTCTGGGGCGGGGTGTTCATCGTCCAGGTTCCTGAAGACGTGAAGCGCCGGCTGGCCATCGCCAAGGCGGCGCACGGGATCGCGCACCAGCTGGCCCCGCTCGAGCCGGAGGCCAACCGCGAGATTCTCTACCGGGTCGCCGAGATCCTCGGCGTCCTCAACGACAAGGAGGTGAAGCCGTGAAGATCGACCACAAGGCCGAGGCCCTGCGGGCCCTGGACGAATCCATCGAGACCGTCAACGCCATTGCGAGCGGTAAGGAGTTAGCCCCGCTCGAGTGGATCAAGCTCGGGGCGGTCATGGGATACGCCCGGGCCAACATCGAGAAGATCCAGGAGCTCAAGCGGATCCGGAAGCCGCAGTCGCAGGACCCCGTCAAGCCGTAAGGCGGCGGGCAGTAGGACGGCGGCAACCCCGCCGAAAATCAACGGAGGAGAGAGTACAACATGCTGAAGAAGATGCTGGTGATGATGTGCGCGCTCGTATTCGCGCTGGGCCCCGTCATGGTCCAGGCTGCCCCACCCGGTGATGGCGCTCCTGGTAATTCTGGCGGCGGAGGAAACAGTGGCGGCGGAACGGGTGACGGAACCGGGAACAGCGGCAACGGCGGCAACGGAGGCGGGAACGGAGTCGGCGGTGGCGATGGCTCCGGTGGTGGTAACGGCGGCGGCAACGGTGGCGGCAACGGTGGCGGCAACGGTGGCGGCAACGGTGGCGGCAACGGTGGAGACGGGGGCCCAGGCGGCGGACCTACTGGCGGCGGCGGGAGCGCTTCTGATGGTGGATCGCCCGCTGGCGGCGATGGTGGAAATGCTGGCGACGGTGGGAGTCCAGGTGGTGGCGCGCCAGAGCCTACGGTTGGGCAGGGCGACAAGACGCGCGATATCTACGCTGACTTCAAGGCGTGCGCGAAGCTACATGACCAGTTGACGATGGTCCGCGGCAACGGCTCGTTCTCATTCGAGGCGACCGACGCGGTGGACGCCCAACATCTCCGGTCCTGTCTGTCGAAGCGCGGCTACCGCTTCCTGTACTACACTGAGGAACCGCCGACGAATTTCGGCGACCGGAAGTAAGACCGGATCCACAAGGGAGGCGGGGGCCTTAACGGGCCCCCGCTCAACTACATGCAGAAGCTCGGCGCTCCGATGCTCGAGGGGGAGTTCCTCGCCGAGCTCCGCGCCCTCCGGCTCGAGTGGCACCTCAACGGCCAGCAGGTCCGCACCTATCAGCGGATCGACGGCTGGCTCCGCGAGGTCTGCCCGCTCTGCGCGGTCGCCAACCGGATCCATGGTGGGACGCTGACCGTGCAAGCGATGCCTGCGGCCTGGACCCTCGGGGTCCCGTCCGACGTGGCCGTCGAGATCATGGGGGCGGCCGACACCCTGAAGGGCTACGATCATGGTGTGCGAGACCGGTTGCTCAAGGCGTGCGGAGTGAAGGCGTGAACGACCACGACCCGAACGAGCCGATCTCCGTCATGCGCGTGGTCGAGTTCGCCGTGGCCGTCCTCGTCCTCGCCGTCCTCGGCTGGGCCTGGGTCTACAACTGGTTCAGTGGGAGTCTGCTCGCCAAGTTCTTGTACGGGGGTTGACGCGGAGTCATGCCGTCCGCTAAACTTTCTAAACATGTCACTACGCTCAGCACTTCAGGAGCGCGCCTGGAAACGGGCAAACCCAGGGAAGGTTGCCGCTCAAGGCGCCAGGAAACGGTCGAGGGCCAGGGAGTTGATCGCGGCAGGTAAGGCATACCCATGCGCTGACTGCGGCAAGCAATATCCGTCCTGTGTGATGGACTACGACCACCGCGATCCAGCGCAGAAGCTGTTCAATATCGGCACGCATGGGCATCATCACCTGCGGCTTCTGGCCGCTGAGATCGAGAAGTGCGACGTCGTTTGCGCTAATTGCCATCGGGAAAGGACATACGCATGGACGACACCGGCCCGGTAGAGGTAGACGGTCCCTCGACGCGGCGCAGGGGGCCGAACAAGCTGACCAGCCAGTCAAAGATGGCCATAAGGGACGCGAGGGACTTCTTCCAGAAGGCGACCATCTACAACCCGAAGTGGCGCTGGCGGACCTTCATGGCCATCCAGGATGGGACCATCAACCCCACGCTCGAGCGGGCCGCGCTGGAGATCGCACGGTTCTTCCCGAAGGGCGGCAAGGTGGACGACTTGACCGAGGCGATGCGCGGCATGACCATACTCCTCCGGAAGTCGCTCTCCGAGGATCCGCTGGCCGAGCCGAAGAAGGTCGGCGAGTCGTCCACGGTGATCGAGCATCCGGCGCAGGAGCCGCCAGTGCCGGCCGCCCTGCCGCCCCGCTCCTCCATCGTCCCGCCCGCCCGGCCGAAACGGACGCAGGGCAAGGCGACCCTGAAGCCAGGGGAAGAGGAGCTCACCTGATGGCCCGAGGACCCCGGCATCACGACCGCAAGAAGGCCACCTGCCCACGCTGTCACGGTGAGCTCGTCGAGGTGACCGGTCCGCTGGTGGAGGTGAAGGGGATCGACAAGGCGCCCGCCCGGTGTCTCGCCTGTCTGCACACGTGGCTCTCGGAGAACCGGGCGATCCTGGCCCTCCTCGCCTGATGGGCGACCGGAGCGCGATCCACTGGACCGACGCGACGTGGAATTGTTTGGTGGGATGCTCGCGCGTCTCGGCCGGCTGCGTCAACTGTTACGCCGAGCGTCTCGTCCACCGTGGCCTCTCAGCGCAGCATCGCGGCTTGACCAAGATCGTGAACGGGGCACCGCACTGGACCGGCGAGGTGCGCCTGGTCGAGTCCGCGCTCGACCTGCCGCTCCGGTGGAAGAAGCCGAGGCGCATCTTCGTCAACAGCCTCTCCGACCTGTTCCACGAGAAGGTGCCGGACGACTGGCTGGCGCAGATCTTCGCGGTCATGTGGCTGTCCCCACGCCACACCTTCCAGGTTCTAACCAAGCGGCCCGAGCGAGCTCTCGAGGTCTTGAGCAAGCCAACCTTCGAGATGTTCGTCCAGATGGCCGGGGAATCGCTTGGCAGGAAGAACGCGCCCGACTTCCTGACGTGGCAGTCCATGACCAAGATGGAGTGGAGGTGGCCCCTCCCGAACGTCTGGCTCGGCGTCTCGGTCGAGGACCAGGCGACGGCCGACGAGCGGATCCCGCTCCTGCTCCAGACCCCGGCCGCGGTGCGGTGGGTGAGTTACGAGCCCGCGCTCGGGCCGGTGGACTTCTTGTCGCAGTGGCACGACTGGTTAGCAGGTTGGACGACGGAAACAGAAGCAGACCCGCGTGACGGGACGCCGATGCCTGTCCAAGTGCAGACGGAGCGGCTCAACTGGCTCGTAGTCGGCGGCGAGAGTGGCCCAGGCGCTCGCCCCTTCGACCTCGCCTGGGCCCGCCAGACCATCGCGCAGGGCCGGGCGACCGGGGTGCCGGTGTTCCTGAAACAGGTCGGCGCCTATCCGATTCTCCAGGACACGCTCATTGAGATCTGCCATCAGGACTGGCCAGCTAGTCGTCAGTGCGGATACGGCTGGCTCCAGGCGCTCGACAATGTCCGTGAGACAGGCCACCGGGCGCTCCTCAAGGATCGCAAGGGCGGCGACCCCGCCGAGTGGCCCGCCGATCTGAGGGTCCGGGAGTACCCCAAATAAGGATTGACAGGGCGTCAACGCAGCCGTAGGATCACGGCCAAGGGAGCCCATGGACACCCCCAACCCGAAGCCGCCCGTTGAGCCCGAGGTCGAGGACCGCATCCCGCTCGAGCCGGAGCAGTTGCAGCGGGCGCTCGAGAACCAGATCGTCGGCCAGCCGGTGGCCCGCGTGGTGTGCTTCCGCTCCACGAAGGACCAACGCGAGCGGTATGCCGTGGTCCTGGAGAACGGGGCCTGCCTGCTCTTCGCGCCGGACGGCCAGAACCTCGTGATGACGCTGATCCAGAACGTACAGAACGTACAAGAAGAGGGCTGATGGCCGACGAGCTCGAGATCGACGCAGCCATCGAGGATCCGGGGGAAGCACCCGGTCTCGCGCCGGTCTATGCCCCCAGCCCCACGGCGGAGGAGGCCATCCGAGCCTTCGCCAACGGGCCGGTCACCGAACTCCGGCTCGTCGAACTCGAGGGCGCCCGCGGCGAGGGCAAGACCACCGCGGGGATCTGGTGCTGTGCCTCGCTCGCCGAGCGGGTCATCGCCGACGGGCGCTCGAGCGCCCTGCCACTCAAGGTGGCCGTGGTCCGGGACACCTGGGTCAACCTCCAGCGGACCACCGTAGACTCCTTCATACAGGCCCGGGCGAAGGGCGCCCGGATCGAGTTCTTCAACCAGCAGCACGACTGCATCCTGTACGACGACGAGGGGTTCGCGCTCTGCCACTTCTACTTCTTCGGGCTCGACCGGCCGGACCAGGCCGACAACCTCCAGGGGTTCCAGTGCGCGGTCCTCTGGCTCGAGGAGATTGCGCCGGCCGCGACGATGTCGGCGGGGATCCCGGCCGAGGCGCTCGGCTTGGGCGTCACCTCGGTCCGGCAGGAACGGATCCCGGGCCGGATCCTCCTGACTTTCAACCCGCCGCCGCCTGACCACTGGGTCGTCACCCTCGAGGACACCCTCGCCAACATCCCCGGGATGGAGTTGCAGAACATCCGCATCGTGCGGTACGTGTTCACCCCGGGCGAGAAGAGCGCCCACTTCCGAGCGCTCGCGGAGGAGGCCGAGACCGACGAGGAGCGGAAGGCCTGGACCGAGGCGGCCGACGCCTTCGACAACTACCGGGCCCGCAACCTGATCTTCCTCGAGGCGATTGGCCGCAGCGACCTCGCCTCCCGCCTCGTCAAGGGCCATCGCGTGGCGGTGCAGGAAGGCGAGGCGCTGGTCCGGTCATTCAGCCGGGCCCACCACGTTGCCAAACAGCCCATTCAGATTCTCATCGGCATCCCGATCCTCCGCTGCTGGGACTTCGGCCTTTGTTACGATGACCAGACTGAGGTCCTCACTGAATCCGGCTGGGCATTGTTCCGAGATCTAGTTGGTGACGAACGTCTAGCCACGAGGCACCCAGAGAGCGGCGGACTTGAGTACCAGGCCCCCATCCGGCTAGTGCGAGAGCCACACGCCGGACCGATGTTGTCCTATCAAAACCAGAACCTCGACATGGTTGTCACGCCAGAACATTTGCTGCCTGTGTTCCGAGAGTATGCCGGAACTGGCCGTTGGAGGACGACGACCGAGAAGCGCACAGCGGCGTGGTTAGCCGCTCGAGCCAATCCCCATGCGGCCGTGCCACTACGGGCCGCTTGGGGTGGGTCCGATCCTCACGAGGCTGGCACTCAGAAATGGACCGCCTCGGTCTGGGCCAGATTTTGTGGGTGGTGGCTGACGGAAGGATCAGTTCGCAAGGGGCTGGTGACGATCTATCAAGAAAAGGCAGCCCCCGGCCTTGTGCGTCTCCTTGCCGAGACTGGTTTGCCGTGGCGAGAGGCGCGTGCTTACGGTCGCCGCGTCGGTTGGCGAGTCTGGTGTCCGGCCTTGGCTGATGAGGTTAGGGGCTGGAATAAGCGGACCCCGAGGCCGCTGACCAAGATGAGCATCGAGACCATCCGGGAGTTCCTGGGCGCGGTCGTGGCTGGCGACGGTCACCATCGTCCTGGCAAGGACAGGGTTATCTTCACGGCGAGCCGCGGGTTTGCCGATGATCTACAGGAAGTGGCGATGTTGGCTGGCTGGTACGCTCGAATCACTCCTCGATCGGCCGCAGTCAGTCGAGTGATCCGAGATCGGCAAGGCCGCGAGCACAGAGCCAACGGCCGCGGTGGCTACGTGGTTGCCCTCAAGACCAAGGCCACGCGGTCGTGTTTGATTGGATCCAGGTGGAAGACCATTGACTACCGCGGGGCACGCTACTGCGCGACTGTGCCCAACGGGACGCTCTATGTTCGCCGCAACGGGATCGCCCACTGGAATGGCAACACGCCCTCGACGGTCTGGTGCCAGTGCGGGGCCGACTGGATCAACATCCTGGGCTCGCGGCGATCCGACCACGACGGCATGGAGCAGCACATCCTCAACCACGTACTCCCGTTCCAAGAGAAGTACGGAATCGGCCGGCCCAAGCCTGGCTCCGGGTTCGGGAAGGGGGCCAAGGGGGGCTTCGAGTTCGAGGACATCGGCGACCCGGCGGGGCTGTCCATGTCCCCCGTGAACAGCGAGCAGACGGCCGCCCGGGTCATCGAGGCGTACCTCGGGACCTTCTTCCAGCCGGGCCCGGTGGAGTGGTCGGCCCGCCGCGAGGCGCTCCAGTCGGCCTTCTGGCGGAAGGGTGGGGCCGGCAAGCGCATGTTCGTGCAGATCGACCCGGACGAGAACGAGGAGCTCATCATGTCCCTTGACGGCCGGGCCCACTACCCCAAGGACATCCGGACGGGGCGCATCGTCGAGACGGTCGAGGCGCTGAAGCGGGCGAGCGGGAAGTGGTTCCAGTCCCTCGACGCCCTGGGCTACGGTTTAGCTGTGAAATTTCCAGCCGATGAATGGTTGCGGGCACGTCTTCGAGAGAAGGCTCCGAGCACCCCAGGCCAAGCGCCACCAGGCAGTTGGCTCGGGAGGTAACGATGCCCACAATGCGGATCAACCTGGACAGGCGCTCGGAAGACATGGTGGCGATCCGGCTGATACGGCCGGTCCCATTGGCCACCATGACGGCGCTGCGCGAGCAGGACGCGCCGATCCTGCTGGCGCCGCCGCCCATGACCTTCGGACGGGCCGAGTGGTCGGTGCTGGTCACCTCTGGCCTGATCCACGCGCTCGGGCTCCCGGGTGGGTGGTGGGACTGGGACACGGTGACCGCGTTCCGGGCGCCAGAGGTGACCGAGCAGGATCACCTGCTCATCGTCGCCAGCCTGTTCCTTCAGGGCCACGAGTTCGGCCTGGACCAATACCTACCCGACAGGATCTCGGCCGGGGCGGCCCGGCTCAGCCGCCATGCCGCCGAGTACCGGGAGCGGGAGAGCATCCAGACCCCGATGGCTCCCTGGCCTCAGGTCGTGGCCCCCCTCCTCGAGCACGCCGTCGATAAGACCCACATCGAGACCCTCATGGACCTCGCCAAGCATGGCGAGGAGGCCACCTTCAAGGACCTTGCCCAGACCCTCGGGGTCCCGGCCGAGAAGCTCGACGAGCTCTGGACTGGCACTGTACGGAGAGTGAAGCCATGAAGATGGGTCAGTGGGCCGTGCCGGTCCTGATCGTCGCGCTGACAGCCACCGGGACCCTGTACCTCGCCCGCCAGGACCGCGCCGTGAAGGTCACCGACCAGGGCGTGCCGGTCCAGCCTCCGGCCCCGAAGTGGGAGATGCCTGGCTACCGTCAGCCGGTGCTGGCCCAGCCGGTGCCAGGCCAAGAGCAGGCGGCGCCGGGCCGCAACAACCCGACCGCGGTGCCGGTGCCGGGCGGGGTCATCCGCTCGCTGGACAAGATCAACGCAGCCGCGGCGCGGGTGGGGTGCCCGGTGCTGGTTCCGAACGATCCAGCGGGAAAGCTCCTGGATGTCGCGGAGTGCTTAGGCGAAAAGGCCGTGCAAACTGCCCCGGGGCAAAAGTGACACAGGGCTTCCGCAGCCGCAGCCCGAACAAGCCGAAGCCCCCGACCGTGTACGCCTTCACCTGCGAGGTCAAGGTGGCGCCCTTCATCAAGGCCCATGGGCTCTCGGCGGAGGGGGGCCAGCGGTGGACGTGGGCTGGCCACGAGGCCACCCCGGCCACGACGGAGTGCGGCTATCGCTGCCTCACCGAGAACCAGCTGCTCGCCCACCTGATCGTGACCCACCGACTCCCGGCCCTCCGGGCCCGGAAGGTCGCCGAGGTGGTGGGCTGACCGTGGGCAAGCCGGTCCCGCCTGACGCTGAGTTCCTCGCCGGCCTCCGGGTCAACCCCGCCTACAAGGGCATCGACCTCGAGCGCGAGCTCGCCCGGATGGACGCCTGGCTGACCATCCCGAAGAACCGCGGCCGGGTGAAGAGCCGGGGCTTCATCGTCAACTGGCTGAACAAGGTGGACGCCGCGGTCGAGACGCCCGCCGACCAGCCCCGGATGAACCCCACCAACAAGGCGGTGGCGGAGCGGGCGCTCGAGCGCGGGCCCGGGGATCCCCGCGCCGCCTTCGTCCGGGCCCTGACCACGATGGCCGCCGTGTTCAGGCTCGAGGTGGATGACCTCCTGCTCGAGGCCTACTGGGAGGCGCTGCGCGGGTGGCCCACGCCGGCGCTCGAGGCCGGGGCTCGACGCCTGATCGCCAGCAACATCCACTTCCCCCGGCCGGCCGAGTGGGGCGAGGCCGCGAAGCAGTGGGTCCTGGAGAAGCGGGAGCAGGAGCGCCGCGGCCGCCGGGCTCTGGCCCAGTCCACCGAGCCCCCGCTCCGGGCCGCAGAGGTCCGCGCCATGGTCAAGGACCTGGCCGCGAAGCTGTCGCTATGACCCGCCCACCCAGAGGGACGGGCTACTGCCACGGCTGCGCCCGCCGGATCCTCCTGGCCACCAACGGGAAGCTCTTCCTCCACAGCAACAACCCGAAGGAGCCGGCAGAGGCCCGGACCCACTGCCACGGATCCATGACCCGGCTCTACGAACCCGGCCCCGACCAGGAGACCCCATGATCGACTACCGCGCCGAGGTGGCCAAGGACCTTGATCGGGCCGAGTGGCTCATCAAGCGGCTCCCCGAGTATGATGTGCTCGACTCCGCAGCCGGGCTGCTCCCCTTCGCTCCGTCCGCGGCTCGCTTCGCCTGGCATATCCGCCTGACGCTCGTCCTCGAGGACCGGACCGTCGCCAACGCGGTCCGGCTGACGACGGCAACCAAAGACTTCCCGGCCGACCTCTTCGAGTCCGCCCGGGTCGTCCTCGCCTCCTGGTACGAGGATGTCTGGCTCACGACCCGCGGCTACCTTGATCCCGGTGGAAACTGGACCGAGAAGGGCCTGAAGGAACTACACACCCCCGACAAGGAGACATGAATGAACCGAGCCCATCGGTACTCCGGCATGACCCTCGCCTTCGCCGTCGTCCTCAGCCTGATCGCCGGCATCGTCCTCGAGCAGGCCGTCATCCGCTCCAACCGGAAGCCGGAGATCCGCACCGTCATCCAGGCCCCTAACCACGTTGCCGGCAGCATCCAGCCGCAGGCGCCGGATGTCCGGCCACTCGGCACACGGTCGCTCATTACCGCCGCCGACTTCAACCGCTACGTCGTCCAGGTCTGCCCGAACGCCGGACTCCCCACCTACGCCACAGGGGATATAGTCCTCCACAGTGAGGCCCTCGCGTGCCTCGTCTCCGCAGCCCTGTCCACGCCAAGTAACAGAGAAGGGCAAGCCGGAGCCGTAACCCCGCAGCCCTTCGTCCTTCACCCAGGGAAGACCCCCCTGAGCGACCCCACCCAGGACGCCTACTACCGGAGCCTGCTCAGGGACGGCCGCTTCCCGACCACCGGATCGGACCCGGGGAGGCCGAAGAACGACTGTTACCGGGAGTGGAAGGCCGGCGAGACGGTACACCTTCCGGCTGGCTGTCTGTTCGAGAATCCGGGGAGGCCGAAATGAAAGTCGATCGCCTCGAGATCGAACAAGCCGAGAACGGGTTCATCATCTACGCCCGCTGGCAGGATTTAACCAACCGGTTCGTGGCGCTCGACTGGGGCGAGACCCAAGAGATTCTGCACAAGGTCGAGTGGGTGCGCCAGCCGCAGACGAACGGTGCGCCGCCATCTGGCGTCCCGGAGCGTGCGCGATGACCCACACCTACGCGGTCCTCGAAGTGTCGCAAGCCGTCTACGACGAGATCAGGGCCAAGCTCGAGGCCGCGGGGTACGATCACGCCTTTCACGAGGACCCAGACGTGATCGACATGCACGGGATCGCGTTGCAGGCTGAGGGGCCGCGGTGAACCCCTGGAAGGTCATCGCGTTCATGCTGGGCGCCGGCATCCTCGTCATCCTCATCAAGGCGGCCGGGCACCTCCAGCGGATCGAGTTCGTGCTGAACGCCGGGTGTCTGTGATGGCCTGCCGGATGAGGCATACCCTGATCGCGTGGGTCCTGATGGTGGCGGCTGGTGGGCAGGGCTACTTCGCCGTGAGTTTCGGGCCGCGCCCAATGGCCGTGTTCTCGAGCGTCCGCGATTGCGACGTGGCCCGGGGCAAGCAGATCGAGGTGTACAGGCAATTCCTCACCCCGCCGATCAAATCTGGCTACGACTACATCGAGGGCGTCGGCGTGAGTGGGCACGTTGACGCCGCCCAGTTCCGCCAGCTGTATATCCTGACCTGCGAACAGACAAGGGGGAGATGATGGCCTGCCGGATCAGCAAGAAGGTGTTCGACCGGATGGCCGGAGAGGAGGCCAAGGCCCATGGCCTGAAGGCTGTGGGGGCCCACGAGGAGGTCTACTCCGCGGACGACTTCTACGCGGACTTCAGCCTCGCCGGGATCGCGCTCCAGACCGCCCTCCTCAACCGCAAGGCCATCCAGTCCCTCGTGGACGAGCCCGAGCAGGCGCGGCCGATCATCAGGAACCTGCTCCGCTGGGCCAAGGAGCACGGGGCGAGATAAAGGTTGACAGCGTGACAACCCAAGGATAGGGTGAAGCCCACATGGAACCGGACCTCAAGGGGGCAGTTATACCGTACGCTCCAAATAAGAGATTCAGGGATTGTTGGCCCAGGAGGCGAGCCGATGAGCAAGCGCACCGTTCAAGTTCTCAGTAGCAAGGGGGACCGCCACTACACCGTGACCGTCGAGGACGGCAAGGCGACCAGCTGCGACCAGGAGTGCAAGGGCTGGTTCCACAACCAGAAGTGCCGGCACCTCGCCGACGCCGAGCGCCTCGACCGGGAGCAGACGGCCAAGGAGACCAAGGGGACGAGATGAGGCCCGGAGACCAAGCCGCCGCGCTGCTCTTCCTCCTGGAGTACGACCGCCGCCGCTGGCAGGACGCCAGCTTCCGGGAGGCCTACAACGCTCGCCGCCAGGCCGCGGCCTCTACCATGGTAGAGGTCAGGGGTAGGTGACGCGGTGACAGGCGCGTGCCCTCGACATGCCGTGCCCTCCTCCACCTGTTCGCATCCGTGGTGTATGAAGAGCGACGCGGGCGTGGAGGCGGCACGTAAGATGCCCTGTAGCACTTGCGGTGGCGATTGGGCTCGCCACGTGATGGCCGCGGGCGCTCAACGGTCAGCCAGAGCAGCCAAGAACTATCACCGCTGGGCGCCGAGCCCCGAGGCCATCGCCGCCCACACCGAGGCCGCCGTGAAGGGGAAGGAGGCGGAGATGCGGGAGCAGTTAGCCTCAATATGGCGGCTCCTGCGGGATTGCGCGGTTGAGACCATTCGCTCTCATATGGACGAGGTGACTGCATCCGTCGCGCTGGTGGTGAAGGGGAAGGACTATCCTGCGACGCCGCCTATTCCTGTATCCGTAGAACAGTGGTCCGATGCAGTAAAGCAGAAGTTGAAAGAAAAGCCTACGTGGAAAGATCGAGCGGCATGGAATCGTGAGAAGAAAGACCTGACGGCCCGCCTCGCCGCTGCGGAGGAGGAGCGGGATGAGGCGATGTCCCAAGGCTACGCCACTGGCTACGACGTTGGGAGAGACGAGCGCGACACCCTCAAGGCCGAGCGGGACGCGGAGACGCTGCGAGCCAACACGTATCTGGACAAGATCAAAGCCCTCACGGCCGTCAAGCAGGCACCGCAAACAAGGTGACACTCCTACTCAGGTGACGAGTCGGTGATTTTCCAGGTTGACGATCCGACAAACCATCCTCTACCATGGTAGACATGCTCGCCTTCGATGATGGCCGAAGCCGGGTTCACATCGGCCACGTCCTCGAGGAGCTCGCGGCCCTGCCGGCCGACTCCGTTCACTGCGTGGTGACGAGCCCGCCGTACTACTCGCTCCGGGACTACAAGGGGCTACCCGACTTCACCTTCGGCGATGGTTGGACTGGCCAGCTGGGACTTGAGCCGACCCCGGAACTCTACATAGACCACATGGTGGAAGTGTTCCGCGGTGTGCGGCGGGTCCTGCGCCCCGACGGAACCTGCTGGTTAAACCTTGGCGATTGCTACGCCAACACGGGGAAGAGCGGCGGGGGCGCCCAGGGCGCCCGCTGGCAGGGCATGGGAGGCACTACCGACGAGTGCAAGGGCACGTTCAAGTACGCGCCGCCCGGCCTGAAGCCCAAGGACCTAATGATGATCCCGCACCGGGTGGCGGTGGCCCTCCAGGAGCCGTACTACACGGGCCGGATCAAGAGCAGCGATGACCGGATCTGGCTCGCCGCCATGCTGGACGCCGAGGGCTGCCTCTTCATCCACAAGCGGAAGGCCGGGCAGCACAACGGCCAAGGCTACTACAGGACGAACGACAACTTCGGCCCCGGGGTCGAGATCAGCAATACCTCGCTCGCCGTCATCGAGCGCATCCATGCTCTCGTCGGCCAGGGCTCCATCTGCTCCCAGGGCCCAGAGGAGAACAACCGAAGGAAGCAGCGGCTCTACCGGTGGAACCTCCGCACCATCGAGTGCCGAGAGTTTGTCCGGGAGGTCTACCCGCACCTCGTGGCGAAGCAGCAACAGGCCCGGATTCTATACGGCTGTCTGCCGTCAGGAGAGCGAGCCGAGGCCGCACATGCTGCCCTGATCTCTCTGCACCGCACAGGCCAGTCCGACGTGGACTGTCAAGAGCCACCGTCGATGTACGAGCCGGGCTGGTACGTAAGGTGCGACATTGTTTGGTCGAAATTGAATCCGATGCCCGAGTCCGTGACGGACCGGCCGACCCGGGCCCACGAGTACCTCTTCCTGCTGGCCAAGAGCGAGCGGTACTACTACGACGCCGAGGCGCTCAAGGAGCGGGCGGCGTGGCCGGATGGCCCGAACGCTCCCGACAAGATCAAGAGCCCCTACGGCCAGGGCTTCACGCGCCGCGCAGACAAGCAGGCCGAGACCGGCCTCACGGATCCGGCCGGCCCCGACATGACCAAGGTCGGGTTCAACGACCGCTGGAACGAGGCGAAGGACGACGGCAGCGCCCCCGTGGGCCGCAACAAACGCTCAGTCTGGACGATCGCCACAGTCCCGTACCCAGAGGCCCACTTCGCCACCTTCCCGCCAGACCTGGTCCGGCCCTGCATCCAAGCCGGGACGAGCGAGCGCGGGGCCTGCGCGGCGTGCGGGGCCGGGTGGGAGCGGGCGGTGGAAATCACGAGGACCGAGCGCACGACCGGCGGCCATAGCCCGAAGCGAGCGAGCATCAACGAGGGCGGCGGCGAATCGTCGTGCCTAGTTAACAACACGCTCCCGTCATCGGTCACCGTAGGCTGGCAACCCACCTGCGATTGCCCGCCGGGCAACTCCATCCCTGCGACAGTCTGCGACCCCTTCCTCGGCTCCGGCACGACCCTCGAGGTCGCGGCCAGCCTGGGCCGGCGCGGGGTGGGCATCGAGGGGAATCCTACATATCTCCCGCTGATCGAGAAGCGGCTCCGGCAAGGGGTGCTGCTGTGAGGCGCGTCATCGTCGAGAGCCCATACGCCGGGGATGTGGAGCGCAACATCCGGTACGCCCGCGCTGCGGTGCGAGATTGCCTCTTGCGCGGCGAAGCACCGATCGCCTCGCACCTGCTGTACACCCAAGAGGGAATCCTTGACGACGCGATCCCAGCGGAGCGCAATATGGGGATCGAGGCTGGCCTCCAGTGGGGTCTGCTGGCCGAATCTTCGGTGGTGTACTCGGACCTTGGGGTCACGCCGGGGATGGAGCGCGGAGTTGCCAGGGCCCGGGCCGAAGGCCGAGCCGTCGAGTTCCGCAATCTGCCGGGGTGGAGTCTATGAGAGAGGCGGTGAGGGGCTGGGGCGGCCGCCGCGAGGGCGCCGGGCGGGGCCGAGTCAAGCGTCTCGACCCAGCCGAGCTCGCCGCCTTCGCCCGCGAGCCCATGAGCCGCGCCCGCGCCGCCCAGTTCCTCGGGACCAGCTGGGCCGTGGTGGACCGGGAAGCCCGGCGCCACGGCATCGTCTTCAGGATCGGCACCGCCGGCTACGGGATCTCCCGCACCTTCCGGGTCCACTGAATGAACGGTTACGACGACTTCCAGCCGGACCCGGAACTGCTCGCCGGGCCACCGCCTAGCCGCCGGCCGCAGCCTCAGAGGAGATGGAGCCGGGCCCGGCTGTACGGCCTCGGCGCCCTGGTCAAGCTCGGCCTGCACCGCCGCCTCGTCTACGCCAACCTGAGTCTCGGCTGGTTCCATGAGTTCGAGGAGTATTGGCGCGAGGCCCTGGGCAACCGTCACCTTCCGCCCGCGTCGCCGGCGCCGGCTCGACTCCGCCGATTACCAAGGGCTCCTGCCGCCCGTGGTCCCCTTCAGCCGCATCGTGCACCTGATCGCCGAGCGCCGGCAGATGACCCTCTGGGAATTGTAGTTGACAGGACGTAAACCCTCAGACTAAGATCCGCGCATGCCCACCCACGGGTGTCGCTGGCCCTTCGAGAGGGAAGCGACCTGTCCGGCATGTGGGCGCCGCTGCGCTGTAGACAAGTCCGGGCGCCTCGCCTGGCACGCCAGTCAGCCGCGTCACCCCGGCCGGTATCGTCGCCGGCCCCGCTGTCCCAACCGTACCGCCGCCGTGGCCACCATCAGACCGCGACCCCTTGAGGTGAGCGCATGAGGTATTCGTCAAACACCGACCTCCAGGCATCGGCCGAGCATTTCGAAATCTCATCCGACTCGATCATGACGGACATTCTCCGGGAGCATAAGGCCCGGAAGGGCGGGGCCAAGAAGATGCAGGGGATGGCCAGCCTGCTCGACATGGACCTGGCCAACGCGGTCGGCAAGCTGACCCCACCGGTCCGGATCTACCGGGTCGGGCCCGCCGGCGAGCTCATCCTGAAGGAGCAGATCCAGGCCACGACCTTCCGCCGCCGGGCGCTAGAAAGCATCGGGGGCAAGGTCTTTCAGGAGCGGATCGACGAGCTTCAGCGGAAGCGCAGGAAAGCCGGCCAGCGGTCCAAGGCCAAGAGTCGGGCCGCTCGAATCCGGTTGGGGCTGGCGCGGACCCCGATCGCGGAGGAGGACGATGCTGAATAGATTGACACGGTGGCAATCCGTCCCCTAAGATGAACGCCATGAGGTCTGGACCGGCTGAGAACGCCGCCAAGACACATTGCTGGGCCGGGCATCCGTTCGATGAGGTCAACACGCATCGGTATCTTGGTATGCGTGTTTGCCGGGCATGCAAGAGACGCCGGATCCACTCGGCTGAGAAGGTGCCTGGTAGTGGTGCTCATCGGTTGCTGTTGGCGCACAGGGCGAGGCGGAAGCGCAGTAAGCAGCGGAAAATACGGGAATGGGTTCAGCAGTTGAAGGCAGCGACGCCGTGTGCAGGGTGCGGCTTACGGCATCCGCACTGGGTGATGGAGTTCGATCACCTAGAACCACGGAACGGAGATGCTAGGCGGAAAGTGTCCGAGATAGTCGGCAAGGGTACTTGGGCACCGCTACTGGTGGAGATCGAGCGGTGCGACATAGTGTGCGCCAACTGCCATGCTGACCGGACATGGAGGAGGGCCCAGGAATGTCAGGCGAAGGTCCAGGCGCTGGCGCTGTAGCTGTCCTGAACCGGGAGATCTCCGTCCTGCGCGGGCGCACCGCGCCGGCCGTCGGGTTCTGGCCGGGCCGGTACGACGCCGACCACCTGCGCTCGCAGATCGGGAGCGGCGTCTTCGCGAACCTGGTGGGCGTGGGCGACATCCGGATCGAGACCGAGTAGTGCTGGACCTGAGCCGCCGCCCCCACTACAGTCTCGCGGCGGTCCGGGCCTACTTCGACCTCCTCAAGGGGTTGGTCCTGAAGCGGTGGGACGAGCTCGGCAAGCCCGAGGGCGTCATGTTGGTGGGGCTCCTGCGTGAGAAGTGGGACGCCGACATGAAGGCCGCGAACGGCACCGCGGCCAAGGCCCAGCGGAAGGTGCTGGCCCAGGGCAAGAAGCTCGCCGACCTTCAGGCCGCGCACATCCGGACCCTGGCCGAGCTCCGCCGGATGAACCTCGAGCGCGACGCCCTCAAGGAACTACTCGGCCAGGTTGCTCCGGGCGTGGCGAAGGCCTGGGCGCTGGTCAAGCAAGTCGAGGAGCGCGGCCGACCACCCGCGCCGCAGACGCTCTTCGGTGGCAACAAGGGCCGCGGCGCGTTCGACGACATCCCCCAGACCCACGAGACGCACGGAGACTGAAGCCATGCAGGACCAACAGCGCGAGCTCCTCGAGGCCTACCTCCGGGACCACCCGGATGTTCCGCTTGAGGTGGCTTGGAAGAATCTCCTGGTCTACGGCAACCCAGCCGGATGCCGCACCTGCGACATGGGCGACTGCCCCTATCACGTCCCGCAAGCCCAAGGAGCCTGACCATGGGCAAGAAGGGCGGCGCGAAGAAGGACAACCCAGCCCTCTGGGAGCGGTTCCCGGATGGGGAGGCGCTCATCGCCAAGCTGCGCCCGGCCTACCACAAGCACCTCGAGGGGCTGGCGATTCTGTGCTTCTCGAAGCCGGAGGCCAGCAAGAGCAAGGGCCGGATCAACGTGGCCAAGGCGATGAAGGCCACCCCGATCCTGAAGGCCGCGCTCCGGCACCACGACGAGAAGATCGACTACCTGGTGGTGGTCGGCCTCGACGAGTTCAAGCCGATGGACGCCAAGACGAAAGAGGCGGTCATCGACCACGAGCTCTGCCACTTCGCCGGGCCGGACGACAAGGGCAACATGAAGATGCGCGGCCACGATGTCGAGGAGTTCACCGAGATCCTCGAGCGGCACGGGGCGTGGGACTCGAGCCGGTACTACTTCGCCAAGGCGGCGCAGGAACTCCAGCTGGGCCTGCCGGGGACCACGGTGGCGTAATTTGAAAGTCGCCCGCGGCTGGAACCGACCGATCGTGGTGAAGCCGACCTGGATCATCTTCTGGTTGGGGTTGGTCCCGATCGCCGCGCCCCTCCTGGTCGAGCACGTGTGGGGCCGGGTCGCCCTGTTCCGGGCGGCCTGCGCCTTGGTCGCGCCGTGAACCCCGAGAACCCCCAAGCCTCTACCATGGTAGAGGAGGTGGGCGGGAGCGCCGCCGCCGAGCAGGTGGTCTGCTACAACGGGTGGAACGAGCCGATCGAGGTCAACCTCAAGGGCCACCGCTTCGCGCTGGTGACCCACCGGTGCCGCAAGGAGATCCTCCACAAGGGCGACGAGCACGAGTGCGCGTGCGGGCGGAAGTGGGCGAAGATATGAAGAAGAAGCCCGAGAAGAAGCCGAAGCCGGTCCAGTCCAAGAGCGTCCAGCGCCGCCTGGCGATCCAGCAACCAGAGAAGCAGGGCAAGCCCGCCACCCACGGGGCCAGCTGCTCGTGCCTCTACTGCCGCTCCCAGCGGGCCCGGCCCGGCCGATGAAGGCCCCGCTGGTGGAGGTGACGTGGACGGACGCCTGCTCGCATCACGGCTGGTACAAGGACAGCGAGCTTCACGAGTGCCAAGCCGTAAGAATGACGACGGTGGGCTATCTGGTGCGTCGGAGTAAAAAGGACATTGCCCTGGCTCAGACTAGCTCGCATCACGACGGTAACCCAGGCGAGGACAAGTGGTCAGAGGTCTGGGTGATCCCGGCGCAGTGGATCAAGCGCGTGCGGCGGTTGAAGTGAGACCCCGCGGGTCCGACGACTGGGACCGGGAGTACCGGCAGCCCGACGGCATCCGGGCGAACCACGACATCACCCAGGACGATATGGAGCGGGAGGCGGAGCTCGACCGCTGGCTGGGCTACGCCCTCGGGACGCTGGCCGTCCTCGGGGTCTGGAAAGTCCTCGATCTGATCTGCGCCTTCTTCTGGTTCCTCGTCGTCTGATTCCCTCCGCAGAAAAAAAGTAGCACCCCGCCGGACATACTTCAGGTAGCGTGAACCCTGTGGCAGGACACCGCCCATGGGGCGGGTAGAGACGTGTCAAGGCGGTAGGGGGCGGCTCGGAACCCGACTCCGGGCCGCTCCCAAGCCCACACAGGGGGAGCGGACATGCCAGGGATTGCCAGCGGATTCGCCGCGATGATGGCCGCCAAGAAGGACAAGACCAAGGGTAAGAAGGCCATGCCCGCGAAGATGAAGGCCAAGATGCCCATGAAGGGCATGAAGGGCGGCAAGATGCCCATGAAGGGCAGCGCCCTCGAGTCCTACGACCGCTACTAGGCCTCGTGGACTGGGCCGGGGCTCTCGATGCGGGTGAGCTCGTGATGAAGACGAGCGCAGCGGTGGTCGCCATCGCCTTCGTGGGCGCCTTCCTGCTCCTCTTGCTCGCCGCGGTCTTTCAGAGATGACCGGCGATGAAGTGGCCCCACTGGCTTCGGCACCGGTGGGGGCCCTGGTATTGCCCGCGTCTGTACGCCAGTCGGTACGGGGTCTACGCGCTCGAGCGCCGGGTCTGTCGCACCTGCGGCAAGACGCAGATCTCCACCACCACGGCAGTTAGGAAGGGAGGATAACCATGGACGGCATGGGCTGGGTGAACGCCATCATCGACGCGATCATCGACGGGGTCTACACCGCGGGCTCGGCCCTGCTCGTCGTCATGGTCTCCAACGGGGAGTACGTCGTCCCCAACAAGGCCGCGCTGTACGCGGCCGCGGTCACCGGCCTGGTCGGCGCCGCCAACCAGCTGCGGGCGCTACGCAAACAGCCCCGATGATCTGGAGGACCGTCGCCGTCTTCTGGCTGATCGGCCTAGCCCTCGTACTCCCGGGCTGCGCGGCGACCAAGAGCCTGTTCACCAACCCGACCGGGCTCATCACGATCGAGCGGGCCCAGTTCCTCTCGACCTACGCGACGATCAAGGTCCTCTACAAGAGGCTCCGGGCCCAGGCCGCGGCCGCGTGCGTGGAGAACGCCCTCCCCAGGAAACTCGACCAGATCGACTGCGCGGAGCTCGCGGCGATAGACCGGAAGGTCAAGGCCCTGGACATCCAGATCCAGGCCAAGATTGAGGTGCCTGAAAGCGAGATCGACTGGGCCGTGGTCAAGGACCTCCTCGGGGCGATCGTGGGGCTGGTGCCATGAGCCCCCACTTCCTGACCCCACTCCGGACCCGGCTCTACGCCCGCGGGCGGTGGATCACCGAGGCCCCGCTGATCTACTGGTCGGGGGTGGCTGACCGCATCATCGAGGTGCCGGCCGAGTTCATCACCGACTTCGCCAGCGTCCCGCGCTTCACGCCGATCTCCTTCGCCATCGCCGGGGGTCGGGCCCCACAGGCCGCGACCCCGCACGACTACCTCTACCAGCATCCAGACTGGGAAGACCGGAGCCTGGCCGACGCCATCTTCAGGGAGATCATGGGTGTGGACCAACCCGCGCTCGGCTTCGAGTCGGAGCCTCCGGCGATCCGGGGCCTGATGTGGTCGGCCGTGCGGTCCTTCGGCTGGTGGCCCTGGAGTCGGAACGAGAAGCGGGCCAAGACCCTGAACCCGATCTGGACGGCCTCAGCCTGGCCGGAGGTGCAAGCCGCATGAAGAAGATCCTGATCGCCGCCCTCCTCATGGGGATCGCCGGGTGCGCCACCGCGCCGGCCAAGTCCACCGCGTTCAACTGCGCCCCGCAGGGGTATGAGCGCTTCGACGGGTGGGAGGCGATCGACCACCGGACTGGGATGGCCACGGCCACCGACACCGGACAGCCGGTCCAGATCACCTCGATCGGGCTGGCCCGGGGCGAGGATCGGCTGGTACTCGTCTTCATGGGGGACGCGCTGATCCTGGTGGATCCGAAGCCACAGGACCCGAGCGTCCCGATGCTGGCCAACACCCGCTACTTCACGACCGACAACAAGCTCCGAGCGGAGCCGCAAGGCGCCTGCGGATGGCGCGAACTCATCCTCGGAGGGGAGAAAGCATGAGCGAGTACGAGTCGATCGAGCCGCAGTTCGACCTCGCCGCGCAGGAGGCCCGGGCCGCCAGCCGCAAGCCGAAGGCCGAACGGCCACTAGAGCCTGGCGTCGGTGACACGTCGGAGCAGGCCGCGATCCGCGCAGAGTTGGCAGAGAAGGCCGCGCTCGAGCCGGTGCCCGAGGTGCAGGGCAAGGTGGACCAGGAGCCTGAGCTCCCGCAGGACCCAGCCGTGGCGCCCCCCGACCCCGAGGTTCAGGGTGGGTGATACCGCGAGACCCATGGTGGGGGCCGGCGGCCGAGTGGGCCTTCGTATTCCTCTGGGTCCTCCTGCGGCCACTCTACTGCCTCCAGCCGAGGTCATGCGTCGACTGCCGACGGGCACGGCGCTCTACATCGCCATGATGAGCCTCGGACACGAGGGGCCGGGCTACCGGATGGGGAAGACCCTGGCCACGATGAGGCGGCGCCTCGAGGATCTATGGGCCAAGGCGACCCTCTCCAAAGCGTGAAGACGTGCCCGGGTTGCCAAGGAAGAGGCGTGGTGGCCGGCGGCGGAAGGTGCAACCTGTGCCGCGGCACGGGGCTGGTCGAGGAACGCGGCTCGTCAAGGCCGAAGGCATAGACTGGACGAAATATGAGAAGGGAACGACGGGCGGCTCGAGTCAGGTGCCGCCTGAATGCGTGGCGAAGTCGGACACGGGGAGCGCGGACGATATGTGGCTGCGGACGAAAGTGACGGAGCCTCCGGTCCCGGAGGACATCTTCGTTCCGCCCACCAACGCGCTCCCGGATCTGATGAACACAGACCTTCGGCCAGGCTGGGAGGACGTGGGCTAGCATGAACAGGTTGCTTGGCGTGTTGGATGCCGCCCGCGTGCTCGGGCTGATCGTGTGCGCGGTGACTGCCCTGACCGCGCGGGCGGTCATTGATGGAGTCCGAGGAGCCTAGCCAGTGCCCAAGATGACTCTCCAGGAAGCGCGGGAGCTCGGCCTGCTGTCTCCCGAGGAGCTCGCGGCCATCGGCTACGGGCCGAACCCCTTCACGCCCAGAGCCGGAGCATCCTGGACCCCGAACCTCGGCATCCGGCCCGGCCTGACCTCCAGCAGTTTCTTCCGATACCCCGGCCTCTATCAGCGCCCCGGCATCTCGAGCCTGCGCTTCGGACTCGGTGGACTCAGGCAAGGGCTGACCCTCTCGCCGGAGTCCCCGGCGCTCGGCCTGGGCGGGGTTGCCGCCCCGGTCGGGCGACCCGGAGCTCGAGGGGTGGGCTACGGGGTGTCGGGGGGTATCGCCGGCGGTATCGCGGGGGGTGTCGCGGGCGGTCGGGCGGGCATCGGAGCGGAGGGGAGCGGCAACCTCCCGACCATGATCCTCCCGGACGGGCGCCGCCTAGTCCGGATGCCGGATGGCCGGGCCTTCATCGTTGGCGGGCCCCAGCGTATGGTCAGCGCCGAAGCGCCCGAGGGGCTGGCCGCGCTTCAGGCCATGGGCTTCATCAGCCAGGGCGTCGGCGCCGTCAAGCAGCTGGCCGACCTCATCAGCCAGATCCCAGGCGGAACGCCGGGAGGGTTGCCAGGCGGGCTCCCAGGTGGAGCGCCCGGTGGGGTCGCCGAAGAGCCCGATGGCCCCGGGGCCGGGCTGGTACGGCCCGCCTCGCTCCAGCAGGGTCCGGCCACGCCGGCCGACGCGCTCCTCCCGCCTGACCTGAGCCCAGAGGATCTGGCCGCGCTCGGCGAGCTCGGGATGAACACGGATCTGCGTGGGCCGGCCGCGCCCAGTCTCTTGGATCTGAACGCTCCACCGGCTGGCCGGGCGCTCCTGAGCGGCGAGATCTCTCCTGAGGACTTCGATGTCATCGAGAACCTCGATAGGCTTCCGGCCGGGCAAGGCCCAGGGTACGTGCCGCAGCCTGGCTCGTGGACAGGGCAGCCGGAGATGTTCCCAGGCGGGATCGGAACACCAAGCGACCTCAGCCTGTCCGATGCGTTCTACGCCCCGGGCGGCGGCAATGCCGCCTCCGTGCTGCTCGACCCCGAGACCCGGCGCCTCTACGAGCTCGGCCTGACCCCGGAGCAGATCATGGGGATGATGCCAGCGCCGAACACGGACCGCAGGGCCGACACCGCCCCTCGAGGGCTCGGACCCGAATCATCCGATATCTTCGCGCCGGAGCCTGGGCCCGAGGGTGGCGTCAACTTCACCCTCGGCAACACCCTCGGCCTGGGCCAGAGCTTGCTCGGGGTCGGGCAGGGCGCGGTGACGGGCGACCCCACGACCCTCATCAAGGGCCTGTTGCAGTCCGGGGTCTCGCTCGCCGACATTGCGAACATCCCAGGCCTGAAGGGATACCTCGGGGGGGCCGGGGCCGCCGCGGGCCTCGGCCAGGCGCTCGCACAAGGCGATCTCATGGGAGCCGCCAAGGCGGTGCCGGGTCTCCTCAGCGCGGCCCAAACCATCGCGCCGGAGACGAGCGCGGGTCTCCTGGACAAACTGGGCCTGTCCAATCTCAACCTCGGTGGCGCCGGTGGAGCCCTCGGCGCGCTCCTCAGTCTCTACAATCTCGGCCAGAGTGGGGGCCTGACGAGCGGGAACTTCGCGCAGACGGAACAGGCCCTCCGGGGCCTCCCGGACATGACGATCAAGGCCCTGGTCAATTCGGGCCTCCTGGACAAGGCGGCGGTGGGCGCCGGGGGCGCGGGGGGCCTGGGCGGGTACGCCAACGCCGCCGGGGCCGTCGTGGGCATGCTCCCCGGGGCCCTGGCGGCGGGTGGGATCCTCACGGACCCGGAAGAGCAGGCGCAGGCTGAGATGGCCGCGACGCTGGCGCAGGCCGGCATCACGGCCGCGACCGTGGCCCCGGCCATTGCGACCGCAGCCGCCGGGGGGGCTGTCGGCGCCGCCGGGGCCGGGATCGTCGGCGCCGCCACCCTGCCCATCGCGCTCATCCAGGCGTACAAGGGCATGCAGGACGCCGCGACATACAAGAAGGAGATGGCGCAGTTCAAGAAAGACATGGCCGGGCCGCTTCGGGAACTCCAGGGCTTCATCCCCAAGGACGCCCCCAAGGCGTTTGAAACCATCATGAACCCGCGCGCGTCCTCCGAGGAAGTCAAAGCCTCCTACGACCGGGCCAAGTACCTCCAAACGCTCTACAACGAGTACGACCGGCACATCAAGGGCGGGGGCGCGGTGAGCGTGGGGGGCAAGAACATCCAGGGCTACACGCAGGGGATGGAGCAGAAGTTCGCGCCGTTCATGCAGATGAACGAGGCCGCGCTCATGCTCGGGCAGGATCGGCTCACGCAAGCCGGCGTGGCGTTCGACCCGTTCTTCCGCGCCGGGAGCGATCCCCGGTCGCCCGTCTTTACGGCGTTCGGGGCCGATTCCCCCTTCCTCTCCGAGAACTTCTACGGCTATGAAGCGGGCCGGGACCAGGCCCAGCGGGAGGCCCTGGCGAAGAATGCGGCATGGCTCCAAGAGGTGCGGGCGAATCAGGCCCGGGAAGCGATGGCGAACGGCATGGCCGTGCTCCCAGGCGACGTCGCCGGGGCCCCGGCGACCGGGCCCATCACCCCGGAGGAAATCGAGATCGCCATGGGCGCCGGTGGGGCGCAAGGGAACTTCCTCCGCAGTACCCGGTGGAATCCTGCCGTGCAGCCCCAGGTGGACGCCGCCTTCCAGGGCAACACGCTCCTCGGTGGACTCCGGACGCTCGCGGGGCAATACGGCGTGGATATTCGGAGTCCCTACCTCCGGCTGGCCATGCAGTACTCGGCCGCCCCCCAGCCCTCGGCGCCACAGCCAGCCGACGCCAGGGGCCCCATGGCCTTCGACCCGCTCAAGTTCCTCTCCAGCCTCGAGGCCGGGGAGCGGGCCCAGATCCAGTCCGGCCAGGACACCCTGACCTTCGTACCCTACAAGCCGGAACAGTCGAGCCAGTTCTCGGCGCCCGAGTCCGGCTACCAGCAGATCGGCGAGGGGTTCTACGCCAAGTCGTCCGGCCAGGGTGCCGGCGCCGAGATCTACCTCCCGCAGGACCGGGCCTCCGACCTCGGCAAGGCGCTGGCGGGCTACCAGGGGTCCCCGGTCGCCGGGCAGCTAGGGGCGCTCCTGGCCACGCCGGTCCCGTCAGGGCAGGAGGCAGGCGCGACCCCGGGCGCGGGCCCCGCCGGCGACATCGTCCCCGAGGCGGTCGCGGCCGGGACGAGCGCCACCGAGCCGGCGACAGGCACCGTGGCCCCACCGCCGGACGCGACCCAGCCGCTACCGGGCGCGGGCTTCAAGAAGGGCGGGACGGTGCCGAAGACCGGCCAGTACCAGCTGCACAAGGGCGAGGTCGTGGTGCCGGCCGATCGAGCCGACGACATCCTCGACCCCGCGAAGGATATGGAGGACGAGGGCCGGCTGAACGAGACCCTCCAGGGCATGCGGAAGGACGGAACCCTGAAGCTCGGCCCCAGCGGCCGGCCGCTCCAAATGCCGAAGATGGGCCCCGGCCCCTTCGAGCGCGGCTTGGACACCACCATGCCGGACGAGGCGAAGGCCCCGGCCGAGAAGGGCTGGTACGTCCACATCAAGGAAGGGGTCCCGAGCCAGGACCTCGACGGCAACGACCCGATGGTCCGTCGGCTGGCCTTCACACCGGATGAGGTGGAGCAGGCCCTCGAGGACGGCGAGGCCCCGATCATGGTAGGGAAGGGCGTCCTGGCCCTGCCGCCCTCAGCGATCCGCGGGTTCCTTCAGAACGCCCAGAACATGCAGAACAAGGACCCGATGAAGCATCCGGCCATGGTCGCCATGGGCCACCGGATCCGGCAGGCCCAGTCGATGAAGCCGGAGGGTGACACGCTCCCGGGCGGTGGGGGCCCGCCCGCCAGGCCTTTCGGCAAGCCACGTTTCCGGGGTGATCGCGGCCAGGGCACCGACCGTCCACTCGATTCTGTCTCGGCTCCGTCGGAGATCGGCGGGGGCCTGACCGGCGCGGACGACACCTTCAGAAACATGGACGTGCTGCCGAAGTCCTTGCCGCATATGCCCTCGATCCCGGGGGCCGTACCGCTGCCGGACACGTTCCAGACCCGCGGCCTCGGGGGGCCAGGGATCGCCCGCGCCATGCGCCTCGCGCAGGGCCCCGCCGAAGACTTCGCCAGGCAGGATCGGATGCTCGAGGGGATCGACCGTGGCACGATCGCCCCGTCCACCCTCGGGGGTGCCAGCCGGGAGCAGCGGCAACACCTGACACCCGAGGACATCATGCGTCGGCCGGCGAGGCCCGCCGGTGCGCCACAGCCCCAGCCCGGCCTGCTCGAGCAATTTCGTCGCCGGATCACCGGATAGGAGAGCCCATGGCCAAGAAGAAGAAGAGCAGCAGCATGGACGTGATACTCGGCGGCGCCATGCCGGGCGCCTACAAGCCCCCGACCAAGGCGGAGATCATCAAGTCCGAGTCCAAGTACATCGGCCAGCGGATCGCCGACGCGGATCCCAAGGTGAAGAAGGTCAGGGACGAGATCAGCCGCGCAGTCGAGCGAGCGGTTCGACGTGCGCTCACCGGGAAGAAAGACGAGGCCTAGCTAGGTGCTCAGGGCTACCGACCTCGCTTGGGCAGCGGGCTTCCTTGAGGGGGAAGGCTCATTCGGATGCTGGCAGCATGGTCGTTACCGGCGGCTGACTGTTTCAGCTGTTCAGGTCCAGAGAGAGCCGCTGGAGCGGCTTCAGAAGATCTTCGGCGGGAACATCTGCATAGGCCACTCGAAGAAGAAGAATGAGCAAGACAGGTACAAATGGTCGTTCGACTCAGCCAGGGCAGCGGGCCTCATGATGACGGTCTACGCCTACATGAGTCCACGCAGGCGGGAACAGATTCAGGCGGCCCTAGCTCAATGGAAAATAGCGCCCGTCGAGCGCAAGTACCGCACGCACTGCCAAGCCAAACATCCTTACTCAGGGACCAACCTCATCATTCGCAAGGACGGCGCTCGTGTGTGCCGGGAGTGTTGTAATGCGGCGCAGCGCAGGTGGTACGGGGCCGCGGCGTAGCCATGGCGACGAACCGGGACCTGGAGGACATCGTCACCGCGGGGATCGGGTCAACCGACGGCCCGAGCCTCGGTGTCGGGGTCCTGAACCAGTCCGCGGAGCCCGAGGCCCCCAACAACATCGCCCTCGCGCAGCAGATCCGGACCTGGTTCGCCGAGGCCTGGGGCCACCCCCTGTGGGAGAAGTACCGCCGGGAAGCCGACGAGGACATGGGCTTCTACATCGGCGGGGACGGCCAGTGGTCCATGGACGGCTCCCTCGAGGACCTCGCCCGGATCAAGAAGATGAAGAAGGCCCACGTGTCCATCAACCACGTGCAGAGCGTGGTGGACGTGCTGACCGGCTTCGAGCGCCAGAACCGCTACGACCTGAAGGCCGCCCCCATGGGCGACGAGGATGTCGAGCAGGCCAACCTGTTCTCGATGCTGATGAAGCACGAGCAGGACAAGCTCGACGCCGCCTCGGTCCTGAGCGAGTGCTTCGAGAACGGGACGATCCAGGGTGCCAGCTGCGTCTTCGTCGGCATCGACTGGTCCTACGACCCGCTCTTCGGCGACATCCTGGTCGAGCTCCTGGTCCCGGGCATGGATGTACTCTGGGACCCGGCGGTCAAGAAGCTCGACTTCTCGGACGGCCGCTACGTCTTCCGCTGGCGGCACGCCACCCTCGAGGACCTGTGCGCCACCTACCCGGAGCACGCGAGCAAGCTCCGGGCAGAGACCGAGGCGCTGGACCAGGGGATCCGGGACGCGACGGTGGCGGGCCCCCCCGAGGTCCTCCAGCAGTTCGACCGGAAGGACGGCTACGGCGGGGTCCTGAGCCACCCGCTCGAGGCCCACGGGATGCAGCAGATGTTCTACTCCGGCACCGAGAAGAAGCTGATGGTGGTGGAGTGCTGGTATCGGGACTACGAGGACGTGGCCGTCGTCGCCGACAAGGAGTCGGGCCGGATCTGGGAGATCGAGAAGAAGAAGGGGGGCCCGGATCCCTGGACCGTGGCCAAGCAGACCGCGGCCACGGACGACGAGCGGCTCACGGCCATCCGCCGCAAGCGCCGGATCATCCGCATGGCCCTCTGCGTGCCGGCTACCTACCGGGTCCTCGAGGAAGACGACACCCCCTACGACAACGACACCCAGCACTTCCCCTTCGCCGCCTACATCGCCAAGAAGAAGAAGGACGTGATGTACGGGGTGGTCCGGAACCTGAAGGATCCGCAGCGGGTGGAGAACCACCGGGAGAGCCAGGCGCTCGACATCCTCTCCCGGTTCGGGAACATCCGCCGGATCGCCACCGAGAACACCCTCGCCAACCCCCGCGAGCTCGAGGACCAGTGGTCGAGCAAAACCCTGTGGGTGAAGAGCGGCGCCCAGCCGCCCGGGTGGGACGTGCCGCCCATGGGCGAGATCCTCAAGGCGCTCTTCACCACCGGCGACCGCGGCAAGCTCTCCGTCCGCGAGGTGTCCGGCATCAACACCGACCTCCTCGGGATCAAGGGCGACGACGCCTCTGGCATCGCCATCGCCCGCCGGCAGGCCCAGGGCCAGACCATCTCGACGGTCTTCTTCGACAACTACCGGCAGATGAAGCGCAACTTCGGCCGGCGGCTGGCGAAGCGGATTCAACAGGTCTACTCCTACGAGAAGACCGTCCGGCTGACCAGCCCCACCGGGGAGGGCGACATCGTCCTGAAGGTCAACCCGGCGGAGAACAAGAAGCGGGATGAGGAGGGGCGGCTCCAGGAAGCCGGGTCCCTCGGGATGCGGGAGCAGGAGGCGCAGCCGACCGGGCTTTCCAAGCCGAAGGTCCTCCGCGACGTGTCGAGCCTCGACTACGATGTCCTGATCGCCGAGACCCCGGCCACGCCGTCGATGCGGTCGATGGCCCTGCTCGCCCTGCTCGAGATCATCGGCAAGGTCCCCGGGATCGCCCCGGCCCTCATGGACATCATCATCGACCTTTCTGACCTGCCGGACAGAGACCGCGTAAAACAGCGAGTGGTGGCTATGATGAAGGCGCAGGGCCTCATCCCACCCGAGCCCGGCGACACCCCGCCCGGTCAGCCCGGTCCCGGTGGCCCCGCGCCTGGGGGCGCCCCCAGCGGGACGCCGCCGCCTGACGCCGCGCCCGGCCCGAGCGGAGGCTCCCTCGGCCCGCCGCCTGGGGCTCCGCCCGGAGGGGCGCTCCCGATGGCCGGGCCCGGAGGGGCGCCGAGCGCCGCGCCGCCCATGCCGGTGAACCCGTGAGCGACTACCGGCTCCCCTCCTGGATCCCGGAGGACGTGTCGGAGGCGCTCAGGTGCGCGGCCACGGCGGGCTGGCACGGGAAGGTCGAGATTCACTTCAACGACGGCCAGGCCGCTGAGATCCACGCGACCCGCCGCGTCCGGGTGAAGCGGAAGGTGGGGGGCTTGGCCGCGCCAAAGTGCCCGGAGTGCCAGCGCGAGATGGAGTCGCGGGACTACGGGAACCTGTGGCTCTGCTCCTGCGGGGCCAAGCGGACTAGGGCCCAGATGGCCCAACGAGGAGTAGCCGTCTGAAAAACGTGATACCACCGCTGGTGAATCGGGTAACGTGGACACCATGAGATAGAAACAAGCCTCAACCCCGGGTCAAGCCGAACAACGGACGGCCAGATGAGCGCCTTCAGGGCACTCGCTGGCCGTTTTTTTTGTCTGGCCCAACCCGTTTCGACTCCCGGCGTTTCCGGGAGGTGGGCTCCGGCACATCCACGGAGCGGGGCCGGCGGCCCTTGGATCCGCCGACTCGGGTGCCACCCCGTACAAGGCGAAAGAGGAGAGACCTGATGGCAGGAGCAGCCGCAGCCAAGGAACCGAACGTGCGCACCGCCGAAGCCGACGCCGCAGACGAGGTATTCGAGCTCGACGAGATCCCGGAAGGGGTCAAGCTCGAGGCCGACGCAGCCGGGGATGTCAAGCCGGATGCCGAGACCGAAGTCGAGACCGAGGACCCGCCGAAGGGCAAGGCCAAGGCCGCCAAGAAGCCCGCCGCCAAGGAAGATGATCGGCTCCCCGCTTCGACCCGCGAAGAGCGCGAGAAGCGGAAGAAGTACACGAAGCTCTGGGAAGAGACCGCGGCCGAGAAGGAGCAGCTGGAAGCCCAGTTGCGTGCCGCCCGCGGGCAGCATCCAGTCGCCGCATCCAAGTTGACCGCCGAGCAGCGCGCGACCCTCAAGGAGCGGGCCAACAAGGCCGAGACCATGGGGGACCTGCTCGAAGTCGCGCTCGAGGAGATCGAGCGCCGCGAAGTCCGTATGGAGAACGCCATCCGCGAGGAGCGGTTCAACCGCTACCTGCACGTGTCCGAAGCCCTCGCCAGGACCCGCTTCACCGGGTACGACAAGGTCCTGAAGGAGGCGGGGATCCTCGACGCCGTGGCCGTGAAGGACAACGGCCAGTTCGCGGATCCGGCCATCGCCCACAAGATCTACAACAGCCAGGACCCCGGCGAGATGGCCTACACGATGGCATGCGGACGACTCGAGAAGGACGGTCGGCTGGATGAGGTACTCGGAACCCAGGGCGAGACGGTTGTCGAGGACGACGAGCCGGAGCCGAAGGCGGAGAAGGGCGGCAAGTCCGAGAAGGCGTCGGACGAGCGGCGGGCGGGCGCACGGGAGGTCATCGAGGCTGTATCGGGTCATTCCTCCAAGCCGCGGGGCCTATCGGCTCTGAAGGCCGGGACACCGCCACCGAAGAAGGGCGTCAGTCGCAAGGACCTCGACCGCATGTCGGACGAGGACCCGAACGGGCTGGCGACTCTCTTCAAGGCGCAGCCCAGGCTGAAAGAGTGGTGGCTCGGCGGGGTTGAGGCGGTCTGACCAATCCCGGCAGCACCTAGAGGAGAAACACGACCATGGCCGACACAGAGTTCCTGACGGGCGACCCCGAGACGGTCAAGCGGTGGGGCGCCGCGGTGTGGCAGGAGGCCCCCGATCTCATCTACTGGGGCCAGTTCATGGGCAAGGACATGAACAGCATCATCCAGGTGAAGACCGAGCTCGAGTCCGGGCCCGGTGACGAGATCACGTTCACCCTGCTCCGGAAGCTCGCGGGCGCGGGCGTGAGCGGCGACGCGGTCCTGGAAGGGGCTGAGGAGCAGATGAACCACTTCTCCGACTCGGTGGTCCTCGACCAGCGCCGGAACGCGGTGCGGCTGAAGGGCAAGCTGTCCGAGCGGCGCACCGCCTTCGACCAGCGGACCAACGCGAAGGACGTGTTGAAGTCCTGGCTGGCGGAGACGATCGACGACGACATCTTCACCCAGTTCGATACCAACCCGTCCTCGGTGGTGTTCGGGGCCGGTGCCACCTCCACGGCGACCATCGTCTCCACCTCGCTGATGACGCTGGCGCTCATCGACACCGCGGTCGCCCGCGCCAAGAAGGCCGCTCCGAAGATCTGGCCAGTGCGGGTCGAAGGGCGGGACTACTACGTGGTCTGCATGCACACGGATGTCGAGTACGACCTCCGGCAGAACACGACCTGGCAGAACTTCCAGCAGAACGCCGGGCCGCGGGAGTACGGCAGCAACGCGATCTTCCAGGGCGGGATGTCCGTCTACGGGGGCGCGGTCCTGCACTCGCACGTGAAGGTGCCGATCGCCACCACCTGGGGCGCGTCGGGCACCGAGACCGGGGCGTCCAACCTCTTCCTCGGCCGGCAGGCGGGCCTCTTCGCCTGGGGCAGCAAGCCTGAGTGGTGGGAGAAGGAGTTCGACTACAACAACCGGGTCGGCTTCGCCATCGGGGCGATCTGGGATTTCACCAAGGCCGTCTTCGATGCGGCCGACCACGGCTTCATCGCAATTCGGACCTATCGGACAAATAACTGAGGTAACATAGGTACTTAGCCGTGGTCACACCAGAGATCAGTAAGCGGTTGGAGACGGGCCTCAAGGCCTGCTCGAAGTGCGAGCAGACCAAGGGGTTGTCTGACTTCCATCGCAGTAAGGTCTCTGGTGACGGTCGCGTGGCTTGGTGCCGTGCCTGCCTCAAGGGATACGATCGGGAGCGCAGAGCTCAAGGGAAGGCGCCGAAGCCAAGTGCTGAGGCGTTGGAACGGAGGCGGCGTTCTCCAGCACTTCGGGAAGCCCGGCGTCGTGCTCAACGGCGGAAGCTCGCAAACCCGCTGGAGATGTTCAAGGTCTACGTCCGTAGCGCCACTCACGCTGCGGTGAAGGCCGGACTGATTCAGCGGCTCGGTTGTGAAGTTTGCCGGAGCACCGATGTCCAGGCCCACCACATCGACTACGGCCGGCCACTGGAAGTCAAGTGGCTCTGTGCACAGCACCATTCCGACCTCCACAAGGGGGAGAACGAGACATGAAGACGAAGCGTTTCCGCGCAATGCTGGCCGCCGGATTGGCGGTGGCCATGGCTGCCGTCCTGGCCTGGCCGGCCGTCATGGCCGCACAGGTCAGGACCGGCAACGGGTATTACTACTTCCTCCAGCTGACCAACGAGTACGACGAGCCCTTCACCACCGACGGGTTCGCTAACTGCTCCATCTACAGTCGTGAAGACAACGGGGCGGTGCGGTCGTACACGCACAGCACGTCATCGCTGAACCTGGCCTCGGCGGTGGCCGGGCCGCTCTACAGCAGCGTCAACGGCCTCATCCACTGGTACTCCAGCAGCACCAACCCAGTGGACGTGGTCTGCTACACCAAGTCCGGCGACTCCGGCCGCAAGTCGTCCGTAACCATCCGGGACCACAAGCTCCGGATCGTCACCTCGGGGTCCGCCAAGGTCATCCGCTTCCCCTTCTCAGGTGGGGCGGCCGCGAAGTACATGACCGACACCGGTCTGTTCGTTCCGGAAGGTGCTGTCATCACGGATGTCGCGGTTCAGCTGGCGACCTCTCCCGCCCAATGGGCCCATATTGACGTGGGTCTGGGCGGCAACCACACGGTCTCGACGGGCTCCGCGCTCGCTCGGCAGATCGACCTCTTGGGATCTCCTCGGTTCATCCTGGCCCACAACGGGTCCTGCTTCCCGCCGGCTGCGAACTGTGTCGCGGCCGACCATCTCGGCGCGGCGCTGACCCACGTGACAGCGCTCTCAGGGAACGGAACCCTGCGCTCGTACAAGCCCTACATGGTGCACACCACGGGGGGCCTGAGCGTGACCTACAGCACCCCGGCCGGCTCGCAGGGCGGGCACGGCTATGTCTTCTTCCGGACCCTCCATGTCGGGAGTACGGTCATGGGGGCTGGCTACTAGCCGCACCTGACGTAGATTGACCGGCCGGGGGGTTTGGGGCGCGAGTCCTGGGCCCCCCGGCCTTCACCACGAAAGGTCAAGGAGGGGGTATAACCTAAGTGACGGGACGCTTCATCGGCCTCGGGATCAGGAAGTACCGGCGCCCCGCCGCCCAGCATCACGCTGCCTTCCGCCAGCTGGCCGGCAGCGACCAGATCGCCAGCCACTTCGCCCTGACCGTCCTGATGGCCGCGCTCGAGCGGCTCCAGCCGGAGCGGGTCCTCGAGGTCGGGAGCGGGATCGGCACCATGACGGCGCTCCTCACCAACTTCGGGTGCGAGACCCACGCGGTCGAGGACAACCCCTGGTGCGCGACCCAGATGCGGAAGAACCTGAGCGACTGGGCCGAGTACCGCCTGAGCCCGGGTCTGGGCTACCTCCACCCGCTGATCGTGGTGGACGGGGACCAGATCCGCCCGAACATCGCGCTTGGCGTGCTCGCCCGCTGGGGCTGGATCCTGGTCGAGGGCAACCGGCGGGCGTGGCGGGCTGGCCTGAAGTACGGCTACCGCCCCTTCGCCGCGGTCAACCTCCGGCCCTTCGACCAGAGCAAGGGGATGTGGGTCCTGGCCTTTGAGCCGAGCCCGGCCATCCGGCTCGGCTTCGCGCTCGAGCGCGGCTGGCAGCGGATCCTGGGGTTCACCTCCCGCGCCTGGTCACTCCTGACTGGCGCCACCTACTACCACGGAAAGCGCAGGGTCTCATGCTGAAGTACCTGGATATGCTCTCGTCGCCGGTCCCCGCCCAGCGCATCGCCTGGATCTGGGTATTCCTGGCCGTGGCGATCGCCGCGCCCTTCCCGGCCTTCGGCTGGCCGCTCCCGGAGCGGGCCGTCCCGATCATGTGGCTGATGCTGGGCGGGGTCTCGACGCTGGTCGCCCTGGTCTGCCGGGTGAGCATCCCCTTCGCCGCCTTGATCGGCTGGTCGATCCTCCGGGCCGGCTACCACTCCTTCCCGGAGCGGAGCCTGAAGGTCCTGCTCCTCATCGTGATGGTGGCCATGCTCTACGTGGTGGCCCGTGACGCCTCGGATCGGATCGCCCGAATGGTAGCGGTCGGCTTCTGCATCGGCGCCGCCTGGGAGGGCCTCCTCGGCCTCGTGAACGCCATGGGGGTCTACCCCTGGATGAGCGTGGTGATGGCCGAGCACGTCGGCAAGCCCATGGGGTTCCTGACCCACCCGAACTACTGGGGGAGCTTCATGGCGCTCCTGCTCCCGGTGGTATGGTCGGTGGCCGGGATCCCCGCCGCGGCGCTGGTCTACCTCCTGATCCTCAAGACCGTCTCGGCCGGCCCGGTCATCGCGGCCTCGGCCGGGATCCTCGTGATGGCCTGGCCGCTCTTCAGTCGGCGGGTCCGTGGGTTCATCGGGGGCGGGATCGCGACAGCGACCGCGCTCATCCTGTACCTCCACGAGTTCCGCCTCTCCGGCCGGACCGAGGTCTGGACGCTGGCCTTCCCGGAGTTCCTGCGGTGGCCGATCATGGGCCAGGGCCTCGGCCAGTGGCGGACGTGGGCTGAGGACTGGGACCGCGCCAACTACCTTCCGCAGGCCGGGAAGAATTTCCTGGTGACGCTCCAGGCCCACAACGAGCCCTACCAACTACTCTTCGAGCTCGGGATCGTCGGGGGCATCCTGGGCGGTCTCTGGCTCGCACAGGCCGGCCTCGCCGCCTACCGAGTCTGGAAGGCCGCGCCGGCCGCGATGATCCCGAGCGAATGGTACGCATGGGGGCGGGCCCCCCTCGAGCGGGCGTGGATCGCCGTGGTGGCGACTGCCCTCGTGAACAGCCTCGGCTCCCCGGTGTTCCACCTGCCGGGCCAGGCCGCCATCATCATCTTCGCGCTGGCCCGGATGCAGGCCGACGCGGAGGCCCTTTACCCGAGGGTCCTCATCAAGCCTCACCGTGAGGCCAAGTTAGCAGCACAGGAGACCAGGTAGGCATGGTCCATATGGAACCAGAGAAGCGGCGGGCCGCCAAACAATCCACCAACCGCGCATGGTGGGTCGCCAACGGCGATCGGGTGAGAGCCGCTAGGCGTGCGCAGTACGCAGCGAATCCCGAGAAACACCGGCGTGCCTATCGCGCATGGTACGCAGCCGATCCCGACAGTGTTTGTGCAGGCCAGCGCGCGCGGTACGCAGCGGACAGGCTCCGCTGCCTCGATCACTACAGCGCGGGCACCATGAAGTGCGGATGCTGCGGCGAAGGCACGGAGCAGTTTCTGACCATGGATCACATCGACGGTAGAAAGACGATGGGCCACGACAAAAGCATGAGTGGGCATCGGCTGCGCCGCTGGTTAGTCAAGAACGGCTTCCCTCCGGGCTTTCAAGTGCTCTGCTACAACTGCAATTGCGCGAAGGGGTTCTACGGTCAGTGTCCACACACATCAACCACCGAAGAGAGGAGCTTGCTCCATGCCAGTCGCACCCGGTAAGGCCAAGATGCAGAGCGCCGAGGTCGAGCTCGGCGACAACACCCTCAAGCCCGAGGTGCCGATGGTACGGTGCCGCGTGGTCTACATGGGCAACAACCGCGGCCGCTCGGTCGCCCTCCCCGGCCAGGTCCACGTCGAGCGGATACAGACCGGGTTCGACGAGAAGGAGGTTCCGACCTACGAGGAGAACCGCCGGGCCGTCGCCGACGGCATCCAGTCCTACGACTTCTCGAGCCACGACGTACTCGGCCGGCTGATCGCCGAGCGGATCATGGCGCCCGACACGGAGCACGCGGGCAAGCCCTTCGCGTGGTGCGAGCACATCGACCACATCCGGTGGTTCCATCTCCAGCGCACCGAGGACGGCGCGAAGGAGTTCCGGGTGCTGGCGAACCGCGCCGACCAGCCGATCATCCAGGATCACGTCCGCCGCTTCATCTCGAGCAAGCAGCAGGCGGAAGGAAACTTCGAGGCCATCGCCTCGAGGTAGTTCACCCAATCCACATCAGAGAAGGGGGGAAACCGACCATGGACTACCACTGCAAGGGCGGCGCCGAAGCGCCGATGCCCGTCCCGTCAGAGTTCGCGCCCAAGGGCGATCCCAAGAGCCTGAGCGACGACGGGAGCGCCAACGCCGCGGGGGAGAGCAGCGAGCCGGGCAAGGCCCTGGCCGAGTTCGCCGGGCTGGGCAAGGCCGAGAAGATCAGCGGCATCACGGACTCCGGGAAGGCCAACCTCACCAAGACGGGCGGGCCCCAGCGGGTCGGATAGCTCCACCGGGTAGGGCGAGTCGGGCGCCCGCTCCCCACAAGGAGAGGCGCAGGTGAGTCTAGCTGGATTGATGCGGACAGGTGCCGAGGCGGTGCTTTGCCCAGTTGCAGTTGCGGCAGAGCACCTGATAGCCGGTCGGATAACCACGCCGCCGCAGCCGTCTGTAGAGACTCGACCCACGACCGAAGAGTTGCCGTTCGGCGTGACCATTGCCGGCGATGTGGTCAAGATCAAGAAAGACAAGGCCGGTCTCGCCGCAGCAGACACAGCGTATCCCGCCGTAGGCGGTCAAGACATCTTCCCGCAGCCTATTGGCGTCGCCTCGCCGCCGCCGCCCGTTTGCGGTCATGGATCCTTCACAGGTGCGGCAATAGGCCCTGGTGCCACCCTGCCAGAAATCGCCAATGGCGACAAACTGCCGGCAGGCGGAACACCATCGCGTCCCAGGCGGCCCTATCTTGGTCTTGATGTGGATCCCGCGGCGCCGTCGTTTGTCGGTCTGCCAGGAGACTTCGCACGGGTGACAGTAGCCACGGAACCTGCCGGATGGCCGCTTCGGGAACTCCCGGATCGGTTTCGTGGTTTCGCACCGCTTACACCAGCGCATGCCATCTGGAACCGGATGGACCTTCGGCTGGATTCCGCGCGCTCGGCGGTTGGCTTCTTGGCGAGCGACGCTACAGGCACGGCATGGCCCAATGAACTCGCCAGCCCGTTCCCCTGTGCGGCGCCGTTGAAACTCTGCCACAGGCTTAGTCTCGTCGCAGGAGTAACAGTGCCGCTTAGTGTGCATATCTCAGGTACCATCGCACACATCATCCACGTAGTCAACGGCTTGTAACTATGGCCAACTTCGACAGTTTTAACGATTGCCTCCTGGACCTGTTAGAGCGCGGCGACGAAGAGACAGACGGCACGAGCGATTGGGATGCCGCAGCGCGAAGGGCACTGGTCCGCGCCTTCCACTTTTTCATGTCGGCTCACCCGTGGTGGTTCTTGGAGGTCACGCCGCCCGGCGTCTTCCTGACCGTCGCCCCGATCACCACACGGACCATCACCATCGCCGCTGCTGGTGAGGCCGTAGCCGCAACCCTATCAGCGACGTATGCCACCAGCCTGACCGGATACAAGCTCATCTTCGCTGGCGAGGACTACTCGATCCGGATCACCGCGCACACGGCGGGCTCCGCCGCCTTGACGCTGGATGCGGCTCCGGAGGCGAAGGCGGCCGGCACCGCGGTCACCATCATCAAGGACGAGTACGACCTCGTCGCCACGGCCGGGATGCTGGTGGACGGGCTCTGGACGGGCCGCGGCGACTTCATCGCCTCCAAGAGCGAGGACTACATCCGTACCACCTTCCCGGATCCGCCGGACTCGGGCTGGCCGCCGGAGTGCTTCACCCGGATCACCAAGCGCCGGATCCGCCTGAGCCAGTACCCGGACGCCGTGCACAGGATCGAGTACCCCTACACGCAGATCCCGGCCGACCCGTCGGGCTCGGGTGACCTCGTCATCGACCAGAACTTCCGGTGGGTGCTCTCCGACGGCGGGCTCTACTTCCTGCACCTCTTCAAGTCCGACAAGCGGGCCGAGGCGGCGAAGGCGCTCTTCGAGCAGGGGATCGGGCAGGCGATGGTCTACCACCACCGGCTGAAGATGGGGCTCACGGGCCACGGCCAGGAACCGAACCGGGGGCCCTATTGAACCAGGTCCAGCGCAACCCCGGGTGCCTCCGCGAGTGCCGCCTTGACCGAGCGGTCGAGCCGGGCTTCGTCATCGAGTCGGGCTGTCCCGTCCATGACCGCGAGGGGTATCGGCCCTTCGTGGTCCGCTGGTTCGGCCCGAACCCGTGTCTGCTCGGGACGCTCTCGCTCTGCGACGATCCCGAGGCCCTCCACGAGCATGTCCTCGTCGCCTCGTTCCTCATGGGGCTGAACTGATGGCCTACGACGGCGTGACGGTCGTCGAGGTGGTGGCAGGCCGGGAGGGTCTCTGGGGGATCCGCAACCGCAACCTGATCCCGCTGGGCGGCCTGATCGAGCTCCGCAACGCCACCCTCGAGGACTACACGTGGCGCACGGGCGGCGGCGCCAGCAAGCTCGGGAGCTCCTTCGGGGCCGGGCTCTCGGGCAAGATGGCCTTCAACTTCTGGCCGGACGCCGACACCGAGCGGAATGTCGTGGTGGACGAGAACGGCGCGATCTGGAAGGACGACGGGGCCGGCGGCTCCTGGGCCACGGTCCAGACCGGTCTGACCACGACCGCCTGGCATCCCTTCCTGGTCCCGGGTGCCGCCGAGTCGTCGGGGTCCAACCGCAAGCTCTTCTACGCCGACGGGGTCAACAACCCGCGCTACCTCGACGGGGACGCCGCGGCGATGACGGCCTTGGCGAGCCCGGCGGCGGACTGGACCGCGGGCAACGTCAACCGCCAGCCGAGCTTCTTCGTCTCCCACCAGGGGTATATGTGGGGCGGCGGGAACAAGAACGCCCCGAACCGGATCTACCGCTCGAGCCTGACCGACCACACGTCCTTCGGGGCCAGCCCCTACAGCCTGCCGGTCTTCCCGGGCTTGCGGCAGCGGCTCGTCGGGGGCCTGTCCTACAAGGGCGTGCTGCTCCTCTGGGCGTACCCGTCCGGCCTCTACGCGGTGGACACCTCGGATCCGTCGGACGCCAACTGGCGGATCATCCAGGTCGGCTCGCCCGGCGCGGCCGGCCCGATGAACATGGCGGCGATCGAGGACGACATCATGTGGGTGTCGCCGGACGGCTCGTGGCACTTGGTCTCCGCGACCACGGCCACCGGCTCCGTCCGCGCCGAGGACCTCACCGCCCGGAAGCTCGGCTCCTTCGCCCGCGAGCAGGTGAACCTCGGGCAGCTGGTCGATGCCCAGATGCTCTACTACTCCAACAAGCAGGAGATCATGCTCGCCTGCGCCGCGCAGGGGCAGACCGTCAAGACCCGCCGCCTGCACATGGATCTGAACAAGCGGTCCGAGGTGGGCGAGCGGTGGCTCTGGTGGGACCGGGACACGAACGAGTCGATCTTCCTCCGCAAGGTGGACGAGACCATGGTGCCGGCCATGGTCGATGACGAGGGGCAGATCTGGCTCCTCGACCGGACAACGCGGGCGAAGGACGGCGCCGGCTACCAGTTCTCGTGGTTCCTGAAGCCCTCCGACTTCTCCGAGGTCATTCCGGGCTGGCAGGGCCGGAAGAAGAACCTGCGATTCATCCAGCTGGAGTATGACGCCCGGTCCGGCGCGACCCACACCGTCGAGATCTACGTCGAGGGCAACCTCGTCAAGACCTTGACCTTCACCCTCACGGGCTCCGGCGCAACGCTGCCGGCCGTCCTCCCCTTCATCCTGGGGACCGAAACCCTGCTGGTCACCGCCCGGCGTAGGCTGACAGGCCAGGGCGTGCGAATCGCCGTGCGGGGGCGGTCCAACGCGGCCAACGCGGATGTCTCGATCAGCCGAGTCCTCATCGGCTTGGAGCTCGGAGAATGAAGACAGTCAAGCGGTTCGGTGCGGGGATCCTCGTCGGGTTCCTGCTGGCCACTCTGTTCTCGGCCCCGTGGGTGTACCAGGCGTGGGCGATCGGGTCCTGCGCGGTCTTCCGGACGTGGAATACGGGTGACACGGTCACCGCGGGCGACCTGAACTCGTCCTTCACGACCGCCGCGGTGACGAACTCGACGCCGCAGTGTCTCGACGACTACTCGGCGACCGTGAGCCAGATGCAGGCCACGACCGACCCCTTCGCCTCCTCCACCGAGAGCCAGGCGACCAGCACGGCCGGCGAGATCGAGCGGCTCCGCTTCATGTTCAAGCAGATCTTCGGGCTGACCCAGTGGTATCGGCACGACCAAGCCCCGACCTTCAGCTTCAGCCATATGAACGCGCAGGCCCTCCACCTCGGCTCGACCGGAGTTCCGGGCGGGACCGACGCCCAGCAAAACCAGTTCCTCTCCCGCTTCCCGGTCCTCACGGGTCCAGACCACTGGACGGGGATCTGGTGGCCTCACAACACCGCGCACATGGCTTTCTCCTTCCGGGACGCCAACCACGCGGCGGGCGGGGTCCAGGGCGGCATCGAGCTCTTCCGGTGGCATGCCCAGGGGGTGGTCTTCCACCACACCGTCGCCCTGATGTTCCGGCACTCGGTAGCGAGCAACGGGGCGACCACGCACGTCACGGCGATCCAGATCGACCCGACCACCGACCAGCTGATCTTCGGGCACCGGGAAGCCGGCATGAGGCTGCGGGCGGCTGGGCTTCACGTCGGCGGGCTCGTCCAGGTTGGTTTCGGGGGGCATGTCACCGGCACGATCGGTGCCGGCACCGCCGAGGTGACCTTCGTCAGCGCCGCCTCGATCCAATTGGGTCATGGCGTGGTGCCGGTTTTCAAGGATGGCGTCTGGACGATGCGGGCCGTGTCCACGCCCGTGACGCTGTCCAACAGCGGGCTCTCAGCCGACACGCTGTACTACATATACGTCTTCGACAACAGCAACACCCTCACGCTCGAGGCCTCGACGACGGGCCACGAGCAGGACGCAGCCTTCGGGGTCCGAGTCAAGTCCGGTGATCGCACCCGAACCTTGGTCGGCATGGTCCAGGTCCTCAGCAGCGGGTTTGCCGACCACGCCTCCGGACGCCTGACGGCCACGTGGTTCGGCAGGCGGCTACGAGAAGCTCACGCCGTCGGCGGATTAGGCTCAGGCACAACGACGAGCACCGCGTATGTCTCGCTGGGCATCGAGTCCGTGGTCGGCGTGGTGACCTGGGGCGGCGAGGAGCTTACCTGCACCTCCGGGGGCGGTGACATCCAGAACAACACCGCCGGGGGGTTCGTCTTCGTGGCCTGTGCAGTAGACGGGTTTGAGTTGCCGGGGTCTGGCGGCGGGCAGTCTGTCGGCGCGGGCAATCGGTTCTTCTTCATCGCGCATGGTGTGCAGCAGAACGTTACCGAGGGGTTCCATCGGGTTTTCCCGATGTGGCGAGTCAATACCGGGACAGGAACGATAAGCGGCTCGGCCCCAGAAATCCTCACCACGCGCGTCCGAGTTCTTCGGTAGGGAGGCACTGACCATGCGACTGAGGCTACTCTCTCTCCTGCTGGGCGTGCTGCTCCTTGCGGCGCCAGCGCAAGCCGCGACGCCGTTCTACGTCTCCGATTCCTTCACGTATGCCTTCCAGGACTTCGCAACGACCGGGGCGTGGCACTTCACGGGCCCGGCGAACATGGAGCACGCCTGGGGTACCGGCCAGCCCGTGACCGTCGAGGCGCTGGGGACCGAGCTCGGCTTTGTCGCCTATGCCGACTCGCTCGCTGGCGTCAACGCCGATGTCTACATGTGCCTCTACGATCTCGGCAACGTGGTGAGCGGGATCGCCCAGCCGGTCCTCGTGGGTGGCCAGCCGGTCATCCTGAAGTACCTCACGAGCGGTGGGGCCGCGATGGGCGACGGGCTCCTGATAAACGGGGTGCACCGGGCGGGTCAATACAGCCGGGCGGGCCGGGCGCTCGTGGACCCGATCCGCCTCGGCGGCGTCACGACGCCGGCCACCGGCGGGCCGTTCCAGGTCGGGTCGCTCTTCCGGTTCTTCGGGAGCGTCCCGCAAAACACCGCCCTCGCCTATCAGTATTTCTTGCAGGGGCGGGTCCTGGACACGGTCCCGCCGCCGCCAGCGGGAACCGCCGGGGCCTTCCTCGCCTTCGTTGACGCCGGGGCCCTGACGGCGGGCCAGACCAAGTACACCGCCGCGTGGGCCGGATCGACCAGCGAGGGCGATGTCTACACTCAGATCATCGTGCCGCGGGCGGGCACGGTCAAGAGTCTGCGCGTGAAGAGCCAGGTGGCTCCCGGCAGCGGTCAGACCCACACGTTCACGGTCCGGAAGAACGGCGTGGACACCGGGCTCAGCGTGGTGCTGTCGGGCTCGGCCGTCTCGGGAGCGGATCTCGTGACCGAGGTCGCCGTGGCTGCGGGCGACATCGTGACCATGAAGGAAGTGGCGTCGGCCAGCGCCGCGACGACCACCGTGACGGCATCGGTGGAGGTGCAATAGGGGGCTCGCCATGGGCAGCAAGCCACACCAGATCGCCTGGTATCAGAGAAATCGTGAGCAGATCCTTGCCGCGCGGAAGGAGCGCTACGCCGCCATGACCGCCGGCGTGGAGTACAAAGCCCCAAAGCGGGTGAAAGCGTACCAGACCAAGGACGAGCGGGAAGCGTACATGCGGCGCTGGCGCGAGGCGAATCCGGATACGTTTGTCCGCCTGGGGGCCGGGGTTAGGCTCTCAGGGGCGGCTTATAACGCAATGCTGGCCCAGCAGGGCGGACGCTGCGCGATCTGCGGAGATCTGCCGGGGTGCCGGCGACTGGCGATCGATCACGAACATGCACAACCTACTGTCCGTGGCCTCCTCTGCTTCAGGTGCAATACGGCCCTCGGCTCTTTCCAGGACAACCCGGCGTTGCTTCGGGCGGCGGCGGGCTATCTTGAGAGGCATCAGTCGCGGCACTTGATGGAGGCCTAAATGGGTGATTTTTTTGATTTTGGGTTCGACAGTTCGCTCAACTTCGACTTCCAGATGCCGGCGGTCGAGGACTTCAGCACCTACGACTACGGCAGCCCGACCTACGACTACGCCGCACCGGAGCCCTACACCTACGACTTCCAGCCGTCGGCCTTCGAGCTCCAGGGCCCGGTCTGGGACGCGAACTCCTGGATCCGGGAGACGGCCGCGCAGGCTCCGTCGTACAGCCTCGGGGGCGGGTTCTCTCAACAGGGCCAGATCAGCCACTACGATCCCTCGACGGGGATCTACTTCGACACCGCCGGGAACCCGGTCCAGCCGCAGTCGGGCGGTCCGGTCGAGGGCCCCATGACACCGGGCGGTCAGGTGGCCGGGATCCAGGAAGGCACCGGCCTGACCTACGATCCGGTCACGAACGGTTGGCGCAACGCGGCGGGGGAGATCGTCAACGCCGCTGGTCCGGCGGCCGGGGCCGCGGCGGGGGCTGGTGCCGGGCTCGTAGCGGGGCGTCCCGGTCAGCCAGGCGCCGCCGGCGGTGGCGGCTGGATGGATACCATCAACAGCTTCCTGAAGTCCCCGCTGGGCGGGCTGGCCACCGCGGCGGGCACCGGCTTGGCGGGTCTCGGGGTCAGCAAGTGGCTCGCCGGCGAGCCCCCGAAGACTCCGAACCCTCAGTTGGCACCCGGGGACCCGATCAACGCGGCCGGCCAGAACACGATGGCCCAGTTCTACGCCGACCAGGCGGCGCGGGACGCCGGGTATCAGGCCGAGCAGGCACCGGGCTACCAGGGGATCCGCAACCAGGCCATGACACTCATCCCGGGGCAGTTGAACCCGGTTGGCATGGAGACCTACCAGGACCCGGTGCAACAGGCCATGCAGGCCGAGCTCCTCGCCACGATGCAGGGCGGCGCGACCCCGATGGTCGAGGAGCAGTTGCGGAAGGACTGGGCCACCCTCCAGAACACCATGTACCGGCAGTTGGGGAACAACCCGGATTGGCAGATGTCGAGCCCCGGCCAGGAGGCTGTCAACTCCTTCAACCGCAACGCGGCCATCGCCCGGCAACAGAGCAAGGACGCCCGCGTCGCGGCCTATGCTCCGGGAGAGGGGCAGCGCCAGCAGTGGGGCTATCAGGCTCCGGTCGAGCGGGCGCGGGCGCTCGGCGGCGAGCAGCGGGCCTACGTGGACACTCTCTCGCGCACGAGCGGCCTCGGGCGCATGGATCCGGCTTCGATCCAGGCCGGGCTGGGCGGGCAACCCGATCAGTACCGGGCGCTGATGACCAACCTCGGCTCACAGAGCCAGACCCTTGGGTACAACACCGCGCAGCAGGAGCGGCGCGATACCATGGCCGGCGTGGGCGGCATTGCGGGCACGGTAGCGGGCCAAATTGGCCAGTACGGCAACGCTGATAGAATAGCCAAGGCCCTCCGCGAGCAGAACGGAGCCACCGCCGGGACCGGATCCTTCGGGGCTGGCGGCTGGGGGACGGGGTACTAAGCACATGGGCATCGGCGGTTACCTCGGGGCTTTTAACGAATCCTTCGTTCGTGGGCAAGAGAATGCCCGCCGACAGGGGCAGGCCGACCTTCGGGAGGGGTTGGCCCTGGACGCTGTCCGGCAGCAGGGGCAGGAGCAGCAGGACCTCGGCGGCCTGACCGGGGCGTTCCAGGCCCGCCGGGCCGCGCTGGCCAATCAGCCGCCACCCGCGCCCGGTGCCCCGCCGGCGGGCATGCCACCCCCGATGGTATCGCCCGACGCGATGATGGGCGGGACGGTGCCGGGGGTGACGCCACCCGCATCACCTGCACCCGGGATGGTTCCGTCAGGGACCGGTCCCGCTGGGGCCCCCGCCGACGAGGGACCCCGCCGGAAGAGCCTGCTCGAGTCCATCGACCCGGCCATGGCGGGCCGGCTCCTGCGGACCGGCGCGGGCCGCTCGGCGCTCAAGGACCTCGAGACCGCCGAGAAAGAGCAGGAGCAGGCCGACAACCGCAAGCTGGCCGAGACGGTCTTCACCGACGCGACCAAGGCCATGCGGGACGGAGACGCGCTCGGGTACTACGACAACGTGGCCAAGGCCATGCGGATCATGGGTCACCACGAGTCCGCCGCGAAGTACCTGGAACACGCGATGAACCTCCGCGGCGACCAGGACGAACAGAAGAAGGCGAATGAGGACCTCGGGCGCTGGCTCAAGGCCCAGGCGGCCTACACCAACGATCCGAGCCCCGACAACTACAACAAGTTCATGGAGGATCTCGGGCAGGCCAACAGCAAGGCCTCGCGGGCGATGCGGGTCCAGATCGCCAACAACGTCCTGGCCAAGACCTTCGACCAGAACCCCAAGGTGGCGAGCTTCTCCCGCGGGCTGGCCGGGGCCTACCGCGATGCCTGGGCCACCGGCAAGGACCCGGATGTCGAGAAGATCTTCAAGGACCTGGCCGGCAAGGATCCCGGGGGGTTCCAGGCCTACATCTACGACGCCATGGTCGGGCAGAAGAAGCTCCCGGACGTGGTGGTTCGGAAGGTCCTGAAGTGGGAGGGGCAGGACAAGGACATCCCCAAGAACATCTCGGAGAAGGCGTGGCTCCGGACCCGCCAGCGGTTCCCGAGCCTCCGCGCCGATGACCCGAAGTTCCTCGAGGCGTGGTGGGCCGACGAGGTCAAAATGACCCGGGAGATGGACAAGGGGAAGAAGTCGGACGAGGGCCGGAAGGAGTTCCGGGCCGATCGGTCGGAGCTTCGCCAGCGCCTCAACGGGGTCCGGGGGGAGCTTCGCCGGGTGGACCCGGAAGACTCGGCTCGGCTCATGGAGCTCCGGCAGGAAGAGGCCCAGGCCAAGGCCGACCTCGATGAGGCGGAGGCAGCGTATCGGAAACAGTCAGGAGTTCCGGAGGGTAAGCCGGCCGAGGTTAAGATTCCGGTGAATGCCCCGAATCCTAAGATCAAGCCAACAGACGAGAAATACCGCAATTCAGCGCGGGCCGAGATGACGCGGCTCGGGCAGGCCGGGTACTCGCGGGAGCGGGCCATCGCCGAGATGCGGAAGGCGGGGTGGCAGTGACGCAGCGCGACTCGGCACGTGGAACATTTATGCCCCGGGGCAAAACCACTTTCGAGAGGGAGGGAGATGACAGGCCATGGCTGAGAACGAGCCGATTCTAACCGTTGAGGACATCAAGAACATCGAGCTAGCGATGCCCATTATCCGGGCACTGACGAAGGTCGAGCCGCTGCTCGCCAAGGCCTCTCAAGCCCACACGCTGCTCGCCGACGTGAAGCGCCTCGAGGCTACCCAGGCGAGGATGAAGTCGGAAATCCAGGAGCAGCACGCCGTCGCGGTGCGAAACCTTGACAGAGCCCTCGATCAGGCCAGGGCCGCCGCTGAGGTGGAAGCCGCCCAGAAACAGGAGCATGCGGACGGCAAGCTCCAGGCCGCCGAGGATCATCTGAAGCGTCTCCAACGTGATGCAGAGCGCACGCAGGAAAACCTGACACAGACCAAACTGAAGCTGGACCGCGAGATCGAACTCCTCCGCCAGTCGATCGTGAGGCACAGCGAAGAATCATCCCAGGCGATCGCCAGGGCTCGGCAGGAGCTTGAGGCGACCAGGCAGGCCACGGCGAAGGAACTCGCCCAGCCGATCGCCGAGAAGGCCAAGCTCCAGCAGGACATCATGCACCTGAAGGCCGAGAAGCAGCGCATTGCCACAGAGCTCAAGGCTGTGCTGGGAGGATAGCCGCATGGGCCAGTTCACCTCCGGAACGCCCGCCGACAATCCAACGGCCGGCACCATCCTCGTGACCAGTCAAACGGTCACCGTGCCGCGCCAATACAAAGTTAAGGTCAGCATTGCGTCCGAGGGGAATTTCTGGGCAACCGTCACCCATCGGGCATCCGGCGGAGGGGCCAGGACCTCGTTCTTTGTGCCTGTTGTCGGGCCGCTCTTGGGCCCGGCCGATCTGTATGAGACATATTTCCATTCCGGTGATTACGTGGAGATCGCCGTGCGAGATGGTGCGCCGACCGTCGTCGGCACCGTTCAGGCGATCGTGGAGCTCCTATGATGAAGCGTCTCCCGGGTCTCGCGCTCATTGCGGCTATCGTCGGGCTCCTCGTTGGCCCGTGGATGGTCCAGGCCCAGAATCCGGCCCAGCGCGTCATCATCATGGACGCGACGGGGACGCATGCCGCGACCGTCTCGTCCGGCAACGCCCTGTCCACCTCAGCGGCCGTCACCGTCGATACGATCAGCCATATCACGTCCAAGACGCACATCGTGGGCAGCGTCCAGCTGACGAACCAGGCGGGGGCGGTGGTCACGGTGACGGGAACATCCCTTGACGTGAACTGCACGGGCTGCTCGGCGGCCTCCTCCGTTACCGTCAGTCACGTCGCGTCCGCGCTCCACCTCGCCGGCACCATCGGTGGGGCCCAACTCCACGTCCAGGGCCTCGGTATTCCGGGCCAAGCGCACGGGGGGGTCTTGACGATTCAGGGCGTGGCGGGAGGGGTCGCGGTCCCCATCTCCGGCACGATCACGGCCGGGGACGCGGTCAATGTCTTCCACCAGAGCACCATCCGGCATATCTCCTCCGTGACCCACATCCAGTCGGTCGGCCGGTTGGGCACAGATAGTCACCAAGGGGGAGCCTGGAACGTCTCGGCCGCCCAGTCTGGGTCGCTGACCGTGCAGGCCGCCCACCAAGGTGGCGAGTGGACGGTCGCCCATGTCTCGGGCGCGGTGCACGTCGCGGCCATCGCCCAACCCATTCATGTCGTCGGGGTCTCGATCGTCAACTCAACCTTCCCCCTGACCTGCCACTCCTCCCTGGCCTTCCACACCTCCGCGCGGGCGACCACCCTCGCGCATGCCAACTCCGGCATGAAGATCTACATCTGCGGCCTGCTGCTCATCATGCAGAGCGCGGACCAGGTTTCGATCGTCGAGGGTCAGGGGACGGCCTGCGGAACTGGGCGAACGGAGCTCATCGGTCATACCACGGCCGCGCTGTCCCTGCCAGCCACCGGCGGCTTCTCTACCATCCAGCCCTTCCCGTGGATCAACAGTAAGACGGCCGGTAATGCGGTCTGCCTCGTCAAAGGCAACGCGACGGCGCACGTCTCCGGCGTCATCACCTATAGAGGAGCCTCATAGAGCCATGCCCACCACCATCGACCGCTTCTTCGCCGTCGTACAACTCTGCCAGAACCTCTCCACGATGCAGAACAACATGCGTCGGAACGTGGTGATCATCCAGCAGGGGAAGGCGGCGGGAACCATCGCCACGTTCGCCGATGCCCAAAAGGCCGTGCGCGACCTCGGCGCGGCCTTCCTCCAACGCCTTGCCATGAACAAGGCCATCTATGATGCCTTCCCCACGGAGGTGGCCGCCGGATCGGCCGCCATCGGGATCGGGCTCACGGACATGGCCGATGTCCACGCGCTCCTGATGACCTGGGCCACGAATCTCAACACCGCAACGATCACCAACCAGACCCAGCTCGACAACGGCGTGGCGGCGGTGCTCGCCAACGTCCCAGTGGCAATGCTGCCCTTCTAACCATGGCGTTCGATATGGGGTTCGATTTCCGCGAGACGGCGGGCTATGTCACCGATCCGACCTACGCGGTCCCCGTCCTGGGGGAAGCCTACCCGCACACCTACACGAATGGGAACGGCGACAGTATCAATGCGGGATGGGTCAATGGGTTTCGGTCTAAAACCAACCGGGATAGCACGAAGGATGTCCGACTCGCTGGATTGAACAATGTCTATACGGATACGAACGGAGGCATCGGCGACTTCCGGATTGATCTAGCTAGCGGCTCGGCGCCTGGGGCGGGCACATACACAATAGACAATGCCATTGGGGCATACGATACCGCCTCCGCTGTTGATCTCGCAACACTCAAAGACAATACGACGGTCGTCCTTACGATGGTGTCGAGTTTTACGTCGACCATCGCGGGACATTTCCTTGATGCGACCGGGATGGATCGTAACCCAGGAAGCGGATCGTGGGATTCTGTTCGTACAACGGCATCGGCGACCTTCGCAACGACGACGGCGATTTGCCATATTGAAAATACCAGTGCCAGCGGCAACGCAGCGCAATGGGCCCACTTCCGCCTGACGCTGGAGGAAGTTCCTACGGGTCCGAGTAGTTTGCTTCTATTGGGCGTAGGAAGATAAATGGCTGACATCGCGTTGGGGGCTAGCATATATCGGGGCGCCCCATAGGTCATGCCCTACTACCTCGTGCCCTATGTCGGCACCGGACGCTCGGTCGTCGATCCGTTCCGGCCCGCGGGGATCGAAGGGGCAACCGGCTCCATCGACCTGCGCCCCGACGGCTCGGTCGCGGACGGCTTCGCCCTCGTCTCCCGCGAGGCTCGCGAGGACCACCCCGCTCGTGAATACCTGGGGGACAGCCTCGACGAGCCGACCGCTGGGGTCCAGAGACGCCTGGGGAACAAGCTCGGCCGGACCCTAGACGCCACCTCAGTGCGCGGCATGATCGCGGAACTGTTGATGGTCCACGGCGACGCCGCGGGGCGGACCCGCTGGAAGCCGCTCCGGCCAGCCGGCCCGCGTTACGAGATTTACCTGGGCGGGCTGATCTTCCAGCAGGCGGTTCTGGCCGGCGGCGCGTCCTACGCGGAGTCCTTCGACAAGGCCGACGCGGCCACCCTCGGCCCGGATCTAGCCTGGACGGAAGTCACGGGGACGAGCTGGGGGGTCACCAATAATCAAGCGGCGATCCAAGCGCTGGCCAATGACTCCCATGCCCGGGCCGAACACGAGACGAACACGCCCGACCAGTTCGGCGAGATCACGGTCTCCGCCATGTCAGAACTCGCCGGGGTCACCGCGCTTGGCGTGTTGCTCCGCTTCGCGTCGGCCTCCGATACCGCGTACCAATGGCAAGTCACGAAGCAAAGCAACGGGGTGGTGAACGAGCATGCGTGGGCGAAGTGGGTCGCGGGCACGGAAACGTATCCGCTGGGGACGATCAGCGCAGAGGATTTGGCGGTGGGCGAGGTACTCCGGGGCGAAGTCAATGGAAGCACGTTGACGGGCTACAAGAACGGCGTCAATCTCAAGCAGATCACGGACACGTCGATCACGGGAAACCTTCGCGCGGGGTTGCGCGGCATTGTCACGGTCTCGGGCGCCGCGCAAGGCGACGCCTTCTCCTTCGGGGATTTGAGTGAGGGTCCCCCAGTCGGCGGGCTGCTGCTGCTGGGTGTTGGACGCTGATTACCACGAGAAAGGAGTGACTCCATGACCGATCTCACCCTCGGCGCGAAACGCTACGATGGCGGCACCGGATCGGCCGTCTTCACGGGGATCATCCCGCTCAAGCCCGGCCAGCTCGTCGAGGCCGACCTGGCCACGGTCTCGCTCTGGGACGGCGCGCAGGAGATCGGCTGCACGGCCTCCGCCCTCTGGCCGCAGCACCCCGCCGACGGCTCCATGAAGGTGGTGCAGGTCGCGGCCACGCTGACCCTCGACGCGGGCGTCCAGAAAGACCTGACCCTGCGGCTCGGGCCGGCGCGCACGATCCCGGGCCCCATGCAGCCGACGATCGACGGGGCCTGGATGAAGACCCCGCGCCTGATCGGCTCCACGGATGCTGCGCATCTGTGCGCGAGTCGGGTCGCGCCGCTACCCCTCGTGCCGATCCCGCACCCGAACCTGCCGGCGGAATGGAATAACTTTCTCACCGCCGAATGGGACGACGCGAACGCGAACTTCCCGTCGTGGGGACGGGTCCGCGACGCCGTGGTGAACGAGACCGGCGGGTTTGGCGGCACCGCCAACTATGATGCGTTGCACGCCGTCTACTGCAAGTACCTCACGAGCGGCGAGCTGGATCGTCTCTGGTATGCCCATCGGCTCTCCCAGCAAGCCTTCCCCCTGACGATCGAGTCGGCGACCTACGGGGCTCCATCGGCGTCCGCCCCGGGGTATCAGACTCAGCAGGGCGCGGTCGTCTTTTACGGCGAGAACTATGAGGGACACGCGGCGGGCGAGTTGTTTCCGACCCTGCACGAGCCGTGGACCAACCTCCCCTTCCAGCCGATCGCCACGACCGAATGGAACTCGGGCATCTACCTCGACCTCTTCACCTGCTACTGCCTGTCCGGATGGGAGCAGGCGCGCGGGACCTTCCTCCAGTACGCCTTGCGGGCCTATGGGGCGGCGACGGGGTTCCCGGGGCCCGCGGTGGCCCGAGCCAACTATGCCGGACGCTTCGACTACCGGCTCCTGCGGGGCCTGGATCACCTGTACGCGCTCCTGACGCCGCCGATGGCGCTCTACTTCCACTACGCCTACGGGCGGATGCGGACGGTGCCGTCCCCGCGGACCAATCGGGCGGCGCATGTCCAGTGGCTCTCGGCGAACCATGGCGACAGCTACGCGGGCAGCACGTACAGTCGCGCCTATCCGACGAACCACTGGTGCTACGACTTGTGGTGGGGGTGGCCAGGCGGATTCGGCGTGGTCAACGACCCCAACATCGAAGGCTGCCATCTCTTCCAGCTTGGGTGCCAGCTCTTCAACGTCGCCACGATTTATCAGCACTTCAGTCAGGACGCCCGCATTCGGACCTACATCACGCGCACCGCTGCCGCGCTCCGGGATCTGACGACCGGCCCATTTACGATGACGGTGAATGGCACCCGTCAGGCGTATCGGCTGCCGTACTCCGAAATTTCAAGCAATCGCTCCGATACAGGGGCCACGAAACTCCCGGCTGGTGCGCACGATCCGTGGAGCATCGGCACGCTGCGCCTGTTCTACGTGCTTGCCCATCAGTTGACTGGCGACACGTGGTACCGCGATGTTGCGGATCTGCACGCGACGAAGACCGCGTTCTGCCTCTCCGACGGGGGACGCGCGGGGTCAGCCGGGTTCAAGGAACTCGGGGAATGCTGGAACCAGGCATTCCACGCGGCGGCCTATCGGGCAGGCGTGCCCCTCGGCGCTTGGGAGATCGACGGAGTCGTAGAACCGCCTCCACCTCCTCCTCCACCTCCCCCACCGCCCCCGCCGCCAACGAGCTTGTCGGCGGTCTATCTGGGGCAACCTGCCACGCCGCCTAGCGGAGTGCCCGTGTGCAACGGGCCAGTGATCCAACTCGACATCTCGGGGTTTCCCGCTGGGGTGCTGGGATGGCACATCCGCGACGTGCGGGCCTATCCGACCTTCGGGCTTCCCGCGGGGGGCGCAAACTGGTACACACCGGAGCAGAATCGTCCAGACTGTAAGATCCTCCCCGTCGCTGGGGACACGACTTCGCTGTACTTCCAGCACCCATTCTTCTCGCTAGCCCCCGAAGACCCCACGGCCTTCACGGTCGAAGCACTCGGCGCGGGCGGCTCGGTCCTGGCAACCGGGCAGACCACGGCGCCCACCATTACCGACACGGAACCGCCAGCCGCCCCGACGGGATTTAGTGTCGTGAGCGCGGTGTTCACCTAAACCCCAACACCAACAGGAGGACAGACCATGCCCTGGAATGTGCAAGCTGCCGTCAACCGCAGCCCCGTGCTCGATGCGGTCGGCTACAAGTGGTTCATGGACGGGATCGAGAAGGGCGACACACCGCAGACCCCAATCGGGACCGAGCCGAGCTTCACGTTCTCGTTTCCGGAGGCCGACCGGACCCCGCTGCTGGAGGTCGCCGTCTACGACGACGCAACGCCCACGCCGAATCTGAGTCCACGGGTCGGCCTCGCGCAGAACTTCGATGCCGCAGCGCCAGCTGCGCCCGAGAACTTCCGCTTCGTGTCCGCGGTCTTCGTTGCCTAACGGACTCACTCGCATCCTGATGGGTTGCGTACTCGTGGCGACCTTCGAGCAGCCGATCGGGCACTCGATGGAGGGGTTCGTGCTGAAGCATGTGGTCTACTGGTGCCAGCCTCAGTACGGGACCCCCAACCTCAAGATCGAGCGCCAGGTGGTCAACGGCCGGACCGGGCAGGCGATGGGCAGCAGCGACTGGAACTTCTACGAGGTCCCGATCAAGCACGCCGCCACGGAGTCGCCAGCCCCAGCCGACCATCAGAACGTGGCGCCATGAAGGTCCGCACCATCGGGCAGGCCGACATCGTCTCCATCGAGCGCGTCCTGACCATCGCGCTCGACGAAGACGAGTGCCTCCCCACGGGCGAGCTCGAGGAGGGGACATATGCGCTGGACAGCGCGGGCCGGGTCTGGCGGCTCTGCGAGACCGTGAGCGGCCTGGTGGAGCACTTCACCGAGTCGGACGGCGTCAAACGGCGCCGCGCCAAGCGGACATGAGCGTTCTCGACGAGATCGCCGACGAGGTCTTCCCTGCGGAGAAACCGACCGCATTCTCCGCACCCGCTGCGGAGAAACAGCCGGCCGCGACCGTCTCCGTCCTCGACGAGGTAGCCGACGAGGTCTTCGAGGGCAAGCCCCCGAAAGAGCCGGAGCCTGGGATCCTGTCCCGCGCTGCCTCAGCTGTGACCTCCGCTGTCAGAGAAGGGGTCTCGGCGACTCCGTTCGGGCGGGCTCTCGGGTTCAAGCCGACGGGCCCCGCGGTGGCCGCAGGCGCGGCCGCGCCGCCGAAGGACGTGGCGCTCCCGCAGGGGCCAACTCCGGAGGCGCTCAAGGCGACCGGTCGCTCAGCCTCGGTCATCCCGGAGCCGGTGGCGCCGCCGCCGCCCGTCCCGGTGAAGCTCGGCCCGGTGCCAGGCCTCGAGGCCGTGACCGCCGAAGCTCAGAAGGCCCCACTGCTCGAGCGCGTGTCGGGAGCCGCACCCGGAAGCCCGCTCCCGGTGCCGGAGCGCCCAGCGCCAGGCGGGATGCTCGGGCGAGCCGCCGCAACGGCCGGAGTCGTGGATCCGGAGACGGTGAGGCGCCGGGCCGCCGAGGCCGAGTTCGCAGCCTCCTCGGTCATGGCCAAGCCGGAAGGGGTCGATCCAGGCTGGTGGCAGGTGCAGCAAGACATCAAGCAAGCCCGGCGCGTCGTCAGCGCCATGCCGGACCAGTTCGCCAACCGGGTCCTCTTCGGGATCCCCAACGCGATCAAGGACACCTTCGGATTCGATAGCCCCCAGGCGCGGGCCCCGCAGTCCACCGCCGAGGCGATCACGGGCGGCACGGGTGACCTAGCCGGGTTCATCGTCGGCCCGGCCAAGGTGGCCCACGCGATGCTGGCCACCAACATCACCAAGGCCCTCGCACCGCAGGCCGGGAACGCGCTCGGGACCATCATGGCGAAGAGCATCGCCAACGAGGCGGCGACACTGGCCGTGGCCAGCGGCCTCGCGCACGCGGGCGACGTGACCCAGGCCGACAGCATGAAGGAGGCCTTCCATCAGCTGGGCGAGCACGTGAAGGGGGGGGCCATCCTCGGCGCGACCTTCGGGGGGCTCGGGAACGTCATCCCCGCCAACACTCTGATGCAGCGGGCCGCCCGCCTCGGCGTCGGCCTCGGGGTCCTCGACGTGGTCCAGGGCACGTCGATCACCGACGACCGGGCGCTCGCCCAGAAGGTGTACGACTACGGCCTGAACGTCTACTTCCTCTGGAAGGGCAAGGACCCGCGGGCGATCAAGGCATCGATCGAGACGGCGGCCGCGGCCCGGAGCAAGCCCGGGGCCGAGGTGACCCCGGAGCAGGTACTCAAGTCGGTCCTCGACAAGGCGACCGAGCGGGCCGCGAAGCTGAAGGACGAGCCCGCCGCGCCCGGGGCACCGGCACCGGACCGGAGCGCGGAGCTCTCAGCCATCCTCGCGGAGGAGCTTGCCGCCGCTACGGCCCCGCTGAAGAGCGCCGCCGAGGTGGCCGTCGAGAAGACTGGGGGCCAGATCATCTCGGCCCCGGCTGGCGCGGCCGCGGCGGCGCCGGAGATCGTCCTCGCCGGCGGGCCGCGCCCCGCCGCCCGCCCAGCCGCCCCGCCTCGGCCGACACAAAACGTCGGCATCCCCGGACAAGTGCCGACAATTGGTGCCGGCCCCGTCCGGATCCTGGGGCCCTCCGGGCGCCCGGTGGACGCCATCCCGGCCCCGGTCGAAGGCCTGAAATCGGCCCAGGATCTTGCCGCGGAGCGGGCGAAGGGGATCAGCCGTCCGGCCCGCCCCGCGTCCCAGGCGCCCCCCGCCGCGGTCCCGGAGGTGCCGTCTGGCGCCACGCCCGCGGTCGCCGCAGCGTCAGCCGACCGCCCGGTGCCGAGCCTGTCCTTCAAGGACTACGTCGAGGTCTCGGGCAAGAAGTGGCCGCTCACCTCGAGGGAACCGGACTACGCCCGCCTCCGCTTCGAGTTCGACGACATGAAGAAGGGCCTGTACGAGGCCCGGCCCGTGGGGGACGGCCGGTGGGCGGTCATCAACCGGAAGACCGGAGAAGAGGTGGACCACCTCCCGAGCGGGGCCAAGGCCCAGCTGGAGAGCAACCGCCTGAATGTCGTCGTCACGCTCGACGCCTGGCGGAACGCCCAGGTCCCGCAGGCCCCGGTCCGGATGGTCCTCCCGGAGCGTAAGGCCGACCTCTCGGCCAAGCCCGCGCCGGAGCCGACGGTGGAACCCGGATCCGCGGCCGCCCAGCAGAAGGAGACGGAAGCCGCACTCACCGGTCCGAAGCCCAGCGCCGAGCCGCCAGCCCCGGCCAAGGCTCCAGCCCCGCCGGCCGCGAGCGTGCTGATCGGCAAGACCCAAGAGATCCGGGTGCCGGCCGGGAGCAAGTACCAGATCCGGTACGAGGTGGTCGAGGCCGACTCAATGATCCCGTCCCACGACCCGCGGACCTTCGCCAAGGACCCCCGCTACCCGGAGGGGGTGCAGAACCGGCCCTACCACTCCGACAAGAGCGAGCAGGCGAAGGTCATCCGGCAGGGGCAGGACTTCGAGCCGCTCTTCCTGGTGAGCCCGCAGCCGAGCTCTGGCGGTACGCCGATCATCGCCCCCGACTCCAACGTGGTCCTCTCGGGCAACAGCCGGACGATGTCGCTGCTCCGGACCCGCGGGACCGAGGCCTACGACCGCTACAAAGCAGCGCTGGCCGAGATGGCCCCCGCGCTCGGCCTGAAGGCGGAGGACCTCGCCAAGGTCCAGAACCCGGTGCTGGTCCGCCGCTTGGTCGGGACGGACACCACGCCGGAGTTCTACCGACGCTTCGCCGAGGAGACGAACCAGGGCTTCAAGAAACCACCGAAGCCAGATGAAGAATATCTGGCGGGGGGACAGCGGGTCGCGGAAGAGGAAGCGCCTTACGGGGCGAGCGGCTCGCCGGAGGGCGAGAAGCCGCGCGCAGCGAGTGCGTCGGACGACAGGATCGATCCAGAGCCCCAGTCATCCCAGGAACCCTTGACCCAGGCCGAGGTCTTGGGGTCCCAGCGCCGGACCGACGCGCCCCCGTCAGGGGTTTCGACGACCCGCGACAGAGTTCCTTCAGAGAGAGTGATCGAGGAGAAGACCGCAGGGAGTGCCATAGCTGCCACCTCCACCCCAAGTGTAAAGCAGCCCGTGCGGACGGTCAATGAGCTTCTCAAGATCGCGGTCGAGCATCAGCCGGGGGTGACCGGGAGCCTCAAGGACGCGATCCGCGACATTCCCGGCGCGGAGTTCCTGAGCGCCCGCATCAAGGCCCTGGATTCCATCGAGGCGAAGACGGTACGGAAGGATGCCGACGCCGACGCCCTCCACGACTATCTCGGTGCTCGCATCACGGTGGCCACGCCAGAGGCGCTCGGGCGAGTCGTTGACGCCATCGAGCGCCGATTCCGCACCGTCGAGAAGGACGACAAGCGCGAGGCCCCGACAGCATGGGGCTATCGCGCCATGCACCTCGACATGAAGACGCCGGACGGCTTCATCTTTGAAGTGCAGGTGCTCCCGAAGGAAGTCGCGGTGTACCAGGACCTCAAGCCGAATGGCGGCCACGTGCTCTACAAACGATGGCAGGGCCGAGACGATCTCACGGTCGCGCAGCGTGACCAGTTCGCCGCCGACATGGCCGAGAGCAACGCCCGATACCAGGCGGCCTATGATGCCTGGCGGGGGCAAGGGCGCGTGGCCGAGAAGCCGGCCGAGTACACGCCCGAGAAGGCGCCAGAGCCGGAGCTCCCAGACTACGACCTTCCGCCGGTGAGCATGGCCGAAGTGGCCGATGCGGGCGGCGGCCGCGGGGTCGCTCGCGCTGCGGGCGGCCTGCTCATGCGGATGGTCGGCGGGGTCGCCGAACCCAAGGCCGGCTACGGTAGTGTCCAGATCCGGGCCGCGTCCTACCGTGACAAGCCAGGATTCACCATCTCAGGCACCGACACGCAGGGCCGGTCAGTGAAGGTATTCTCGGAGCACCGCCACGTCGCCGAGCACATCCGCGGCAAGATTCTCCGTGGCGAGGAAACCATGGCCCGGGACTTCGACCCGGAGGGACCCGCTCGCAGCGGCAGAGTGGCCGAGCCCAAAGCCCTCACCGAAGGTCAGCCACTCTTCAGCCCGGAGTCGCCCTACGCGGCGAGCCAGGCCAAGGCCCGGAAGGGCGCGACGACGGCCGACCGGGAGACCGCGCAACTGGCGCTCTTCGACCTCGATCAAGCGGCGAAGCAGCCGGTCGAGTCGATCGTGGAGAAGAAACACGCGGAAAGGGCCACCAAGCGTCCCCTTCGGGGCGAGAACGCGGGGGCCGGGGTCCGGACCGTGTCGCGGACGATCGACGAGTTCAAGGACAAGGGCTTCATCGACTTCCGCGGGCAGACCGTGCGCGAGGGGCCGGAGGGCCTGCGCGACCTCGCCGTCATCGGCCAGATCGCCCGGGACCCGCGCTACGAGACCTTCCGGTACTTCTACACCAAGGGCGACACGATCGTCGGGAGCGAGGCGTTCTCGAGCCGCCTGCCCGGGGCGACCAACATCCACGAGGGGGTGCAGAGGCAGCCAGCGGGCGGGTTTGGGATGGCCGAGGTTGACCTCGAGATCGCCCGCCGCCGGACCGACCAAGCCAAGAGCTTCGCTGGCATGCGTCGCCGGATGGAGCGCCTCGGGGCCGACGGGTACTATGTCATGCACAATCACCCGAGCGGGCGGGCCGAGCCGTCCCGTGAGGACCTCAATACCACCGAATATCTCGCCAGCAAGGTCCCGGGGTTCAAGGGGCACGTGGTCATCGACTCGGGAGAGTACGCGAGGATCGTACTCTCGGACCGTGGCCATGCCGTTGCCACCGTGGAGCGCCTCGACGCCCAGCGCCTCGACGCCCCGAAGGCCGAAGATCCGCTGCTCCGGCGCGTCGGGACCCAGAAGATCCTGAGCGCCGAGGATCTCGCCCAGATCGGCCGGAACCTGAAGACCCCCGAGAACTACGTGAGCCTCGTGCACGGGGACGCGAGCGGCGCCGTGCGGGCCGTCCAGGAGATGCCGGTCAACCTGTTCATGCGGGAGACGGAAGCCCAGAACTTCATCCGGGGGCAGCAGCGCGCGTTCGGGGCGAGCTCGACCTTCGCGGTGTTCAAGCCGACCGGCATGACGCTCGACCAGGCCCGCCAGTACATCCGGCAGGGGGTCCTCACGGATGCCATTGCCCCCGGGGCCCCAGCTGCCGAGAGCGCCCTGAACGTCCTCCAGGGCCGCGGGGAGATGCCGATCTCCGGGACCCCGCGCGAACCCGAGCGGGACCTCCGGACGGTCCGGGTGCAGGAAGAGAGGGAGCCCTACGGCGACTTCGAGCGCCTGAAGCCGGAGACCAGGCAGAAACTGGTGGACTTCGGCCGCGATGTCCTCAAGGACAACAAGACCGACTTCGCGTCCTGGTCGAAGGCGATGCGGGAGAAGCTCGGTGAGAAGTCCGCGGGCACCCTCCCGGGCGCGTGGTCCGCGCTCATGCAGGAGCAGGCCCGCACCCAAGCGAAGCCCACCGCGAGACCGACGGAGGGGAAAGGCGGCAAGCCGCCGGAACCACCGCAAGACATCCCGCGCTCGGCCCCGCCGATCGAGCCCGCGCCAGGCCTCTCAGAGCCGCAACTCAAGCTCGGCCTGCACAAGGACCTGCTCGACGCCGCGGAGAGCCTCTTCAGGACTGGCAAGATCGAGCGCGACCCGACCCAGCTCCTCTCCGACCAGATCCTCGACGCGATCCGCGACGAGAAGATCCGGGTTGAGGATCTCGTGGGGGAGTTTGACCGGCGCAACGTGAACGTGGGCGACTTCTTCCGGTCCTCCGTCAGCAACGCAGCCCGGCGCATGGGGGCCCTGGGCCTCTTGCAGCAGCGCATCAACCGCCTTGAGGCGGAGCTGGCCGGCGCGGGGGCGCCGCCGAAGGGGCCGCGCCGACCCGGAGACCCCGACGAGCCGGAGCGCCTCCAAAAGATCAAGACCATCGGCGACCTGCTCGACGTGGCGCGGGCCATCGACCCCGTCACGCAGCGGGGGCCCTTCGGGGGCGGCAAGCCGATGGCCTGGTGGCGCCGCGCCGACAACATCCAGCGCGGGATGCTGGTGACCAGGCTGTCTACGGCCACGTGGAACTTTGGGACGCAGGTGGGCCGGCTTGGGATCGACGTGCTGGACCAGGGGATCCAGGGTGGCCTTCAGCGGGCCTTCGGCAAGGAGGTCACCGCGCATCCGGCCGACAGCTTCCGGGCGCTGATGGAGGTGTTCGCCCAGGCCAACCCGGCCGAGCACAAGCGGGTCCGCGGACTGGTCGATGCGCTCCTGGAAGGGCTCCCGCGGGAGCAGGATCGGCTCTTCAACAACTACTCGGCCGATGTGCAGCGGGTGGCCAAGACGCAGGGCGCCGAGAAGATCGCCGAGAAGGCCTTCGGGGTCGCCGAGAAGACCGTCGAGACCCTGAACATCTTCAACCGCTTCCAGGAGTACGTGGTGCGGCGGGCGGTGTTCCAGGCCGAGCTCGACGCCAAGCTGCGGGCTCGCGGCATTGACATCGAGGTGGCGGCCAAGGACGACGCGGTCCGTCGCAAAATCCCGATCACCGACATCCGGGACGCAATCCAGAGGTCCCTCGAGTTGACCTTCTCCGAGGCCCCGGCCTTCGGGTCGCCAGGCTACAACTTCGTCAAGTGGATGAACGGGGTCCCGGGGTTGAGTCTGCTGACCGGCATCCGGTTCCCGCGCTTCATGGTCAACAGCATCAAGTTCTTCTTTGAGTTCAGCCCGCTGGGGTTCACCAAGATGATCACCCCGGCCGAACGGGCCAAGTTCCGGCAGGGCGACATGAAGACCATCAGCCGCGCGACCCTCGGCCTCGGCCTGCTCGGCGCCGCCTATCTGATCCGCTCGCAACAGGACGACGACACCAAATGGAACGAGATCCGGCTCCCCGGCATGGAGGACGCCATCGACATCCGGCGGGCGAACCCCTTCGCCGCGTACCTCTTCGTGGCGGACCTCGCCCACCGGGCGATCAATGGCAGGCTCTACGGGGGCAACATCGCGGCCGAGACGGCCAAGGCCGTGCTGGGCGTCAACGTGCGCGGCGGGACCGGGCTCCAGATGATGGACCAGCTGGTCGATGGCCTGCGGGACATCGGCGACACCCGGGGGGCGAGCAAGTACGTCCAGGAACTTGTGGGGAACACGCTGGCCGGATTCCTGACGCCCCTCAGCCAGTTGGCGGACGTCTACGGCGAGTTCGATCCGGAGACACGGATCATCAGGAACACCCGCGAGGTTCCCTTCTGGGGTCCGATGAAGCGGAACCTGCCAGCCCCGGTGGCCGACATGCTCCCCGGCGGCCTCCCGTCCGAGCGCTCGAGTCCGACCACCACCGAGCCGCAACTCAAGGGTGGGATCAAGGGATTGTTCGGGGTAGCGACCAGGCCGAAGAACGATTTCGAGAAGGAACTCGACCGCCTCCAGTTCTCCTACCGGAACGTGCTGCCGAGCCAAGGCGACCCCCGCCTCGACAACATGCTGGCGGCGAAGATGGGCCCGCTGGCCGAAGTGGAGGGGGGGCGGCTCGTGAATTCGACCCGCTTCCAGGGCTTGGGCGAGATCGGCAAGCGCCTCGCGTTGACGGCCTACCTCGAGCGGCTCCGGAAGAAGGCGAAGGCCAAGGCGATGCTGGACCGGGAGTACCGAGAGATAGCCAGGGAAGTGAAGGCCGGCGTCTCAAAGGAAAGGCTGAAAGAAATGGCCAAAGAGGAAAAGGCCGGTCTGCGATGACACCACCCAACGGCGTCAACGGGAGTGCTGGCGGGCCCTGGTGGGCGCGGCTGCTCGTCTCGTCATCGGCCCCGACCATCCTGTTGGCGGCCGTGCTGGGGCTGATCCCCGGTGTCCGGTCACCGCTCGACCAGCGCGAGAGCTTCGCCGCCCACCGAATCGAGACACGTCGGCTCATCGAGGTCTTCGAGCTCACGTGCCGCGGGGTCTGGCGTGGCGACCCCAGCCGTCAGGACGACTGCACCCGGGCGTCCCTCGGGCTCCTGCGCGAGCAGAAGGAGGCGCCATGACGCCTAGCTCGCTCAGGGAACAACTCGTGAGGGACGAGGGGGGCTACAGGCGTTTTGTCTATGACGACAAGGACGCCACCAAGAAGCTCGGGCTCGGCTACACCCTGAAGGGCATCCCGACCATTGGAGTAGGCCGCAACCTCCGCGACAAGGGCATCTCCCACGCCGAGTCGGACATCCTACTCGACAACGACATCACGGCGGCCAGCGCCGAAGTCTCGGCAGAAATCCCGTGGTCGATCGTGAGCCTCGACGAGATCCGGCGCGAGGTGCTAATCAATCTGTCCTTCAACATGGGCATCGCTGGGCTCATCACACAGAACCCGAAGTTCCTGGCCGCGCTCCAGGCGGGGCGCTGGGAAGAGGCTGCGGCCGAACTCCTCGATGGGCCCTACAAGAAACAGGTCGGGCCGAGGGCCTACCGGCTCGCGGAGCAAATTCTGTCCGGAGTCCGTCAGTAAATGGGTTGTCGGGTTGACAGCCCGGTCGAGGCGCCCTATTGTGGTCCGCGATGCCCGCTCCAAAACGGAAGCGGAAGGCCAAGCCCGAACGGATCTGTCCGCGGTGCAAGACACCGGGGATGCTCGCCTACAGGCCAGACGAGAACCGATGGCGCTGCACGGGGCCAGGCTGCGGGTGGTCAGACCGCCCAGCCCGGTAGTAACGCTCGATGACGGTTCACGGCGACCCTCGCCAGGACCGTCTGATGCGCCGCCGCCAGTTCCAGCCCGACGGGTGGGACCACGACCGATCAGACCGGAACCGCCTCTTGGCGGGCGGACTCTGTACCGGGCTGGTGTGCCTCGTGGCACTGATCCGATGGCTCTGCTCCTAGCCAAGGCGCTCGCGGAGCCGGGCCACACGCGCAAGACCAAGCTCACCGGCCTCACCGGGCTCGGCGTGAAACCGCCGCACCGGAGTACCGAGGGACTCATTCAGCGCCAGCTGGAGATCGCCCCGGTTGCCTGCCCGCGCTGCGAAGGCCGGGTGATGCAGCCACTCTGCCGGACGTGCGATGAACCGACCCGGGGCTACGTCGTCTGCCAGAACTGCGGAACCGGGGATCACCTCGACCGCCGAGTCTGGTGTCAACTCTGTGGATGGGACAGCTTTTTCGTCAGGGGGTAAAAAACCAACCGTGCAGATCCGAACGCACAAGATGAAGTCGGCGACAACAGAGGCCACGGTTTGCGCTTTAGGAGACATTCAGTGGGCTGGCGACGAGGAGGACATCGCTTACGACCTCCTCGAGGAGCACATCGGCAACTGCCTGGCACAGAAGAACCCGCTCTTCGTCGGGATGGGGGACTACGGCGACTTCGCCTCCCCCTCGACGCGGCGGGCGCTCGAGGACCACGTCAAGTACGACACCGCCCGGAAGGTCATCGCCGACGCCACCAAGTTCCTGATGGACGACCTCTACAAGCGGCTCCTGAAGCCGACCCGCGGGCAGTGGCTCGGGCTGACCGAGGGGCACCACCACCACCCCGCGACGATCGGCACTCTCAAGGACGGCTCGGCCGTCACGATGGACTCGGACGTGTATCTGGCGAAGATGCTCGAGGCCCCATGGCTCGAGGAAATGGGAATCATCAAGCTGGTGTGGCCGGGCGGCGGGGTCTTCCGGATCATGGCCTTCCACGGCTCCGGCAACAGCGTCTTCCCGTGGGGCCCGCTCATCAAGCTCTACCGTCTCATGCCCCACTTTCACGTCGATCTGCTCCTGATCGGCCACCAAACCAAGAAAGCGGTGGGCGAGGTGGACCGGCTCGAGTTCCCAGTGGAGAGCGACGAGATCCACCACAAAACCATCAAGATGGTCGGCACCGGGGGGTGGATGAAGGGGTACATCAACGGCCGGCGGACCTACGTGAGTCAGTCGGGGCTCGGACCCGTGGCGCTGGGCCAGCCGATTGTCCACCTCCGCCCCCGGATCAGAAAGGGCCGGTGGGATTCGGGGATGACGGTCGAGATGTGATGCCCCACTGGCGCACCCTGAAGAAGCCCGGCGAGTGCTACTACACGGCAGGGTGCCGGCGCCCAGCCCGTGAAGGGAAGCACTACTGCTGGCACCATCAGGCCATGACGACCAGGCAGCAGAACGCAGCGAGACAGCTGCGGAGGCAACTCGGTCTTTGTATCTTCTGTCTGGAGCGGGCGGCACCGGGGTTCAGGCGGTGCCCGGCACACCTGGGCGACAGCAAGAAGGACAACGCAACGCGACGCACCAAGCGGGTGAAGGCGAGGGGTTGGAGAATGGTCCGCGTTTCGGTATGACGGGAGGCCCACCATGGAAGACGAAGAGACGACCACCGGACCGTGCCCGGCCTGTGACGCCGAAGCCGCCGCCTGCTCGGCCTCCATCTACATTGCGACATGCCACCGCCACCGAAAGAGGCCCCGACGTCGTCGCCGTCGGTGAGTCGATAGAAGTTCGCTTGGCCTCGCCGGTCGGGGCCCACTCGCTACCCTACCCGGAGGAGCTCGCATGGATCGGGTTCACGATTCTGGGGGAAGACCCTCGCTACCCGTCGGCCTGGATGTACCGAAGGCTTGCACGGGATGCGGAGCGGAGAAGCCCCTAGCCGAGTTCTATAGCGACAACAGAACCGCGGACGGGCGCGGCACGCGATGCAAGGTCTGCCACGAGGCCCGGTACAAATCCTGGAAGAGGGCAAACCAGCAGAAAGTCTCGGGCTACAACGCGAAATGGTGGCAGGAGAGCGGGGCCCGCTACGCCCGCTATGACATGACCGAAGCCGAGTACCGGGCCATGTTGGCCAAACAAGGAGGTCTCTGTGCTATCTGCCGACAACCAGAGAGGATCATCATTCGAGGGCGCGTCCGACCACTCCAAATCGACCACAGCCACGGTCACAACCGAGTCCGTGGGCTTCTCTGTTCTGCCTGCAACACCGGAATCGGGAAATTCAGAGACAGTCCAGATCTCCTTGAGGTTGCCGCCGAATACCTCCGCACATCCGTCCAGCCTACGGTTTTACCGATTGCTGGGTGAGCTCGCGGCACTCCATGCGAGGAAGCAGAGGGACTACGGCCGGGGGGATGACCCGTTCGCCAACGTCCGGGCCTCGGAACACTTCGGGGTGCCGGGCTGGATCGGGGCCATCATGCGAGGCCACGACAAGATGGTCCGGATTCAGTCGCACTGCCTGAACGGCTCCCTCGCCAATGAGAGCCTTGAGGATTCTCTCCGGGACCTCGCCGTCTACGCCATCATCGCCCTCGTCCTGCGCGAGCAGCAGTTGGCAGGTTGACAAACCAGACAGCGTAGCCGTAGTCTATCGGGCATGTCAGTGGTAGCCGACGATATGCGGGCGATGGCAAGCGCACCGACAGCCACGCTGCGGGCCTTCCAGAACCTCAACCTAGCGGTTCACGGGGTTCGCGTTCGCAAGCCGAAACAACCGCACAGATCGTGGGCGAAGACACCACGAGGTCGAGCCGCCACCAAGGTTATCGGGCGTCGGTACTATCGACGCCACCGGGACCGTAGGCAAGCGCATACGGCCAGACTCAGGATGCAGCGCGAGTTTGGGTTGACCCCAGAAGGCTACCAAGTGCTTCTTGAGAAACAGGGTGGGGGATGTGCCCTGTGCGGGAGGCCACGCGGCAAGAGAAGGCTATCCATCGACCACGACCACGCGAGGCCCGGAACGCATCGCGGGATCCTCTGTCAGGGATGCAACACCGCGCTCGGGTATCTTGAGAATGAGGCATGGTTGGCGGTGGCCGGCCAATACCTTGAGATCCATAGGTGATGGAGCCGCGCAACATCACTCTGCGGGATGCCACGCTCGACGACGCAGCGTTTCTCTTCGCGCTCCGCACCGATCCCGACGTAGTCGCCAACTCCAACCGCACCGCGCCGCCCAACCTCGAGGACCATACCGGCTGGCTCCGCAAGGCGCTGGAGAACAACTGGGTCCGGCTCTTCATCGTCGAGGACGAGGGGCCGCGGATCCTGCCGATCGGCCAATGCCGGCTCGACGTGTCCTACGACGGCGTCACCGCCGAGGTGAGCATCGCGCTCATCCGGGCGGCACGAGGGCAGGGGATCGGGACCGTCGTCCTTCGACACCTCGCCCGCGAGGCCAGCGCCGGCCACCTCCGGTGGCTCGAGGCCGTCATCAAGGACACCAACATCGCCTCGAAGAAGGCGTTCCTGAACGCCGGCTACTCCGTCGAGGAGATCAAGGACGGGATCGTGCACATGGGACTGAAGTGCGCGTCGTAGTCACGGGCGGCACTGGAAGTCTCGGGCGGGCACTTCTCCGCAGGATCGCCGTCGAGGGCAAACCGAAGATCGGGGTCATGTATTCCCGCGACGAACTCAAGCAGGCCCAGGTCCTCGAGGGCCTCGATCACCCTGACAACATCCGGGCCTGCCTCGGGGACGTGCGGGACGTCGATCGGCTGAAGATGGCCTTCCGGGGTGCCGACGTGGTGATTCACGCCGCCGCCCTGAAGCGGGTGGACGCCGTGGCCAGCCACGCCGACGAGACCGTTAAGACGAACATCCTCGGGACCCTCAATGTCTGCCGGGCGGCGATGGACTGCGCTGTCGGCCGGGTCCTGCTCATCTCGAGCGACAAGGCCGTCCTCCCGACCAACTCCTACGGCGCCAGCAAACAGATGGCCGAGTGGGTAGCCACCGGGTTCAATACCTACTCGGTGCCAGCCGGGACCCGCATTGCCAGCATTCGGTACGGCAACGTCCTGGGGAGCCGGGGGAGCGTGGTCCACATCTGGCGACGAGCGATCCGCGAGAACCGGCCGCTCCCGCTGACCAGCATCGGCGCGACCCGATTCGTCATCACGATGGGCTATGCCCTTGACTGCATCGGCGAGGCCCTCGAGGTCATGCAGGGCGGGGAGATCTTCGTGCCACACCTCCCCTGGTGTTACGTGCAGGACATCGGGCTAGCGATGGGGGTGTCCCAGCAGGCCTTCGAGCTCGTCGGGTTTCGGCCAGGCGGGGAGAAGGTCCACGAGCAGCTGCTCTCCGACGACGAGCGCAGCCGGTGCAGCGAGACAGGCCAGTCCTACGTGGTCCTGCCGCACATCCGTAGCTGGGGGGTCAAGAAGGAGTGGGTCTATTCCCACTCGATCCCGGAGTACGTGAGTGGGAGCGAGCGGATCCCGCGGTCCTCTGTCGCCAGCCTCGCCCCGCTGATCGCTGCGGTTCCCGAAGAGGGGGCGTTCTGATGCGGACCCTGGTTATCGCCGAGCTCGGTTCTTGCCACGACGGCAACCTGACCACAGCCGCCCGGATGATCCTCGACGCCAAGGAGGCGGGCGCCGACTACGCGAAGCTCCAATACTGGTCAAGCGCCCAGCGGCTCGCCGAGCGCCGGAAGAGCGGCGCCCGCTACCAGGTGATCTACGAGCAGTATCAGATCGGGACCGGCTGGCTCGATACCCTAGCCGCAGTGGCCGACACGGCCGACATCGGGTTCATGTGCACCTGCTACCTCCCGGAAGACATCCCGGTGGTGGATCCCTACGTGGACCACTTCAAGGTGGCATCGTTCGAGGCCGCAGACATGGCCTTCATCCGGGCCCACTACGCCTACGCCCAGCGCAACCGTGACCGCTGGATCATCGTCTCGACGGGTCTCCAGGACGACGACACACTCCGGCCGCTCATGGCCGAGCGGGAGGCCGCCGGGAATCGTGGAGCCCTGTCGGTCACCATGAAACTGCTCCATTGCGTCAGCGCCTACCCGGCCCCGCCCGAGAGTCTCGCTATGCGCCAGATCCGGACGATGCGCTTCGACGGATTCTCCGACCATGCCGCCGCCGGGTGGATCGCCTCCGGCGCGGTGGCAGTAGCCCTCGGAGCGCGGATCCTTGAGGTCCACATCCGGCCAGCGACGATGGACGAGCAGAACCCCGACGCCCCGCACGCGCTCCTGCCAGGGCAGTTCCGGCGCTATGTGGAGCATGTCCGGACGGCCGAGGCGGCGATCGGTGAGGAATCGTGGCGCCAACAGCACAACCCAGCGGAGGACGCGATGCGAAAGTACAAGGTGAAGCCGTGAGCAGCGACTCGGTCATCGGATTGATCCAGGCCCGGATGTCCAGCACGCGCCTCCCTGGGAAGGTGCTGCGCCTGATCGAGGGGGTGCCCACGATCGGCCGGATGGTGCAGCGGTTGAGCTACTCCAGGACCCTGAGCGGGATCATCGTGGCCTGCTCGGTCAACCCGGCCGACGACCCGATCGCCGCCTACTGCTCCCAGAACCGGATCGCCTACGTGCGCGGGCCCGAGAAGGAGCTCGACCAGCGGCTCCTCCTGGCCCTCAACCACATGAACGGGGATGCGCTGGTGCGGATCACCGCGGACTGCCCGCTGGTGGACCCGGCCCTCCTCGACATCCTGGTGACCATGTGGATGAACGGCACCCCAGGGATCCCAAAGGCGCCTGACTACGTCAGCAACGTCTACCCCAACCGGACCTACCCGGACGGGCTCGACCTCGAGGTCATCAGCCGGGACGCGCTCAAGTTCATCATCAACAAGGTGGACGGCGACCCGTGGGACCACGAGGCGCTGACCACGAACGTCTGGAAGCACCCGCACCTCTTCCAGGGGGTCCAGTCGCTCGATCACACCGAGAACCTCGGCGAGCTCCGGTGGACGGTGGACCGGCCGGACGATCTGTACTTCGTGCAGTGGGTCTACCGGAACCTGCCGGACGGGTTCGGGTGGCAGGAGGTTCTGGCGCTCAAGAACGAGTACAGATCGGA
>Ga0209726_10000353_pt1 | contig 88694 bp, 85 predicted proteins | sample Subgrocontami54m_FD_187453 | JGI IMG/M metagenome (GOLD analysis project Ga0209726, IMG submission 187453) | Subsurface groundwater microbial communities from S. Glens Falls, New York, USA - GMW46 contaminated, 5.4 m (SPAdes) (version 3) | ecosystem: Environmental > Aquatic > Deep subsurface >...
GATATGGACTCTTGGGGAAGATAAGCCTGTTATCCCCGGGGTAGCTTTTATCCGTTAAGCTCACACGCTCCCATAAGCTATGTGAGGATCACTATGACCTGCTTTCGCACCTGCTTGTGATGTACCACTCGCAGTCAAGCCGACTTATGCCATTGCACTCTAAAAGTCCGTTTCTGTAGGACTTGAGTCGACCTTTGTACGCCTCCGTTACTCTTTAGGAGGCGACCGCCCCAGTCAAACTGCCCACCAGACACTGTCCCGCATCCCGTTTTTTATTAGGAAGTACAGTAATTTAAAATCTCTAGAAAGAGTGGTATTACACTGTCGCTCGCGCCCCGCTCACAAAATTCCTAATTAACCTAATTATTCTAATTGACCTAAATAATTTAAAAATTCTGAAATTTATTAATTTATTAGAAATTAGAAATTTGAAATTAGAAATTCTCTGTGCGAAGCACAAGCTCCCACCTATCCTATACAGTTCCAAAAACTTTAAAAATGCCAAGCTGCAGTAAAGCTCCACGGGGTCTTTTTGTCCTGGTGTAAGTTGGCCGCATCTTCACAGCCATTGCAATTTCGCCGAGTCCACCCTCAAGACAGTCGCCAGATCGTTCAACCTTTCGTGCGGGTCGGAACTTACCCGACAAGGAATTTCGCTACCTTAGAACAGTTATAGTTACTGCTGCCGTTTACCCGGGCTTACATCCGAAGCTTAATATCCGAAGATACATCACCTCAAACGGTTAACCTACGAGCACTGGGCAGGTGTCAGCCCCTATACTTCATCTTTCGACTTAGCAGAGACCTGTGTTTTTGTTAAACAGTCGCCTGGCGTCGTTAACTGCGCCCCCGCAAAGCGGGGGAGGACATCTACCAAAGGTACGTCCAGTTGTATTGCCGAGTTCCTTAAGGATGGTTCTCTCGCTCTCCTTAGTACACTAATACCAGTCCACCTGTGTCGGTTTGCGGTACGGTTAACATAAAATCTCCTAACGAGATAATTTCTTGGAAGTTGAAACGTTTTCTCTTGCCAGCTTGCGCCGACTAACCGTCAAAGCTCAAATAAACATGAAAGGAGATTTGCTACCTTCCACTTCTTTACTTATTAGAGGCCGTATCATTTCGACCCAGAAAAATTCCAACTCCGTCTTCCCTTTAGTGATAACGATTCTATATTAGTTGCAGAATATTAACTGCAAATCCATCGACTACGCCTTCTGGCCTCGCCTTAGGACCGACTAACCCTACGTCGACGAACGTTGCGTAGGAAACCTTGGACATTCGGAGTTCCTGATTCTCACAGGAATTTCGCTACTCATACCGGCATTCTCACTTCACATCGCTCCACTCGCGCTTACGCGCAAACTTCACTGCAATGCAAACGCTCCCCTACCACTCGTGCCTTGCGGCACAAATTCCAAGCTTCGGTGGTATCTTTAGCCCCGTTGAATTATCGGCGCACCTGTGCCAAACCCGCTTCGCCGAAGCAAAGCGAGGCTAGTCGACAAGTGAGCTGTTACGCTTTCTTTAAAGGATGGCTGCCTCTGAGCCAACCTCCTTGCTGTCTAAGCACAAATACTACCTTTAACACTTAAGATTCACTTAGGGACCTTAGCTATGGATCTGGGATGTTTCCCTTTTGCCCAGGCCCGCTTATCCGGGTCGGACTGACTCCACATTTGTACGCCCTAGTATTCGGAGTTTGGTTGAATGTTACATCTTGCGACGCAACGATCCATCCAGTGCTCTACCCCTAGAGTTTAAAAATGCGGGCTATACCAAAATATATTTCGGGGAGAACCAGCTATCTCCGTGTTCGATAGGTATATCACCCCTAACCACAACTCATCCAAGCCACTTGCAACTGACACTAGTTCGGACCTCCACCCCGCGTTAACGGGGCTTCATCCTGGTCATGGTTAGCTCACACGGTTTCGGGTCTTTACCATTCTGTAAAAAATCGCGCTATTAACGCTCGCTTTCACTTTGCCTCCCCCCGCTTTGCGGGGTTAAACTACAGAATGGGAAAACTCACCGGTTCATTCTTCAATAGGCACGCTATCACCCGGATAAATCCGAGCTCTAACTGCTTGTTTGCGTTTAATTTCAGGTACTTTTCATTCCCCTTCCGGGGTACTCTTTCACCTTTCCCTCACGGTACTAGTTCACTATCGGTCGCAACATATATTTAGCCTTAGCGGATGGTCCCGCCGGATTCCTACAGGATTTCTCGTGTCCCGTAGTACTTGGGATTCTCATAGAGCCATTTGAAATTTTGCATACAAGGCTTTCACTCCCTATGGCCTGCCATTCCAGACAGTTCTGCTACTTCAAATGAGATCTCATATCTGAGTCCCACAACCCCCAAGCGAAGCTTTCAGCTTCTCAGTACGTTCTGCAAAAAGCAGAACTTTTTAGTTAGTAGTACGCTCGCAAAAATTGCTCGCTTGTAGTTCATAGAATTTTCTAAAACTATGAACCATGAACTATTAACCATTAACTGCGAGGCTCAATGCCTCGCTCGGGTTTAGGCTGTTCCCCTTTCGCTCGCCACTACTTAGGGAATCACTTTTGTTTTATTTTCCTCGCCCTACTTAGATGTTTCAGTTCGGGCACTTGCCTCTCTAAAGTTTATGTATTCACAATAGAGTCTCTGATAAACAGAGGGGTTTCCCCATTCGGAAATTACCGGGTCAAAGCTTAACGGCAGCTCACCGGCACTTATCGCAGCCCTTCACGTCCTTCTTAGGTATGTTGCACCAAGGCATCCATTAAACGCATAAAATTGCTCTTACATTCCACTCAGTTTCAAAAGCGCTAACTTTTAAAACTGGTTCGTTTATACTTTACTCAAAATATTTACTTGTTAAGGTGCTATCCGAAAAAGCAAAACCATCAACAAATTATTTTACTGTTAATAGTTCGGCTTTGCCGAAGTGTCTACGCTAAACCCGTCGAAGTGTTTACACTGATCCCTTCCCATATCAGACGAAGTGCTTGCACTGATCCCGCATCGCGTGAGAAGTGGACCCGAGCGGACTCGAACCGCTTACCTTCCCAGTGCAAGTGGGATGTTCTACCGGGTGAACTACGGGCCCCGAAAAAAGTTTATGGATTCAACAACTTTATTTCATTTTAAATCCAAATCCTCTATTATTTTTGATAACCGAGAAACCCGCAAACTTTGTTCGGGGCGGGCCCTTTATCCGCAAAATCCTATTCAATTTTAAAAAATGGAGACGGTTTCAAAAAAGATGCTATGCGACCTTTTTGAAAAAAATTAGATAAGTGTTATTCAACATATTTTATCGAAATTCCGCTCCACCTATAATAGGTGCACAAGTCACGCACAGAAGTATATCAACGATAGTACTACGTGTCAACAAATAAAACATCGTCTTGACAACATCACCTATTTCGCCAATACTTAATTTAGATTCCAAAACTTTACACTCGTGAATAAAATAAATAAACTGTCTGTAATTATCCCTGCATACAATAAAGATACCGAAGTCTTCCAAGTTGTCTCCAACGTAGTCCACGAACTTAAAAAACTGCAACATCCTTGGGAAATTATTGTCGTTGACGATGCTTCGCGCGACAGCACTCTGCGAGAGGCCGTTAGAATCAAAGCATTCAACGGCAACACTCAAAATATAAAGATTTTTTCCTATAACCTCAATCAGGGTAAGGGCTTCGCACTTTACTTTGGATTTAAACAAAGTACAGGCGACACCATAATTTTTGCAGATTCAGATCTTGACTTACCTGCTTCCAATCTGCCGGTAATTGTAAAAAACTTCACAAAAAGCAGTGCGCACATTATAATCAGCTCCAAAAGACATCCTTTATCTCAAGTCAACTACCCATTATTAAGAAGAATCCAAAGCAAAACATATCAGATTCTTATTAGAGCATTATTCAACTTAAATTTATCCGATACCCAAGTCGGCCTTAAAGTTTTTAAACGAAAAGTACTGGAAGAATGTTTTCCTAGGATTGTCGTAAAAGCATTTGCCTTTGACTTGGAACTATTAGTCGTAGCCAAACAACTTGGATTTTCCAAAATAGAGGAATCACCAGTTATTCTAAATTATAACTTTTCATCAACCATCCGATTTTCATGCGTTAAGCAAATACTTAACGACACACTGGCAATTTACTACAGAAAACATTTCCTAAATTATTATCAAAATCCCCACCACCAACTAGAAAAAAATATTATTATTTCTCACTACCCTTCTTCTGCAGTAATCGCTTAATATAAACCATTTCAACAAGTGGTAATATTGTCCCAATTAATATTGTATGAATATACTGTGGCTTTCCTGGCGCGATATTAAAAATCCCCAGGGTGGTGGTGCAGAAAAAGTAGCTATAGAAGTTGCAAAAAGGTTCGTTCGGGATGGTTCAAAAGTTACCATCTTTACTTCAACTTTTGATAATGCCAAAACCCAGGAAAAAATCAACGGGGTTAATATTTTAAGAAAAGGCAACCAGTTAACATGTCGATTCTTTGCATTTTTATATTATCTGAAGAACCCAAACTTCGATATCGTTATCGACGAAATAAATACTATTCCATTTTTCACTAATTTCTACGCTAAATCTAAATCTATAGTATTAATCCATCAACTGGCCAAAGAGTATTGGTTTAAACAAACAATTTTCCCACTAAATATCATAGGTTATTTTATAGAACCTTTCTGGTTAAAACTTTATAGGAATTTCCCAACACTCGCCCTTTCCAATTCCACTAAAGCAGATCTAATAAAACTTGGTTTTAGAAATGTCAGTATTTATCAAATCGGTCTGGACATCAAACCCCAACTTATCACTAAAAAGGAAAATTTGATTCTATTTATTGGCCGTATTATTCCAGCCAAGGGCCCCAAAGACGCGATCAAAGCTTTTTCAATAATACATAAATCTGTTCCCGATTTAAAACTATCTGTTATAGGAAAAGGTCATCCTAAATTTATAGACTCTTTAAGAGAATTGATCATAAAGTTAAACCTTGAAAAATCAGTAAAGCTAGAAGGTTTTGTAAACCAATCAAAAAAATTGGATTTATTAAAAAAAGCAAAAATTATCCTCATTCCATCAGTAAGAGAAGGATGGAATATGGTCCCTATTGAAGCCAACGCCCTAGGCGTAATTCCAATTGGTTACAACGTTCCCGGCCTCAAAGATTCAATTATAAATAATAAAACAGGTCTTCTCGCAAAACCTAACCCTCAAAACCTAGCTGATACTGCCATAAAGCTCCTTAAAAACCCAAAATTGCAAAAAACACTATCCATAAATGGCCTTATATGGGCAAAGCAATTTAACTTTGAAAAAACCTATCAAAGTTTCAAAAATATATTCGAAAACAATTAATATTTACATAAATTTATGTTAGGATTCGTGAGAATAACACCAACAAACAATTTATGCTTAAATCCTATCTAACAAATGTATGGACAGATAGCGCAATACTCAATAACCAAATTCTAAAATCCTTGATAGATTCTGCCAAAAAAGCAAAAATTCTGGATCTTGGATGCAGAACCGGCGAATTAATAATAGAAAGAGTAACAGCTATAAATAAACCTGAAATTTATGCAGTAGAAATAGACCAAACCCACTTCAAAGAAATACATAAATTAGGCATAAAAGTCATAAAAACCGATATCGAAAAAGGGCTACCTTACAAGAATAATTACTTTGACATCATCTCTGCCAATCAAATAATAGAACATTTAGTCAATGTTGATTACTTTATGGAGGAAATTTACAGAGTACTCAAACCAAATGGGTACGTTTTGCTCTCAACAGAAAACCTTTCTTCTTGGCATAACCTTTTTGCACTTTTATTAGGCTGGCAAGCTTTTTCTCAACACATATCAACCAAAAAAAATATAGGAAACCCCCTCAAGTTAAACCTAGAAGTAGGAGGTAAAAGCTATGATTGCCACATTAAAATCTTTACACCAAGAGGCCTTTATGAACTGGCCCAAATAAATAATCTTAAAGTTGAAAAACGCTACGGAGCAGGTTATTACCCACTTCGTGGAATCTTATCAAGATTATTATCTAAGCTAGACCCAACACATAGTGCGTTTATTGGAATCAAAGCAAGAAAGATAATAGGCCAATGAATTCAAAGCTTCAAACCATTAAATCAAAACAGGGGGAAGTTCATTACAGATCAAAACTGGTTTTACAATATCAAAATAAAAAAATTCTCTTTGGAAACGAACCAAATCAAATTGAAATAATTCAAGCTCTGAGAGAAAGAGTCAAATCAACAAAAAAAGATCTCGTTTTCCTGAAAAAAAATCAGGTAGAATTTTCTCCTTATCTGGAAATCGGAGCAGAATTCGGACACCGTGCAGCAGTCCTGGAAGAGAAGCATAAAGCCAAGGGTTTTGCCCTGGATATATCCCTGGAAAGTCTCCAGCTTGCACCTTATTTCATCAAGAGGCTTAAACTAAAAAAAATACCCGATCGAATTTGTGCTGATGCCTACAATCTCCCATTTCAAGACAATTCATTTAACTTTATTTTTTGCTACCAATCACTACATCACTTTCCCAATCCAAGACCAATAATCGAAGAAATTCACAGAGTTTTAAAACCTAACGGATACCTATTTATTAATGAAGAGCCCATTAGTCAAGGCCTAAACCTCAATCTTTGGCGAAGACCAACTAAACTAAGGCTATGGGAAAAAATGTTAAAATATACCCTTATCCTTCCCTTTATATCCAGAATTGGCAAAACGGAAACTGACCATGGAATCTTAGAAGAAACCTTTGATCTCAAAACATGGGAAAAGTCGCTTGAAATTTTCGAAAATGCAACCGGCTGGATAAACCCTTTTAAATATGGGCCCGGGACAACAGTAATCAAAAATGCCAAATCAGGTTGGCTAAAACCTAGTCTTGCTACTTCCCCGTTTATTTTTACTTTGGGTGGAGGGATTAAAATTCTTGCCCAAAAAAACAATTCACTTCCAGTTAAAAAAATAGACGATAATAATATTGGGGATCTCCTCTCCTGTCCCTCATGTACCAAAAGATTAAGTTCTAATCTTGTTTGTCCAAAATGCAACACTAGATATCCTGTTTATAAAAAGATTAAACTGCTACTGGACAGAAAGCTAATGAAGAAACTCTACCCTCGGTTATAAAAGACTAAGATATAAATCTGTCCAAAATACCTAATGTGATCATAAAGACATACATATCAGAAATAAAGAAAGAAAAACAACTAATTAAAAATGCAACATTTATGTTCTCGACGAGTATTGTTAGCGCTTTTTTTTCCATTCTATCAACTTTAATATTTTCCAGATTCTTAGGCCCTTCCGGATATGGACTTTTTAAAATTGCTATGGGACTCGCCACAACAGCAGCTTACCTGTTAGATGTAGGTGTTAAATATTTAATTCCGCGCTATATTGCCGAATTTGAATCTAAAAAACAGCCAGAAAATATTGCCCACCTTCTCGAAAAAACCCTATTAATAAAAGCGGTTATTGCGATCATTATATTAATAATTACATGGTTTTTTAGTCAATCAATCTCCCAAATATTTTTTCATTCCAAGGATCTGGAAATTTTAGTGTGGCCCTCAATGCTCGTATTTATCATCATTTTTTTGGATTTAACTGTTCCAATATTAATTGGATATCAAAATTTCAAACTGATAGCATTATCATCTATACTCGTACCATTTGCCCACATTATTTTCGGTTTGCCACTTGTTTATATTTTGGGCATTCGAGGACTTCTAATCGCCGCTTTCCTTGCTTTTATATCCGGCAGCATCCCTGCGTTACGATTTATAATAAAAAAAGCAAAAAGAGGAACTGCACCCAGAAGTTTCAGTTATAAAAACGCAATTATAAATTACAGTCTACCGGCATATTTTTCCAATATCCCCACTTACATTTATATCGTAATTATACCTCTCCTTTCCCTGTTTTATACCCAAAAACAGGTAGGATATTACAGTTTTTCATTATCTTTTTTTACAGCAACACAGCTTTTTCCACTAACCATCGCTAATGTCATGTTTCCAAAAATCGCCCAACTAAATTCTCGTAACAAAACAACTGTAGCCTTTCGAACCTATAAAAGACTGTTGTTAATTTATACTCCAATAGCCGTTTTCGGTAGTATTTTTTGTATTCCCATTACTGAACCAATTATTCGCCTTCTTGTTCCAGCGTTTCTTCCAGCCACCAAAATCATTGTTATTCAAATAATTGCTTCTTTTGCTATGGGTTATATTTTCATTTCAGTTTATTATGTGACTGCCATCAATAAGCTTAAGTTGGCAACAATCTTAAATTGGATTTTGAGTATTAGCTTTGGCGCTTTGGCTTACTATCTAACAGGCATGACTAAATGAAAAACGATTTGGTTTCAATAATTATCCCTACCCTCAACGAAGCCGAAAATATCGAAAGATGTTTGCAAAGTTGCCAAAAACAGAACTACAAAAAAGTCGAAATAATTGTTGTTGATAACTTTTCCAAAGACAAGACCCTCCAAATAGCCAAAAAATATACAAATAAGTGCTTTCTCAAAGGGAACGAACGCTCATCCCAAAGAAACTTTGGAGCCCAAAAAGCCAAAGGGAAATATTTATTATTTTTAGATGCCGACATGCGTTTAACCGAAAAGGTTCTTAAAGAAGCCATCAGCATAATTCAAAATGGTAAGTATATGATCGCTTTCCCCGAAATCTCAATTGGCCAAAATTTTTGGGAAAAATCCTTAGCCCTGGAACGCAATCTTTATCAAAAAGAAAAACTACTGGCTGGTGCTCGCCTATTCACAGCAGAACTCTTCATAAAACTTAATGGATATGACAAAGACCTGATAGCAGGGGAGGATTGGGATCTTACTATTCGCGCCCAAAACTACAAATCCAAACTTATTTTTACAAACTCTCCGATTGTCCATAAAGAAAATGTAAAAAACTTAAAAGAAGTCTTAAAAAAGAAGACGTACTATGCTAAAAACATCTATCTTTATACTCAAAAACATCCTAAAGAATTTGCTAAACAGTCAAACACCATAAAACGTTTGAATATATTTCTTAAAAATTGGAAGGTTGTAATCCGCGACCCCATCCATCTGCTGGGATTTATTTTTCTCAAAACTTTGATATGGTACGATTGGCGAATAAAAAAATGAGTGAAAAAAATATGGATAAAAAATGTCGTGAATTATACCTGAACTTAATGAAGCGCGTTCTAACAAATTTCATTTATAAGGAATCCACAGAAACCGAAATCCTATCAAGCAGATTTCCCGCAAAATATTTACCCAAAATGTTGGCAATTTTTAATTTGAAGCTGTTAATAATCGAACCTTTTAATCAAAAAAGAAGAAAAGATGGTACCGACTGGCCCAAAAACGCACATACCATGATCGGCACAAAAAGACTAAACAATTTACAATTTTGCACGGAAGAAGTGATAAAAAAACAAATACCTGGAGACTTGATAGAAACAGGTGTCTGGCGAGGTGGTGCCTGCATTTTTATGCGTGCAATTTTAGAAGCCTACAACATAAAAAATCGCAAAGTATGGGTCGCAGATTCTTTTGAGGGACTACCGAAAGCTGACCTCACAAAATATCCGAAAGAGGAAAAAGTGCCTTTTGATACCATAGACTTTCTAAAAGTCTCTTTAGTTGAAGTAAAAAACAACTTCAAAAATTATGATTTGCTCGATGGGCAAGTTTGTTTCTTAAAAGGGTACTTCAAGGATACTCTGCCAAAAGCGCCAATAACTAAACTAGCCCTAATCAGAATTGATGGTGATATGTATGAATCTACAATGGATTCACTAACAAATCTTTACCCAAAATTATCACCAGGTGGCTTTATCATTATCGACGATTTTGATGATATAAAAGCCTGTCGCCAGGCAGTACTCGACTACCGTCTAAAACACAACATTAAGGAAAAAATTATCAAAATTGACTCCCGCGGAGCTTATTGGGAGCGGGAATAATTAAAATGAACATTCTCGATATAGGTTGCGGGAAAACAAAATATCCAAAATCAATTGGTATAGATACCAACAAAAAAAGTGACGCCGATATCATTTTTGATATCCAGCGCGGAATACCCTTTCCCACAAACCAATTCGATTTAGTTTACACCAGCCATACTCTTGAACATATTGACCCTAAAAAAATTGTCTACTTTGACAATAACTTTTTGCGTTGCTTAAACTTCTTGGGAATAATAACCTTAACAAATTACTACTAACAAACAGATGAAAGATAAAATTTCGATAATTATTGTCAACTGGAACACAAAAAACGAAACCAAACAAGCAATAAATTCAATTTACAATAACTGTACCTTAAAATTTGAAATCATCGTAATCGATAATAATTCGCAAGATAATTCGTTTAATTACCTTAAAAAACACTTCCCTAAGCTTAGATTAATCCAAAACCCAAAAAATTACGGATATGCCAAAGCAAATAACCAGGGAGTAAAAATTGCCCATAACAAGCTTATTTTAATATTAAATCCAGATACCCAAATCCAGAAAAACACAATTGAAGAACTACTGTTTTTCTTTAAGAATAACCAAAATATAGGCGCAGTTGTACCACTGTTACTCAATACAAACAAAAGTATTCAGTACTTTTATCACCGCAAACTACCAACCATAAACAACCTTTTTGCCAGCTTAATTTATAATTACACTCCTTATAAAAATTTTTCTACCTCAAAAAAATTATTCCTTTTGGATTTGGATTTTAAGAAAATCACACGAATAGAACAAGCCGCCGGTGTCTGTATTTTGACATCAAAGTCGACAATTAAAAAAATTGGCGGTCTTTTTGACAATAATCTTCCAATTTTCTTAAATGATGTTGATTTTTCCAAAAGATTAAAAAATAAAAAATTCAGTATATTTCTTATTCCCAAGTCAAAAATTATCCACACAAAATCATCATCAACTGGAAAACTAGAACCCTATACCCTAAGACAGGAATCACTTCTTTCCCATATTTATTATTTCAAAAAAAACCATAACTTTATAATTTATATCGCAATTAAAGCAGTAATCACTATCTTTCTCTCTCTCCTCATCATTCTTACCATTTTCAAAATAACAAATACTTACCTCAAAACTCCAATCAAAAACCGTAAAGAATCAATTAAAAAACAGCTTGATAACTTAATAGCAGTCGTAAAAGAACAAAGAAATCATCCAGGACTCATCGTAAAATCCTAAATTTAGTCTTTGCAAAACCAAATGCCCGCTATATACTTAACAAATTAAATTTGTAAAAATGTCAAAAGAAAAAATAAAACTCCCACAGGCTTACGCCCAGAGTATCTTTCCCCCACACTTTGTCGGGAACAAAATTCCTACAAAGCGAAAACCTCTTCGCTTACATCCACGAACTCACACTCCAAGTTTTTCGAGAAGTGGGATAACAATAGGCGTCATTCCAATTGGTGGAAAAGGTACTCGATTGGGTTGGCTAGGAAACTTTCTTCCAAAATCCCTCGTCCCACTCGGTCAAAAACCTATGCTCTACCTCATAATCAAGAATATGCAAATAATGGGCATAAAACAAATTTATTTATTGGTAAATTATAAAAGTAATTTAATAAAAAAATATCTCAAGGACGAGGATGAATTTAAGAATTTGAAAATCCGCTTTTTAAAATCTGAACCGGATTTAGGGCTTGCAGACGTAATTCTAAAAACCGAAAAGTATATAAAAAAACCTTTTGTAACCATTCTCGGAGACGATTTTACAAAAAGTCTCATACTCAAACAATTCACAATGGTCAAACTACCCAAAGACGCAATAGTCCTGGAAGCCGTCTGTGTAGAAAAAAACCGGACTATTCTTTCACAAACTTGCGAAGTACAAGTAAACACAAAAAATCAAATAACCAAAGCCGTAGAAAAACCCAAAAAACCAAGATCCAATTTACGTGGCTGCGGCATTTATTTATTTACGCCTCAAATTTATGATTATATTAGAAAAACTAAACACTCCCTAATAACTAAAAAGAGAGAAATCACGGATACCATCAATCTCACGGCAAAAGACAAAAAAGCCTACGCCTGGAACCTGAAGGGTGTCAATATTAATATCAACTCACAACTAGATTTGGAAAAAGCTACAAAGTGTTTATATTCCCTAAAATGAAAAAGCTAAAGCAAAAAATTCTTCATCTTGGGTGTGGTCCCAAAAAAATTCCAGGATCCATTGGAATAGATATCAATAATAATATTGGCGCAGACGTAGTTCATAACCTAAACAAGTTCCCTTATCCATTCAAAAGTAACCATTTTGACAAAATAGTTGCAGAAAACATCATGGAACATCTCGAAAATATCCCCAAAGTCCTGGAAGAACTTCACCGAATATGCAAAAACAACTCTAAATTAATCGTTACAACAGGGCACTTTAGTGGCATCGACAGTTTTACTGATCCAACCCATATTCACTTTTTTACCAGTCGCACATTTGATTACTTTATCCCCGGGACCAACTTATTTGAACTCCAATATTCAAAGGCAAAGTACAGAAAAATTAAAATACGGCTCGGACCCGACAAAAGCGGTTTTCCTCTTAACTTGTTATTAAAATTAATAAATATTTACCCAGTCATTTACGAAAAAAGGTTTGCATTTATTTTCCCAGTAGGAGTAATTTCGTATGAATTGCAAATTGTTAAAGACAAATGAAAAAAGCCGAAAAACTCCCCAGGGTATCAATAGTATTTTCTAATTTTAACGGCGGCAAAGAACCAATAGATTGCCTAAATTCCATTGAAAAATTAAATTATCCCAAAAATAAAATTGAAGTAACGGTTATAGATAATGGCTCGCAAGACGGCTCACCCCAAATTATTACCAAAAAATTTCCCGACATCCATCTTATCAAACTCGAAAAAGATATCGGCCTGCCTGCTTCCCTAAATCTAGGTATCATCAATTCTTCAGGCAAATATATATTTATTGGAAACGACGATATAATTTTAGAAAAGAACAGTATCAGGCTTATGGTTAATTACCTGGAAGTAAATAAAAATGTGGCGGTCCTGGGAGGAAAAGTTTATTACAAATACAAACCAAAAAAATTAACCCTGTCTGTTTGCGGTTTTAACTATTACTTAGGAAGCATTAGGAGCCCAAAAGACATTTTAGATCCCAACCAGGTTCAATGGCTTCAAAGTTGCGCCATTATGATTCCGTCATCAGTTTTTAAAAAAATCGGCCTATTCGACAGCGGTTTTTATCCGCTTTATTTTGACGACTTTGATTTTTGCCTAAGGGCAACAAGGGCGGGTTTTAAGATTACTTACCTGCCCCAAGTAATCTTTTGGCACGGGCAAGGCATAACAACACAAAAATTCCCAAGTAAAAAAGTCTATTATTGGTGGTATAAAAACAAAATTAGGTTTTATTTTAAACACGCTTCCCTCCTCCAAATGCTCACAGCCTTCACTATTCAATTCTTTGCAACCGCATCAAAATCAGTGTCAACTAGACAAAACATTTTCCCATCGCTATTTAAAGCTTATTTTGTAAATTTAATCAGTCTTCGGGCAATCATCAACCAAAAAAAGAGGAATGGGCATTCTAATTAAAAATTATAATCAAAAAAAACTCCCAAACATCTCAATAATCATTCCAACTTTGCTGGCTGACAATACTCTTAAAAAGAGTATCCAATCGGCAGTAAAACTCAATTATCCAAAAAATAAAATTACCCTAATAATCGTAGATAACGGCTCCAAAAAAGACTTTTCCAAAATATTTAAAAATATATTTCCGGGAATTAAAATATTAAAAAACAAAACTAACTTAGGTTTTGCAAAGGCCGTCAATCAGGCAATAACAAAATTTCCACGAGATTATTTTTTTATAACAAATGACGATGTAATTTTTGAAAAAAAAAGCCTGCTTAAACTCGTAAATTTTGCACAAGCTAGAGATGAAGTTGGTATCTGCGGCGGTAAACAGCTTAATACAAAAACCCATAAATTTTTAGCCAGTGGTAGAAACTTAAATATGTTTACAAGCAGACAAACAGATCTTAAAAACGCACTTAAACCAACCCCCGTAAATCATATAGACGGGTGTACCATGCTAATTAAAAAAAACGTCATAAAATCAGTTGGTTTATTTGATGATAAATTCTTTCCGGCTTATTTTGAAGACATTGATCTCTGCTTCAGAGCTAAAAAGAAAGGATTTCAAATCTATTACATCCCTCAGGCAATTTTTTATCACCATCATGCTTATACCACATCTAGATTTCCACAAAAAGAAGTTTATTATATGGTATTTAAAAATCGCCTTCGTTTTTTCATCAAACATGCAAATATATTTCAGCTTACAAGCTCCATAATTTTCCACTATCTACTCATAATGCCAATCAGAATTATATTCAGAGGTGAACCCATTTTTATCCCGGAAATTAATGCCGTTATATGGAATATAAAAAACTTAAAAAAAACCTTGTCCGCAAGAGCATGAATATTGCCATATTAACCAATTCTCTAGACCCCCATTCGGGATCGCGGGCGCCACTTGAACTTGCAAAATCCCTAGCATCAGCCAAGCAAAATAAGATCACACTTTATATCAGAAACAAAAACTCCCAAAAAAACCCAGGCCTCTTGTCCAGTCGCATCAAAATTAAGTTTATAGAAAAAAAACCATTTTTTAAGACCTTCTTCTCGCTTCTGGGGGAATTTAATGCCCAAAACTATGATATTATGTGCTCAAACGCAACTCTTTCCGTTTTTTTACCTGCCGTCCTAAGCAATAAAACATTAGTCACCACTTATCATGGAACACAGTGGAATGTTTGGGAAAATAGATTCTTTACTAATAAAAATCTGGGGTTGCTTTTACGTTTAATGGATTTTTTTACTAACATCTTTATCTGGACAAAAACCTCTCCAATTTTTCTTTTTTCAAAAAAAATAATTACAATTTCACGCTACACTTCCCGAGAGGCCAAGGGTTATTACCTACGATCATCACAACCTGTGTATTGGGGCGCAACTCCTGCCAACTTTCAGATAAGATCCAAAAATACTAATAATTTACCTCTTACTGTAATTTCCGTTTCCCGCATTACTCCCTACAAAGGCTTTCATAAATTAATTAATATTTTTAAAGAAATTGATCCGCTAATTAACGCCAGATTAATTATTGTCGGATCCCAACCTCAAAAAAATTATCTCAAATATTTAAAACAAATTTCTCCAAAAAACGTTCAAATCATAATAGATCCCTCAGACAAAACTCTAGCCAAGTTATATAGGCAATCCCATGTTTATGCTACATGTGACAAATACTTGTTTTTTGGAATGCCTATTCTGGAGGCAGCCTCATTTAATCTACCTTCCATTGCTCTTAACAATGCCGCAGCGAAGGAAGTCATTAAAGATAAACAAACTGGCTTTGTTGCCAACGATCTTGGTGAATTTACAAAATATCTCGAGCTTTTACTGCGTGATCAAAAACTACGAACCTCAATGGGCACAAAAGCAGGCATATTTGTCAAAAAATTTACCTGGGAAAAAACAGCACAAGAATACGAAAAAATCTTTAAAAACCTAGTACAAAAAAAATAAACATGGATATAGCTATTATCATCCAATCTTTAAATACACACTCAAGCAGTAGAGTCCCTCTGGAACTTGCCATAAATCTTGCAAAAAATAACCATGTTACTATATATTCTTATCCTTATAACACTGACAAAAATCTTATTAAAACCCTTGGAAGACTAAGGGTAAAAACAATCTTGCTTCCCTATGCAGGTAAATCAATTACAAACCAACTAAAAAATACTTTCTCACTCTCAAAAAAATTGCGCCACGCCAACCACGACATAATTTCCTCCCATTGCCTGCCCCCCCTTTTTATGGCAACATGGTTTTTACAAACACCTACCGTTGCAACATATTATGGCACCCAAAAAAATGTTTTGACAGAAAAATATTTCCCTAAAAAACTTTCGCTTGCCAATATTTTTACAGAAAATATATTCAATCTAATTATCTTCCTTGAACAATGGATGATTGTAAATACCACATCAAAAACGATTACAATTTCCAAATATTCAAAAAATGAAGCCCATAGACTCTATCACCGTAAATTAAGTTATATTTATCTCGGTTCAATTTCAATAAACTTAAAAAGTGAGCAAAACTAACTATTCCAAGAAATATTTCCTGGAAAGAGACCACCTCGACGTTCTCATTGCAGAACCCATCAGGCTGCTAATGAAAGACAAACAACTCAAGAAAGTTTTGGACGTTGGCTGCGGAACAGGTAAGTTAGTCGAGTTTCTAACAAAATCCGGGTTTGAAACATTCGGCTGTGACCCATCAAACAGAGCAATCAATATTGCACGAACTATAAACAAAAAGGGCTGCATCAAGAAGTCTTCAGCCTCAAAATTGCCTTACAAAGATAAAACTTTTGATCTAGTCACCTCGATCTCGGTTATTGAACATCTAGCCCAGAAAGAGACAAGAATGTTTTTAAAAGAAACAAAAAGGGTCTTAAAAGATAACGGCTTTATTTTTTTGGTTACTCCGAATTTTTCAAGCCCGGCAAGACACATATGCAAACAGAAGTGGTTTGGCTACTCTGACCCAACTCACATTCAGTTCTTCACTCCAAAAACTTTAAAGGCCATCCTTAAAAAAAATAACTTTAAAAATATTAAGTCTCGAACCAGGATTCCATATCAATTAGATTCTGATGCATACTTATTACCTCCAATGAGAAATCTTCCCAAACCTATAAAATATTTTCTCAATTTTGCTATAAACTATTTACTTATTTCTTCTCCATTATCAACCTTACGAGATAGCTTCTTAATCTACGCACAAAAATGATCATCAAAGAAAAAAGGCATTACAAAATTGGCATTCTGATCGACCAGCTAATTATCGGTGGAGTTCAAAAGATAGCCCTTGAAGACGCCCGTGAGTTAAAAAAAATGGGTCATAGTGTAACGCTATTGGTTCTCATGAGAAAAGGTTACCATAAAAATTTTAAAGATTTTTCAAAAGGTGTTGATATCAGGTTTTTGTCAGATTCCTATCCCTTTTTCTTAAAACATTCTATCAAATTTCCAATATTTTCCTTTTTTTCTACTCTTCATATTCTTAGCCCTTTCTTGGCTGCCTTGGCAGTAAAAGAAAACGAATTTGACATAATTGTTAGCCATGGAACAACAACCTGCTTCACTGCACAACGTCTAAAAAAAACAAGGCATATCCCATACCTTGCACTCATCCACGACCCAATGAATTACATTCTGAAAGTTGCCTACAAAAACAGCTACTTACGCTTTTTTGTGCCAATTTTAAAGCCCATCTTAAAGTATCTCGAAAAGAACTTAATCAACGATTCAGAAGAAGTCCTGCTGCTTTCAAAACTCCATCAAAATTTCATCTCTAAAACATATAAAACTAAAACCACCATCTTGCCTGCAGCCACCAGAATTCCCAATAAACTTCCCCTCACAAGTCGCAACTTTATATTGGCTTCTTCCCGTTGGGAAACAAATAAAAATCCAAACCTTTTTTTACAAATGGCACGTCAAATCCCAAACGCCAAAATAATTTTGGCCGGCACCTGGTCCAATAATAATGAATTCATAAAATTTAAGGCTGTGATTAAAAAGCAAAACCTCTCGTCACAAATTCAATTAAATCCCTATATCTCAGAGAATAAATTAATAAATCTCTATCAAGGTGCCCGCGTTTTTGTTCACCCAATCAGGGAAGCTTTTAGTATGGGTGGTTTGGAAGCAGCTGCTAACGGTTGCCCAATCATAATCCCCAAAGGTTCTGGCATCACTAATTATTTAAATAGTGGCCAAGATGGCATCTTTGTCACAAATCCAAGCAATGACAATTTTATAAGGGCAACTAAAACCGTTTGGGAAAACCCAGCACTCGCCATAAAAATGGGCACATCCGCCAAAAGTAAAGTTAAAAATTTTAGCTGGGAAAGCCATGCAAAAAAACTTTTGGGTATCATTAACCAAAAACTCTTAACAAGAACAATATCGATAGTCGCACTAGAAACAGGACACGCCTCAGAATCTTATCTTTCAGGTGGTGATAAATTACTGGAAAAGATGGCTAAATTTTTGCCAAAAAACCACAATATTACAGTAATCATTCCAAAAATCGGCACTTCACATTGGCAACAAGCAAAACTATCAAACACTACGCTATTAACCCTGCCAGAAACATTTTTTGACAACAAACCTAGCCCCACCTTAATTTTTATGGCCTATCTACTCAGAATTTGGCATTCATATTTCATGCTCAGAAAAATCAAGAACATTGATCTAATCTACTCCTCTACCAATGTTTTCCCTGACATTGCCCCCGCATTTATATTAAGACTCACAAACAATGTAGCGTGGGTGGCAAGAATTCATCATCTGGTCTCTCCCCCTCTCAAAAGGCCCGGCAGACTACTAGTCAACATCGTTTCCTATTCTCTGCAAATTTGCTCAAATTTTATGATAAAAACCAAAAGCACTAAAATTTTAGCCTTAAATGGCATACTTGTTAAAATTCTCGTTTCGCATGGCTTCCCCAAAAATAGAATAAGCATACTTGGGGCAGGCATAGAGCTGGAAAAAATCCAAAAGGAAAAACCATTTACCAATAAATATTACGACGCTATATTTGTGGGAAGACTTCATGCTACAAAAGGTATTTACGATTTGGTAGATATTTGGCAACAGGTCATAAAAGAAAAAAACACAGCACGTGCTGTTATAGTCGGAGGTGGAACACAAAACGAAATGAAAAAAATAACTTCCCAGATTATAGGCGCAAGTCTTGGCAAACATCTCATCCTCTCAGGGTATTTATCAGAAATAAATCTGATCAGAACGCTCAAATCATCGAAAATATTTCTGTTTACAGATTACGAAGCAGGTTGGGGTTTAGCAATCGCAGAAGCAATGGCAGCAGGCTTACCAACAGTAGGCTATAATCTGGATGTTTTTGGAAATGTTTTCAAAAAAGGATTCATAACAGTACCTGTTGGCGCCAAAAAAGAATTTTCTCAAAAAATCATCTATTTGCTTAACAACCATAAAGAATATCTGCGCTTAAAAAACGAAGCAATACAAGAGTCAAAAAACCTCAGTTGGGAAAAAACTAGCAATAGCTTTCAAAAAATAATCAAAGATGAATTACAAATCCACTAAAATCAGCAAGGGAAGTCCTAAATTTCTTCATCCTTTTCCCACCAACTTGTCGCCTTTTTGTAACCATGCTTTATACCTTTTGCTACAAACTTTGTAAAAACTCTCCTGAAAAAGATTAAGTCCAAAACCACGATAATTGAAATTAGAGAAATCAAATAAACAATTTTATACGATATTTCCCCGCGATAATTAAAAGTCACTTCAAATACACCACTTTTAACCTTTTCCGGTAAAAAAGCATACATGTAACCTGGAACCATCGGGCCAGCTTCATAAATATTTAATTTTTCATCAAATCCCTCACCTCGCGCCCTTGCTTCCCAGCCAGAATAATGTGACTCTTTAAACAGAACTGCTTTTGCTCCCGAACCTTTCATTACAACTTTTTCCGGTGTAGGTCTATTAATCTCTACCTTCAAGTTTTGATCCTTAGAAAAATCTGTAAAGTAAAAAAAGATATTTTTAAAAAGTGAAACCTCTTCAGAATTTTTAAATCTTTGTACATGACCAGCTAAATTCATTCCACTCCAGACAATTTTTCCCTTTCCCGACGTTTGCACTACTAAAATTGGTTTTCCAAAATTACTGGCAATTACTTTCGCATTTGCCTTAAGACTGCTTTTTGGATAAGCAAAGCTCCAAGGCTGGTCATCAAAGACCGGCTCAGAAAAATTTTCAAACTTTATACCATCGCTAATTTTGCTGCTTTCAATTTTCCAATCCCAGCTCTTACTTAGTGGTTTTCTCTCGGAAGATTCAAATGGGAAAACTCCTGGCAAATTTTCCGAATTTGACTCTGCTTGCTCCGTCCCTGTGTCTATAAACAGGTTTCCACCACCTTTTACATAATTATCAAGATTTTTAAAAGCATTTGCGTAACTGTTATATTTGTACCTGTAAAGAACCACCACATCAAACTTATCAAGTTCTTTTTGGCTCAAAGAATCAATTTCCTTATTCCACTGAACGATAATAGCCCGTCTCGAGTTAAAGTTCAAAAGGCCTAAGTTTCTCATCATAGTATCCTGTCCAATTGCATCACCTATCACCAAAATTGACGGCGCATTTGAGCCCATATATAAGGGAGAAACAACGGCATCATTTATTTCGTAATATGTAAGCTCTTGCCAGGTATCAGGAATATCCCAACCTCTACCCTCAATTTGAAAATACCTGGCCGGTCTTCTTGCCTTAACTGTTTCTTGTCGGACCACAAAATTCTTGTCATTCAATATATAACCGGAAGGTTTTGAAGAATAATTGCGACCATAAGCAGGTGCTCCTTCCCAATATTTGATTGCCGCCCAATCAATAAAAAAGGCAGATATAGCCTTAGCCTGATCCACAGAATACCCCCATCTTGTTGTAACCTCATCCTTACTAAAAGTTATATTTTGCAGGTATTGCCAACCAGCAAAATTTTGACTATTTGGCCCATCTGGTGAAGCGTCTAAATATCCTCGCGCAAGTGGCATTTTAAATACAGAATTCCACCAAATGTTGAAGGTAGCATCGATGTCATAAAGTCGATAATTTAAATCATTTGGATCCAGCCAGTCGGGAACAAGTTTGGGCAATTTCTCCGGCCATTCACCTTTTTTCAGATCCAAAGCAAGCACTGTCGGGAATTGACTGCTTTCAGATACAAAGCTCAACGTTTCTTTTTCAAAAGCCCTATATGTTTTCTGCAAAAATAAAATGCCAACAACCAAAACTACAATCCCAACACTTGCACCCACAATCAACATAAAGTAACGCAATAACTTTATTTTTGTTTCAAAAATTATCTCCAAGTTGTCCCGAGTAATCCTCCATAAAACCGCAACAAGTACCCCAAAAATTGTCATTGAGGGCCAAAAAATTCTAAACCAACCACCTGCAATCGGGTTAATTCCAAGAGCAAATGCATATAAAAAAACAAAGAGGTATCCAAGCATTAGCAGCGAAAATACAAGCAATTTAAAATGGTGGCTAGCGCGTCTTTTTATAATCAAGCTAATAATTCCAGTCGTAACAACTGCCACCACCCCTGCAAAAAGGGCCGAAAAAAACAATGAGTTTGACCTTTTATAAAAATCAAGGACTCTATCTATGGGTGACCCGGCAGTTTCCTTTGCATAGCCCGCAAAAGTAGAGTTTGAAATTTCACTTGCCCCATGCGAAAACGCACCCGAAATAACATCAAAAAACGTGGAAAATATGCTTAAACCTACACCGGCAAATGGATAACCAACAGACAAAATAATCAGTCCATAAAACAAAAAACTAATAAATTTGCCTTTTGACAAAATCTTTACTTTTTTTGACCAATAAAAAAGTATCATCAAAGAAGAAAGCGGCACAGTATATGCAATAAAACTTTGGGGATGGCCCAAAATAAAAATTCCACTGAGAAGCCCTGCAAAATAAATATACTTATTATTTCCTGACTGATAAGCCAACCCTATCAAATAAAGCGTCAGGGGCAGTAAAAACATTGTCGCAGCATATGGAATACTCCCAGACCAGTAAAGAGGGCTCCAAAGATTATATGAATAGGCCGTTGCAACCGATAATACCGCTGCCAGACATCTACTCCTTCCAATTTGGAAAAACAACAAATAACTAAAAACAAAATATAAAATATAAGAACCTATTACATACACCTGCACTGCTTCAACAGCACTGAAAATTAGAAGCAAAGGTTGCATTAGGTAAAAATGTAAAAACGGATAAGTTTGCGCTAGCGGTGTCCCGCTGTACCAAATATATTTCCAGCTAAAAACCGGCAAAGTCAAATGATCCCGAATATAAGTAACAAAATCTACCGATAAAAAAAGGTCAATTCCAACAGCAGGCTTTTGATTCCAATAAAGGCTAAGAATCGGCCAAGCAAAATAAACAACTGCAGAGGCAAAAACCAAATGCAATCCCCACGTTACCAGAAATCTTAAGAAACTACTGTTTATTATTTTATCCAGCATATTAATTTAAACCACTATACCGTCAAAATAAGCTCTGTGCAATCTCAAAAATAACATCAATGGGAAATAAAAAATTACTCTTGTTTTCTACCGCAGTAAATACATATCACCTTTATCCTTGAAGGGCCTAGTACCCCAAATAATTCATACAATTTAAACAAAATCAACGATAATCCAATCAGCACCAGAGGCATACCAACTCCCATAATATAAAATGAATACCAGGAAAACTGATAAATTACATAACCGGAAACAGCTGTCGCAATGCCTACTCCCAACCAAACTAAATTAACCGTCTCACTTACCAAAACCATCAATAAATAATGCCAAAATTTATGTTGCTTACCTTTCATTTATTTGATAAATAATATCTCCATTCTCATCATAAACCTTTTTAAGTGTTATTAAACCCTCAAATTTTCCCGGGTTTTCAAAATCATGATAAAACTCTTTTGAGTAATTTGAGTGCACAACCAGGTAATTTACTCCCAATCTTTTTAAATCTCCGACAGATTTTTGCCCATCACTTCCCATCCTCACTTCCCAAACAGCCTTTGCTAAATCAGGTCGCAAACCAACCTGGTCCGCCCCACCCCGCACCTGTCTCACATCAATAAACGCATTCAACCAAAAAGCGCTGGTCCCAGAAAGAAAAACAGACTCATTTGGTTTTACGATCTCTCTTAATTTATCCGCCACCTGCCATTCAACCGTATTTTCAATATTTCTCCTCGGCAGCCAAAAATCTAGGTTTGCATAAGCCAAAAACCATGAACCCACCAATAAACAAATGGCTATAAACGCAACTTTGCGGGTGGCAAGGACGGAGGGCGTCCCAGCAGCCCTTCGATCAATCTCAGGGTAAACGCGCGGTAAGGTTGTTCTCGAAGGAGTGATCTCCGAGTTTTGACTCACTTGTACCGCATGGAGACCTACAACCGACCGTTGATCACGACCGAGAGAGTGACCGAACAACAGCGCGTTTTTGCTGACAAACCCCACAAAAACCAGCGCCAACCCCACCTCGATTTCCCCAAACCAACTCGTCCAGTCCAGCCAAAAGTGGATATTGGAAACAAACCGTACTAATGTTAGACCAATAAAACTGCCAAGCCACAAAAATGCAAACTTTTCAAAATTATTCTTTGGTTTCACTTTCCAGACAACCACAATAAAGGCCAGCGCCACCGGCAGTAGTGTTCTTGCCATATCTACTACATACAATAATGACCCAACCATACTTTTTCCGCCAAAAGACGGCGCAAAAAGTATTTTTAACCAGTAACTTGGATCATACCACCAAAGAGTTAACAATCCGCCCAATAAAACCACCATCCCAGCCTTTTTCAACCCCTCAGTCGGATGTTTATACAAAACGAATGATAAAATTCCCAAACCTAGTATCGTCGGAATTGACGCAATTGTGTTGGTAAGCAGCAAAATCGCGAAAAGTACAATTGACACGAAAGTAAGCGAGGTGAACCAATTCAAAAACATGACGGAGCGAACCCAAGTTTCCGGACGAGTCAATTCTAAGTTTGTGGTATGCGGAGGCTTGAGTGAGGCCGAATTGGAAGGATCAGAATCTAAATTATGCTTGGCCGAACGTTTTTTTAATTGGTGAACCGAACTTATAAACGAAACTAAAACCCACGGCCCAATACTGGAAGCCAACACTGCCGAAACCTCAGAAAGAGCCAGCGACGAAACTATATGCCAAGGCGAAACCAAACTCAAAATCCCAACCAATACCCCTATCTTTTTACACCCCGAAAGTTGCCACGCTAAAAATCCCCAACCAAAGGCCGCAACTATCCAGGCAACAGCCATTAGCACAAAAGACCAATCAAACAGAGAAAAACCGTTAAAAATCGTATGAAAACCCAATATCAACACTGGCACAACCGGCCCCGTCAAATACCGAAATGGCACCTCACCCAGATACCAATAAGGGTAATTCCCCCAAACACTCCCGCCCTCCACTACAAATTTAACAAGGGCAACCGTCAAAGGAATAAAAGATGTCTGTGCCGGATACATAAATGCTAATTAACTCTGGGTATATTAAACAAACCTTTGTATCTCTCTTTCTAACACTTGCTTAAAGTCTCTAATAATCGCCCACTGACTTTTTGGTAAGAATTGTTTTAACTCATTTTCAAAATTTATATCAGTTGTTTGTAAAGCTTTTAGGGCTTCCCCAAGTATAATTTTTTTATCAGGAATAGGGAGTCGTTTTCGCAAGATGAAGTATAAATCATAAAAATCTCTTGGTTTTTTACGTACTTGAAGAGCCCTCATTTTCTGTGCTATGAGTTGGTCTTCTACCAAAACAACAATCGTATAAGGAGGAATAAAGTCAGAAGCAATAGTAAATAACTCTCCCCTATTTTCCTTCTCTCGAAAAGAAATCTCAATTTGTACAGGTACGGTTTGACCAAAAAGCACAAAATCAATAGTAGATAAATAACCACCCGTTGTAGTTTTTGCTTCTCTTAAGGTTGAAGAAACATTCTCTTTTTCAATCTTTGCCAAAACTTCCAACAAACAGTCTTCAATTCCAGGTACATCCTCCTTGTTAGTACTAAAATCTAAGTCTTCAGAAAAACGTGTGCTTTGATAAACAATTCGCAGAGCTGTGCCGCCCTTAAAATAAATCTCACTAGTCTGTGGTTGCAAGTAGAAATAGCTCAGGAAAAGATGGTGGAGGTATTCCCTCATTACGTTTAACTCGCTTATTTGACATTTTATAGCAAATTGACGGATTTGATCTTGAGTCACCATGGTAATTTCCTAGCTAGCTCTATGACCTTTTTTCTTTTGAAGAGTTTTACATATTCTATCAACTTGTTTTTATCTATCTGTGAGACGTCAAGTCTATCATTAAAGAATCGCTGACCGATTGCAACAAAATACAAATAATCAGCTACTGCTTTCTCCTTCTCAGCGATAAGAACTTTTTTCTCACCCGTTGTGTCTAAGTAATATCCGGTATATGCCTCTCGTTTAATCGTAAAGTAAGAGTAGGCTTTGTTGGTGATTGTGAATACTCTAGTGGGGTTTGTGGTAGCAGAAGTAAGATTGTAAGGCGATTCTGGGATAATTCCATACCTAGCTAGTGCATATTCAAAAGATAAATATGATGGTTTATATAAGACATTCGCTATTTCCTCATCGCTCGGAAGATCCGTCGCCAGTGCGTATAATCCCCTTTTCAGCCGAATAAATAAACCTTGCTGAGTTTGTGTTTCTAAAAAGTACTGTATCTGATCTTGTGGCTTTGGGAATATCCTTTTAAAATCAAGAGGTGTGAACACCCTAACTTCTCTATTCAGTAATTCTTCTCTTACTAAAATCGGTTTCATATATAGGTAAATTTTTACCCTTTACTGAAATCATTTTAGCTACTTTGTAGTAAATTGTCAATTTTAGTCCAGGTAAGCATTCAGCTTTTAACAGTGTCATCCTCGCGAAAGCGAGGATCCAGCCTCGAATTGATAGATTCCCACATTTCCGCCATAGGCGAACCCGCCTCTGGCGGGCGCGGGAATGACAGCAAACAAAGCTGCACTGGCAAATACCCAATACTTACCTTGGCACTAGCTTTTGTATCTCTCCCATCAACCTGTCAGAAACCAATTGATAATCACTGCCTGCAAAATCGCCAATCTTTCTTGCCTCTCCAAACCTTAAAGATAACTGATTACCCCGACTATGTGCATACACTGGTTGTACGTTTCCATCCGGTCTTCTTCTTGCCAACAAATTAACAAGTTGTCCTGCCCTCTCATTCCCTCGTTTTAAAACCGTACTTGCCTTAAGTTCCGGTGCCAAACCCAACGCTTCTCCCATTTCAAATTGACGAATCACATTTCGAATCGATAAATCCTTTTTCTTTTTAAAAGAAGACGATACTTCCACAAGCCCGTAAGTATCTATAAACAACCTTTGCATCGCCGACAATAGTGGCACTTCACGCCCTGTTCGAAACTTACCTACCGCTAGCTCCAAAGCATCCTGCATAATCCACCTTGTATCTTGCCCTCGCTGTCGCCTGGAGGAATCACTTACCATATAACTGTGCCACCAGGCACGAAGTGGGCCCTTTGACCAATGATTAATAACAAACAGGGTCGGACCGGTTTTTGGAATTCTATCTTCAGCCTCCACTCTCATTTCATAACCACAAAGCAGTTCTTTGCAATCCAAAGACGATCGCTTCTCGCATCGAAGCATCGAAGGCAAAACAACTTCATCAAAATACTTCTGTCCGGCTGGATAAAGTGAATTTACACCCAAAAACTTGCGCATACCAACAGAAGTTACCGAATCTTTTATAGATTGCTGAAGTCTTTCTCTCATATTATTAGTACGAACATTATCAAAAAGTAATAAAGTGTATCACACGACCAAAAATTCTTTATTTTTTATCGAGGTAAGTCAAAAACGAATGTATATGAAAATAAATCCTTAAGGCATCTTGAAACAAATTCAACCTCTCCAAGTTCCGAATCGGCACAACATGGTTTAAAGATGAAATGTAAGAAAATTCTGCTTGTTTTTTCGGCAAACTTTCAAAAAGACGCTTTGATTCTACTGGAGCCACATAGGTATCACGCGAATCAGCAATTATATACACTTTTGCCTTTATTCTTTCTGTCTTACCCCTAACAGTCATTGCCTCAACCTGGACTTTAACTGCTTGGGGTAATTGCTCACGGGTTCGGTCAAATTCAGTATCACTGCTAGTATTAATAAAATTAAAAACAGACCTTGCATCTTCAGACAATGTCTCAAGTTTGTCATCTGGTATCTGGCCATTTGCCAAAATCGATTCTTTTAATATGTTCTGCTCCTCGGTACTTGCTGCCAGGCCCGCATACCAAAGTCGCAACTGTTCTTTAGGGTCTTCCTGCGTAAGCCATGCCTCTGTTCTACCTTCATCCTTAAATTGCCCGGTAAACACCTCCCGTGTCAAATCCCAACCGTCAAAAAAAGGCGAAACTACATTCACAAATTTTACCCTGTCGCTAAGACGGGAATCCGCGGCTGCTATCAAAGATAACGTTGCTCCGGCACAAACTCCCGAAAGACCAATCTTCTTACTGTCCACAAAATCACGGGTGTAAAGATAATCAAAAAGTGCATTTATTTTATCAATAGTCGTGTCCCTCATATCAATCTGCACCAAATCATCAAGTTCTGGAATTAAAACTACAAATCCCGCTTTTGCAAAAAGGTTCGCGAATCTCTTTACTCCATCATTTGTTCTCAAACCACGTGTTCCAATCAAAAAAATTACTGCCGGATTTTTCCTGTTATTGCCGGGTCTGTAAACATCTGCTGGAATTTTACCGCCCAGTGCTTCTACTTCTACCTGGTCAACGGTATATTTATCCCCAATCAAATCCAAAATCCCCAAATGTACCCGCGGAGAAAATTCAGCAACCAGTGCTAGCGATTTAAAAGTAATTCGCCCCCACGGTGTTAAACCATAGAGTATTATTACTAGTACGACAACAAATGTCGGCAATAGCTTTTTATTTATAGTTTTAACAAGTTTTATCATCTGTTAATCCCCATCATCAGCCCTCATCAACCTTGACCATCCCTGATCCCTCCTGCTCAACCCTTCCTTCTAATACAAAACTATAGCTGAACCACCAAAAAACAAAAAACCATAAAACTAATAAGAGCAGCGAAAAGTAATCATGAAAAATAACGGCTACAGTTTGTCCAAATGTTATAACTAGTGCACCAACTATCGTAAGCCTGGCAAAGTTAATAAGGTATGTACCCAAAATACCCACAACTACCGCCTCTATCCGTGAAGCGGTCGTAAACTTTCCCTGCATTCCTGTTAATAGTGTGGCAACCAACAAAACTACACTTTGCCAACCCAAACAATTCCATTCTATCTTTAAAAACCCGCCGTTTAAAAATATGCCCTCTTTTTGCGCCTCAACATTTACCGGAAAAAGCTGAAAAATACCAGCCAGCATTTTGGCTTCATACGGTACCACCCAATCTTCCAGCACCCTATATGCCTCAAAGTGCAAAAGCAACCGCGTCATAAATTCATTAACGGTATTTACAAAGGGCAGAAGCATCAATAGCATCGGCAAAACAATAAAAATGGTCCGAAAGGGAGACTTTTGGATGCCATCACTACGATTCATTTTTTACCTCCAAAAACCCCATATCTTTTTTACCCAGTCGCAAACGTCTGACTATAAATGGCAGGGATAACACCAAAGGCAATAGCAGCAGTGAAGCTTCGGGAACCGGCATGCTGGACATTTGTATCACCAGATTTGTGACATTAGAAGTGGCAGTACCGGTGCCGGCATCTATCTTAAGCTGGACATCATGGTTAGCGTCCGAAGGCTCGGTAACGCTTGCCCTCTTAAAAGTCGCCGTCGTTGCCGTTGTCGAAACTTCCCCCGTACCCTGGTCAAACTGCACAAACGCTAAAGTAGAACCACTTTTTACAGTAAAGAACATTGTGGTATCCAAATACCGGGTGATTGTTGTACCCGAAAAATTGCCGGATGTATAGTTATTTAGATAGTTCTGGCTTACATAAGAAGTAGTCGTACCTGTTACTTTAGTGTTGTTATAAGTCTGTACTACCTCGGTCGCGCTAATACCGCTGGCGAAATTCTGGTCCAAAACTATCTTGGCATTTACTATATTACCGGAAAAATTTGCAACCCTTACCTGCACTTTATATTGATGGCCCGCAACCAATGTAATTGCCGAACTTCTCACCCGTGTATAGGTGGTTGCACTTGCACCAGTTAATGTAATCGGACTGTTGGTAACGGCAGCAGCAGCCGTTATATCATAAAGCTGGGCATCGGTGATACCCGTGGAGGCATTACTATTCTGAATAGTCGCCTCAAAATATACAGTCGGTGCCGGATTCCAAATTGACGTACCATTGGCAGCACATGTGGAATCACCGTCGAAACAGTAAAATTTCTTGTTGGTTAAATCGCCAAAGGCAGTGTTTGTAATCGCCTGTTTATCCCCAACTTCCACCTGTGCTTCGGTCTTGGTTAAACTGCCGGAAGCCGTCTGGGTAATAATTACCCTAGCTACACTTATAGATCCTGTTTGCAATCCATCCGTGTGGAAACGCACCGTGTAATCTGTACCTGTCGTTAAAGCAATCGCCCCGGACCTGGCTCTGGCATAACTTGTTGATGTGAATGTAATTTCACTCCCACTAACTGGAGTGGTAGTGTTGCCGGAAGCAAAAAGGCCGGCCCAAAACCTGGCCGTCCCGGCGTCAACTTTAGTGTTAGTCCCTCCGGAATTTGTGCACGAAGCTACACTACAATCAAAAAAGAGCAAATCGCCGGTAGTACCCGGCGCATCATAAAAGACAATTTTGCAGTCAGTTGCACCAGCTACACAATTGAGGCTCGTGTACTGGCCCACAGTCCCGGTTGTATAAGGTAATTCAACCGAACCAGTTCCGCATGCCGCGTCATCACAATCTGCAAATTTAAGGTCACCATTGGTTACACTATAATAACTAATTTTGCAGTCGGTGGCGCTCGGACAGTAGATAGAAGTATACTGGCCTAGATCGGCACCAAGACAACCGGTCCCGGAGGTCAGCGTACAACCCCCCGCAACCCCATCCAATAAATTGGCTGTTCCCGTTCCGCAATCGGCATCTCCGCAATCATAAAAACGCAAGTCGCCGTTGGTTGCATCATAATGGGCAATCTTACAATCAGTACTTGTCAGACAAGTAATAGAAGTGTACTGTCCGACAGTATTGGTTGATTCCACAGTCACAACCTTCGTCGAACCATTGCAGTTTAACGTCGCAGTTGCATCAGCAGTACACCTGGCATACTTCAAGTCGCCATTTGTGGCATCATGATAAGAAATCTCGCTGACATAAGTAGTACCCGATAAAACTATACTCAGCGAAGGATATTGGCCCACGGAAGCCGTCGTACTGCAACTCGTAAACGTGCAGCTTACCCCATCCACTTTCTTTATGGTTGTGGTATCACAATTATTAAAACTAGTACTGCATATCAAATATTTCAAAGCCGAATTTGTGCTATCCCGATAGGCAACTGCGCAATCGACAGAACTCACAACACAGCTTATAGAAGTACCTGCCCCGACGTCACCGGTACTGTCAAGCGTCTGCACACCCTCAATACCGGTTGTCGTACAGTTTGTATTAGTACAGGCAATATATTTGAGGTTACCATTAGTAACATCGTAATAGGAAACAGAACAAGCCGTACTGGCACTCCAGCAGCTTAGGGAAGGAAACTGGCCAACATCCGTCGTGGTACTGCAATTTGTCAAAACACACCCCAAACCGTCAATAGTGGTTATTGTTGTTCCCGTCGCACACGCTGCCGTCGTGCAATGGGCATATTTTAAAGCCTGCGACGATTGATCGTAGTAGGCTATAGAACAATCTGTCGCCGAAAAGCAAAATATGCTATTCCCTTTGCCCACATTACCATCCGTACCGGCAACCTTCGCCACTGCTTCAAAGTAAGTCGTGACTGTTCCGCTATATTTGGACGAATCGTAATTTACCAAACCCTGGCTCTCATCCGTAGGTGCATAAGTCTGGCTTGAAACGGGAGTGTTGATACCATCTTTTATATTCAGCTGCTGCTCCAAAGCCGGCGTAGAAGACACTGCCTTTACACTTGGTGCAAAAAAAGCCAAAGAATTCAAAAATAAAACCACAATAACCAGAGACGCGATCACCGCCCGCGAAACTCTTGGTGCTCTTCTTGGCATAATCCTGTAGCCGGAAAGCGGATTATGCGCCGTCACTCTTGCAAAATTAAACCTTCCCCCAAAACCACCATGACCTATCGACCCATGAACCATGAACGATGAACTACGAACCGTACTCACCCCTCCAAGCATCTTCAACTTCTCAAACCATCCATAGAACCTCCCCCTGTCAAAATTGTCTGTAATAAGACCAGTTTTTGGAGTCCTAAACCAAGGCCCTTCGCTAACCTCAAACAAAGCTTTAACAGCAGCGTAAGCCTGGAACGGCACCACTATATAGGAAAGTAGCATAAACGAAGCGACTCCCACATAATCCTTTTCCTCGGACTCTTCCAGAAAAAGTCCGGCCAGATTCATAAGAGGCAGCGCCAAAAAGTTGGTAAATACCAAAGACCAACCCCAAGCAGCTGTCCAAAACGGCAGTTTTGTATGAACCACCATCTCACTAATAAACCAGGCAGTTACACCGACCAGGAAAAAGGCTGCCTGCAGATAATAAGGCGCCAGATACATAAACTCAAATTTCTCGCGTTTGGAAATCCTTTTGGAATACATCATCTTTTGCCACATATGTTTAACGTTGAAAGTATGGCCTTCTGCCCAACGCATCCTTTGCCTAATTAAGCGCCTGACTGTAGATACTGCTTCTGCCGGCGCTTGAATGTATGGGTTAAAAACTACCTTAAAACCCTGTTCGTAAAGCCTTAAGGTTAATTGCAAGTCTTCGGTAATAGATGTTCTCCAGCCAAATGCTTTGAGAACATCCGCCCGAATGCAAAAAACGCTGCCGGCAATTTGGTTTAAGCCTCCGTATATTCCGATTCCCGCCCGCTCAACTACATAACTTCCGGCGTATTCCGTTCTCACTCCCCGCGTAACCCAATTTTCACTTTTGTTTAAAACATGCCACTGATATCCCTGAACAGCAGCAATTTTAGATTCAGCCACTTTTTCCAAACCTCCGCAAGCTTCCTGGAAAGATTTCATAAACTGTTCTATGGTGTCCGGATAAGGCACAAAATCGGCATCAAAAACACAAACATACTCTGCCCGCTTGTCGATATTGGCCATCGCGCTGCCCAGTGCGGCACCCTTATAACCGGAACGGGAAGCACGGTGTATCAAGGTAAATGAGGGTAGATCACGGATAGCATCAGCTCTGTAGATCTCCGTCCCTTGATCGTCCCGGCTTACCACCAATTCCCCATACTTCTCCCTCAGAAACTGCTTCGCAATCTCAGTTGTGCCATCTGTAGAATCATCAATTAAAACAACTTCAAAATTTGCTTTAGATGCGTCGTCAATCCAATTCTGTGAAGAACATGCCCTAATCAACCTTTCAATTACCCTCTTTTCGTTGTAAATTGGGGCATGGATAGAAACAAAAGGCCTTGACTTCAACTCCACATTGGAAAAATTAAGGGTTAGAGGATTTACATTACTAATTGGCTGGCTGATTTTTATTGACCTTGCAATTCGCATTGTAATTGTAGAAAACATTGCCCGCCAACCAGAAGCCGTCTGCAGTACTTGACTTTTACTCTCACTTTGACTTTGACTCTGACTTCTCTCCCCGCTTTGTGCAATTTTCATCACCATAATCAGCGAAAAATAATACTTTAAAGAATAAAGAAAAAAGAACATTCCAAAAGTTAGCGCAACTGTCGGAAAGAAGAATGCCGGATTAAGAAGCTTGTCTATTTCAATAATCCAAGCCAGAAAAATTGTCACCGGAAAAACAATCGGCCAGGATGCCGGATGGCCAAAAACCCATTTGGGGACAGTTTTAAAAGGAGCAAAAAGTAGTCTCCAAACAGTAAGACTCGGAACCGGTGTGTCGTAAATCTGAATAGCCGGGGCAAGTTGGCGTACATATCCCTGGGCATAAAGCTGTCGTTTCTCAATTGTGTTTAAGTCTCTTTTCAAAAGTAGATCCTGTATCCCGTGATGGCCGATAACCGGTTTACCCCCAGTTTGTGCAACCGAGGCTGCAATTCTGTGAACTGACCAGTCAGGATTCTGGGCAACTATCTCAACAACCTTATCTTTTACCGACTCATCTATATACTTGTGGTGCACATTACCGGAAACATATCTATCACCAAGGGCAAGCAGCCTTCCCAACTCTTTAGCCTCAAGATATCTCTGCCTCCACTTAAAAAAAGTTGTTTTGGAAATTTTATAATGCCTACAGATACTGTCGATCATCCACCCCTGCTCATAAAGTTCCATCATTCCTTGTCTTCTTTCTGCAGTTTCCCTTTTCCAAAATGGCTTTTTGCTGTATTCAACCCTCTCGTCCACTCGATTCAGACCTTCTTTTTCCAGTAAATTCTGCACCGCGTGATTACCTAAATCCAAAGATCGGGCAATTTGATGACAAGAAAAATTAGGATTACTGTGAACATAAGACAGAACCTTAAACTTTAATGCCGACCTCAAACTCTTGTAATGGTCATTTCCTCCCTTAATATTATTGGCAAGAGAAGCGTGTCTATTCTTTCTGGCCTTTTTATAAATGGAAAGCCACTTATAAAAGGTCATTTTGGAGAGGTTAAATTTTTTACAAACCGAATATACAGACTTCTTATCTTCTATTACTTCTTTTATTATTGCTATCTTCTGGGAGGTGGAATTTCTCATGTCGTGAAACTTGGTGCTAATAAAAGTAAACTACTTTGGGTACTGACCCTGCAAACGACCCATTTTAGCCTCAAAATTGGATATATTTTTACACCCAAAAATTATTCTAGCTTCAAAATATGATTATGGGTCTAAATATATACTAAAAAGATGACTGTGAGCAAAATTGTTATCGGTTTAAATCAATCGTTTTAACTATTACAATAGTCCAAACACTATATTTATCTAACAAAAATCTTGTGTGTTGAATTGGTGCTAATTGTTGCAAACTGCTTTTAGAAGGCCAATAAGGGGCTAACAAGGCTAATTTAGCCTCAAAATCAGCATTGCTAGGCTTTATTAATGATTTATGCCAAGTCTAGGTAATACTTAGCCCTGCCTAACCCTAATCTTTTACAAAGCTGTATCTAAACTTAATAAATATACTCTAGGAGTAGGATAGGCATGGTGATAATTTTCACTATTGATATAATAGTTTTCACAAAATTAACAATATCAAACAATAACATAGTGTATTATGCCATTTTATTTGGTAAAAAGAGTATTCTATGTCCTCTACCGACCCATTTTAACAACAGAATTTTGTGATAATATTATTGAAATTTTTGCAGGTATTTAATAATAGAATATTGGGAAGTAATCATATATTTAAAAGAAAAACTTAAAGACACTGTACTAATTCTCGTCTCTAACTAACAAATCTTCTATCCAAACCTATTCTGAAGCTAAAACAGAGAAAAAGCCGAAGATTACCTACATTTCCAACCAAAACTAATATATCAATCTATAATCTAGTGTATATAAAGATGCTTAATTATCTCACTTACCAACCCGCGCATCATAGTCCTCCGATGTAAACATTAAAACACCGTCAAGGAAATATATCCTGCCTTGCTGAGTGCCCCATATCGCGCAGCAACCCTGGCATAGCAAATAGCAAAAGATCGTCATAATTTAATTCCCCACCAACCTCGATAGCCAAAACAGAAAAACTAACCTCTTGCAAAATATATTTTCATAAGTTTAAATAGCAACACCTTTTTTAAAATATAAAACACCTCCCATTTTAAAAAAGGATTCAAGTTTCAGCTTCTGCAAAACAACTGTCCAATTTTGCCACCTGCACCATTTAACTTAACAACTGCCATTCATAATTTAGATGTTATTATTTTGGGGAATGTTTACTGTTGGTTTTATCTTCGGAGCGATTCTATCGTTTATGATGTTTGCTGCCAAAAATCCCGAAGAAGACCCGGATTACAATGATCAAATAATTCCAAAGGGAAGTTTAAATGCCAAAACTCAAATTGCAAGCCTTAACCCCGAAAGCGCCATATTAGGCAACCCTCTTTAACTCAAACCGTACCAACTTCTGGTACAACAGTTTTTCTAACTTTTCTTAAAAATAAATAATGCCTTATAATAAATCCCAATGTCGCCAGAGTCACCAGATACCCAAAATACACACTCCACGGTTTGGTATATACAAGATCAACCTCAAATTTTCCGGTATTCTTGGGAACTAAAACCATAAAATCTAATGGGTCACGGACAACCTTCCAACCACCACTTCCCTTGGCCTTCCAACCAATATCGAATGTGTCCTGAACCAGCACCGCCTCGCCCTCTACAATCTCACCGCTGATCTTCAGATGACTAGCAGATATCTTCTTTACCGCAAGTTTTCTATCAGCTTTCTGCTCCATCCAGGTAACATAGGCATTTATCGGTTTGCTGTCTATGGCACTAATAGGTTTTATTATCGATTTATAAGCTTTTGCATCAACCACCTTGGCAATCCTATTATTCTTAAGCGGCACATCGAAAAAGATGTCACCGTTAATAGTCGTGTTTTTGGTAAGTACGCTTTCGAATTTTTCTTGAGGTACCTTGTAGTCCCTATAAGTTTCTGCACTTGCCGCAGTCGTATAAACCAATCTACCAACGTTGGCAATTTTTAGCCAAGCCAGAGAAATCTGGGCATCTTGCCCGTTCATAAGTTGGTAATAAATATGGTCCGGCCAAAAATGAGTCGAAGATTGATAAAGCGCTCCTCTGATTTGTGGCACGTCTACAAAATAATTAAGCCAGAAAGCATAGTTACCGGGCGCCACCACTCTCTCATCGGTTCCGCGTGTTAATTCCTCAAACTTTTTGGCAACTATATATTCGCTAGTCTTTTGAATTTCACCAACGGATCCTTGCGAAAAAGGTTTGGCATAAACTGGCAGATTATCAACCATTAGAAAAGCCTGGGGAATCATCAATGTGCCAATAATTGCAAACATGGCAACTGCAGCCGATTTATAAATAGCTGAAAATTTTCCATCTCTTTTTATAAGAAACAAATAAATATTGGAGACAGCTACTCCCACCAAAACTCCAAGAGCCATATCCACTTCCGTGGTAAGTCTCAAAACCTGCGGAGCATACTCCAGTTGACTGTCACCTGAGGCATAATATGCAAAAACCAATCCAAAGAGCATCAAAAACCATAGAGACGCCAGAGGAAATCCTATAAATCTTGCAGTCAATTTGTTAACCAAAAAAATGACAAGCCCGGCAACTGACAAAAATACAATCATTCCCCAGGGAACCAAATTACTCCAATTAGATAATACTCCCCCTCCTTCCCTAAAAAACGTAGCAACGAAAGGCAAGTTAAACCAAAAAGCTACAAGACCAAAGGTTATAAAGCCAGTAGAAAGAAGCTTCTTAAAAAGAGAAATAACATTTGAATTTTTTTTAGTAAATTCTGCCAAAAAGAAGCATAAAATCAAAAGCATTGCACCCCAAAGGGCAACGGCATTGGTAAGCGCCACAATTCCTAGAAAGATACAAGCCAACACTTGGTCTGTAAACTTTTTATTTTCCAAATACCTGTCAAAAAAGAGTCCAAAAAGAGGTAAAAATCCGAGCGCCAAAGTATGCGGCCCTTCACCCCATCGCACCAAAATTGCAAAACGCCTCGGTTCCGCCATCCCGCTTAAAGTATCCTGGGCTACTCCAGAAAATAAGGGGCTGACTATCGAGGGTACAACACTATAAAAAAGTGCTGCAATAAATGCCCCGCTCTTACTTTTGGCAACCTGCCAGACAAAAAAGAAGAGGGAAATAGGCGTCAATACATAGCCTATTGCTGCAACCACCCGATACGCATGTGCAAAACTTACATCGTTTATTTGATTTAATACAACCTCCAAAAGAGGTAACACCGGCGTATAAAAAACATGCCACGGATAACCCAGATACCAAAGCGGTTGCCACAAACCTCCACCCATAACCCAAAATTTGGCCATCTGGACATAGGAAATTTCTATCGAGGCAATATTTTGGCTATATTCACCCTGGAAAAAATATCGAATTATGGAATAGTTTAGAATTCCCAAAACAGTAACCATCAAAATAGGAATTCCCAAATTTAAAAGCCAACTCAAAACATTTTTACGCATCCGGGTTAATATTTTTTGGTTTATTGGCAGAAAACCCTTTAACCAAAAAGAAAAAAAGTACAATTATCATAATTATTGTACCCAGCCAACCCAAAATCTGTCCCCAATCACTCACATGACGTTCGTAAAGCCTAAAATTACCTCCCACCAAAGCTAAACTCTCCTGCTTATCAGCAGCAGCAGCCAGCCTGATTTTTGTCCAAACACCAAAGGGTCCAGATATTGCATAAATAACAACTGGGGCAAACAGTTTTCCGATAACCACCATTGCCACAAAACTAACAAATCCAAAAACCACACCCCCAAGAACCTTTTTCATCCAATTCCAACTGCCAAATCCAAATCTTTCTTCTAATCTAAGTTGATCAAATAAAGCAGTAAGAGCAAGAGACGCAACTATTGCACCAAACATATTTAAATTAGAAACCAGCCTGTTTGGATGCAGTACATAAGAATGTTGAAAAAACAACCAACCGGATATGAGACTCAAAAACACTACTAATAACAAAAATGAAATAAATATCCCCTGCCTTTTCTCTTGCTTACCAAAAAATACAAACGAAAATATTAAACCCAAAACCCCCAGAATAAATGGCAAGGGAAACAAATATTTTAAATTAGTCAATGTTTGACTCCCAAAAATACCTAAGGGCTTATTCAAAAAAATTGGAAAATACCAGAAAGAAACCAAACCTAGGCAAAACAATATAACCAACAGAAAACGCTTTACTTTGAGTCTTGCCATACCCAACAGAAATTCCGAAACCGTAATTATCCCAAAAACCAAAAATAGACTTAGCGATTGCGTTTGATCTGTTAAAAGCACAATTGCACTTACCACCACCGTCATTGCCAGGATATTATTATTTCCTAATTTTAAAAACTTTATAAACAGAATTGAAGCAAAAGGAATCATTGCAAACCCAAGAAGTCCTCCATTACCATACATAACCGTCAAAAAAGATTTTGCAGAAGCTAGTTCAAATGACGACAATCCTTGACTTAAATGGGAAAGGACAAAAATAGGCACAGGTGGCAGTATATATATTAGGGTAGCCAATATAGAGGAAACTTGTCTTTTTGTAAGTTCCCGCACAAAAAGATAAACGCCTGCAGTTGAAAGCATAAATGAACCCATAAATATCACTCGCACAATTTCCACAGATCCGAAACCAAAAGCCGAAAATATTGATATTACCCAGGGGATCAGTGGCACAGAAAAAGCCTCTTCAAAATTTATTTGCGAGACTATCGGCCAAAGGACTATAAAAGAGAATAAAAACAAAAAAAGTCCAAAAATAAGTGTAATCTTGTCTAAAAGTTTTACATCGTGAACTTTAATGTTTTTACTTTTATCGCTGAACCAAAAATGCGATCTTTCGGGAATTTCTTGCTGCTCGTCCATCTCTATTAATTTTATACAGTCAAACGAGGCTAGCACAATAGATAGAATTTATGATATTTAATTTCACGCCTAACAATTCTTATAAGCTATATGACAACAAGAAGAACCAAGACCTATAGACAATTTACTATTGTAATTATTCTTGACTTGGAAAAATACAGCCTCAAATACAAAAAAGTTAAGTGTGAATTACCCGGGGAATGAATCCAAAAATATCAGAAGCCGCTAGCCCCTCACCATAATGTTGCGCCGCCATTTCCCCTGATTTTCCATTAATATAGGCAGCCACGTGTGCTGCTTCGAATAAACCGACTCCACGGGCCAGTAGTGCCGCCGTTATACCACCTAAGACATCGCCAAACCCACCTTTTGTCATATAAGCCGTGCCGGTGTTATTTGTAATTGTACTCTCCCCGTCCGTAATAATATCCACATTCCCCTTTAATAGAACTACAGCCTTGTATTTTAAGGCAGCCTCTTTGGCAGCAGTCAGCCTGCCTTCAAACTCCTGGCCTACACTCTTTCCCCTTCCTAAAAGTATTGCCAATTCACCCATATGAGGAGTCAGCACCAATTGTTTACCCTCAACAACCTTTGGGTTTTGTGAAATAGCAAACAAGGCATCCGCGTCTAGCACCATTGGAATATTGATTTTTAAAATAAGCTTATTGATAGCAGTTATAGTTAGCCTATGCCTACCCATTCCTGGCCCAAGAACAACACTGTTAACCTTTCTAATAAGCATTAAATCTAAAATATCCCGTATATGTCTATTTGCTAGATAATCTCCCTTTAGAGGGTATGTAATAAGATCACAAAGCGTATGCGAGGCCACATCCGCAGCTCTTGCCGGCGCTGCAACTGTAACCAAATCGGCTCCAGACCGAACAGCTGCAACAGCAGCCAGTGTAGCCGATCCTGAGTAAAGTTTAGACCCGCCCACAACCAGTACACTGCCAAAATTGCCTTTGTGAACGTTTACAGATCTGGGTGAGTAAATTTTAGATAAATCCATGGACAGAAAATTTTAAATTATCAATTTTAAGTTTTAAGTAAATTTTAAATGTTTTAAATTTTAATATTAAATATTGATTGAAAATTTTAAATTAAAAATTATAAATTCCTTAGTGCTGAAAACACTAAACTGATGTATAACAGAAAATGAAATTTGGTTCAATAACTACTTTTCAAGTTCTTTGACTAAATCCCGAACATAATCAATTTGTTCATCTCTTGTCTTTTTCCCCATCTCAAATGGGTTTAAATCCAAACAAAATCTAACATCTTCGGATATTTTCCCCTTAACAAAATTCATAAAATCCCAAAAATCCACATCATCTTTTTCGATTAAACCATGATCCCCTTTTGTTCCGGAAAGATGTAATGTTCTTAAATGTTTTTTAAATTCGCCTTCTAAATCAATAAAATCTCGATACGGATCTACTCCAGCTCGATATGCATGATCAACACCCATAATTACCCCTTCTAATCCATATTTTTTCACTACTTCCAAAGGTCTTCTCGGATCCCTTTCTTTCTCAATCTGCTTAGGCCGTTTTCTTGGATAGTCCAAATCATTTTCCACCCAAATATATTTTGCACCGCCGCGAATCTTGGCCAAACTACCTCTTTTACCAGCTTCTTCAATAATATTCACATGTGCATTCAAACCTGCTTCTAAATTGCCAGCCATTCGGGTCGCAAACCTATTTTGAACCGTAGTTGTCATAGCAGAAACTGCAGAAGCAATAACACGATCCTTCAGTGACCCTGGTTCCTTGAAAACCGAGGTATAAAAATAATTCTTGAATGCCAAAGGTAAAGAATAATGAAAAGGTAAGTGAATCCGCTCAACCGGTACCGATCCATATTCCCTTTGCCAGCTTCGAATTTTATCCTCATTGATTCTGCCAGGCCCCAGCGGCAATCCGTTAAAATAATGCACAGGATAAAGCTCAACTGCAATCTGTTCATTTATTGGTCGATCTTTATTTATTTTCCCCGCAACAGCAAACAAACCTTCCGGCTGAAAAAGCCATGCGGAGGATGTCAGCTCTACTCTTCTTTCACTACCCATAATAGCCGCAGATTATACTCCTCCCATAAACCAAGTTCAAATAATCTTTCGGTCAATCAGGCGCAAGGTCAATACTCCCAACCGTTCGGGTGTTTTTGGTACCAGCTGGCAAGTGATTTAATGCTATCCCTAAGTGATCTTTTTGGTTTCCAACCTAGTATCCTTTTTGCTTTTTTTACAGATGCGATCATTTTGTAAGACTCACCCTCGCGAGACTTACCTTTATTAACTTTAAACTTGACATCAGTTTCTTCCTGCACAGCCTTTACAATTTCCAAAACCGAATAGCCTGTTCCGGTCCCAAGATTAACAATCTCACTCTTCCCACCCAACTTAAGATGTTTTATAGCTACCAAATGAGCTTCAGCTAAATCCACCACATTTAAATAATCACGTATTGGGCTTTTATCGGGAGTCTTAACTTTAGGATAAGTTAAATAAAATGGCTCAATACCCAGAGCTCCCCTAACCGCGTTTTGCAAAAGTATCACAGAAGGTTTTTTTGAATCCCCTATTAAACCAACATCAGAAGCACCGCAAACATTGAAATATCTAAAAATTACATACTTTAAACCTTTAAGATTTCCATACCACGTAATTAGTTTCTCAGCCATCAACTTAGATTCGCCATAAGGATTTTGCGGGCAAGTTTCGTACCGCTCGTCTATCGGAAAATATTTTGCGTTTCCATAAACAGCACAAGTTGAAGAAAACACAATTTTGGAAACTTTAAACCTTTCCATTGTCTCCAGAAGATTTAAGGTCGCAAAAACATTATTTTTAAAATATTTACCGGGACTCTTGACGGATTCGTCTAGTAAACACGAGGCTGCAAAATGAAATACGACACCAATATTATTTTTAGCAAAAAGTTTTGAAATATTACCTGCAATATCCAGATCAAAAAATTTAAATTTATCCCGTCCGTATTTTTTCTTTAATAATTCCAATGGCTGTCTATACCCTGTAGAAAAATTATCTACCGCAATCACTTCATACCCCAAGCTTAGTAATAATTCGGTTGTTACCGAGCCGATATAGCCCCCTGCCCCAGTTACTAATATTTTCTGCCGCATTATAAGTGCCAAGTTTACTCGAAAAATTAAAAAAAGTGAAATCCAAAATGAGATATTTATCTCTTGACACAAACCAATAAAAAGGTTTTTATGTTTATATCCTGTAGAATCAATGACCATAGACCACGAACAAAGTCACAATTTTAAAAACGATAGCTCGCAAGAGAGAGATAAAGACCCTATTAGTTTGCAATCCACTCAGTTTAAATTGCACGAAATGAGACCGAACGGGCTTCCCAAAAGAATGTTAGGTGACCGATTACAACGTTTTTTGGAAGTCAAAACTAGTGTAAAAAGATCATTTTCAACTGAACAAGCAGACACCTGATAAAATCAACAAGAGGAAAAAGCAAATTAGGAAGAACGACTGGCAACTTTCTACAACTTTAAACCGGAGATTCTTTGGAAATGTTTAACATTTCTGGTAACAAGAGTCATTCCTTTAGTAATTGCACAAGCAGCAATTAAGAGATCAAAATCCTCTAGTCTTGAACCCTTGATCTCTAAATCCGTTTTGATCTTCCCAAACTCAGCTACAATTACCTCGTTAAGATTTTCTACGGGTAACTCCAAAAGTTCTAAATCTTCTTCCAACTTGCGCAAGGACTTATCTGGATTGTCAGATTTATAAACCCCATACAGAAGTTCGGCCAATGTAATAATACTTATGGCGGCGCCATGCATTAATATTTCGGAGCTAAGACTCTCCTTTCCTCTTAAGTGATTAACAAGTACATCAGTATCAAGGAGATATTTCACGGATATAAAGCCGGTATTTTTCTTCGTCTGGAGCGCCGAAACTTAGTCACATCCGGAAAATCAGGCAGAGAACCAAACGTCGCATCTATTGCCTTTTTAATATCAATGATCCTCGTTGTACTGGCATACATTTTTACAGGCACGATCTTTGCAACAGGTTTACCGTGTCGCAAGATTACCGTTTCTGTACCTGTAAAAATTACATTATTTAAAACGCCAGCCGCTTTATTTTTAAGTTCCGTCGCAGTTATAGTATTAATCATCTTTTGTACATTTTAGCTAAAATAGCCAAAAATTTCAAGAAGCAAATCAGGAAATTTTATAAAACCCCAAACGTCTCCAGGGCAAAGAAGGCAAAAGTTAAAAAAGTAAAAAGGCCAGCAGAAATTATCAACACCCATACGGACAATACTAACGAAATTTTTGGCTTTATTACATATAAAAGTACAAGCAGTAAAGTAAAAACCACAATCGAAAGTATGCTCTTGCCTATCCAATGATGAGAAAATACTGATGTTAAAAAAGCCTTAAAACCTGCGTTTAGATCCGAAACAACAGTCATCAAAAAAATCACAAGAATTATTCCTGCCGACGATAACACTGTACTTTTTGCTAAAATTTCCTTATTCATAAACTACTTCCCCACCGCCCCCGAAATAATTATTCCAAAAACGGCAACCAAAAGGGCGATCGATTGGGCAATAAAGGCCAGAAACGCAACTGAAGTTTTCAAATTCTTATCTTTAGACATAATTCCCGGCAGCAAAAAAGTCACCAAAAATACAGAGAGCGCCAAAAAGGGTAAAAACAAAAAAACATGCTCTTTTGTCTCCATCACAATTTTGTGAACCCAAACAAAATCACCTTTGGTGATTATCGGCTTAACAGCTTTTCCGTAATAGGTAAGATAATAATAGCCACCCAAAATCCAGGACCCCAAAAACGCCAAAAGTGCATAAAACGAAATTCGAGATAGCTTTTTTAGGTCCGCATCTTCTTTTAACAAAGAAAGCATGTAACTAGTCAGAAATATCATACCTACTAAGCCCCCAAAGATATGCAAAACCAAAATTGTTACTAAAAATCCGCTCATTATTGTCTCCTCGCCACAATTTTCCTTATATACTCAAGCGAAAAGTAAACAATACCGATAAAAACCAGGTAGACAAACATTATCAAAAAATAAGAAGCCTCCATTTTTCGCCACATCCCAAGAATAAGTGCCGCGTACCAGGATGTGGTAGAAATTGCACTTCCCAGTTTAAAATTTATTAGCCTAAAATTGACTAGCATTGCAACCGAAAGAAGTATTAAAAGTATTGTAATTTTTGCCATAAACCTCGGAGCAAAAAAAGTGTCCGGCCCTAAAAGCCGTAGTCTCCACATCACCAGTAATCCAAAACCGGAAAAAGCCAAAATCACAAGGCCAATCCTAAGCATCGTCACGCAAATTCGTAACACTTCGTGCTCCATTAAATCAACCTTACCGTCACGACCAAAATAAATTGAGAAAACTTCCAACATAGTCGCCGCCCCCACTCCAATTGCGGTACCGACAATATGCAAAATTCGAAGTAACAATCCCCAATCAATCATCAAGAACAATATAACTCTAAACTGCTGAAAATTTCAATACAAACAAAGTGGAAAAGCAAATCGATCATTAGTCGTCCTGAACCGACCTCAGGAGTCGTCCTGAACTTGTTTCAGGATCTATTCGTTTCAGGATCTGCTATTTGCAGATATTTTCGTACAGATCATCAAAATCAGGATTAAAAGACTTAATCAAATTTATCTTCCACTGTCTGTGCCAATTTTTTAGTTGCTTTTCTCTGGCGATAGCTTCTTTTGGCGAAGGGTATTGTTCAAAATATACAAGCTTTTTGAGTTTATATTTTTTGGTAAACCCTTCAACAACTTCATTCTTGTGCTCATATATACGATGAATCAAATTGTTTGTTACACCGATATAAAAAGTTGTATTCCTTATGTTTGTCAGAATATAAATATAATAACTTCGACTCACAAAGTAATTATAGATCCTGAAATAAATTCAGGATGACAGAATAGTTCGTGTCATGCTGAACTCGTTTCAGCATCTTAAATATGAAGCAAATTAGGAAGATTGAACCACAGCAGTTACTTGTTCTAAAAATTGCTCGTCACCGATCACTCTAGATTTACCTGGTTCGTCATTCCGAAATTCAACAAAAGCACTTTCTCTACCAGCAGAGTTTGTAAATATTATCGTTCTCTCTAAAAGAAAGGCAGATGAGAACCCCTCTTTTAAATCAAGACCACTGCGTATTGCAACCTCTTCACAAAGCTGAACTATTTTGTCAGTTTCTCCCTCAAGATCCACAAACTGCTCATCCGCTACCATTTTGTATCGGTGAAAAGAAACATTAAAGAAAAAACGCGCACGAGACGCAAGCTGATCTAATTCCATAGCATCCTCCCGATCTTTGTAAATCACACGCACAAATTTAATACTTTAATTGGAAAAAAGCAAATTAGGAAGAAATTTCAACACTTCTTTTCAATTCTTCTAAATCGGGATGAACATAAGGTTCGGTATTGTCCGGAATCAAACTCAGTTTTTCTCGAATGTAATCCTCCTGCCCTTGCCCAAACTCCTTTGGAGGGTTTCCAACTTCATTCAAAAAAATATTTACTCCTTTGTATTTGAACTCCTTATCTAAACCAAATCTATCTGCTTGAGTTAACGTTTCTCCTATTATTAATTGGTTGTAAACATATTCTTTAATCCGTATCCAATCTCCCTGAAGCAGCTCGTCGTAAATCTGTTTTTGCTCTACCAGATTCTCACTGTATTCTTCAACTTCTTCAACATCTCTATCTTGCAATCTCGTAAGTACGGGTACAAGGTTGTCATGAGCCAATGCAAAAAATGCCACCTCAAACAATACTTTTTTTAGCTGATCCGCGGAATTAACTTTCAACACGTCAGCTTCTGCATGAATCACAAGATCAGAAAGTCTTCGCATCCTGTCTAAAACTTCTTGAGATTCTTGTAGCTTTTCAGCTGTGCTTTCCGGCATTAGGAGTGGTTACCGACAGCAATTACTTGCTCTATTAATCGGTTCGAGTACCCAAATTCATTGTCATACCAGGCAAAAACTTTGACCATGTCGCCATCAACAACTTGCGTCAGTGACAAGTCCACAATGGATGATTCGCTGCGACCAACAATGTCCGAAGAAACCAATTGTTCTGTGGAGACCGCCAAAATCCCTTGCATATTATTAGAAGCGTCCGTCAAAGTTGAATTGACTTCCTCAACCGTTGTTGGTTTTGAAAGCAAAAACGTAAAATCACTAATCGACCCAACTGCAACCGGCACCCGCAGTGCCATTCCGTCAAACTTACCTTTAAGCTCAGGGATAGCTTCTGTTGTCGAAATTGCCGCTCCCGATGTTGTCGGAATAATATTTATGTAACCTGCCCTTGCCCTTCGTAAATCAGCGGACTTTCCGCCCGGCGAAGGACCATCTACTAAATTTTGCTCGGCAGTGACAGCATGAATTGTCGTCATCATCGCTTTTTTTATTCCGAATTTTTCATTCATTATTTTGGCAATAGGAGCAATGCAATTTGTGGTACAAGAAGCGTTATTGATAACTGTTTCTCCCGCATATTTTTCCTCATTAACTCCCAACAAAAAAGTCGGCGTTTCTTTGCCCGGCGCACTAATAACAACCTTTTTAGCACCAGCCGTGATATGTTTTGTGGCATCTTCTAACTTAGTAAACCGGCCTGTCGACTCTATCACCACATCTATTCCTAGACTTTTCCAGGGAAGTTTCTCCGGATCTTTTATTGCATAAGTTGCCACATCTACACGATCTATGGAAATATTGCCAACTGCCTCTCCGTCCTTGGCAGTTTTAATATCGTCAATCAGTTTTTTTGCCTTAATTTCCCGATTCCAAGCTCCATAAACACTGTCGTATTTTAAAAGGTGCGCAAGAACTGTTGCATCCGTCAAGTCGTTTATGGCAACAATCGACATTTCTTCAATGTGCTTGTCAAACCATACCTTAAATGCCTGCCTACCAATTCTGCCAAATCCGTTAATAGCCACACGTAACATTAAATTAATCCTCCATTATTGAAACGTGTGGATATATCAGAGGAGCCACATCCCGATTTAATCGGGAGTGGAACTGCTGATATAGCAACTTTGATCATAACTTAATTAACTTTTCCCATAACCACAACAAGAACAAACAAATAGGCAACAAAGAGCGCCACTACAATAGATAAGATGTATAGAATCACCCTTAACTTTGAATCCATTAACTTCTTTACAACAAAAAAACATGGCAAAACTAAAATAATCGGAATAAATAACTCGATTGGCTTGCCAAAAATAGTTGTGAGAGAAAAACTAAAGAAGAATCCCAAAAAGCTAAAAATCCAAAAACCAGCTAACGCAAATATTATAGCTAAAACAACAGCGATAATGATCTTCATAATCTCAGCTTATCACAAAAAATTTCCTTCCGTCGACAAAATTTTTTATCTTCGTCATCCTGAGCAATAGCGAAAAGTCTAGATTCTTCTTCCACAACGCGGGATCAGAATGTTAGCCAACTTCAAGCCCCGGGCTTGAGCAGGACTAATTTTTATTTGCCACCACCAACTTCCCACTTTGCCTGCCCGCCAAAACTTTAGTGTCGGCGGGACTCATCACTTTGACAATTAATTTCCTCCCCTCCTCAACCCAAATAACCAAAGTGCTGGCACCAAACGCCAAAATCCAATCCGCAAGCCTCAGATTTTCTGTATGCAACAATTTATTTCCAAAAGCTGTTTCGACTACCAACAATTGCAAAACAAAAACGCATCCAAAAGATGCTACAAGCCACAAACTCGGTGGTACGGCAAAAATAGATTTAGTTCTGCTTCTAACATTAAAGGCGTTAAACCATTGCGAAACGGAAAGAATGACGAGAACTACCGTTCTGGTATAACCCAAACTTTCTCCCCCAAGATACAAATACAAGGCAACAAGTGAGCTCACGACCATGGCAAGTCCCATCAAAACAATTCTTCTCATCATCAAACTGTCTACTAAATTACCACTGTCTCCACTCTCGATCTCTAATAGTCCCTTTTCGCTTGGATTATCCTGAGCCAATGCAACCACAAAAAACCCATCCGTCACAAAGTTAAGCCAAATAATCTGAACCGCAACGAGTGGTAGCGGCAATCCCACAAATATCGCTCCCACCAAAACCAAAACCTCTCCAAGACTTGTACTAAATAGATAAAGGATTACTTTCTTTAATGATGTATATATGGCCCGGCCTTCAAAAATAGCATCGACAATCGTTTTAAAATTATTGTTAACCAAAACGATATCACTGGAATCTTTGGCAACCTGAGTACCGCTTCCGAGGGCTATTCCTAAATTTGCAGCCTGAAGTGCCGGCGCATCATTTACACCGTCCCCTGTCATGGCACAAATCCTGCCAATTTTTTGTAGCGCTTTAACAATTTTTAATTTATGCTCCGGAGTAATTCTGGCAAAAACAGAAACCTTATCAATTTTGTCACTAAGTTCTGTTTCTGAAAATGTTTCAATATCAGTACCAGTTAAAACTATATCTCCATCGGTAAAAATTCCAACTTTTCTGGCAATTTCCCGAGCGGTTTCGGGATAATCTCCCGTCAGCATTACTACACTAAAACCTGCATCTCTAGCCTCTTTTATCGACTGGCTAGCAGATGGTCTGATTTCCTCGTCGATTACCAAAAGTGCATTATCAACCACACGCTTACCATCGAATATAGCGACACCAACCACCCTCATACCCTCTTTTGCAAGTCGGTGATACTTCCCTAAAAAACCATGATCCACTTTTAGTTTTTTACCAAGAAAGTCCGGGGCTCCTACAAATACGTGAATTTTTTTCTGCCCGTGTTCAAAAACTGCCTCAATGTATCGTTTTTGTTGATCAAATGGAGTTGCAAAAATAGTTTTATATTTGGACTCTATCTTCTCCTTAACAATTCCCGCTTTCCGACATAAAACAGCTATTGCAACTTCTGTCGGGTCTCCACTAGGCTTCCAACCGCCGTTTTCTTCATGAATGGTATCGGCGTGAAGCGATAAATAAACCAGTTCAAGAATATTTATTAAATTTGTACTTAAATCTTCGCTTTTTCCGGCATCAAACTTACCTTTAGGGTCATATCCACTACCTGTTATCTCATAAACCTTGTCTCTAAAAATAACTCTTCTGATGACCATCTTCCCCGTTGTTATCGTTCCAGTTTTATCTACAAGCAAAGTATCGGCATTACCCATCGCCTCCACTGCCGCCATTTGCCGCACAATGGCTTTTGCTTTGGCCATTCTGAAGACACCATGAGCTAAAACAATCGTTACAGCAACAGGTAAACCCTCCGGAATTAGCGACACTACAATTCCCACAGTTGCACCAAATATTTGCGTAAATGGAATCCCGCGCGAAAGACCAACTAATAAAACCAAACTGGCAATGCCAAAAACAGAAAGACTAATCACTCGAGTTAATTTTTCTATTTTATTAGCAAGTGGTAGTGGGACGCTGGAAGTTTCTTGTATTTCTTTAGAAATTTTTCCCAGCTCCGAAGAAAGTCCGGTTGCTACTACAACTGCCTCGCAGTAACCGCTAACTGCACTTGTTCCGGCAAAAACCATATTTTTTTGATCACCAACAACTAGATCATTTTTCGAAATTGCCTCAGCGATTTTCAGAACTGCATACGCTTCTCCTGTTAATATCGCCTCATCAACCTTGAAACTTTCTTCCTTTATTATTCTTGCGTCAGCACTTATCCTGTCACCGAATTTGATAATTAAAATATCTCCAGGCACAATTTCCTCTGCGGATATTAATATTTCTTCCCCGTCGCGCCTCACAATTGCCTTGTGACGAGTCAAACTTCTCAACTTCTCGAGAGAATTTATTGCTCTACCTTCCTGAATTGTTCCAATAACAGAATTGATTACGATAACTGCAAGAATTACCGCACCATCTAAAATATCTCCCAAAAAAAATACCAACAATGCTGCTATCAAAAGTATATAAATCAAGGGACTTTTGAATTGTTTTATGAAAAGATTAAGGTAAGTTTCCTTTTTATCCTTCGCCAAAACATTTAAACCATACTGCGCAAGCCTTTTTTTTACCTCCTCGACACCTAAGCCCTTCTCGGGCAAAACATTAAGTTCGACAAATATTTCAGTAGATTTTTTTTGGTACCAGTTCATAGAGCAGTAATTTAATCTTAACCTAAAAATACATTGACTGTTATCTATATTTTACTTTATCGTCGACATCTGTTAAAAATTATTAGGGGGTAAAAAATATGCCAAAAGCAAAAATCACACAAAAATCAAAACCGACAAAAAAAACTGCGCCCAGATCATTCCATAAACATGTCGCCGAAGAATCGATAACCACAAGCCCAGAACCAACTTCTCAAACAACTCAACCGGAAAGTGAAGCAGTAATCGCACCGATAATCCAACCTGAACCAGAAACAGAAACAGCACCAGCACCAGACAACCCCCAACCTCAGCCACAAGAAGAAAAAGAAATTCCAATAACTGCAGCAATTACCCCTCCAAAGGAAGACGTCTCTGTGCCTTCAGTTGCTGATGACACCCCAACTATCGATACCATAGAACCGATAACACCGACACCCCAAGAACCACAACAACTTGCTCCATCACCTATCATGGACGAGAACGAGGGCAAATCCAAAAAACCATTAATTATCGTAGTGATTATTGTAGTTATGGCAGTAGCAATAATTTCCGGCTATTTCTTGTATACAAAAAAATTAAAAACCGAAAACGTTAAACCTCAACCTACACCTATTTCCCAAACATCGCAGTCTCCAGAACCTTCACCACAAGCCATAACCAGAACCGACTGGATTCTTGAGGTATTAAATGGCTCTACCAAAAAAGGAGCCGCCGCAGTACTTGCGCAGAAGCTTACAGAAAAAGGTTATCAAGTAATAAAAACCGGAAATGCCCCAGAAGACGTTGCAACATCCCAAGTCTTCTTTGCAGATTCAACTAAGGATCAGGCAGATTTATTTTTAGAAGATATAAAAGAAGAACTCCTAAACCCAACAAACGCCGGCAATCTCGAGGATTCCACCGCCTCCGCCCGCATTATAATTGGGGAAGATTAAAAATTATTTACCCTTTTTAACCTGATACGCCAACTTAAAAACCATTGATCCAAGTATTAAGACGGCAATTGCCAAAACCCCGGTTAATAAATATGGAAATCTTTCCGTTAGAGGTTTATCCGGCATAATTGGACCTTTAAAATCTAAATTCTTCTCTTGAGTACCCAACACTCCATTTATAGTATTTGTGGTGTCTAGATACTGAATAAACGCGTCCAAATCGTACTCCGCAAACCTTGCCTTATTGTTTCCATAAAACAATTTATAAGTTGTATTTGGCTCCGTCTCAAACAGCACTTTTCGCAAAACTCCGCTAACTTTAAAATCAGTTAAACTTATGGGTTGGTCATCACGGTTAAAAACTGTAAGTTTCAAGTATCTATAGTTACTTTCCGGATAGGCAATTGTGCTTTTTGCCCCAAAAAACTTTGGGGTGTTATAGTTAAAAATTACATCCGAATTATTTATATTGCTCCAATTTTGCCGATCATTACTTCCCTCAAGAGAAACTCGACGGTTAAAGTTTTCGTTCTTGCTGGAAAAAGAAATTTTGCTACTTGGAATACCCTTCGCCTCTAAATCCAGAACATAAGAACTTGATCTTTTATCCTTGTCCTCACTCTTTTCTATCTTTGGAGTATAAAAAACTTCCCTTGAACCTTGAAAAACATCCCGATAAACCATGGCTCCGGTAATTTTTAGCGGCGCCTCCCCATTATCAATAATTTTCACCCTTAGATATCTATAGGTAGTATCTGGATAATTAACGGTTGTATTTTGCGCTTTAAAATCTACCGAATAATCGTAAATGTACCCGCCCTCGTTAGCTTTTTTGACAACCAACCAATTAACCGAATCTGCACTTGCCTCCACTTCTACCTGTCTTCTAAAGTTAATGGCGGATGTTGTTAGGGTTAGGTTATTATGAGATTCTCCTTCCCTTCCAAGATCCAAAATCATTTGAGTGTAATCGCCCTCTCGAGATCCCAAATTCGTAATCTTTACCCCGAAAGTTTGCCGACTAGTATTTGTACTATCTACAACCAATTTGTAAGGTGTCTCAACGCCGGCAGAGTTTATGATTCTCAGATCGCTTAAACCTTTTGAATTATCAAAGACATCATTGTCTAAGGAAAACGAAGCAACACGCTTTATGCCAAAAGGTTCCAAACGTATTTCTTTGCCATATAGCCATTTAGATTTGTCAAAGTCTGCACTAGCAACACCCACAGATGCAACCAAAAACAAAAAAACAATAATAATATTTACAAGTTTAGCCATTTAATAAAAAGGCGTTTATTTGTTGTTTATATCTCTGATAAATATAGGCAACCACCAAAAGAATTATACCTAAACCAATAAACGCGACTATCCTGAAAATCTGAGCAAGGTTACTACTGTCTACTAAAAATACTTTAAGAATTGTCACCGCAAAAAACGCCAAAGCGGACAGCCTTATTGGTTTATATTTTGTCAAAACACCAACAATCAATAAAGTTAGCGAATACAAAAGCCAAATAATAGAAATCGAAAAATTGCGCGCTTGTGTCAGTGTTTTAATTTCTGCCTGAACCTTAACATCAATTTGTGGGGCAACATAAGGTTTTTGGTAAGGAACCCTCTGGTTCAAATTATTTGGATAGTTATACTGGTTGTTATTTGGATTGTAGGGCTGAGCTTGTACTCCTCCCGTATCCGGTGTCGAATAAGTAATCGTTAGTTTCGCTGCATTTTGTGGGCTTGGATCAAATGTAGAAATCCGATAGGACTTTTTGGAAACTGTAGTAACTGGCTCAATCATTACCAGCAAAGAATTACCCTGTTGCCACCTGCTATCGTAAACCACACCTTGCAGAGAAGAAGCAATATTCGAAGTTGTTAATGCAACATCTACCTTCCATGGTAACGTCTGCCATACCACTGTCGGACTATCCAAACCATTTTGCCCCAAAGTACCATTTTTCAACACAATGGCATACTCATTATTTTCCTGCGAACTGTCTAAGGGGATTACAGTAACGTAGGCAGATACAATCATTGCGTTTTGAGGAATTGTCAAATTCGTAAACAGCAGCTTTGTAGTTATTTTTGCTGGTGGATTACAATAATTATCCACACCTAAAAACATTCCTTCATTACTTAGTCCATTGCAAACCAAACTTGTATCATCCATGGGTGATTCGATAGCTTTAATAATCGTCTGCTGACCCAAAACAGCGGTCGGAGCTTCACTCTTGTATAGTTTTTTTTGAAGATTCGAAATCTCGGAATCAAAAAAGGAAAAAGATTCAAGTGTAAAAGCAGCAACCAAAATTACATTTAACCCTATCAAAAGCACTGGCATAACTATATTTTCATCTTTATTCGCTTTTCCTTTATTAGAAAAATATAGCCAGGAAGCAATTCCTGCAGATATTGCAGCGGCAATATAAGTAAAAAATCTCCTATTGAATAGAAGCTGAAAATCGGTAAATGGAATTACGGAATCGAAAAATACGAGCCTAATCACAACCAGAATATATATTCCAAGTGCAGCAACTCGTAATTTATAGCTGGAAAGCCAAAATCCCAACCATAAAATCACAGCAGCCTCAGTAGTCCATATGAGTGTAATTAAATTCTTTTTTACCTGAAACGGCACAGCCACAGTCAAAAAAATTATCGATATCCCCAAAAGTCCCAACGTCAGCACCGATTCGGCCTTAAACTTTGTATAGGCAATATAGCCAAATATAAAATAATAAACGGAAAGAGAAAAAGCAAAAAACCCTAAATAATCGGCGTAGTTCTTAGAAAGTAATAAATAGGAAAAACCAAAGTAAACTATGGCATTTAACACCATAAGCAAAATATCCTGTTCTTCTAACGCTTTTTGATAAATCAAATTGTAAACAACCCAAACTAAACTAAAAATGACAAAAAGTATTGTCAAAAACACCAGTGTCGTTAAAAACAGAGTAGGATTGTAATGGCTGCCGTACCAAATTGTAAAAACAAAATAGGTACCGGCAAACGAAAGTATATTTAGTATTCTCCAGTTTTTAAAAAGCGCAACGAACAAAACTCCGAGGTTAAGAATGACAACATAAGTTAATAGTAATATTTGATTATCAAAGCCAGAGGAAAGCAGAGTTGGTGTCATAAAACCACCTACAACTCCAATCACTGATATGGAAATAGCCCTGTAGCGAACAGCAAGAAGCGTGGCAGAGAGAGTAACTAGTGACATTCCAAAAAGCAGAGTATAACCATCTACTAAGTGAAAAACTCCAAAAGCTGCCCACATCGAAAGATACAGAACCCCAAGTCCTCCACCGGTAATAATCTGGCTATATTTAGCGTATTTGGTGCGAAAATATTCCCCTGCCCCAAGAAGTGCCATTCCAAAAATAATTCCTAAAGAAACCTGACCAACCGGACCAATCCAGTCGTTATCAAATGCGTATTTTAGGAAAAACACCACACCCAAAAGTATGGCTATAATTCCAACAATACTAAACCAATGAGAAGCAATCTGAACCTCAAGTGAATCTTCATGTTTGGTCTTTTTTTCCTCTACTTCACCAATATTTAACTTTTCCTCCGGTTTTATATTTATAGAAGAAGTATTTTGTTGTGTAAATAATATTGTGGAACTTTTCTCTCCGGTAGTAGATTTTACTCCCGATTGTATACTCCTGTATTTACTTATTCCCTTCATTCCAAGTGTTACAAAAAGAGCTCCTACAATAATAAACAAAATGCCTCCGAAATCAAAATAACCATCGGAATAACCATATCTAGAAACGCTTGAAAAATATCTAGATAAAAAACTGGGGACAGAATAAAAGAGAATCAATCCGCCAATAATTAGTGCGATGATTGACCAAACCGGTGAACCAATTCTATTATCCTCAACAACAGCCTTGGTCTTTTCAACATTAACTACATCCTCAATTTTTTGAGAAGATTCCAGCCGAGACAATCTTTGTTCGATTTGTTCTAGTTTTTCTACTATTTTTTCGCTATTATTGACCACTAATAACAGATTATCACAATGGGGGATATTTTACTCGAGCGCCAGAATCCCCGGCAATTTTTTACCGGAAAGAAACTCCAGCATTGCTCCACCGCCCGCAGAAACAAAGGAGAATTGTGAGAGTAAATTATGCTTTTCCAAAAACTGAGTCGTTTCCCCACCACCAACTACACTATAAGCACGCGAATCTAAAATAGCCCCAGCAACCGCTTTGGACCCGATCTCATGTCCTTCTTCAAAAAGCCCCATCGGTCCGTTCCAAACAACTGTTCGGGCCGCCGAAATAAACCTTGTAAACTGGTGGGCTGATTCCAAATCTATGTCTTTTTTGTCATCTGTTAATTTGGCAACCAAAACATTTTCCGCAAACTTTTTACCATTTTTTGCAATCTCTATCGGTAATTCCCCGCCAACCAAAACCTGATGAGAAATCTTGGAAAGATTTTCTATAACCGGTATTTTAGTCTCAATTTTTGCGCCACCAACGATCGAAACAAACGGCCTTGCCGGTGTCTCCAAAAGGTTTGTCATTACCCTAACTTCTTCCTCCAGATGCAACCCCGCAGCGTGCGGTAAAATTGCCGGTAGTGCAGCCATACTAGCGTGTTCCCGATGAGAATTTCCAAAGGATTCATTTACATATACATCTGCAAAACCTGCAAGTATTTTTGCAAACTTTTCGTCGTTTACTGTCTCCCCTTCCCAAAACCTAAGGTTTTCCAAAAGCACCAACTCTCCATGTATATCGCCTTCCAAATTTTCTTTAAAAAATATTCCTTTCTTTAAGATGTTTGATAATACTGACAACAAAAGCTTCGTCGATTTCGTAGCGTCAATTACAGGCTTGCCGCCCAGTAACCTTGACGTAGGACGGTCTATATGACCCGCAATTACAATCTGTTTTGCGCCTTCACGAAATAAATAATCAACAGTATCTTTAATATTTGTAAGTCTTGTTGCAGTATCGTTATCCAATTTTTGATGGATATGATCAAGTCCATCAAGCGGTACATCCAAATCCACCCGCAAAAAAACACGTTTATCTTTTACATCCAAGTCTTTTAACAATTTCATTTATTTTTAGATTTTTTTATTAATTTTGAATAAGCAAAATAAATAGAGCTAAAAACAATAAAATATACTAAGAAGTTAATAAAAAAAGCAATAAACTGCTCGACCCACAAAGTCTCATTTATTCTGTTAAAACGATCTTCTATGGGTACAAGTAACGGCCAACCTCTTGTTTTAGGAATTGGTATACAAATCCCCATATTTGGCCCAGGATTCAGAGGACAACCACCACCTTCTTGGTAATATAAAAGACTAAAAGCAGATACAATAAAAGCTGCGATCAGAACAAATATTAATTTTTTCTTCAACTTATCTTTATTATGTATTACTATAGATTCGAAAAACAAGCCTGCCCCGGAAAGATTCTGGATCAAGCCGCCTTTGGCGAGCCTCGTTGTAAACGGGTCCAGAATGACATGTTCGGGGTTTGCACTGAACGCAGTGAACGTGTTCAGATTGACAGGTATGTGAGAATAGGCAACATAGCAATAAAATAAGAACTTATGCAGAAGCCGGAGAAACTTGCAGTGGTTTGTCGATAAACTTCTTTCCTAAAATCTCCGAAGCCTTAAATATTTCAATTCCAATTGGCTTATTATTTTTATCGTACTCAACTGTCACGAACGGATCTATCTCCTCGGCGTAATCAGCCGAACCAGACTTTAAAACAAAGTATAGAATATCGTATTTCTTATCGTAATGAATGTTAGTTTTTTTCATTTGTTAATGCCCACCTTCCCGATTTTACTTTATTTATGATCTCATCATTTCTTAAAGGATAAGTCGTGACAAACCAAATTTCATTCTCAATTATATCATCATACACAATCATGATGCTTCGCATCTTCCCTAAATGTTTTCTCTTGTTTATGGCTATTTGGTGACCAGTCAACACGTCAAAACACCTCTCACTTACTTTCAAATAAATCGACTTGGCTAACTTTTTGCTGATTCTTCGCTTTTTTATCTGAACTAAAAAATGGTCACTATAGAAAAATTTCAACTTAATTTTATTATGAATTAATATAGATTCTGAAACAAGCCGCCTTTGGCGAGCCTCGTTATAAACGGATCCAGAATGACGGTAAGTGCCACAATGTTCGAACTTCTCCAACCAGATAAAGTGAGCCAGTAACAACGACAAGATTATTGTTCGACCCTGTGGAGAACTTCTCATTAAAAGAACTTCTCGATTCGCTTCGCTCGCTCGAAGAATAACCATGGCCAATGGCGTCCATCACCGCTTCCTGAGAATTCGCTATACTTTCCACTTTGACTTTCCACTTTGCTTGCCCGTCATAGCCTTGGCGAAGGCGGGACTCAACATACCTCGCTATTTTCTCTGGCTCGACTGATGATCCCTTTCCTGTATCCGTAACTGCTTGATATTTAGTGGCAATAATTTTTTTAATAGACAAATTTTTTAATAATAGGTCGATCATTTCCTGCCAATTCTTTCCCTTTTTAAAAGCGAGTACGAGAGTAATGCCGTTTTTGTCATCCTCGCGAATGCGAAGATCAGCTGATTCTCGATCGGGCCTGCCCCGAACAGATTCTGAATCAAGCCGCCTTTGGCGAACCTCGTTGTAAACGGGTTCAGAATGACTGGTTCGGGGTCGAGAATGACGCTCGTTTAAAAATTCAATCAATGCCTTAATTTTGTCAGGGTTATGAGCTCCATCAATAATTACTCCGTCATCAATCTCCTCAAATCTTCCAACAAAATTACCAGAAAAAGCCTTTTTAACTGCATCTTCTCTAATATCCATTTTCAAAGTCAAAACAGTCAAAAGTGCCAAATTCTTATTAAAAACAGCAAAGGATTGCTCCTGGGATCTAAGCCGGTAATAATGGCTAAAAACAGACTTTTCTATATCAGTTTTCGATCTTTTTTGTTCAGAAAGAGTATTATATTTGATCAATATTGCTTTCTTGTTTTTGGCTACCTTTTCTATCACTTTTAACCCTTTTCCGGTCGCCCCCGTCACTACGAGATTTCTTTTCTCATTTTTTTCTATACCCTTTACCCTAACCCCTATACCCTCTTTTATTATTCCCGCTTTTTCCGCTGCAATCTTTTCAATTATATTTCCCAAAATTTCTGTATGGTCCAAACCAACATTGGTAATCACACAAATTTCCGGAGTCAAAACATTTGTGGCATCCAATCTTCCACCCAAGCCAACTTCCACAACTGCCCACTCCACTTTTTCTTTTTTAAAGTAAAGAAACGAAAGCGCCACCAAAATTTCAAAGTAAGACGGCAATAATTCTGGCTGGGAAACGCCAATCGCCTCAACAACCGGTTTAATTTGATTGACCAGACCTACAAGTCGATGCATTGGCATTAAAGAGGAATCACTTTTGTCATTCTCGACCTGATCGAGAATCTTACTGTTTTTTGAGATTCCCGCTTTCGCGGGAATAACAGAGGAAGAAGAAAATATCTGCATACGTTCTCGAATGTCCACTAAGTGAGGAGAAACATGCAAACCGATTTTATAATTGCGGGTGGCAGAACTAGAAAGGTTCCCGACAGCGCGCAACTCGACATTGTTCTTCTGATCAAAATTTGATTTTTTTATTGAGTGAGCACTGGCGGGAGGGAAAGTTATGACTGGACCCGCAAATTGCAACAACCTGGCAATATAAAAAGCTGTACTTCCCTTCCCTGCCGTTCCACCAACTAAAATAGATTTAAAATTTTTCTGGGGATTCCCAAGTTTAAAAAGCAAATTCGAAATTCTCTCCAGCCCCAACTCGCTTTTGCCATAAACCTGTGGGATAAAACTTTCCAACCAATCACGCACTTGGTCATATGTTTTCATCATAAGCGCAAGTTTTACATGAGTCTTACCGTAAAATCAAATTTAATTGAACTTAGATCAATCTTAATGGTAAATTAAGGTGATGGATATTCTGCCCGAAAGTTTTTTTACATATCATTTTTCTATTGCTTTCCCAAAGTTTGCATCCTCACGCCCAAAACATATTCAGGAAGTTTTGGACAACTTTAACATCATCGGCCTTCTAGTCCATCTGTTTTCGCCCTATAAACGTATGGCTTTGTCCGGTAAGGTTTCCTTGTCCGAAAAACTTTCATATAACCTTATCTCCGCTCTCGTAGGTGCAATGGTCCGAATAGGCCTTATCATAGCCGGGATTTTGGCCACAATCCTAGTTATTATCTTTGATTTTTTTGCAACCATTTTTTACCTTATTATTCCGGTCTTTTCATATCTTGAATATTCCCAACTTATTGACACTTACATTACAAAAGCCGATCTGGCAACAAACAATAATTTAATAACCAAACTTTCTAAAACTAAAATCAGTAGTCTTCTTTGCACTTTTTTTGATAATGAATTTCTAAACCTCTTTACCAAAATGCCCTCTGCAGCCTCACTTGGCATCAAGGTCGGACAAAAAAGCTACGAACCATTTTTAACCCTTGTCGAAAATTGGCCGGCTCTTAAAACATATTTGGCCGCAAAAAGCATCAAAGAAATGGATTTTAAACTGCTTGTAACCTACCTAAACGATTTAATAAATACCAAAAACAGCGTAAAACCTCAACCTCTTGGCCAAGCACTTATTTATGGCTACACCAATAACCTCGACCGCTTTGGGACAGAACTTACCGCCAAATCCCACCCGCCTTTTTACGGTAAAAAAGAAATGCTCTCAAAAATTGAAAAAGTACTTTGCCGTGAACAAAATAACAATTTAATTTTGGTCGGCGAACCCGGTGTTGGCAAACATTCTATTTTAGATGCACTCGCCGGCGCCATCACGCGGGGAGAATTAGAATCACTTGCGGATAAACGCCTAATTCTTCTGGATATCATCACTCTTTTGAGCTCTTCTAAAAACGCCGCCGAAGTCCAGGGTAATTTTGAATCACTGCTAGGCGAAGCCAAAAGTGCCGGTAATATTATTCTTTCTATCGACGAAATCGACAGGATTACCACAAGTCAGGATGGCCGCACAGACCTTGCGGAAGTTCTAAATACGATGCTCACCGATAATAGCCTACCAATTTTGGGTCTTAGTTCCATCGACAACTTTAATCAATATGTCAGAACAAATTCCAGCATCAATTCACTTTTTGAAAGAATCGATGTGGAAGAGCCAACCCGCGACGAACTAATTACAATTCTTATTGGAAAAACTGTACCTCTTACGCAAAAAGAGAAAATCTCTACTTCCTTTAGTGCACTTTTGGAAATAATCGAAAAATCTACCCGTCTTATGGCCGACAAAAAACAGCCGGAAAAATCAATTCTTATTTTGGAAGACGCCATTTCCCAGGCAAAAAGAAAGAAACTAAAACAGCTGGATATAGAAACCGTAGACGAGATCATTTCCGAAAAATCCAAAACTCCGGTTGGAAAAATTTCCGAAAGCGAAGCCGAAAAATTAACAGATCTGGAAACTATTTTGCACAAACGTATAGTCGGTCAAAATGAGGCAATAACAGATATTTCCAAAGCGATGCGAAGAGCCCGCGCCGAACTTGATAAATCCAATAAGCCCATGGGTTCTTTTATGTTTTTAGGTCCAACCGGGGTTGGTAAGACCGAAACCGCCAAAGCGCTGGCCCAGAGTTACTTTGGTGACGAAAATCGAATGGTGCGCTTCGATATGACCGAATTTCAGGGAAACGACGCTCTTGGCCGTCTTATTGGCAATCCAAATACCAAATCTCCCGGTCAGCTTGTAACCCAAATCCGTGAAAATCCTTTTGGAATTTTACTTGTTGACGAGTTTGAAAAAGCCGACCATGATGTCCAAAATCTCTTTTTGCAAATTTTAGACGACGGCAATTTAACCGACGCCTTTGGCAAAAAAGTCTCATTTTCCAACATCATTGTAATTGCCACATCAAACGCCGCCGCCGAATTTATCAGAGAAGAAATAGAAAAAAATACCCCTGAACTTGCCAAAAAGATTGTTGATTTTGTTCTTTCCAAAGGACTTTTCTCTCCAGAATTAGTCAATCGTTTCGATGCAGTGGTTGTCTATAAGCCCCTAAATCGCGAGGAAGTCATCCAGATTGCCTTTTTAATGCTAGAAGCCCTTGCCAAACAAATTAAGGACTCCAAAAACATTACCTTAGAAGTTACTCCCCAACTTGCCCAAGAGGTCGCCCAACAGGGTTTTGTGGTTGCCTTTGGCGCTAGACCAATTAAAAGATTGATTCAGGATAAAATAGAGGATGAAATCGCAAAATTAATAATCAGTGGAAAATTAAAAAACGGAGATACTATACACTCGCAAGATCTACAAAAATTTCTATCGTAAAATTCTATTTTTCTGGTATAATTTGAAAACTTTGGACGGTTAGCTCAGCTGGTTAGAGCGCGACACTGATAATGTCGAGGTCATAGGTTCGAATCCTATACCGTCCACACTTACAAAATTATTTATTTTTACCCCCAAGAGACTTTGCACCAAAATAAGTCGCTCCCCCGCCTAGTCCTACTGCCAATGCAAGTCCGCTTGCCGAAATCAAAAATATCAAACCGCCGCCAATTCCGGCAATTAAGCCATATTTTTGAACTTTCTCTTTAAATGATTTAGGCTCTCCTTCTGCTCTTGCCATAGATAGTAAAATTATAAACCTAATTTTTCTCTAAGCTCTTTCTTAAATTTCCCGGCACTAGGATACTTCAACTCTTTCTCTCGCAAAAATGCCTGACCAGCATCTCTAAATACTTCCAAATGTATCAACTTCAAAGGCCTTCTGCTTTTTGTAGCCAGTACTTGACCGTTATTGTGTCTTTCTAGCCTTTTAAAAATATCGCTAGACTTACCAACATATAAGTTATTGTCTTTAAGGCTAAAAAGAATATAGACGTAATAAAACATTTATTTGTCTAGTCGAGCCCTTTGAGCTCAGACCGACTCGTATTGGTGTCTAGTTTTGATGAAATCAAAACCGACCCGATTCTGCCTCCGGCAGAATTAGGGAGGCCTGGACCGGAATCGAACCGGCGAATAACGGTTTTGCAGACCGTTGCCTTACCACTTGGCTACCAGGCCACTCAAATCAGTCAACAAATTTTAGCAGAAACACACGCTGCGTGTAAATTTAGTATATAATAATAACAAGTGAAGATTATCGCACACGGCGTCAAAGACGCAAAAGCCGCGCGAAAAGCAATCTCGCACGGGGTTGATTTTGTCGAAATCGACGTTTCCAAAAGGTTTTTATTCAACAAATTTACCTCCCAGCATAATGGGTTGATGGGTTTATTTGGCTTCGGACCGCTTCTCGAGAAAATTTTAACGGCAGAATTCAGAACCCGTGCTTTTCTAGATCTTAAACCCGTTAGTCCCAGAGCTAGTTTTGCCTTCAAACTTTCTGAACTCTTGATAAAAATGAAGCTGGAAGACCCAAAAATTTGCGGCCATAACTGGGCCATGATTTCTGCTCTTGCCTATCAAAACAACGCCAAACCTTATTACACCTTAAAAAATCAGCGCAGTATTAATAAATTCCGCAGAATGATAAAAAACCTAAAAAAACCGGCCGGCTTTTCTGTTCATCACGACTTAATAAACGAAAAGTTCATGCAGGAATTTAAGAAAAAATCTGTAGAAATTTGGACCTTTACTGTCAACGACATCCATGAAGCCAAAAGACTAACGGAACTCAAAGTGGACGGCATCATCACCGATAAATGGGAAAATCTTCTTTCCCTAGTACGTCATCATTAAATTCTAAAAAGTGGTACCCACAAAATAACTCCTAAGAGTCTTACAAAAAAGGATGTAAGATCCTTCCGGTTTAACGATCCGGCAATCGCACTTCTACCACGTGAGAGGTAGAACATTGTATAGGTTTTAGAATCTAGAACCTAAGTCCTTGACCCTAAACCCTAATTTAGCTCCTTAGAAAGGAGGTGATCCATCCGCTCCTTCCAGAACGGATACCTTGTTACGACTTAGTCCCCATCGCCAGTTTAGCCTTAGGACCCATTAAAGGATACTTCGGGCTCCCCTGACTTTGTTGGCTTGACGGGCGGTGTGTACAAGACCTGAGAACGTATTCACCGCGGCCTGCTGATCCGCGATTACTAGCGATTTCGGCTTCATGAAGGCAAATTGCAGCCTTCAATCCGAACTGAGGACACGTTTTAGAGATTAGCTTCCCGTTGCCGAGTGGCAAAACTCGTTGTTAGTGTCCATTGTAGGATGTGTGTAGCCCAGGGCATAAGGGCCGTGCTGACTTGACGTCATCCCCGCCTTCCTCCACGCATTTAACGGGCGGTTTCGTGTGAATATTTAACACACAATGGGGGTTGCGCTTGTTGACCCACTTAAGGGTGCGCCTCACGGTACAAGCTGACGACAGCCATGCAGCACCTGTCCTAGCACTCTCGAAGAAACCATTGTTTCCAACGGCGTGCAGCTAGGATGTCAAACCCTGGTAAGGTTTTTCGCTTTGTTTCGAATTAAACCACATGCTCCACCGCTTGTGCAGGTCCCCGTCAATTCCTTTGAGTTTTAGCCTTGCGGCCGTACTCCCCAGGCGGAACACTTAACGCGTTAGCTTACGACAATCACGAATAATCGCAATCATCTAGTGTTCATCGTTTACGGCTAGGACTACAGGGGTCTCTAATCCCTTTTGCTCCCCTAGCTTTCGTGCATCAGCGTCAGTAATCAACCAGTTGCCTGCCTACGCCATTGGTATTCCTTGCAATCTCAACGCATTTCACCGCTCCACTGCAAGTTCTGGCAACCCCTCTGATACTCAAGTCTATTAGTTTCAAAACCCGATTTCCAGTTAAGCTGAAATATTTGAATTTTGACTTAATAAACCGCCTACGCAACCCTTTACGCCCAGTAAATCCGGATAACGCTTGCACCCTACGTATCACCGCGGCTGCTGGCACGTAGTTGGCAGGTGCTTATTCTCCCCGCATTACACGGGACAAAAGGAGTTTACAACCCGAAGGCCTTCTTCCCCCACGCGGCGTCGCTGGATCAGGGTTTCCCCCATTGTCCAAGATTCCCGGTTGCTGCCATCCGTAGATGTATGGACCGTGTCTCAGTTCCATTGTGGCTGGCCGACCTCTCAGCCCAGCTACCCGTCATTGCCTTGGTAAGCCATTACCTTACCAACAAGCTGATAGGACGCGGGCCGCTCTATCGGCGGGCGATTAAGCCCTTTTCTCTTACGAGGTTATGCGGTATTACCCCTCCTTTCGGAAGGCTATACCCCACCAATAGGTACGTTCCCACGCGTTACTCACCCTTCCGCCACTCATTCTAGCAAGCTAGAATTCGTTCGACTTGCATGCCTAAGGCACGCCGCCAGCGTTCATCCTGAGCCAGGATCAAACTCTCAAAAAAAATGTCGATTTTCTGAAGTCCACCGAAGCTTTACGCGAAGGTGGACAAAAAAACTTCCACTATTTGAGTTGAATTTAATCTGAACTCTTATTTTGAGAAACTTGTTTCGAAAACAAGCTCTCTTATTTACTTAGTTTTAACTCTAAAGGATTTAAATTGACTCGTTCATTTTATTGAACGGTTTGGGTACCACTTTCCAGAATTTAAGTCTGCTTAAATTCGCAGTCCTTCCGAAGCTCATAGAGCGAAGGAGGATTTCTTATAATTCCGTTAAGTGGACAAATTATATTTGGATTTTAATGTGCAAAAATTCATAGACAATTTCAAATTTAAAATTAAAAATTTAAAATTTCCGACTAAATAGTCGGGCCTAATTCTACTAATCTTGACAGCTCTTGTCAATGGAAGTTACGCTTAGGTTAATGATCGGATTAGTTCACAGTTTAAAGTTCACAGATCACAGTAAAGAAAAAACCGTGAACCGTGAACCGTTAACCGTTAACAAGCGCCGCAGGCGCTTGGGTTTTTCCCTCGTTGAACTACTTGTCGTTGTCGCAATCCTGGGAGTTTTGGCAAGTATTACCTCGTTTACATTAGTCGGCCACCAAAAAAGGGCCCGCGACGCCCAAAGAAAAAACGACCTGCAACAGATAAAAAAAGCTTTACAATCTACTAAAAACGATTGCAAAGGCGCAGCTTACTATCCATTTACAACGGCATCAGACCTATCTAACGCAAGAAATGCTTATGATCACTTAGTCACTGACCTTGTAACAGCTAAATATTTATCCAGCAAGTTTAATGACCCAAAAAGCACGCCTGCCTTGTTAGCACCTTATTCATATCAATATTTTGAAGATTATGAGGCTTTTGCCTTCAATACTTTCGCTGGTCGTCCTGTCGCTACATATTGCCCGTCCTTATCAGGCCTCAGTTACATAGCCTTTGCAACTGAAACAGCTTTATTAAGAGCTAAATTAGAAGATAGTAAAGACCCAGATCTCGTAAAAGCTTTTAATAATTGTCCTAAGCTTGCGGTAGATACGTCTGGAGGGCCTGTACCTGGCTCCTATTACATAAATGGAACATTAATCACAGATGGTTACTATTATGTTTGCATGGACTAAATTAGTAGTACAATGAATTTAATGCCCAAGTTAGTTCACAGTTTAAAGTTCACAGATCACAGTAAAGAAAATACCGTGAACCGTGAACGGTCAACCATCAACCGCAATTCAACAGGCTTCACCCTGATTGAATTGCTTGTCGCCCGCCATCCGAAGCCTTGGCGAAAGAAAGCAGCTTTCGGATTTACATTAATAGAGCTGCTGGTGGTCATCGCCATCATCGGCATTTTGGCAGCACTGGCAACCGTTTCCTATACGGATAGTCAAAAAAAATCGCGAGACAGCAGAAGAAAGTCTGACCTTGTCGCCATCCAAAAAGCCCTGGAACTTGCCAAACAAGACACTGCTGGTAATTACAGTTATCCAAGATGTTATACCGCAGCAGCCGTTAGCTGCGTTTTGACAGAACCCGATTTAGTTGTCACAACTGATATACGAGAAACCAGCCCCGTACTTTCACCTACCTACATAAAAGCAATCCCCACTGATCCAAAAACAAGTACTGGTTATACATACCAAACATTTACAGATAATACGTACGCAACAGGTTGCAGCACCTCAGGATCATGCACAGCTTTTAGATTGATTTCCTGCCTAGAAAACTCCAAAGATCCGCAAAAAGATGCTACTGACACCTGCACTGCGACAGATACCGTTAGCTATACAATTTCCAACCTCTAGTCCCTGCAAATTCAACAATCCACCCTCAAATGTCATCCTGAATTCATTCGCAGAAAAGCTCTGCTTATTTCAGGATCTATAGATTCTGGATCCCTTCGGCTTCGCTCAGGGCGAGCAAGTCCAGAATGACACGTTCGGGGTTCAGGATGACGATTTAACATGGCCTCCATCACTGCAATTTTACCGTTAAAAGTTTACAATTAGGTTAATGCCAAAGTTAGTTAATAGTTCATTGTTCATTGTTCATGGTCATAAAAAAACCATCAACCATCAACCATCAACCATCAACCGCAATTCAACAGGTTTTACCCTGATTGAATTGCTCATCGTCATCGCGCTAATTGGCATAATTGGCTCAATCGGCTTTTACGGCTATCAAAGTTCCCAACAAAAAGCCCGCGATGCACAACGAAAAAGCGACCTGCAAATGGTTAAACGTGCACTTGAATCTGCCAAAAACGACTGCCTTGCCAGTTCTTATTATCCAGATGCAGGAGGAGCAGACGAGACAGCTGCATTTATAACCCTTTCAAACCATCTTATAGATACTGACCTCAATTATTTACCACAAACAATATCTGATCCCAAAAACACTTCTCCATATGTCTATACCTATCATAAATCAGCCTCCGCAACTAACTTGTGCATCGACGACGCAGGCACAATTAACAATTACTCAGGCATTAAATATTATGTTTTACAAACAATGTTAGAAATTACCAATGATCCTGATTCTGCTAAGTCATATGATGCATGTCAAACAACAATTGGTCTAGTCAGTTTCGGAACTACACCTTCTCGCGGAGACGGCTATTACTACGTCTGCCCAGACTAGGATAAAATTTTAAATTTACAATTCTTAATTTTAAATGAATTTTAAATGTATTAATGTTTAAAAATTAATAAATTACAGATTTTATTAAAAATTTTAAATTAAAAATTAAAAATTTAGGAAGTTATCATGTAACAAACACTTCCTTACCTGAAAAGCACTATGGCTAAACTCACCATAACATTCAAACTCTTGTTCACACCAAACATCGGAATCTCCACAATCTCATCGCAAAGCGCCAACGCTTCTTTAGACACCCCATCAGTTTCGTGACCAATAACAAAAGCGAGGGCGGGTTCGTGGTTCATAGTTGATGGTTGGTAGTTTATATTGCGAAAATCCTTTGCTTTCGGATGCTGTTCAATCGCGACTACTTTGATCTCCCTACTCTTGTCATCCTCGACCTGATCGAGGATCTTCTTTTTCCTGATTCCCACTTTCGCGGGAATGACGAATGGCGTAGGACACGTTCTCCTCAACTCCTTAATTGCCTCAACTGCCGACTTCTTGTATTCCCACGGCACCCACTTATCCGTTCCCACAGACGCCCTTTTTATCTTAATATTAGGTGGAGTCTCGCTCTGACCACAAAGATAAATCTTTGAGACCGCCACAGCATCTGCAAGGCGAAAAATCGAGCCGATGTTGTAAGTGTCCAGAATATTGTCACAAACAATATAAATCGGCCTACGCTTGATCTTGGCAATATCAGCTTTTTTCGGCTCACTTACCCTTAACTCTTTGGCATTTAACTTCATAGGCAAAATTTTACCATTGCCAAGCCAAAAATAAAAAGCTATAATCCCAAAATTAATGGATCCCGAAAGAAACAGTTACAGCAATAAAGACAAGCAAATTATAAGAAATTCAGAGTCTCTACTTATAAATACTTCGCTCGGACTTTATAAAGACGAGTCAAATGGCCTTTTTATAATCGACTCTCAAACCCTGACATCTCAAACACTTATCCCCAGCGACACAGTCCAAACGCTTAAAATTGGTAACCTCCAAATCAGCCATTCTGTAACCGAAAATAAAGACATAGCAATAACAATCGAATCAGATACAGAAATATCAGCAATTAAGTGTTTATATAGATTTCCTTTTGAGAAAAAATTTGCCTACGAAAAGGCTAAACGGGAAGCAGAGCAAGGCGCTACTTAAGTCTTTTTTTAAATTCTTCCACCATAACAACCGGGGTAGGATCAACTTGATTCTTTTGTGCCAAATAATAAGCGGCAAAATCTGCCAAATAAATTGAATTAAAAAGTTTTTCAAAAACTGTCGCACCCCCAAGCTCCAAAATTTCAGATTCCATTCCAACCTCTTTCAAAATTCCTGTTGTCACCGCATACCTTTTATGGTTCCTAGGATCATCCGCGGGGTCTTTGAGCATAATCGCAAAATACCTGTCCCCAAAGTTGGAATATCCAATCATCGAATTGTGATTAAGTTCCGAGAAAAAATTCCAAAACGACGGATTTTTAGCATGCTCATTAAACTTAATTGTCCAAATCCTGGCAAGTTCCTTGTACATTTGGTTTGCCCAAATAACAGGAGTCTTACCGAAAACTTTCCCGGCTATTTCCAAACCAAGTTTTTCAAATCCTTCCATACTCTTCTCAAACTCGAGAGCACTTTTTAATATCTCGGCGCGAATATCGACCGTTAACTTATGATTTGCCAAAACTTGTAGCATTGCACCGACAAAATAGCCCGTACCCATTCTGGGTTGAAAACCTTCGTACGGTACTGGTAACTTTACAAAAGGAATACTGTTCTCTTTGCATATTTCTTCAAACTTTCCACCACTTGCCATACCAATAGACGGCAATTTCGCCTCAATTGCCGCCCTTAGCGTCGAAATAGTTTCCTCGGTATTGCCGGAATATGAACAAAAGATATTCAATGCGTCGCGAGAACTTTCTGGTGTTAATAAATATGTATAGTTCTGGAAAAAAGAAATAGGTAATGCTCCTGCTTCATATCTACTATTTGCAGCAAGAATTCTAACCAGAGACGCCGGAAACGCCGACCCACCCTCTCCATAAAAACACACCCTTATAAAATCACCTTCTAAGTGAATATCAGAAGCAAGACCAAAACCGATTTCGAATTGCTTTGGTGCATCTAAAATTGCTTGTCTTAAATTGGATTTATCAAATTTATGTGGGGAACCTGCAACACTAACCATTAGTCTATTGCCCAAACCTTCTCTGTCTGTGGGAATAGTCGGCAATTGCGCGTTTGAGCTCGCTCACGGAAAAATCCGGAAAAAGCAGTTTTGAGAAAAAAAGCTCTGTGTAAGTAGTTTGCCAAGGCATAATTCCGGATGTCCTCATTTCCCCAGACGTACGAATCAATAAATCCGGGTCCGGAACACCAGACGTCTCCAAGTTCTTAGCAACCATCTCTTCTGTGATTAGAGACGGTTTTATTTTTTTGGCGACAATCTTTTTGATTGCCGAAATCATCTCTTCGTGGCCACCGTAATCTATACAAATGTTTAAAAGATACTCTTTATTTTTGGCAGTAACCTTTTCCATGTTCAAAAGCACATCCCGAAGCGCCTTAGGCACCCTATCACGTCTTCCAAGCCATTTGAATTTAACTCCCTCTTTTACCAACTCTTTTAAGTGTTTTTTGAAAAACCAAACATAAATTTTCATAAGATACTTTACTTCTAACTCCGACCTCTTCCAGTTTTCCGTCGAAAACCCCCAGAGAGTTAGTATTTTTACGCCTAGCCCACGGGAATCTCTTATTATAGAAAGAGCTGTGTCTAGCCCCTTTCTGTGTCCTTCTATAGGCTCAAGGCCGCGTTTTTTAGCCCACCGACGGTTGCCGTCGGGAATAATAACAACATGATTGGGTACTGCTTTCAAAGAAGTTTTTGACATTATTTTATAACAAACACAAAAAATCCCTAAGGGATAAGACAAAGAATAGCAAAAAAAACCTTTATTTTCAACTCAATCACTTCTGTCTTGCTACAACGTAATCTGCAACTTGTCTCAAAATCTGTTGCAATTTATGATTTTTTGTTATTTTAGCAACTTCTTTCTTTGCAACAATTGTAAGCCTCATATTTTCGTTCTCGCACCACTTGTCCGCTTGGCACTTTATAATAATATTCTTAATCTCCAAAAGATCCGAAAGTGTCGCGTCTTGCTTCCCCCAAATTTTATCCAATATTTTTTTGTCTTTTGAGGTTGCAAGTTCTCGGGTTTTATATATTAAAAGAGTATTTTTACCTTCTCGCATATCCGAAAGCACTGATTTTCCCAGCGTCTTTTCGTCACCAAACACTCCCAAAAAATCATCCTGGAGTTGGAACGCAATACCAACCAAAAGCCCAAACTCACGTATCGCTTTCATTTGAGCACTAGAACATTTGGATAAAATTCCTCCAATTGAAAGTGGTCCAACAAACGTATACCTTGCAGTTTTTAAATCAGCAACCTGCATAATGTCTGCAAGTTTTGGTCTTTTATAAGAATATTCAACATCGAGCGCCTCACCATAAGCTGTTTCGAGAAGTACATCGTTTAGTCTATTCTGAGAACTCAACCTTAAATCAGAGCTGAAGTCTGAAGAGTTTACCAGGTTAAATGCTTCAAAACAGGCTATATCTCCCAAAACTATCGCCTGGGAAATACCATAATGGTTGCCGAAGATTTTTTCATAGCGCTTGTGCATAGTTGGCTTATCCCTTCTTATGTCAGATCTATCAATAATATCGTCATGCATCAACAAAAAACTGTGAACAATCTCCACAGCAAGAGCAATCGGCAATACTTTCCTATTCTGTTTATGGTCAACACCACTACTGCCCAACATGAACCCCAGGTAAACTAAAAAAGCTCGCAGTCGCTTGCCACCAGTTGTAAAATCTGCCAAATCTTCGTAAAATTTTGTAATTAATTTTGGGTACTTTGAAGAATCTTTTATCTTCTGAGTAAAATAATGGCTTGAATAAATTTCAAACACTTTCAAAAAATCTTTAAGCATAATTTGGAAATCATTTTTCTTGGACTTCATAATTAAATCTAAAGCCTTCACAGCCCATGGAGCGTATTTATTGGGACTCTTAGAAACATCCGCTATAAATACCTTTTCGCTAACCCATTTATAACCATAATGAACATCACGGTTTGGCTTTATTTTTGCAGAATATTCTCCTGTAACAATAATATCGTGTTCGATCTCGCAAAATTTTCCGTCTTTTGCAAAATAATTAATTCCGCCTAATATTTTTAAGGGGATTTTTTTAAAAATACCGTACTCTTTTTGCAAACACCTATGTGTTGCTTCCTCCGTTGTCTCATTTGTTCCGTCACTTCTGTGAAGATGATGAGTCGATCCAGTTAAATCCCAAATGTTGCTATGAATTTTATGTTTCCTGTGTTGAAGCAGAACTTGTCCCTTATTGTTATAAAGAAGAACAGTTATAGCAAGGTGACGTTTTCCATTACCCGTATGTGCGAGATCTTTGTCTATATATTCCCCAGTATGATTACCTTTTTTATCCGATACTAACATAATTTGATTCATTTCTTAAGTGCAGGCCAATTTCTATATCTCTCTTCTAAAAGTTTGAGGTTTTTTGTTGCTTCAATCGGAAATTCTGCCTCATTTTCTATAACTAAAGGTTCCTGATAGATCACTTCTACTCCTCTTTTTTCAAAAAAATCAATAACTTCTAAAAAATCCTCTTCATCACATGAAGCGCCAGATGTCAAAACTAAATCCTCTATCCCTGACCCTTTTTGAAATGATAACCAGTTAATTTCCTCCACCCCATTAATAATGTATGTGGGTTTCAGGACATTACTACCAACCTTTGCAAGATTTGCAGTGTTGTTACTAATATCTCCAGAACCAACTACAAGCAAGCCGTCTGCATAATGCATTAAGGCTGCAGCAGCTTCTTGTCTATTATCTGTTGCATAACATCCGTCTTCTTTAGTGCCAATATTCACAAAAGGGATCATATCAAGAGCTTTATCTTTAAGAGCCCTGATATCCTTTTGAGACATTGTTGTCTGATTTAGAAATACATATTCTTTCGCTGGATCAATAGTTATTTTTTCAATATCACTAGCGCTAGTGATCAGATGGAAGCTTTCAGCTGTTGCAACACTGGAAACAGCTCTAGACTCTGGATGGCCCTCTTTTCCAAAATACACTACCTCTTTATTATCTTTTACAGCTTTAATCGTTTTCTTCTTTTCTTTAGTAACAAGCGGGCACTCAGTTATAAAAACAATACACCCTCGATCCAACGCTGCCTTAATGTCACTCTCCTTATAACCATGCGCGGATGATAAATATAAAGAAATTTTCGGTAGTTTAGTATAATCCCGCTCTCCGTCAGGTAATCTGTCGCGTATAACGACAAGACCACGTTCTTCAAACCTTCTATTTGTCTTGTGGTTGTGTACTACTTCATTAAAAGTGTAGACAGGCTCCCTACCATCAACTACCCTCAAAAGTTTGTCAGTGAACCTCACAGCAGCATTTACACCGCCACAAGGACCATGCGGTTCCGCAATCGTTATCCTTCTTATACTTAGAGGTAATTGCTCCTGTGAAAAAGATCTTTCTTGGGTCATTTAAAGAAAACCAATTATACCCAAATTAAACTAAAATTGGAAATTCCAGAAACAAACGGCCAAATCAACGTGCATCTCGTCGTTAAACTTAACACCTTCCTGCTCTAGTCTTCGTCTTTGCTCCTTCCATCCTTCAAACGCAAAACTTGGAGCCAGTCTGCCGTTTCTATCAACCACTCTATGGCACGGAACCTCTGAACTTTTGTTTGAATGAAGAGCCCAACCAACCTCTCTTGCTCCGCGGGGTTTACCCAAAAGAAGCGCCACCTGTCCGTATGTAAAAACTTTTCCTTTGGGAATTTTTTTGACAACATCAAAAACTTTTTCCCTAAAATTATTTTGTTTTATTTGCATTTTATTTTTCATCTATTCGCATAAAAGCTTTGCTCATTGGTATTTATTGGTAATTATTTGAAATTCTTCAATTAGTCACATTAATTGAAGCGGTTCATAGTCGCCTCAATACCTTCGGCAATATAAGAATTTAGGGCTTCCTGGCATTTTATTATCACTTCATTTAATTTTTGCCTTTCCTCTTTGGAAAAATCCTCCAAAACATATTGCGAAACATCTAGTGGTTGAGTAGTAGATTTATCATCCGTAGCTATACGCGATGGATGACCCGCTTCGCCCGAAGCTCTGCGAGGCGAGCCAACACCAACTCTCAACCTAGCAAATTCAAATCCACCTATGTATTGGATAACAGAATCCACACCCTTGTGACCTGCCGATAGGCCATCAAAAGCAAGTCTTATTTTGGAAAAAGGCAAATCAACTTCATCACTAATAACCAAAATATTTTTTAAATCAACCTTGTAAAAATCCGCAACCGCTTTGGCAGCTGCACCGGATTTATTCATAAATGTGGAAGGTTTAATAAACAAAGCACTTTCATTTTTGGCCCAAAAACATATCCAATCCCGACTATATGCCCATTCTAGTCCAAGCTTGGAAACATAGGCATCGATTATCATAAATCCCAAATTATGCCTGTTTTTTTCGTATTTAGTACCAGGATTTCCGAGTCCAATAATCAGTTTCAACTAGTGCACCCTACCCTCTGCCATGTTTCCAAAAATCGGCAATTTATAGACTTTACCTTTGTATGCATTTATAACAGAAACAATGCAAACATAAAAAATTAATAAATAAATAATGATTCCCGAAATCACAGAAAGAAAACTAAAAATTCCAAATTTACTAAAAACCATTCCTATAACAACGTTCAAAACAAAAAGCGATCCGGTCGCAATTGTCGATTGCATGGCATGAAATCTAATAAATTTATTGTCCTTCTCCACCATTAAAATCACAATACCTGTGACAAAACCCAACAGGTAGGAAATAGCCGCTACTAAATTTCTACCATTATCCTGATTGCTCATATATTAACCCCCATCGTTAAATTAAACTAAGCTGTGATTCTATTATACTTTCTTCGTCATCTTTTTTATTGTCATTACCACTCTCCATTGCAAGCTTTATCAGCAAAAAATCTTTTTTTAAATTCTCCATAATTGCACCATTTCTAAGTGCCGCCGCCGGATGATACATCGGGAACACAATTATTTTTTTCCCAAACCAATCAATCGCGGATTTTATCCCGTGAACCGAAGATATCCGCGCATCCGGCAAAAATTTGTTCATCGAAAACCTTCCCAAAGTCACAATAACTTTAGGGTCAATTATGCCAATCTCCTCATCAACATAAGGCGCAAAGGCAGCAAGTTCCGAAGGCTCCGGGTCTCGATTTGCCGGCGGCCGAAACCTGACAACATTAGAAATGTAAACATCTTCCCGCTTAAGTCCAATAGATTCTATTAACTTGTCCAATAGCTGCCCCGCCAAGCCCACAAATGGCCGCCCATGCTTATCCTCAAAATAACCCGGTGCCTCCCCCAAAAAATAAACCTTTGTATCCGGATTTCCTTCGCCAAAAACCAGTTGAGTTGCCCCAGATCGCAGAGGTAGTGTCTTATCCTCCTGCATCCGTTTTTTGAGATCAAGTAATCTAGATTTCTTATCCATAAGCTACAACCTAACTAATACACCTGTCATTCCCGCGAAAGCGGGAATCTGATCCTCAATCGAGTTGAGGATGACTACAGGAGGAGTTTATACGTCATTTTTACTGATTGCATCTGCGTTGTCAATTTCCGAAAGCATGCCCAAAAGAATTAAAAAAATCGCATTTGTCCAACCAAACCCGGCTTGTGTTGGATACCTGTCCGGCACTCCAACCCTCCCATGGACAACTTCATACTTTTCCCACAAAAATCCGGTTTCTTTAAAAACTTTAATGTTCAGAAAAAGCCACTTTTTAATAATCCGCTCGGCCAAATGGTCAAAGCCATAGTTAAAAAGACCCTCCACAACCCGCAGCTGCATCGGCGCCCAACCGTTTGGATAGTCCCACTGAAAATTTTGGGCAAAGCGTACAGACTGCACCACTCCGTAATTTTTTTGCAAGGTTTTCTCAACCACACCTGCAACCTTCTCAGCCTGATTCTTAGTGGCTAGTCCAACCGAAAGTGGAAATACACCGGCAACGGTGATCAAATGGCTAATTTTACGTCCAACCCAATCATAATCAAAAAAATAACCTTCCCGCTCACTCCACATTAAATTATTAATTGACCGGACCCTTTTCTTAGCCAAATCCAGATATTTTTCCTTTTTCCCGGGACTTCCCAAAATCTCATATGCGCGAGCCAAATCAACCTCGTACAAATACAAAAGGCAATTAAGGTCAACCGGTAGTATGTCCAAACTTTTGCCCATAAAACGGGCCGACATATCCCAACCGCTTTCCGCCTCCGCCAGCACATTTAGAGCATTCAAATCGTAATATCTGGAAAGTCCTTTGTGGACATGGCGATAATTTCGCAAATGGACCTTACCCATCCAAACATCCTGGTATTCTTCCTCCACCAATTTTATGGCCGCGGCAAACCACTTTTTATCTTTAGTCTTTTCATAAACCAAAAAAACCATACTAGATAAAACCGGCGGTTGTGAACGGGATAAGAAATAATAACGCGAAGCATTGGGAATAATTCCAAACCGTTTTACCAAATACAGCAAATTGTCTACCATCCCAATTGCCAACTTTGAGTATTTTGGGTGATTGATAAGTGCCCGCACAATCGGATAACTATCCCAGTAATATTGTTCCTGAAACACATCGCCATCTGCAGGCACAATATAGGGATTTGGGAGGCCAATCAAGCTGCGAACATCAACCTTGTGCTCCCGAATCAACTTTGGCCAATAATCTTCTATGTATTTTAAAACGGAATTTAGATCTTTCTCACTAACCCGAATCTGCTTGGCAATCTTGGAATAGTCCATCATCACCATTTAAGAAGTATTTTTAGAAAGCTTCAAGAGGTTAAATTTGACATACAATATATAATTTTAAACATGCAGGAAAGGCAACCCGAAACCATGCACGTCAAAGCAGACGGCAAGATTTATACTCAAGAAGCATTTAAAAAAATCAGAAAGATAAATAGAATCCTTAGCCCCGGTTTTATTTTAGCCGGCGCGGGATTAGAAACAGCCTTCATCTTTGGCACACATTTCGACACAAATATTCCAGCGCTGAAAGAGACTTACTATGCAACTATCAGCATTATTCCTAGCTATATAGCAATCGATGGCCTTGTCGATACGCTCAAAGGAACTCACCACTATCTCGGTCTGCACATCTGGAAACGACTCACAAGAAACCCTGAATGGAAAATAAAACTTCAAAAGGAAATCGATTTCTGGGATGGGAAAAACCTAACGCCAATCACCAATGATATTTAATAGATAAAACCACTTGGAATTATTTTTTCTTATATTGATTTTTATACAGTTTCTTTATTTCTGTAACCGTTGTTGCGTCCTCAGACCTCTTGTCCGCCTCCCGAAATTTGACCAGACGAGGAAACCGCAGCGCATAACCTATTCCATCTTCTTCCCCCGCAGTATGAATCGGTGATTTGGTAATTTCGTCCGCATAAATTTCCAAAACTTCTTTTGGCTCCACCCAATAACTTGGTTCAATTTTAGATCTTACCCTTGCCGGTTTGTGCTCTAGCCTCAACTTTTTGCCAATTTCATGGACTTTTCTAAACTCCTCATCCGTCAAACCCGTCCCAACTCTGGAAATCGTCTCAAAAACATCATCTTTATCGTTATAAATTCCAACCAAAAGCCCTCCAACCCCAAACTCCGTCCTTTTACCTTTACCACTGTAAATTCCAAGCAGTACGCAATCCACGGTATCTGCCAAATCTCCACTGGAAGCCCGCTTAAACTTGATCCAATGGAATCCTCGCCCACCTGCTTTATACGGCGCGTCCAGCTTTTTAATCATTAATCCCTCAAGGCCATCGGAAATCGCCTCGCTAAAAAATTCCTGAATTTCTTTGGCGGTCGAAATAACCCTTTGTTCGGCAATTCTTATTGTTTGATTTCCATGGGCAACAATCTTCTCAAGTAATTTTCTGCGTTCGGCTTCCGGCTTTCCGGTTATATCCTCCCCATCCAAATACAAAATATCAAAGGCAAAACAGACTAGAGGCAGAGCTTTTGCGGTTTCTTCAATCTTATATTTACGGCGTCTCTTTGTTGTCTCCTGGAACGGCAAAAACTCCTCTGTCTGGGGGTTATATGCAATTGCTTCCCCTTCCATAATCACCGATTTTGCCTTAACTTCTTTCAAAACCCCTTCGGCCAAATCCGGAAAAGAATGCGTCATATCCTCTAAATTTCGGGAAAAAATCCGAACGTGTGGACTATCGAACAAAGAAGCTTTCGAGGGAGTGATCTCCGAGTTTTGACTATCTCTGGTTTTATGGAGACCTCCCACCAACCGTTGATCACAACCGAGAGAGTGACCGAGTGAGATAGTTTTATCATCAGGACCCGCAATGCCCTTCCTATCCAAATGAATCTGTACCCTAAATCCGTCAAATTTGGGCTCAGCAGCAAACTTGTCGCCCATACGCTTAACAACTTCGTCTGCGTTGGGCATTCGCTCGGCCAAAGCCGGTCTAACCGGTTTTCCGACAACTAATTTGATAGTAGCTAGACCTTTTTCTCCATGTTTGAAAAATTCTTCGGCGACGTAGCCAAGATCACTGGTTTTGTTATAGGCATCCTCTAAAATTGGCCGCAATTTTTTGTCGCCTGTCTTGGCAATAGACAAAGCGTCCATCACAGTCGGATCTCCAATTCCCAGCCTCAAAGTCCCAAGCGGAATATTAACAACATGTTTAACAGAAACAGAATCCAAATCTTTCAAAACATTTGCCAAAGTCGTTATCTTTTGCTCTACCGATCCCTCTCCCCCAAGATCCGCAATCTTTCGCAGCTCGCCAAACACGTCTGCCACTGACTTTTCACTTTTCACTTTGACTTTGACTTCTTGCGCCAGCTCCTGCGCTGCCAACCCAATATTTCCTAAATGTCGGTACAATTTAATCACTTCATCTTTTGTAATGTTTACCCCTCGAAGCCTTGGCGAAGTGGGGCCGTAAGTCTTAGCAATTGCCTGCGCTACCATAGATTCCGCCATTCCAAGCTCAATCGGCATGTAAAACGGCGCCACTCTACCCTGTATCAGATAACAAATCTTACCAATTTCCGCGCTGTCCGATTCACCAAAAAGTTTCGACAAAATATCCACCAACTCCAAGCGCTTGCTCGTCGCTTCCAATTTTTCGTAATAATTCGCTAAAGTGCTAAAGAGCATAGCTTTTAATTGTGTTTCCATAATAATTTATGCCTTATATCAACATATTCAATCATCAAAGCAAGCTCCCTATTATAAAACCTGTCATATGCCCACTGCGGATAACCATCGATCTCTTCCTCTGACATTTTTGGCGCTAAATCAAAACCACTAGCTTTAACTTCTCTATATTTTGCCAAGGAATATTGCCAAGCACTATTCTCAGAAGCACGAACTTCCCTAAGAGCTTTTTCGATTTCAACCTTAGCAATAGACCGGTCATTTTTCCTCAGTAATTCATACATTCTGCCAGCATCTTTATATTTTGCGTCTTTCATATCCCAAGCATGTCCTGTTTCGTGCAAGAAAATGAGTGCTCCGCTTGGTAAATCAAAAATTTTCGGATTTATACAAATTACGATTTGTCCATCCTTTGTCTTTCCAGTTTCGGCGGCAGGAAATTGTGGTCCATACTTATAGTGACCTAACATCCCGCTATAAGTTCTAACCTTAACATCAGGGGGTACATAAGAAGTTAAGTTAAGCCGCTTAACATCTTTTGAAATAGTAATCGAATCAACATCTCTATCTGCCCACCATGAACCATCATCTGCAAAATTAACTTGAGTTAAAACACCCTCGTTTTCAAAACTTATATTTTGAACCGGTGGCTGCTCCCAAATACTTGCAATTGCCTCATCCAAACTACTAAATGATCCTTCAATTTTTGCCATTAGTTTTTTAAAACATATACAGCTCCCTTGGTGCTGCCTTTCTTCTTAACCAACTTTTTCCTCTTTAAGTCTTTTAAGTGCAGACTATTCATAATGCGAATTAATATCTACGACCTCAATTTCGTCAGGAGTCATAAATATAAAAACCACTCTATATTTTTTATCCAGACGAAAAGAGTAATAGCCAGCAGATCTCGGCTCAAGAAGCTCTAAGTTTAGCGAGGGATGTGAAGGGTTTTCAACAAAGAATCTAATTTGCTTCTCGAATTTCCTAGTTAGGTTCTTCTTTTGAACATATTTCTCAAGATACTTATTTAGCTGCTTGACGTGCATAAACACTGGATCTGGCAAGGCCTTTTATCACAGAATCCACAAACTTTTTGTTATACTTGCCACTGGCTTCCATGTCTCGCCTAACCACATCTAAAGGCTGCTTCTTATAAATCACAATTGGCAATGGAAACTTAGCCACGTCTTTCCCCTCAAGATATTTTCTCAAAAGATCCCGCAAAAACTCCGAGCGCGAAGCAAAACCACGTACAGTCGCAGCACTGTCAAGTTGCTGTGCAAGTGAATCCGGTAAAGAAATATTAATTGTTCGCATACTGACCAAAGTTTACCAAATATCGCCAATAATTGCCACTAATCAAACTTGCCAAATCTCATATTGCTTATGAGTTACAAGGAAACAAAGAGCCATACTAGACAAAGTAGTCATACCTTATTCCTTAATGATTTTATAAAAGAATTTAGAATGAAGCCTATTTCACAACGGTTTTCTTCCAATTTCTCATATTCTTCATCAGAAAAATAATTTAGATCAAGTGCGATTTCCAAACAAGCCTCTGTCTCTTTTGGCTCTTTGCGATCTCTGTCACTTTAGTATGTACACCGCTCCCTTGGTGCTGCCTTTTTTCTTAACCAATTTTTTCTTCTGCAAATCTTTAAGGTCGCGCAGAATTGTATCATCGGAAAAATCGCGCAGAATTGTCCTCCATTGTCTGTTGTTTATAGACCCATTTGCCTCTATAAACTCAACTAATTTTACCTGTCTTTCCGACAAAGCAATCTGCCCCGTCCTTCCCTTCAACCGAGAATCCAACGATAATTTTTGCACCCTCAACTTTACCCTTTCTAGTTCCTCCGCTACACCCTCGCAAAAATATTCAAGCCACCCCGTTAAATCACGGTCTGCCAAAGTGTCCACTTTCTGATTAGAAACAGATTGTAGGGTCTCATAATATCTTTTAGCATTTCTGTCAAAATATTCTTCTATCGAGAAAAACTTTTTAATATCGTAGCCTTCACGAAATAGGACCAAAGTCGCAAACGCTCGCGATGCCCTGCCGTTGCCGTCCACAAAAGGATGAATAAACGCCAAAACATAATGGGTAATTCCCGCCTTTAAAACCGGATGCACATCCTCGGCATCTTTCGAGTTTAACCAATTCATAAATTCCAGGCTCAAGACCCGGACTTGAGCAGGGTTGGGTGGTTTAAAACTAATCTCTCCGGTCTTAGAATTCTTCACAACCACCGGATTTAGTCTGTAGTGACCCGCCATTGCAGCAGATAAAACTTTCTCAACTGTTAACTTATGAATTGCCAATAAATCCTTTTCGCCAATTTCTTTCTTGCCTTTGTGGTCTATATAGTTTAGAACTTTGCGATAGTTCAAAACCTCTTGAATGTCCCGATCACGCGCGGTTATTTCAGTTCCTTCCAAAACAGCAGCTACCTCACCCGTGTCCAAACCATTGCCCTCTATATGCGTTCCATGATGGACTGTCCTGATAATCGCCTCCTGCCTAAATTTAGCCTCGTATGCCGGCACCAACGGCGCATTTTCGATAATTTCCTTGGAGGCCTCAATCCGGCCAATATATTTAAGGATTAAATTAGATACTTTATATTTCGGGGAGTACATTATGCCTGCACCGTCTAAATCGCACCGTGAGCCGTGTACGAATAGTACTGAAAAGGCGAACGGTAAGATTAACTGGTGCGTTTATTATGCGTTAAATAAACGTATAAATCAATCTGTATTATCGTTTACCCTGAAAGAATTAAAGGGCATAATTACCGCAAAAATTAAACATTCTATACTCAAAAAAATTTTATTGACCCCTAAACCTATCCGCTTCTTTTGCTAAAACTTTATCTCCAAACCAGCCCTCGGAAATCCATCCTTGACCGGTATCAGACTTTTCTATAAATCCAAGACCTGGCCAAATACCACCAACATTAACTTTCCACATTTTAACTTCTTCTCCCCTATATGTTGTTACAACCGGCCCTTCTAGTATTTTTACAAGATTTGTATCACCAACTAAATCAGTAAGTGCAGTTGTTTCCTTCGGCTCTAGTCTTAAGGAAATTTGCTGCTTTACCGGATCAGGATCCGAGATTGCAAAAACGTCCCCTAACTGCACACTAAAAACCTCACCTTCCTTTGTAAACTCTTCTCCCTTAAATAACTTTTTTGCAAATTCATATTTTGCGTTCAATACTACTGCAGCATCACTGTGTTTGTATTTTAATTCGGCAATTCTACGCCGAAAAGCAACGCCATCCCAAAAATACACCCTAATTGTTTCTGCATAATCCTCAACCTCAATACTGCCTCCCATTTTACCGGCGTCAAGCACTCCCGGCGTAATATAAACATCTTTTTCGTCATAACCAATTTTTGTTCCAGCTTTTGTATCTGCAACCATTTGATTATATTTATCCTGACTAAAATCGACATTTACATCTGCCTGATGATGCCCTTCTTCGTGCGGAACCGAACTCTCGCCAGAGCTTTTTTGAATATCAATTTCCTTACTTTCCGGATCATAAATTCCACCAGCATACCCCAGAGTCGGATCCATTAAGTACGGTTTGTAAACAATTTGTTTGGGTAAATTCTTAATATCAAGGTTATCCAAAGTTCTATAAAACCTGGCAAGCGTTCGTAGTGACCCGTTTGGCGGATAACCAATTTCGGTTGCCTCAAATTGCACCGGAACCTGAGAGTCTGCAAGCCAGTTTAAATCTTCTATCCACCTGCTTGCCTTATATTTTTCTTGAGGTGTTTTACTAGAATCTAACAAATATAAATTTTGCTCAATTATCTCGTCTAAAATAAATAAGTGTCTGGAATTTTTAATATCGAAACTTCTGCCTTCAAACAAAATGGCTCCATTTTTTTCATCAGTAACAATATTTTTTTTCGGAGTCACTTTAGCTAAAATTTCTGCCCCTAAAAAGGCGAGTTTTATTCGCTTTTCGCCAATTATCTTTTTAATTTCATCACTATTTTCTGTTTTAAGTTCAAAATCAGAAAAAGTATCAAGACCAATTCTGCCCAAAAAATAATTGTTAATTAAATATTGTTTTACAACCTCCGAATTTGGAGGATTCTCAACGGGAAATTTTATATACTCTTCCAAGCGATCAATTGGTCTCTCATTTAAAGGTTTATAAGAATAACTGTATTGAACTCGAGGTTCATTGTCCTTCGCAAGACGATAAAATCCATAACCAGCCAGACTCGAGATTCCAGCAAAACCACCAAGCACTACAGCACAGCCTGTATAAACGACTCTCTTTGCTTGTTTTCTATTTAATGCTTGTTTGTCACTCTCCTGGGAAGTCGGCCCAACCTCAAAGCGCAAATCGTGTTGTTCAATCATAAACGAGAATTATACAGGTAATGTCCTTACAGTTCCACAATCTTCATCTTTTTAAATTTCCTACTAATACTACTTCTCCATTTTGATTCGAACATTTAATCCGGTAATCCTTATCATAAGCAACATCTACGGTCACCGTATCTCCAGATCTAACGGGAGCCTTAAATCGCGTAGATAGTCTTCTTCCTTGCAAGGCGTCGTGACCTAATTTGCTAACCAAAGCCTCCTGCACAAATGCCAAAATAAGCATTCCATGCGCAATTGTTCCGCCAAACCGTGCACTTCTAGCAAATTCAGGATCTATATGAATCGGGTTTCTGTCACCACTCGCCTCAGCGTAAACATTAATCATCGCTTGATCCACACTCTTAACCAGTACCTCAGTCATAATTCAACAATCTTTGCCTTTTTAAAAATTTCCTTTGGGATACTTTCTTTTTCTGCTGCCGTAATTATTGTTTGTTGACTTCCAATTATCGACAAAACCGTGTCCCTATGCTCCCAGTCTAGCTCACTAAAAATATCGTCAAGTGCCAAAACAGGCCGCTCGCCGCGCTTAACCTTAAGATACTCTAACTCTGCCAGTTTAAGCGCCAAAACTGCCATTCTCTGCTCCCCGCGGGACCCGAAATACTCCAAATCACGTCCCTTAAATTTGAACCTAAAATCATCCCTGTGCGGTCCGGAAAGTGTCATACCCGCAGCAATGTCCCTGTCTCTATTGCCTGTAAGCTTTTCCTCGGAAAGAAAACTTTGCTTAAGCTCCCATACTAAATCCCGATTATTATCATCACCTGGCGACAAAACCTGCCTACCGGCAGGCAGGTTTAAAAACTCAAAAAATTCCACCCTTATCTTGCTTATAAACTTTCCGTGAGCCAGAAGCCTTTCGTCCCAAAATCCAAGCTCCAATGGCTTTGACTTCCCCTCCTGAATTCGCTGCAAAATTTTGTTTCTTCTAGTCACAATTTTTGCGTATGCACTGACACTTCGCCAATAAGAACTATCAACGGAAGACAAAAACCTGTCCAAATGCTTCCGCCTGAGTGATGGTGATCCAGAAACAAGATCCAGATCCGCCGGTTCAAAAATTACAATGGAAAAAACTTCAACAAAATCGACAAGCCTTTTTTTGAAATTCCCAATATAGAAAGATTTCCCTACTCGCTGACCGTCTACAACTTGAAAGTTTACTATTAAATCCTTTTTTTCGTTATCCGATACGACCAAACCCTCCACCTTTGCCGATGTTTGCCCAAATCTCACTAAATCTAAATCTGTCTCAATTTTTAATGACCGTATACCGGAAAGTAAACCCACCGCTTCCAAAATATTACTTTTCCCACTACCATTTGCTCCAACTACAACTGTCAAGTTTTCGTCAAAAACAATGGATTTTTTGGCAAAATTTCGATAATTTATTACGTTTAAACTTAATATTTCCATCGTTTTCCAAAATAACCCAACAATACTCCAGCTATAATAAGCGCCATTCCCCCTAAAACAAAAGTCCCCAGATATCCAAAAACAACTTCAAAAATAACTGCAAGTATCGACATAATAGTCGCAATCAGGGATGCTAAAATAATATTTGCACCAAAAACAATACCCTGATGCTCATTTGGAACTTTCGTTTGAATTACAGTTCTGGAAGCAACCATTATCACAATTACACCCGAACCTAAAAATATTAAAAATGGCACAGACAAAAAGACAATCACCCATGATGGAAACAATTGCGTCTTGATCAGTAGTCCAAAAATCACCAATGTTAACCCGACTATAGAATTGCCAATAGAAATCAAATAAAGTTCGTACATTCTTGTTTTCTGAATAAAATACATTCCCAATAGAACTCCAATTCCAATCATGGGAAAAATAAAAATGATCGCCTGTTTTAAAGGTATCCCGATAATTTCTGTAAAAAAACCGGGGGCAAGTGTAATTCCAAAAAATATCACACCTTGTGCCGCTGCAAATGTCACAAAGAAAAACCATAAAGTTTTGGAGCCAAAAATATAAACTAAACCACGCCATATAGATATAATTTGTTGAGCAAGTAGATCATGAGATTTTGCAGCAGGCAGTAGTTTTGGTAGAAAAAACGAAAGTGAGGCTGCCATTATCAATAGAAATTCGCAAATTATCAAAGTAATTTTCGCCCCAAAGAAAAAATAGATAATGGATGCCGCAAAAAGCCCCAACAAAACACCACCAGCCAAAGTAAAAATAAAAATCGAATTGGCGACTAAAAGTTCGTCCTTAGAAACAAGCTGTGCTGTCGCGGCAGAAGATGCCGGTATAAAAAAAGTGTTTCCTACAAAATAAAAAAAGGAGAGCGGAATTGATGCATATATAGCACTTTGTGAAACAATTATTACCAAAACTACAAGCGCTATAAAAATATTGGCCAAAATTATTATCTTTCTTCTATCCAGCGCATCTGCAAAAAAACCCGCAAATGCCATCAGAAAGAAAGCCGGAATTGTAAATGAAACAATCACTCCGGAAACTCCCAAGTTACTTCCTGTTTTTAAAAACACAGAAACAATAAGCGACAAAATTAAAAATGCACTGGCTGCCTGGCCCACAAAAATTATTAAGGAAAGAATAAAAAAATCTCTTCTTTTTAAAATTTGAATATAAGAATTTGGTAGCAAAAACATAGCTCAAATAATACCAATTACAAATAAATACCAATACTACAAATCAATATCACAATAATTAATCATTATCCTTTGTTTTTATTATTATTTTTGTAGTATTTGACATTGGTATTATTAACGAAGTTTTTGACACGACGGGCAGTAGTGCGCACTACGTCCATCCATTTTTTCGCGCACAATAATTGTTTTACATCTTTTGCATGGCGTTCCCGTCATATGGTAAGCATTTGCAAAAGTTAAATACAAACCCTTTTCTCCCCGTCCATCCACAAAAGAATTTGCGCTAGACCCGCCTTTTTCTATAGCCAGCCTGAAACTATCTAATAAACCCTTAAAAATTGCCTTTATCTCGAGATCGGACAAACTCACAACAGATCTTTTTGGGTGTATTTTGGCCCGCCACAACGCTTCATCACTGTATATATTTCCAACGCCTGCAACAAAAGCCTGATCCATCAATAATTTTTTAATTCTAGATTGCGGCTTTTTCTTAATCCTTGCCATAAACTCACTGACAATCATAGTCATTGGGTCAGGCCCCAATTCAATCTTTCCGATAGCATCCTTTATCGATTGCTCATCACTTGTTACTATTTTTACCCATCCAAACTTACGCATGTCGTTAAAATACAAATGCCCTTCATTTGTAAAAGCAAAAGTAGCCCGGGTAGTACTATTTGGAACCGGAGTATTTAAAGGAGGAATTGGATGCCCGCCACCTACCCTTATTTGCTTATCCTGATAAATCAATTGACCTGTTAACTTAAGATGAATAACAATACTAAAACGGGTGGCAGTAATAGAAGGGTTCCCAACAGCGCGCAGATTAACACTCGATTTGCCATTTCGTTCGGATTTTTGTCTTAATCGAGCACTGGCGGGAGGGAAATTACTGACAGAACCCGCCTTTACCAAATCAATAATAATTACTTTTCCCCACCTGCGGACATCTTTTACTTTTGCCCCTTTTATGTCTTTTATTGAAAATCCATTCCAATAAAACTTTGGTTTCCAGTCATACTCCACAGACTTCAAAACCAGTCCTTTTATGACTTTGTTCAGAGAATTTACTACAACTGTCACTTCAGGAAGTTCCGGCATATCGACTATTCTAACCTAAGTAAAATATTTGAACAATTTAGAAAGTTTTTAATCGTTCCTCAATAGGAATTATCTCTTCGCGATTTATATGAAGCTGTTCTTTTAAAAATCCATTACTTTCATCTCCAACCCAATCGTCTCCAATCCTTTCCCTACGTATCTTATTTACTGTGACTAATTTTTCACCTTTAAATGCCCACTCCGGTAAATTTGGTATTCTCTCCATACTTTAAGGTTAACAACCGAAACAGAAAATTAAAAGAGGAAAATTAAATTTTTTGTGCTATAACTTGAATCCAAGTCGTTGACCCACCAACTCTTGTATATGTTTTAATTTCAATAACTTCAAATTTTGCCTTTTCCAATAATCTTTCAATTTCCTCTTTCACAAAAAACGAGAAAAACCGTTTAATGTTGATCCCATGCCTTGAATCTTCTACCTCACCTTCACCTTTACCTTCTTTTACCGCCAGATAAAATATTCCGCCATCTTTCAGCATTTTATTTATGGACTCAAATACTTTTGGAATCAAATCTTTAGGAATATGAAGAAGTGATGCCCGAGCATATATTCCATTAAAAGAACTATCACGAAATGTTATATTTGCAATATCACCAACCATAAAATTTGCCTTCGGAGCCCTTTTTCTAGCTTCCAACACCATGTTTGGCGAAATATCTATTCCAACTACCTCAAGTCCAAGACCCAAAAGCTGCTTAGATTGGACCCCGGACCCACACCCTAATTCCAAAACTTCTTTCCCTCCATTTTTCTTAACAAGATCTGCAAACCTTCTAAGTTCTTCATCTCCCCAATCATGTAAACTGACATCGTTTCCCCAATAAACCGCCAACTCATCATAAGTTTTTGCCAGATTTTTCTTGATCCTGTCAAATTTCATTTAACTTTACTATCCACAAATTTCTTAATCTCACGCTTAAATCTTTCCTTGCTGAATTTCTCCGCATGCTTTCGGATATATTGCGCATCCCACTGCCATTTTTTCTCCATTTCCAAAAATTTATTAATAGCAAGAACAAACGCGCCTGGCGCCAAATCTTCTACCCAGAGTCCGGTTTTCCCATCTATTATAGTTTCCTTGATTCCACCTTCGGCAAGTGCAATCACAGGTTTGCCTGCAGCCATTGCCTCAACCGGCACAATCCCAAAATCTTCCTGACTTCCGCAGAAGATTAAGGCGCGGCAACCCTGATAAAGTTTTACCAGCTCGCTGTCACTAACATCGCCAAGAAACTCGATCCAACCTTTTATTGTTCGAGCTTGCCCGCCTGCATCGCTATGCGAGGCATTGCGGGCAGGTCGAGAACTTTTCTCCTCCAATGAACTTCTCAATTCGCTTTGCTCACTCGAAGAATAATCACTTGAGGCTAATGCTTCACCTGCCAAACCTTTTAATCGACCAAGCTCTCTCCCAGTCCCAACTATCTTAAGAGGTAACTTTAGGTTTCTGCAAACTTCAACCGCAATATCCACATTTTTCGCTGCCACAAGCCGCGATACAACAAGAAAATAGCCGTCGCCAGATTTTCGGGTGGCAGTCGAGGAAGGGCCCCCGACAGCGCGCAGTTCAACACTTTCATTCTGATCGACAACCGATTTCTGATTTGAACGAGCACTGGCGGGAGGGAAATGGCTGACAGGACCCGAAAATTTCTCAACATCCACCGGCGGACCTGCCCGCCATTCGCTGTCGCTCAAGGCAACTGCAGGCGGGTAAATAACCGTCGAATCCCTTCTGTAAAACTTCTTTATTCGAGATTGGACTTCCTTTGAATTGGCAATAAACCAATCAACACGCTGAGCCGCCTCAAAATCATAAACACGCATAAAATGGTTAACCAAAAGCGCATAAACTTTAACAATCCAGTATTTTTGTAAACTTGAAGCGGTAGCGTAACCGTACAAATACCTTGGAGGCGTATGGCAATAACAAATCTCAATTGGACTCTTTCTCGCCCCTCGAAGTCCCGCTTTGCGGGACGAAGTGGGGTTGAATCCTTTCGTCACATACCAACTAGAAGATCCGATCACAATATCAAACTTGGAAAAATCGAAGCTATTCCAAATAAACGGCGCCAAAAATCGCAATGGGCTATGAAGTTTACTTGCAAAAAAGGGTACTTTTTGTGCCCATGAAGTAATTATTTTCTTACCAGCAAATCGCTTATAAGCCGAAGATCCCTCGCGATAAAAAGCGGTATAAATCGGTGCATCAGGATAAAGCTCCGATAGAGCTAATAATACCCTCTCAGCACCACCGAACTCGTTAAGGTAGTCGTGCACTAAAGCTATCTTCATAATTCAATTTCAATCAGATTTTTAAATACTTTCTCAGCACCTACCTTAATTAAATCATTTCTTGTTTTCTCGTCGGCATTTATTCCATAAACACATATTCAGGCAGCTTG
>Ga0209726_10000368_pt1 | contig 86938 bp, 79 predicted proteins | sample Subgrocontami54m_FD_187453 | JGI IMG/M metagenome (GOLD analysis project Ga0209726, IMG submission 187453) | Subsurface groundwater microbial communities from S. Glens Falls, New York, USA - GMW46 contaminated, 5.4 m (SPAdes) (version 3) | ecosystem: Environmental > Aquatic > Deep subsurface >...
CTTTTCTATAAATTTTTGAACCCGTATTCTCTCATGTTTGCTATTCTTTGTCAAAGCAGAGTGATGCTATCTTAGCCCGGCAGAAGGCATCTCTTCAATAAAGAAAAAGACCTATCCGAGAATGCGCCGGATAGGTCTTTCGGACTATCCATCTCGAGGTCAAAAATAGCGGTGCCGGACATCGTTCCAAGTCCGGCACCACATCGAGAAGTGAAATTATCCGAGCTTTGCAACAACGAGCTGTAATACGCCCGCTTCGTTTTCCTCCACCCAAGCGATGTTGAGGGTTCCGTTCGCAAACAGCATCGGTGACCGAGCGTTGTTTACAAACAGGCCCTGGGGTAAGGTGAGCGGAACCCAGGTATTTCCATCGAGTCGCTTGATACGAACCGCGAATTTGTTTGTGTTGGTATCACGCTCCGACCAGGTGACATACACCTTGCCATTGAAAATAGCGAGGGAAGGGGTCTCGGCAAAGCGGCTGTTGACATTAAGACTGCCGCAGTTGGGATCGGTGCCGCAGGCTCCAGTATCTTTATCTTGGATCCATTGGGTGCCATCCCAGTGTCTAACGAAAATATGCTCCCTGCTGCAGTCGGCGTCGAAACACTCATGCCAAACGACGTAGGGAACATTGTTCAGGACATCGATGCTCGGATAGCGCGCCTCTTTCGTCGAATCGATGTTCAGCGCTCCGCCAACGTCTTCCCAATTCGATGATGTGACGTTCCATCCTTTTACGAAGATGTTGGGAATCTCTGGAGACGGGGCCGCTTGCGTCGCCTCTTTCCAGGTGATATACACCGTCTCTCCCTTTTTTGAGAAGACCGGCGCTTCGGCATCCACGGTTGAATTCTTGTTGAGAGGTCCTATCGGCGTTTCCCATGCTGTTCCGGTAAACTGCCGGAAAGAGAGTTGTTTGTTGCCGGGAGCTGCCGCCGCAGAACGTTCATAGGCCATCCCCAACTTCGTACCGAGGATTGGATGCCGTGTTAAGGCAGGCCGATCGTCGCTTGCCGTGTCGGGAAAAAGGGTATCGCTCCACGTGGTCCCGTCGAATTTCAAGACGAATAAGTTGCTTGCTGCACTTCGTTCCTTCCAGGAAGCGTAGAGATTCGTTCCATCATGTATCAACGTTGGGTTATGCCCGTGACTTGCAGGTTCTCTCGTGAGATCTGTCCGTCCGCCCAGGGCGGGGTCCGTTAGAAGGTCCCAGTTGGCCCCTTGACGAACGTAGATCTTTGAAGCCGTGCTGTGATCGCAGGGATGATACTTGTCCCACCCAGGGGTGCTGGTAGTTATTCCGCCTGTTGTCGTTGAACTCGGGGCGGGCGTACATTCCTCCCAGATGACATAGCGTTGATCGCCCACGACCGCAAGGGTCGGATGAACGGCATGAAGACCTGTATTTGCGTTGAGGCTCGCCGAGGTGACGATACCACCTCCCCCGCCACCACCGCTGCCTCCGCCATTTCCTCCGCCAATCGGCTGTGTCGACACAATTAAAGGGGTAATGGTGAGTCCGCCTTCGGCGGGGTGGGCGTCTGCATCAATGTGCCCGCCGTTGTCTTTGGCGTTGCTCGCAAAGCGGTAGGTGGTGGTCCCATCGGTTTTTAATCCGGTCAATGGAAACCGACACTGGCCGTTGGCGCAGTTGGCGCCGGTAAATGTCTGCGGCGTTATTGTGTTTTTATCGACGGTTGGCTGGTCGGAAACATAAATAAGGTAGACCAGTTGGCTTTTCGGGGTCTCGCCGTCTGAAGCCTCTGCCGCAGTCACTTCCACACTATCGGTGGTCTGATTGAACTCCGCCGCCTGTAAACCTGCAAAATTGGGAGCGGTCGTATCGACCGGATTTCCGCCCCCTCCGCCTGTTCCTCCCCCCCCTCCACCACATCCGAACTCCACTGCGACGATCGCCAGTAAAGCGACGTAGCGCCAAAACCGCATGGTACCGCTGGTTTTAGAAGACATTTTCTTCCTCCTTTGTTGTTTTGATAGATTGTTTGCCTTGCAGTTGCGAAAAAAGGACGACCTGATCTCTGCCCGATTCTTTTGCGTGATAGAGGGCCAGGTCGGCCCGATGCACCAACTCTTCGTTGTCGGTCCCGTCCTGCGGGAAAATAGAGCAGCCGACGCTGACGGTCATCTTCACGTCCCGGATTTTCTCTTTTCCCACGAAGGAATGATTTTTAATCGAAAGGCTGATATGCCGGGCGACCGCCAGACCGCCGGCCTCTTCCGTTTCGGGAAGGAGGACGGCAAATTCCTCACCGCCGAACCTGGAAGGGGTGTCGATCTGCCGGAGCCGCGCTTTGAGAATCGTCGCGATTTCCCGGAGCGCCTGGTCGCCTTTTAAATGTTTGTAGCGATCGTTGTATTTTTTAAAGAAATCGACATCCATCATCATCAGGACGAACGGTTTTCCGGTCCGATAGGAGCGCTGGATCTCCCGGTCGACCTGCTCGTCGAAATAGCGGCGGTTAAAGAGCCCCGTCAACCCGTCGGTCATCGCCATTTTTCGAAGGAATTCCCGCTCCGTGCGGGTGTTGTGAAAGATTGATTCCGCCTGCATCGCCAGCATCCAGGCCAATAAGCCGTCTTCCTCGGTGAATTTTCTCTGCAATGTCCCGCCCAATTGTAGGATGCCGACGACCCTGTTGTTGATCAGGATCGGGACCGAGATGACCGAATTCGTTTCGAGAGTCGAAAAATATTGCTCCATCTCTTTACCCGCATTCTGGGCGATGAAGATCGGCTTTGAGTGTTCAAACGTCCAGCAGGCAATGAGGTTTCCTTTTTCCAGAAGAAGCGGAAAGCTCTTATCGACCCCCCTTGAGGCCCTTAATCGCAACGATCCGGTGTCGTCGTCCCAGAGATAGAAGAGCCCCCAATCGTAAGGGACAATCTCGGCCGCCAGATCCATCACCGTGGACAGAGAGAGGTCCATGTCCGAGTGATTTCCGATGATTTTTGTGATCCGGAGGAGGACATTCATCGCCTGGTGCCGGCGTCCCGCCATTGCTTTTGTAAATTCGGGCGGTTTTTTAATGAAATATTTCTCCGGAAAAAAATGTTCTTCTCTTTCTGCTCTTTTCATGAGGCCCGGGGACGGAATCTCTTGTTATAAGAATTGAATGTCTTAGACCCAACGTGTCCTTTTGGCGACTTCGGAAATAAAGATGAGGTAAGCTCCAACCAGGAAAAAGAAGAGAGACCCTGAAAGAACCCAAGCGGGACGGTAAAATAACGCGGCGCCCAAAGGCAATATCATCAAAAATAAAAGGGGTATGCTCTTCACCAGAGGATCCCTGAAAAAAAGTATGTCCTGCATTTAATTCCGTCCTTCCCAGATCGCACTGAAATAATCGGATGAGAATGGTTTTCTGGACATATGCTCACTTTCGGCGTCATCATTTTCATGGTTTCTTGCCCGCCAGCTGAGGCGAGAGAAATATCGATCTTCCGGGTCTGCTGCAAAAATTTCTTCGTCGTTCATTTTTTACTCCGCCATGATAAGTAGGTTGCAGATGAAAGAATCATGTTCGAAGCATAGAGCAAAATGAATGCCAAAAAGCCCGCCGGATGAAATGAAGCATTTTTGCCTTTTATCCCCGGTTTAGGACCTCTTAAAAGAGGGAGAGCTGAAAAAGCTTGCACGTTTAATGCAAACCGTCAGACGGAAAAAGCTTGATTCAGAAATTTTCTTTAGAGTAGAATTAACTATACTTTCAAAAAATGGGAAAATTGGGACAAACGCGGGGAATCGATGGTCGGGAACCAGAGCGGCGAAAGAATTCTATTGGTAGATGATGACGAAGCGGTCCTGGAGACGCTTCAGAGCATTCTGGAGAATGAAGGCTATCACATCGTCACCGCACTGAGCGGAGAGCAAGCCATCGAAGAGATGGACCGCGCCCCCTTTGATCTGGTGCTGACCGATTTAAAAATGGAGGGCGGGGCGAGCGGCCTGGAGGTGCTCGATCATGCGCAAAAGCGGTGGCCGCGGCCCGCCACCATTCTCCTGACCGGTTATGCCTCGCTGGAGTCGGCGGTCGGCGCATTGCACCGCGGCGCCTATGCCTATCTCGTGAAACCCTGCGGGATTGAAGAATTAAAGCATGCCATCAGAGAAGGTCTGGAGAAGAAAAGACTTTCCGAGGTGGAGACTCTTTACCAGATCGCCAAGATCCTCATTTCCACCCCGAACCTGGAGAAAGTCTTAAATGATGTTCTACGGGAAGCCTCCCGGATGACCGGTTTTTCAAGGAGCCTGTTTCTTCTATATGGAAACAAAGAAGCGCGCATTGTCGCCGACCCCAATGCGGATGCCGCCTGGATCGAAGCGGTGATTTCTTTTTTGAAAAAAGAGAGGAAGTTGTTCGGGCAGGTCGAAAAAGGGGAAATCATCATGATTCCGAAGGCGGAAGAGGTAGACGCCAAGGAAGGGCGCATTCTGAATCGGTTAAAGGTGAAAATGCTCCTGGCGATTCCGCTTTTTTATCAAAATCAGTTGCGGGGGGTTCTCTATCTGGATAACGAGCGGGCATTGCATCATTTTACAAAGAGAGACATCCACCTGGTGCTCGGTCTGGCCGATCTGACGGCGCTGGCCATTCATGACGCCGACCTTTTTGAGGAGCTTCAGAGAACCAATCAGGGTCTTCATAAAACGAAGCGGGCGTTGGAGAAGGCGAACCGGGAGCTGAAGAGTCTCGATCAGATGAAAACAAACCTTCTCTCAAACGTCTCCCACGAGCTCAAGACGCCGATGGTTGCGGTGAAAGGATATACCAGCCTCGTAGCCAAAGGAAAGGCGGGACCGGTCGCGCCGCTCCAAAAGGAATACCTGGAAATTGCATTACGCAATATTCAGAAACAGCTCAGCCTGATCGATGAGCTGCTCGATTTTTCGAAGCTGGGGATCAACAGGGATTCTTTCCCGCTGGAGCCGCTCGACCTGGCGGAGGTGGTGGAAGAATCCTTGAGATTGATTCAGCCGAAGGTCTCCGAAAAGAAAGTGAATCTTGAAATCCAAATCGGTTCGAAGCCCTGCCCGGTTCTGGCAAACCGGTCCAAGATCGGCCAGGTCTTCAACAACCTTCTATCCAACGCGATCAAGTTTACCCCGGAAGGGGGAAAGGTCGTGATCGCGTTTAAAAAACAGAAGAATGGAAAAGTCAGGGTCTCCGTGGGGGATACCGGAATCGGTATTCCTCTTGAAATGCAGGAGAAAATTTTTGACCGGTTCTATCAGGCCGAATCGTCCGAATCGCGGCGTTTCGGCGGAATGGGGTTAGGCCTGGCGATTGCGCAAAATATTGTGAAGGGCCATGGAAGCCATATTCAGGTAACCAGCAAAGCGGGCCAAGGGGCCCGGTTTACCTTTTCACTTGCAACGGGAAAGAGCGCCTAGGATAGGCAATGGGGGATGTAATGAAAACCGAAGCCAGCGCAAAAGAAAAATTGATATTGGTGGTGGACGATGAAGAATCGATTCGCGGGTATCTGACCACGCTGCTCACATCGGAGGGCTATGAGGTGGTTTGCGCCGAAGGGGGTGAAGAGGCGATTGAGATGATCAAGCAGGGGGTCGGTCCCGCTCTGATCATTTTAGACATCATGATGCCGCGGATGGACGGATTGGAGACCCTTCGGAAAATCCATGAGATCGACAGCGCCTTTCCAGTGGTGATGTTGTCGGCCGTGGGCCAGACCGGCACCATCGTCAAAGCGATGAAGATGGGGGCGTCCGATTACTTGATGAAGCCTTTCGAGGACGATGAACTCGCCATCACGCTGGAGAAAGTGTTTGAGAAGGTGACCCTTGCCCGAGAGGTGCGGGACCTTCGCGAGCAGCTGGATGAAAAGAGCGATTTCATCAGTATTAATGGCGAGATGATCCGGATTAAAGAAATGATCCGGCGGATTGCAGGAACCGATGCCACCGTTCTGGTCCTGGGTGAAAGCGGCGTCGGAAAAGAACTCGTCGCCCAAGCGGTCCACAACCAGTCTCTGAGAAAACAGAAATTGATGGTCCGGATCAACTGCGCCGCCCTCCCCTCGGAACTTTTGGAAAGCGAGCTGTTCGGTTTTGAGCGGGGGGCCTTTACCGGCGCCATGCGGTCGAAGATCGGAAAGTTCGAGCTGGCAAACGGAGGGACCATCTTTTTGGACGAAATTGCAGAGATGAGCCCGGGGCTTCAGGCAAAGCTCCTTCATGTCCTGCAGGATGGTGAATTTTCCAAGCTCGGTGGAAAGCGGGATATGAAGGTGGACGTTCGGGTGGTGGCCGCGACCAACCAGAACATCGAGCGGGCCATCAAAGAAGGAAGCTTCAGGGAAGATTTATATTACCGGTTGAACGTCGTCAAGATTCAGGTGCCTCCGCTTCGTGAAAGAAAAGAAGACGTTCCGCTTCTCTGCCAGCACTTTTTCAAGAAGTTTAAAGCGCAATACAACAGCGAAATGGAGAAGATGCCGGAATCTCTTCTGGAAGCGTTTATGAAATATTCCTGGCCCGGAAATATCCGGGAGCTTGAGAACATGGTGCGGCGGCTCGTTGTGCTCAAAGATGAAAAATATGTCCTGAAAGATTTGGCGCTGCCGGCCGAGGCGCCGCCTCGGGCGGGGGTGGCGGTCGATCTGTCGGAACCGCTCTCCCTCAAACAAATGAGCAAACGAAAGACGGTGGAGGTAGAGCGGGATGCCATCCTGAAGGCGCTGGTGGAGAGCAACTGGAACAAAAAGAAAGCAGCGCAGGCGCTGAATATCAGCTACAGGGCGTTACAATATAAAATCAAAGAGTATGGAATCGATCAGTCGTAAAGCAAGCATCCGAGTCGAAGATCTGAGCGGTCACGGTTTCTCTCTCTCCGCCCTACAAATCTTGCATTTTTTTGCAACTCTTTTCCTACTGTCTGCATATTTTGGTCTTTTTGATTTCATTCGTATAGCAATTCCCCGTTAAAAGGGATGATTGGCGTCAAGGCACGGCTTTTGCTCTTGACCTATCCAAACTGTTAGGAGGGGCTATGTTTTGGTATCGGTGGTTAGGAAGTTTATTTCTGGCGTTCATTCTTTTTTTTACGGTCCAGGTCGCTCCCGGCCAGGCGGTCACACCGGGTGACGGAGAGATAAAGAAAGGGGTCGAGATCGACCCGAGGCCGGAGAGCCGCTCCTCGGCAAAGAAGTCCGATGAATACGTTCTGGGATCCGGCGATGTCATTCAAGTGGTGGTTTGGCGAAACGAGCATCTGTCCAAAACGATTCCGGTTCGGCCCGACGGAAAGATTTCGCTGCCGCTGGTCGACGATGTTCAGGCGGCGGGAATGACCCCTTCCCAATTAAAGGACACGATTTCGAAAGGATTAAAACACTTCATCGACAACCCGATCGTCACCGTCATCGTCACAGAAGTCAATAACTTTAAAGTTTCCGTGATCGGAGAGGTCAAAAAGCCGGGGGTTTATCTTCTAAAAGGGAAAACGACCGTGCTCGAAGCGATCTCCATGGCGGAAGGATTTACCGAATTTGCGACGACCAACAATATTCTCCTCATGAAAAAGATGAAGGGCGAGCGCCTTCGCTTTGACTACCGCGCTTACATCGCGGGCGAGAATATGGACCAGAATGTCTACCTCGATCCCGGCGACACCATCATTGTAAAATGACCGAGACCCAACCTTGCCTGTCAAAAAAGAGGATGGCATGTCCCCATTTCGTCTCTTGAGAGCGTGGGGCGCCGCCTTATCGGTCTTTCTCCTTCTTTCCGTCCTCCAAGCCGGCCCGGCCGAGGCCCAGCCTCTTTTCGAGGAGCGGGACGGGACTCCGAAAGAGCCTCCCCAGTTTCATTTCACCCCCTCTCTTTTCGTCGCCGAGGTATACGACGACAATATCCTTCTGAGAAGCGTCCGGAGGGAGTCGGATCTGATCACCCGCATCCGGCCCGGATTGATGATGGCCGTCGATCAGGCGCGGGTTCGATGGCTGACCGACCTGAACGCCGAAGCCGAATTTTACCGGGACCATCCCGATTTATCCACCTACAATCGCTCGCAAAGTCTCGATACCCGTTTGATTATCCGTCCTGATGCCAGATGGACTTTTGAATTCGGCGATGCGTTTGTTCATTCCAGAGACCCGTCCGGACGCCTCACCCTCGGGACGATCGGCACGGTCGGTGCCGTCGGCCCGGGCGGGACTCCTCCGGGAACGGGCGGCGTCGTGCCGGGCGGCGGTACGGGGCTGCCGGTTGATCCAGGCGGAGAATTGATCCTGCAGAGAACCGAATATTACAGAAACATTCTTTCTCTCAGGGGAGCGTATCGTTTAACGCCGCGGCTGACGGCGGAGATCGAGGGGATCACCCGGATCACTCAGTTCAAAGATGAGCGGTTCATCGATGTCAGCTCGGATGAGATCAGAGGCTCCCTTCCCTATCTCTGGTCGCCGCGCGAAACCGTGACCCCGCAATATCAGTATCGGAATTTTTCTTTTAAGCACCGGGGCCACACGGAAGTCCACACCGTCAGCTTAAAAGGAGAGCGCCGTTTTACCGAGACATTCACCGGAAGGGTCGTGGGAGGAGTTCTGATGGTGGTGGACCGGAACACCGTCCGGCCTGACTTTCTCATCGGGTTCGGCGCGGACCAGAGCTACAGTGAGACGATCGTCTTCCGCGCCGACTTCGCGCGGGATGTGGCGGTGGTCGGGGGGCTGGCCGGGACGTTCGCCACCAACGTCCTTTCCGGCTCCATGACGGCCCATGTGACCAAAGCATTCGATTCGATCGTGGCCGCCAGCTGGGCCTACCAGCAAGGTCTCCTTGGAAATCAGTCGGACCTCGATACGCTGCGGTTCCGGCTGGAAGAGCAGGTGAAGCTGACGAACTGGTTGAAACTGTTTCTGAGCTACGAATACATGAAGCAGAATTATCATTCGGCCACGCGCGATATCTATAATAACCGTATTTTTGCCGGCTTGATTGTCTCGGAAACCTTCCCGCCGCGGCCTTAAGGAGCCGACCCCTCCACATCACCCCCTGCGTTGCTGTTTCTCCCTGGGTCTTTCTGTTTCCACCTCCATCTTGGCTTCCTTTATTACACCGTCTTTTCTACCTCATTGCGCCGTCATTAAATCCCCAGCAATTATTTGCACATATGTTGCAATAGATCCAGCAAGGTCCTGCCGAATCTTTATGGGAATATGCAAACAAGGGGCAAAGCTGTTCACGAGAAGCTTATTTTAATGGCTCCTCTTACGGCATGGGTTTTGCTCATTATCGGTTTCGATTTGTTCGTTGGGTTTAAATCTTGAAAGCGGGTTGAAAATGCGGTTGAAGAAAAAGATTTTGGTGTCCGGCCACCCTTCGGAAAAACAGGCACAGTTGAAAGCGATGCTGCAGAGTTTGGGCTACGAGGCGCTCGATCAGACGGCCTTCACCGGATCGGAGCATCCCGATCTAAGCATCCTCGACATTCGCGGGATGGAAGGCCCTCCCTGGGAATTTCTCAAAGAGCTGACGGAAAAGTGGAGCGACACGCCGGTGATCGTGGTCGGTGATAAAAAAATCGACTGGATCGTCACGGCGATGAAGATGGGAGCGTCCAATTGTTTATCTGAGCCCTTCGACCGGCAGGAGTTGGAAAACACCCTTCTGAACATGATCGACGAGGATAACCTGGCCTCCGAGATTCATCATCTCAGCGAAATCTCAAAAGAGCAGCCCTCCTGGCTGGTCTCCGCCGCCAGCGCCGCCATGAGCGAAATAAAAAAGATCGTGGAGCACGTCTCCGCAACGGACGTCACCGTTTTACTGCGGGGCGAATCCGGCACCGGAAAAGGGGTCATCGCCCGCGCGATTTACTCTTCCTCTAAAAGAAGAGAAAGCCCTTTCGTTAAGATTAACTGCGCGGCCCTTCCCAAAGAGCTTTTGGAAAGCGAGCTCTTTGGATACGAGAAGGGGGCGTTCACCGGCGCGTACCAGCGAAAGGCCGGAAAGTTCGGTCTGGCCCATGGGGGAACGATCTTCCTTGACGAGATCAGCGAGATGCATACCTCGCTCCAGGCCAAACTGCTTCATGTGCTCGAAACCGGAGAATTTTCCCGCCTGGGCGGCGAGGAGAACGAGAAGGTCGACGTTCGGATTATTGCGGCGACAAGCAGCGACCTGGAGGCCTCGGTCAGGACCGGCCAGTTTAGAGAAGATCTTTTTTACAGGCTCAATGTCGTGAATATCCGGATTCCCGCGTTACGGGAGCGAAAGGAAGAAATTCCGCTCCTGTCCGAATATTTTCTTCGCCAATATCACCGCGAATACAACAAACCTTATCACTCGCTTTCTCCGGAAACCCTCGCAGCGTTCCTCCACTATCACTGGCCCGGCAACATACGGGAACTTGAAAATTTCATCAAGCGGATCGTGATTCTCGGCGATGAGCATTGCAACCTTCCCGTTCTTTTTTCAAAGACGGCCTTCTCTGCCGCGCGGGAGGACCCTTCTCCTTTCTCGTTAAAACAGGTCAGCCGCGAAGTCTCTAAAAAACTGGAAAGCGAAGTCATTCGCAAGGTTTTGAACCAGACCCGATGGAATAGAAGAAAGGCCGCTGAGATCCTTAAGATCAGCTATCGATCTTTGTTATACAAAATTAAAGAAGGCGGTCTGGAAACTTCTTCATAATCCTCTAAAAAGCAAGGGTAGAACATGCGTTCAAGATTTTTGATGGCTGTTTTTTTTCTAAGCACGGCAATGACACTCGGTATCGCAGGTTGCGGCGGCGGCCCGGTCGGACAGGCGAGCATCCCGCGCGCGGTTTCTTCGGAGGAGCGTCCCTATATGATCGGACCGGATGATCTTCTCAGCGTCGTGGTCTGGAAAAATGAGTCGCTTTCGAAAGAGGTTCGCGTCCGTCCCGACGGCAAAATCACCCTTCCTTTGATCAACGATATTCAGGCGGCCGGGGTCGCCCCGAACGTGCTTCGGGACGTCATCGCCAAGAGACTCGAAAAGTTTATCGAAGTCTCCGGCGTCACCGTCATGGTCAAGGAGATCAACAGCTCGAAGGTGTCGGTGCTCGGTCAGGTGAAGAAGCCGGGAATCTATCCGCTCCGCGGGGATCTGACCGTTCTGGAGGCGATCGCCCTGGCGGAGGGATTCAACGAATTTGCGGCGACCGAGCGGATGGTGATTATCCGCAAAAATGGAAAACAAACGAATTGGATTCGGATCCGTTATAACGACATGATTCAGGGAAGGGTGCCGGAACATCATCTCTTCATGGCGGCCGGCGACACCCTGGTCGTGCCATAGGAGTAGAAGTAAGGGTTCAAAATTTTGAACCCTTACTTTAAAGCATCTGTATTAAAAAATGGAAGGGGGACCATGAGCCAAACCAACCCGATTTCTCTCGGACAAATCATTGAATGGACGCGGCGAAGGAAACATTGGATCTGGACGACGACCTTGATCGTCTCCATCATTTCTATTTTCGTGGCGATGCGGATTCCGAAGATGTACCGGTCGACCTCGATCGTGCTGGTGCAGCCGCACCGGTTTCCGGAGCAGCTGACCCGGACCTACGATCTCTATAAAATGGAAAACCGCCTACGCGTCCTCAGCGAAATCATCTACAGTCGCACGTTCCTGCAGCAGGTGATCGATTCGGAATCGCTTTATGCCGATTCGGCCGCCGCCAAGACGCCCGATGAGATCATCGAGACGATGCGTAAAGACACGCAGATCAGCGTGAAAGCGAACGACGTCTTCAGCATTTCTTATGAAGGCCCGGATCCGGTGAAGGTGATGAACGCCACCAACCGGATCGCCGGGCAGTTTATCTCCCTTTTGCAGGAGCAGGTGAGTGTGGTCCCGGTAAATCCGCAGGTTCAGTTTCTGGATACCAAACTCAAGGAGCTCTACTCGCAGATGGCCGAGTTGCAGTCGATGTACACCAAAGATCATCCGGAGTTGAAGGCGCTCAAGAAGAAGATCGTCGAGGTCGAGGCGGTCCTTCAGGCCGAGCGGCGCGCCGTTCCGCCTGTCCCGTCGGTCAGAGAGGCCGAGGCGGTGAAGCAGGAGCCGTTGCTGACCAGCTCGGCCCGCATCATCGACGAGGCGACGCTGCCGCAAAAGCCGGTGAAGCCGAACCGGACCCTGATCGCCGCGATCGGCTCGCTCCTGGGGCTGGCCCTTGGAATCGGGGTCGCGATCATGGCGGAGATGTCGGACCATACTTTCCGGTACGGGGGAGATCTGCAGCAGCTGCTTGGCCTGCCGGTGATCAGCATTCCGATGGTGGAGACCGCGCGGGAGGTCCAGCAGGCCAAAATCAAAAGACGGATGATCTGGGGATTCGGCCTGGTGTTTTTATGCATGACGCTCTTTTATTTTTATCAAAACATGTCCATGCTGAATCTGGGGGGTGTGGCCAAAGCTCAATTTACGGAAAAAGAGAGGAAATAAATGTTCGGAAAATCTGGAAACGGTGTTCATGTAGACGACCATCTCGTTACGCTGCTCGATCCGAAGTCGATCGCCGCCGAGCAATACCGCGTGCTGCGGTCGCGGATCGAACACCTCTCGCTCGACAAGGGGTTTCGCACCTTTGTCGTGACCAGCCCGGTGGTCGGCGAGGGAAAATCGACGACCGCCGCCAACCTGGCGCTCAGCATGGCGCATTCCAAAGACAAGCGGGTGGCGCTGGTCGACTGCGACCTTCGGCGACCGACCCTTCACAAGCTGCTCGGGATCAAGATGAAGGAGGGGGTGGTCGACGTCCTGGAGGAAAAGGCGAAACTGGAGAGCGCCCTGATTCCGATTCAGAATCCGGCCCTGCCGAGCCCCCTTTATTTCCTTCCGGCCGGAAGGACCAATGAGGTTTCACCGGAGTGGCTTGGCTCCAACAAAATGGAAAATCTGGTTACGAAGCTGGCCGAGCAGTTCGACTATGTTTTCTTCGATACCCCTCCGATCCTCCCTTTGGCCGATTCGGCCATCTTGGGAGCGAAAGTAGACGGCTCCCTGCTGGTGATACGGGCCGGCAAGACCTCTCTTGAGGTGTTGACCATGGCGATGGAGAGCATCGACCTTCAGAACTGGGTCGGCGTCGTCCTCAACGGCGTCGATTTCATCCGATCGGCTCGATACGGTTCCGTCTATGCCATGTACCAGAAGACTTATTACGGCCAGGGTGTGAAAGGTTAAGTGACATTCTATGATTAGCGTGATGAATCGGGTTCTTCCCGCGCGGGGCCTTGTTTTTTACTTAACGGAAGATTTGTTGATCTGGATTTCCGTTCTGGCCAGCGCGGTTCTCTTCCATTCGCAAGGAGGCCTTCAACTCGACGGCCAACGGGTTCTCCTGCAGGGGCTGATCCTCGCTTTGATTTTTCACCTGAGTTTTTATTACAACGATCTGTACGACCTCTCTTATTTCCCGCCCGATCAAATGTATGCCATCCGTTTTCTCCGCGCCGGGGGAATCGGCATGCTGGTTTTAGCCGGCCTTCTCTTCCTTTTTCCCTCTCCGATTCTGGAAGCAAAAAGCCTGAGCCCGGCGGTTTTTCTCAGTTTCATCCTGATCTTCAGCTGGCGATACCTGTTCGTATGGCTCCTGGGGAAACTGAAGATGGAGGAACGGATCCTTATTCTGGGAACGCAGGATGTGGCGATCAAAGTGGCGAAAGAGCTTTTGAAGAGAAAGGCGCTCGGTTTTAAAGTGGTCGGGTTTTTAGATGAAAATAGGGACAATTTAGGACGCAGCCTGGTCAATCCGAAAATTATCGGGACCTACGAGAACCTCCGTTCCGTGGTGGTCAGGGAAAAGGTCGACAAGGTGATCATCGCCGCGCCGGAGCGGAGGGGAAGGCTTCCGATCGGAGAGCTGCTCGGGGCGCGGGCTCAGGGGATCGAATTTCTGGAGGGGAACCGGTTTTACGAGCAGATCAGCGGAAAAGTCTGTCTCGAGGAGATGAAGCCGAGCGGATTCATTTATGCGAAAGGGTTCAAGAAGTCGGGCTTCGCCAAGTGGAGCAAACGTTTTACCGGCATCATGGTCTCTTTGGCCATCGGGATCATCACCTTTCCGATCCTGATTTTGCTCGCCCTCCTGATCAAGCTCGATTCGACCGGGCCGGTCTTTTACCGCCAGGAGCGGGTGGGGGAAGAGGGAAAGCCGTTTATGCTGCTGAAATTTCGCTCGATGAAGGAAAACGCGGAGGCGATCAGCGGTCCGGTCTGGGCGCAGGAGCACGATCCGCGCGTGACCCGCATCGGAAGGTTAATGAGAATAACCCGGCTCGACGAGCTGCCGCAGATCATCAACGTTTTAAAAGGAGACATGAGCTTCGTCGGGCCCCGCCCGGAGAGGTCCTTCTTCGTTGAGAAGCTCTCCCAGGAGATTCCTTTTTATCAGCTTCGTTTTGCCGTAAAGCCGGGGGTGACCGGCTGGGCTCAAGTCAACTATCCGTACGGCGCTTCCGTGGAAGATGCAAAGGAAAAGCTGCGATATGAACTTTACTACATCAAGAATATGTCGATTCTATATGATCTGTTGATCATTTTTCAGACAGTGAAGATCGTTTTTTTCGGAAGGGGCGCCAGATAACACCCCCCTGACATCCCCCCTTCGTAAGGGGGGAAAGAGGGGGGTCCGGGGTTTTTATTTATGGGCATCGGCATTCGATATGGTAGGAGTCTGAATATGTGCGGTATTGTCGGTTACGTCGGGAAGCAAAATACGGTCGATATTCTACTGAATGGACTGAAGCGTCTGGAATATCGCGGATATGATTCTGCAGGGGTCGCTTTTTTCTCCGAAGGGAAAATCGTCGTCGAGAAAAAAGTGGGAAAGCTGAGAAACTTGGAAAACGCGCTCGTTGCCCGGCGGCGGGACGGCGCCACGCAAGGAGCCGGGGTCGGCCACACCCGGTGGGCGACCCACGGAGAGCCGAATTTTGAAAATGCCCATCCCCATCAGGATTGCGCGGGACGGATTTCGCTGGTCCATAACGGGATTATCGAGAACTACCTCTCTTTGAAAAGAACCCTGCAGAGCGAAGGACATCGATTTGTCTCGGAGACCGACACCGAAGTGATCGCCCACCTGATCGAAAAATATGATCAGGGCGATTTGAAAGAGGCCGTTCGAAAGGCGGCCTCGGAGATCAAAGGAATGTTCGCCATCGGCGTCATCCACGCCGACGACCCCGGCCAGATGGTCGCGATGCGCCGGGGAAGTCCCCTGGTGATCGGCGTCGGCAACGGAGAAGCGTTCATCGCATCCGATATCCCCGCGCTGCTTGCCTATACCGAGAAGGTGATTTTTTTGGACGATGAAGAGCTGGCGGTGATCCGGCCGGACCGGTTGGCGATCGAAGGGGCCGACGGACGTCCCGTCGACAAAGAGGTCCGCCGCATGATCTGGAAAGCGGACCAGACCGAGAAAACGGGCTATGCCCACTACATGCTGAAGGAGATCCACGAGCAGCCGTCGGTGATTTTGGAGACCGCCCGGCGAGGGATGGCGCTCGACGCCGCCCAGTCCGAAAGGATGGCCCGGCAGATCAAAGAGGCGTCCCAGATCTACATCGTGGCCTGCGGGACCTCGTGGCACGCGGGATTGATCGGGAAGCAAATGATCGAAAAGATGACCGGAATCCGGGTCGAAGTCGATATCGCCTCCGAGTTTCGATACCGAGATCCGATTCTCGATTCGAAAACGATCACCATCGGGATCAGCCAGTCGGGTGAGACGGCCGATACCCTGGCGGCGCTCCATCTGGCAAAGGAAAAGAACAGCGCCGTCTGGGCGATCTGCAATGTGGTCGGAAGCAATATGACCCGCGTGGCGGAAACGGTCATCTACACCCATGCGGGACCTGAGATCGGGGTCGCTTCAACCAAGGCCTTCACCTGCCAATTGGTCGCGCTCTATGTGTTGGCCCACCACCTTGCGTTGGTTCTCGGAAAGGCGACGTCGGCGCTCGTCGAAGAGCGGATGGCCGAAGTCGCCGTTCTCTCCAAACAGATTCAGGAGGTGCTGCAGCGGGGAGAAGAGATCCAGAACCTGGCCAAGAGCTATGCGAATAAACGGGACTTCCTCTATATGGGCCGGGGAATTCATTATCCCGTCGCCCTCGAAGGGGCACTCAAATTAAAAGAAATTTCTTACATCCACGCGGAGGGATATCCTGCGGGGGAGATGAAGCACGGCCCGATCGCCTTAATCGACAGCGAAATGCCGGTCCTCTTTCTGGCTCCCCAGGATGCCGTCTACGAAAAGGTTCTGGGGAATATCGAAGAGGTGCGGGCGCGCGGCGGACGGATTATCGCCCTGGCGCAGGTGGGAGACGATCGCGCCGCCGCCAAGGCGCATCATGTGATTTATCTGCCCAAGAACAACGAATTTTTGAATCCGATTCTGATGACCGTCCCTTTGCAGCTTTTGGCCTATTACGTCGCTCTGGAAAAAGGGTGCGATGTCGATCAGCCCCGAAACCTGGCCAAGAGCGTGACGGTAGAGTAAGAAGCTTAACAGCGCAGGTTGTTTGATTTTTTTTACAATGAAGAATGTGAAATGAATATGCTCAAAGTGATCTTCTGGTTTTCGTTTTTCAGTATTTTTTACACCTACATGGGGTACCCGTTGATTTTATCCCTCTGGCGCAGGATCGGAAAAAGGACGACGAACAAGGGGGAACCGCTTCCTTCCGTTTCCATCGTTCTCGCCGTCTACAATGAAGAAAAGCTGATCGAGCGAAAACTAAGGAACCTGCTGGAGTTGGACTACCCGGCGTCTCTGCTGGAGATCATTGTCTCTTCAGACGGTTCCACGGATCAAACGGAGGAAAAGGTGGCCCGCCTGCAGCAGGAGGGGCTTTCCTCTCCCGTTTTCTCAGAAGGGCCCGCCCTCCGGCTGATGACCGGACCGGCCCACAGCGGCAAGGCGGCGGCGCTCAATCGCGCGGTGGAGCATGCACGGGGAGAGATCATCCTGTTTTCGGACGCGCGCCAGATTTTCGACCGGAAATGTCTTTTGAAAATCGTCTCCAACTTCAACGATCCGGCGGTCGGGGCGGCGAGCGGAGAGTTGATTTTAGTCGATCGGCCCGGCGGGAAAGGGGTCGCCGGCGTCGGGATGTATTGGCGGTATGAGAAGTGGCTCCGGAGGATGGAGAGCGACATCGATTCGATGCTCGGCGCCACCGGCGCTCTTTACGCGATTCGCAAATCGCTGTACCGTCCGATTCCTTCCGACACGATTCTGGACGATGTGCTGATCCCGATGCAGGCGGTCTTCGAGGGGTACCGCATCGTTTTCGAGCCGGAGGCGCTCGCATACGATTTCGTTCCCCATCGGCCCGAGACCGAATTCGTCAGAAAGGTCCGGACCCTGGCGGGGAACTATCAGCTGCTCTGGGAAAACGGGGCGTTCTGGTCTCCGAGAAAAAACCGGGTCTGCTTCCAATACTTTTCCCACAAGGTCGGCCGGCTGGTGGTTCCTTTTTTGCTGGTCGTCCTCTTTCTTTCCAACTTATTTTTGCTGAAAGGGTTTTATCTCGTGTTTCTTTTCTTACAGCTGGCCTGGTACGGCTTGGCGCTGATCGGAGGCATTTCTTATGAAAAAATTGACGCGAAAGCTTCTTGAAGTCCCTTATACCTTTATGGCGATGAATGCCGCTTCGGTGGCGGGGCTGTATGCTTTTCTCAGCAAACGAAAGAATATCTGGGTCCGTTCGTCCGACCGTGAGGCGTGGGAATCGGCGCCCGCTCCGGGGGTTCGGATGTCGGCAGAACGTTCATCGAAACAAATTAGAAAGGCGGCGTGAAGAAATTGTTAAAGGTAGAAGAAGTTTCGGATGAGGCATCGTTCTCGGCTTTAGAAAAAGAGTGGAATGCATTCCTGGTCCGATCGTCGATGAATGCCCCCTTCTTAAGGCACGAATGGTTTTGCGCCTGGTGGAAAGCGTTCGGTGAAAATAAGAAGATGGCCGTCTTGATCGTCCGGACGGAGACGGGGAGATGGGTGGCCGTGGCCCCGTTGATGGAAGAAACGGGGGTCCGGGCCGGGCTTCCATGCCGCATTTTAACCTCGATGAGCAACGACCATTCCTGCCGGTTTGATTTTCTCCTCTCGAACGATCCGCAGGATCCGCCGGGCGAAGCGATCGAGGCCATCGTCGATGCCGTCGCGCGCCGATCGCCGAAAGTGGCCCTTCTGGAATTGCAGGATATCCTGGCCGACTCCCCCACCGCCCTCGCCCTTCAGGAGGCGGCCGCGCGGCGCGGCCAAAAGGTGGGAATGCGCCCGACCCTCCAGACCCCCTATATTCCGGTAGAGGGAAAATGGTCCGTTTATTTCGAATCGGTCTCGGGGCATCTGAAGAGAAACTTAAGGCGGCGGAGACGCCAGCTTGAGGAGCAGGGGAAGGTGTCGATTCAGCAGTGGACCGGCGACGCCCTTTCCGAAGGGGACCGGCTCATGGACCGCCTGCAGGAGGGGTTTGAGATTGAAGCAATGGCCTGGAAGGGATCGGCAGGGACCGCCATCCGGGAAAATAAAATCTGGGTGGAATTCTACCGTCAGCTGGCGCAGACGGCGGCGGAGCGGGGATGGCTGCGTCTTTACTTTCTGAGACTCGACGACCGGCCGATCGCTTTTTATTACACCCTCCTCTACGACCGAAAACTCTACTACCTCAAACTGGGATATGATCCGACCTACGCGCGCTATTCGCCCGGAATCCTGCTCCATCAGGAAATTCTGGAATCGCTCTTCCGGGAAAAGGTCGTCGAGCTCGATTTCCTCGGCCCGATGATGGAGTGGAAGCGGGAGTGGGCAAAAGGGGAACGGGCCCACGTCTGGTTCTATCTTTTTCAAAAAGGGATCCGCCCCCGGCTCATTCAATGGATCAAATTCGGGCTGCTCCCTTATGTCAGGCATCTCCGTCAGACGGCCGAGTCCCGATGGAAACGGGCTTCAAAAATATTTTCGGCTCAATCGTCGCCGGAGAAAAGTTCAGGTCAGGGGAGGGGAGCATGAATCGGCCTTCTTTTCTAAAAGAACACCGTTCATCAAATAAATATTTCATTCCGGTTCTGCCGGCGTTGTCGCCGGGACTGCTCGCCTCGCGACAGAAACAGGCGCTTCCTTTTCCATTCAGCCACCCGCGGTATTACGACTACTATTTCGGACGCAGCGCCGTCTGGCATGGCATCAAAAGCCTCGGGCTGACCTCGGAGGACCGCGTTCTTTTTCCCGCCTATCATCACGGCGTGGAGGCCGAAGCGATCTTTCACGCCGGTTTAAAGGTGGATTTTTACCGGGTCAATACCCGGATGGAAATCGACCTTGAAGATTTAAAGAAAAAAATCACCCCGGCGACCCGCGTTCTTTATCTGATCTATTATCTCGGCTTTCCTCATCCGGTTCAGGAAATTCTCCGCCTCTGCCGGGAGCACCGGCTTGCCCTGGTGGAAGATTGCGCCCTCTCTTTGTTCAGTCAGGTGGATGGGGTTCCGATGGGCTCCCTGGGGGACCTCAGCATCTTTTCGTTCCATAAGACCCTCCCTTTGCCAAACGGCGGCGGATTGGTGATCAATAAACCCGACGAGTGGTTCCCGCCCCGACGGATCGATCCCCCCCTCGTCTCAACGCTGAGCCATTTGACCGGGGGCCTGATGAACCGGTTGAAGATGGCGCATCCGAAAACGGGCCGCGTCATCCATGCCATTTCGAAGGAGCTGGTCTCAACCGCCTTAAAGGTGGGTCGGATAGAGCGAACCAGTGTGGCCAATATGGAATTTAATACCGAGAAGACCGGCTGGGGGATGTCATCGGTTTCAAAAAGGATTCTCAGGGGGATTGATCCCGCGCAGGTGATCGACCGGAGAAGAGAAAATTTCACCTATCTTCTGAATCACCTCGATTTTAAAAAACGGTTTGTCGTCGATCAGCTTCCGGCCGGGGTCTGCCCCCTCTTTTTTCCGATCCTGGTCGACGATAAGAAGAGCGCCTATCAGGATTTGATGGCGCGCGGCATTGAGACGGTCAACTTCTGGGGCATCCCTCATCCGGCGACCCCGCCCGGCGTCTATGGCGAGGTCGAGTACCTTCGCGCGCACCTTCTCGAACTCCCGATTCACCAGGACCTGCACCAGGGACATCTCGACTATATGATTCAGGCATTAAGGGAGACCCTCCGATGATTTCTCGCTCTATAGAGCCGATACTGACAGCAGATCTTGAAGCCGAGCGGACGGCGACCTTTGCGCAGGTCCGGCGTGTCACCGTGGAACGCGTCTGCGCCGATGCCACATTGGCCGATTTAAAAGAAGGCTGGGACGCGCTTCAGATGAAGACGGGCTCTCCCAATCCTTTTTTAACCTGGGGCTGGATTTCGGCGTGGTGGCGTCAATTCGGCAAAGGAAGGCGGCTTGAGATTCTCACCGTCCGAAACGACGGCGAACTGATCGGGATCGCCCCCTTTTATCTGGAAACGGTCCGGTTGATGGGGATTTCTTTCCGGCGCCTCTCCCTCTTGGGAGACGAAGGGGTCGGCTCCGACCACCTCGATTTGATTTCCCGGAAAGGCCTGGAGGAAACGGTGGCCGCGTCGGTGGCGCGGTTCTGGCGGGAGCGGGGATTTGACTGGGACGTCGTTCACTTCCGGGGCTTTGCGGAGGCTTCCCCCTCGCTGTCCGTCTTTACCGATGAACTGGGAGAAGGGTGGGTGATTCAGAGCGAAGAGGAGGAAGTCTGCCCCTATCTGCCGCTCGACCCGACCTGGGACGACTATTTAAACAAACTGAGCGGGAGCATGCGCTATACGATCCGTCGGAAAATCAGAAATCTTGAAAAGGAAGCGAAGGTGGAGCTCGTCATGTTGGAAGAGGCCGGGCCGGGCCGGCAGGGAATGGAGCGGCTGATCGACCTTCACCAGAAACGCTGGAATGCCCAGGGAGGCTCGGCCGCTTTTATCAGCGAGTCGAAGATCCCGTTTCACCGGCAAACGTCCGATTATTTTTTTGAAAAAGGGATCGCCAGACTTTTCTTTTTGAATGTGAATGGGGAGGCGGTCGCCTCTTTATACGGTTTTGCGATGGGGGGAAAGTTTTTCTATTATCAGGCCGGCTTTGATCCCTCCTGGGGAGATCGAAGCGTCGGGATGGTCCTGATGGCAAAAAGCATCCAGGCGGCGATCAGCCAGGGGTGGCGTGAATTCGATTTTCTGAGGGGGCCGGAAGGCTACAAGGCCCACTGGACGTCGGCCCAGAGAAAAATCTGGAAGGTCTTTATTTATCCCCCTCGCTTCAAAAGCATCCTTTATCGAAATCTGTCAGGGATGAAACAAAAAGCGAAAAAAACAATCAAAGGGTTTCTTCCTGAAGCATGGATCAAAAAGCGCCAGGCCGCGGGCGGGGGGAGCGCATGAACAGGGGAACCTCTTCGCCCGGAACGTACGGAAATGGCCTTGCCCTCTCGCCGGCCCGGCGATTGATTAAATCTTCTCTGGCCGGCGTCGCTTATTACAGCGGTCTTCTTGATTTCTATATTCAGCTCCGCGACCGGTGCTCGTCCCAGAACCGCCTCTTTATCCTCGGTTATCACGCGGTGGTGGAGAACATCGCCCGCTCCGTTGAACAGGGGATGATGGCGTCCCAGCTCATCTCAAAAGGGGTCTTTGAAAAGGAGATGGAGCACATCGCCTTGCAATTTAATTTCCTGTCGATCGATCAGGCGGTCGATTTCATCGAAGGGAAATTAAAACTTCAGCGGGACAGCGTGGTGGTCACGTTCGACGACGGGTATCAGGGCATCTATGATCATGCCTATCCGATTTTAAAGAAGAACGGAATTCCGGCGGCGCTCTATCTTTGCAGCGAGTATGTCGGGACGCCGCGTCTTTTTTACCATGACCGGCTTTTTTATCTGGTTCGAAAGATGATGCTCGGAGGACTTTCGATGGCGCCCATTCTGCTGGAGAGTGGTCTTCCTCCGGAAGCTGCGCCGAACGGCGATTCTCCGCTGGCGGTCACCCGCTCTCTTCTGGATAAACTTCCGCCGGATCGGCTCGATCGGGTCATCGATGCGCTTCATAAAAAACTCAACGTCGACGAGGAGGAATTTCCCTCGGAGGCGAAAACCATTTCGTGGGAAGCGGCGCGCGACATGTCGGAGCATGGGATGACCATCGGCTCTCATACGGCGAGCCATTGTCTCTTGAGCGCGGCCGAACCGAGACATGCCCTTGAGGAGCTCCGCATCTCCAAAGCGCAGTTGGAGTCCCGTTTAGGTAACAAGGTGCTTCATTTGGCCTACCCGGACGGAAGATACAATCCGTTTGTGGTGGAGGCGGCGCGCGCCTGCGGATACCGCTCCGCCTGCACAACCCATGATTTCATCAATAAGATCGGTTGCAATCCCTATCTTCTGGGAAGGCAACTTTTCTGGGAGAACAGCAACTGGGGGCTGATTTCGAGAAGTTCCAAGGCAATGGTCGCCTCCCAGATAAAAGGATTGTTTAAAGTGCCGGATCGGGTTGAAGGAACAGCAGCCGGTGAGGTTTCTTTACCTTCCGAACGGGTCCATACAGCCGAATAAAGGGGGAAGTGGATGATTCAAACCTCCTCTTCCTGCCAGTAATGGGACGACCGTCACGGTTTTAGGATGCCTGCCGCCCGCTTTAAACTTGAACGTGTACCCCGGCAAGTCTCCCGCCTCTTCCGCCCAAAGAACAGGATCCTGCAGGGATTATGGAACAGATTCTGATCAGTCTGCAAAAATGCAAGCTTTTGCGAACTATGTGCAGCGGTTCAAGATACTTCGCGGGATGAATGAAAAAATTTGCAGGAAAAGAATGAATTGGGTTCTTTAGATTTGGTTTTTTCATCTCTTTCATGGCATGGCTCTTGCTGTTTAATAAGAAGTCAATCGAAAGACATTTTGGAGTTGAGGCCGGAAGGGTTTTAAGGAGCGTTCTCGTTGGGATTTTCACTTTCGAAGTTGCAGCAAAAGGAAGCGGGCGTGCCTCTTATCGGATTGTTTCCTCTGAAAGCAGCAGGAGGACCCCTCCCGCTGCTTTCTCCCCCGCTGCGGCAGCGCGGCGCGATCGCATTGAGGCCGCCGGCCTCTCGCCTGGAAAAGAGCGCTCCGTTGTGGCAGGAGCGGGTCGCCTATCGGATGTTGATTCTATTCGTGGCGCTCCTCTATATCACGCCGGGGACCCTCTATCCGCAACTGGAAGATTTTCCGATCGCGAAGGGGGTCGTGGTTCTCTCTTTTATTTTTCTCTTCGCCGCCAAACAGACGGCCCGGACCACCTGGCGCCTGAGCGATAAGACGACGCTCTGGTTTGCGGCATTTACGGCGGTGGAAGGGCTGTCGATTATCGATGCCCTCTGGAAGGAATATGCCTTTTCGGTTTTCCTCAATGCCCTGAAGCTCGCCGTGGCCTATCTGCTGATTATCAATCTGGTCGATGATGCCAGAAAGGTGCGACAGATTCTATGGACCCTCGTTCTCTCCGCCCTGGTCCCTGCGCTCGGAACGATCTATCACTATCTGCTAAAAATCGATCTGGTCGAAGGATACCGGGCGGCCTGGATCGGTGTTTATTCCGATCCGAATGATCTGGCCTACAACCTGGTGGTGCTGGTTCCGATCCTCCTGGCCCTGCTTGAATCGGAAAAGAGGTGGATTCTCAAAGCGGCGCTTCTGGCAGAGTTGGCCATTTTTACCCTGGCGATCTATGTCACCTTTTCCAGAGGGGGGCAGGTCGGCCTTCTGGTCGTCCTCTTCTTTCTGATCCTTCGCTCTCATCACCGGCTGTTCCATTTTTCGATCGGCTCGATTCTTTTTATCATCCTGCTGGCATTGGCTCCGGCGACCTACTGGGAGCGGGCTGAAACCATTATCAAATTCAAACAGGACGAGTCGGCGATGGGGCGGGTTTACGCCTGGCGGGCCGGTCTCAGCATGCTTCAGGATCGGCCCCTGCTGGGGGTCGGCATCGGCTGTTTTGTCATGGGTTGGCCGATTTATGCGCCCCCGGAGGCCGGAACCAAATGGCGCGCCCCCCACAATACGTTTATTCAGGTGATGGGAGAGAATGGGCTTTTGGGATCGATTACGTTTCTGGCTTTCATCGGCACGGCGATCAGAGGGCTTCAGAAGTTCAGCAGGCGCGATCTTCCGTCCCGCCTTTTGCTTCGGCAAACGGTTCGCCCGAAGAGCGGCCGCAACCCCGGAGGGGAAGCGGAGCCGCCCCCGACGGTCCGGCTGATTGCGTGGAATCGATCTGTTTTGAAAAGGGAAGAGGCCGATTACTATGCGCGCGGCCTGGAGGTTGCGCTCTGGGGATTTCTGGCTTGCAGCCTGACACTCGGGATTGCGCGAAGTTGGCCCCCCTATCTCTTTATCGGACTGGCGATCGCCCTCCGTCAGATTCGACTCTCTCAGATTAGAAAGGATGAAAGCGCATGAGCATGAAGACAGAGGGAATGACGCTCGACCCCACCTGCAGACCGGCCTCCCCCGCGCCGGTTCCTTCCGGCTGCGCGGAAGCGGTCCTTCCTTCCGGGCGGGAGCCGAAGCCTCATTCCATCAGCAGGCAAGCGCTGGTTCTCATCACCGGCAGGGGTCTGGCGGCGGCCTTTACCTTTTTTATTCCGGTGGTGCTGGCCCGTTACCTGAGCCCCTCGGACTACGGAACGTTCAAGCAGATTTTTCTGATCTATTCGAGCCTTTTTATGGTGCTTCCCTTCGGGATCATCCAGAGTCTTTATTATTTCGTTCCGAAGGAGCCGGAACGGATACGGACCTACCTGGTCCAGTCGTTTGTCTTTTTGCAGGGGTCGGGTTTTATCGCCATCCTTTTTTTGCTTGGCTTCAAAAAGAGCATCGCGGTTTACCTGAACAATCCCGATCTCGAGGGCTACCTCTTTCAACTCGGCATCTTTATTTTCCTGATGCTCTCTTCGGCTTACTTCGAGGCCCTTTTGATCTCTTCCCAGAAGATCAACCAGGCCTCCCTGCTCGGTTTCGTTTCCGAAGTGAGCAAGACCGCCTGCATGCTGATCCCGCTGCTGATCTTCCACCAGCTCTCTTATCTGATGTGGGGAATGAACCTCTTCGCCTTCTTTCGCTTCTGCTTCGTTCTGGTCTATATCGTCAAAGAGTATCATCTCTCCTGGAAGGACTTTGAATGGGGTTCGTTCCGGCAGCAGCTGCTCTACTCCGTCCCCTTCGGGTTTGCGGTGATCCTTCAGGTGACCCAGGACAAATTTCACCATTACGTCGTCGCCTATCAGTACAGCGCCGCCGTCTTCGCCGTCTATTCGGTCGGCATGTTTCAGCTCCCGATCGTGGAGTTGATCTACACCCCGATGTCTCAGCTGCTGATCGTCCGGATGACCGCCTTGCGGCAGAAATCGACGCGCCAGGAGGTGGTCTCGCTCTGGTATGACATCACAAAAAAAATGGCGATGGTCTTCTTTCCGATGTTTGTTTTTTTACAGCTCATCGCCCGCGACTTTGTCATCTTTCTTTTTACCGAGACCTATCTTCCAAGCGTGCCGATCTTCCGGATCGCCCTCGTGACCCTTTTGACGGCGGTCGTCCTCACGGAGGGGGTTTTGAGGGCCTATGCCGACACCCGCTTTATTCTGAAGGTGACCTTCATGAAGCTGGTCGTCACGCTCATTCTGATTTTTCCCTTCCTGAACTGGTTCGGGCTGCGGGGGGGGGTGATCACGCTGGTACTCGTCTTGGCGCTGGCGAAAGCGGTGTTGCTCTGGAAAATGTCTCAGATGGTTCCGCTTCCGGTCTCCCAGCTTCTCCCCTGGCGGGACCTCCTCAACATTGCGGTATTCTCTCTCCTTTGCAGCGTTCCGGTGCTTTTTGTAAACGGAATTCATTTTTCATCTTATTTCGTGGGCCTGGGGGTGTCGGGGGTCGTCTACCTCCTTTCCTACCTGGTCTTTTTGTTCACTTCTCATTTGATTACGTTTGATGAGAAAAGAGAAATCGTTCGGATGTTTCGGCAGGTCGGACAGCGTATTCCTGCGGCATCAAAGTCCTAAGAGGCAAAAAGGAGAGTCGAATGAACATGCCAAGCCCGCCCCCCTCTTCCCGGTCTACCGGGGCGAAGACAGACGGAATTTATTCCGGCGGAGAATTGCTCAAAAAGGCGGAAGGAGAGGATTGTCCTTCTTTGCAGGGGGTCCGCCCTCCCGCCTCCGCAGCCGGGCCCGGCCTGGAAAGGACGGCGATCCTGCATCTGGTCGACTGCCTTAATATCGGGGGGGGAGAGATGCAGATGGTCGACCTGGTCAGAAAAATGGACCGAAAAAAGTTCCGGCCGATCGTCGGCTGTCTGAAAAAGGAGGGGCCGCTTCTTCCCGTCCTCGAACGAAGCGAAATCCAGGTCGAGGCCTTTCCGGTGCGGGGAAAACTCTTCTACCCTCAATCGCTCAAGCAGATCCTCCGCCTCGCCCGCTTCATGCGCCGGGAGAAAGTGAAAATTCTTCATACGCAGGACCTTTATTCCCATCTGGTCGGCATCCCGGCCGCCATGATGGCGGGGGTTCCGGTGATTACCAATCGGCTCGATATGGGGCATACGCTGAACCGGGCGCATCGATGGGCGCTTAAGCTTCTTTCAATCGGGATCGCCAAGGTAATGGCCAATTCCCAGGGGGTTCAGCGGATGCTGGTCGCTTCGGAGAAGATGGACCCTCATAAAATCGAGCTGATTTACAACGGTGTCGACATGGACCGGTTTCAATTCGCGGCGTCGGCCTCCGGTGCTCCTCGGGAGCCGCTGCCTGAATTTCAGCCGGACGACCGGCTGATCGGCGTCCTGGCGAATCTCTGGCCGATCAAAGGGCATGACGTTTTGCTGGAGGCGGCGGTTCGGGTGGCCGCTTATTTCCCGAAGGTCAAATTCGTTCTGATCGGGACGGGAAAGCGCCGCACCGAGCTCGAAGCGCGCGCCCGCGCCCTCTCCATCGAAAAGCATACGCTCTTTTTAGGGTCCCGCCAGGATGTTCCCCGTATCTTATCGTGCATGGAGATTTCGGTTCTCCCTTCTCTGGCCGAAGGGTTTTCAAACGCCATTTTAGAATCGATGGCGGCGGGCCTTCCGATGGTGGCAACCGATGTCGGCGGCAACCGGGAGGCCGTCATCGACGGGGAGACCGGTTTCATCGTTCCGCCCGGAGATCCGGATACGCTGGCCGACCGCCTGCTCCGCCTTCTGGAGGAGCCTGCTCTGGGGCAAAAAATGGGAAGAGCGGGCCGGCAGCGGATTGAAACCTATTTCACCCTCGACCGGATGGTTCGCGACACGGAGCGGTTCTACGGGGAGATTTTGAGATCGAGAGGATCGGCCGGATGAAGATTGTGTTGATCGGGGATTATCCTCCTCCTTACGGCGGGATTTCAGTCCATGTCCAGCAGCTCTCGCGGCTTCTCGCGCAAAACGGCGCCGAGTGCCGCGTCATCGACATCGAGCCCGGAACCACTCCGAAAGAAGGGGCGATTCGGGTCAAGGGATATTTCGATTTCCTCCGGCGGGTGTTTTGGTTTTCTTACAAAGGTTTTGTCAGCCATATTCATACGAACGGCCATAATTTCAAAAGCTGGCTTGCCATCTGGGTGACGACCTGGGTGGGGTTTCTTTTCGGCCGCCGGAACATTGTGACGATCCACTCCGGTCTGATGCCGGCCTATTCGGACGGCAGCGGCCTGGCGGCGAAGATGCTGATCCGGGCCGCCCTCTGGCCGGCAGGAAAGGCCATCGCCGTTAATGAAGAAATTGAAAAGGCGCTTTTGAAGCTCAACGTGAATCCCGACCGGATGATCGTCCTTCCCGCTTTTGCCTTGGGAAACCGTTCCCATTCCCTCCCGGAGCGGGTGCTTGCCTGGCGGGAGCGGTTTCAGCCGCTCATCACCTCGGCGGTCTATCTGGAGAAGGAGTACGGGACGGAGCTGCTGATCGAGGCCTGCCAGCGTCTCGCTCAGAAATATCCGAACCTGGGGTGTCTGGTCATGGGGTCGGGGAGCCGGGAAGCGGAGATCCGGGCTGAGATCAAAAGATGGAACATGGAGGATCGGATTTTTTTACTGGGGAACGTGGCGCATGAAGTCTGCCTGTCGATTATGGAGAAATCGGATCTGTTTGTCCGTCCCACTTTTTTTGACGGCGATGCGATTTCCGTCCGGGAGGGGCTGGCGCTCGGGGTGCCGACCGTCGCCAGCAATGTCGGCTACCGGCCCGGCGGCGTGTTTCTTTTCGAAGCGGGGAGCGTCGCCGATCTGGCGCGTCAGATGGAGTTCGGGCTTCGGGAAAAGCGTTCTTCCCGAGGCGGCGAAGGGAGAGAGCAGAACCTGGTGCTCATTCAGGGAATTTATGAAAAAGTATGTAGAGGGGCGCTATGAAAGGGATCAGTAGCAAGTCGGTCGTTTCACTTCCCATCTCGGAAAAAGAGGTGGGGCGGTATTTGGAATCGGTCTTTCTCTCCCCTCCTTTTTCGGGAGGGCATCGGCAGGCCGGCAATGGGAAAAGCCCGTTTGACCGTTTCTTCCTGGGAGACGATTTCGATTACATCGAAGGAAATCAGCTTCTGGCGACGGAAGGCGATCGCTCCCTGAGGCAAAAAAGATCGATCTTTTTTGTCAAGCCTTCCTACTGGGTGGTTCATGATATTTTTTCCGGTCAAGGGGCGTTCGACGCCGAACTTATTTTCCCCTTTTCTCCGGAGACGAGGCTGGAAGGGAATCTCTCGGAAGGGTTTCATCTGACCCTTCCCGGCTCCCGCGCCTGGATGGTCCCGCTTGGCACCCACCTGAAAGGAATTGAGGTGCAGGAGAAGGAGAGTGAGAAACGGCTTTTGATCCGGAACGAGGGGCTGCTGCCGGTTTCGTTGACGACGGTGCTCTACCCCGAGACGAATGAAGCGTCTTCCCGGCACGATTTTAAATTACTCTATTTCCCCTCGGCCGACGGGGGGACCGCTTTCGAGCTCTTAAACTCAACCTGTACCGATACGATCATGATCGCTCCTCCCTCGGGAAGGATCGCGCTTTCATCGATGGTGTTTGAAGGGGAGTCTCTTTTCGTCAGAAGGGACTACCTGGGTGAAATTTCCCGGGTCTTTGCCCTTTCCGCGCGTTCCTGCTACTGGGAAGGAAAGCTTCTTTTCGAAAGCGCCCGGACGATCCCGTTCCTGGAGTTTTCCTATCGCGGAGAGGTCTTACATGTGTGGGGGGAAATCTCAGGACCGATCTCTCTCTACGCCGATGGGGTAGACGAGGTCAGGGTCAACGGCAAGAAGATCTACTTTACCCGCGACAAAGGGCGGCTGATTCTTCATTTGTAGGGCGTGGGGCAAGGCGCACCTGGTGTAAGGATCTATAACGAATAGGTAGATCTTAAGCCGGCCCCACATAAAATAAGAGGGTTTTAAAATGTGCGGCATTACAGGTTGGGTTGAGAACGATTTAAGAAAGCCGATCGATCGGGCGGTGCTCGAAAGAATGACCGACCTCATTTCTCACCGCGGTCCGGATGCAGGGGGTTATTTTGTCGCGCCGGGGGTCGGGCTGGGGCATCGGCGGCTTTCGATCATCGATCGGGCCGGCGGACATCAACCGATGACCAATGAAGACGGCACGATCCAGGTGGTTTTCAACGGCGAGATTTACAACTTTCAGTCGATTCGCGCGGAGCTGATCTCACGGGGGCACACATTCGTCACGAACTCCGATACGGAGGTGATCGTCCACGGCTATGAAGAATTCGGCCCGGGCTGCCTTCAATACTTCCAGGGGATGTTCGCATTCGCCCTCTGGGATAGCCGAAAACGACAGCTGTTCCTGGCACGGGACCGGATGGGGAAGAAACCGCTTTACTACACACAGACGCGCAATGCCTTTATCTTCGGCTCGGAGGTCAAATCACTCCTGGAAGTGCCGGGGGTGGAGCGGTCGGTCAACTGGGGGGGTCTCGATCCGTATCTTTCGCTCCGCTATGTGCCGGGTCCGGAGACCCTCTTCAAGAATATCTTCAAGCTGATGCCGGGGCACTTTCTCCTTCTCAAAGACGGCGAGGTGAAGACCCAAAGTTACTGGGACATTGAATTTCGCGAAGAGAAAGCGTGGGAGGAAGATCCGCTGGAAAAATTCGAGTCGCTCTTGAAGGACTCGACCCAGATGCGCCTGATGAGCGAGGTGCCGCTGGGGGTCTTCTTATCCGGAGGACTCGACTCCAGCGCGATTGTCGCCATGATGCGGGAGATGAACCCGGAGGGGGCCCGCAACATCCAGACCTTCTCGATCGGTTATGAAGGGGACGACGCCGAATCGAACGAGTTGGCTTACGCCCGGTCCGTGGCGAAGCATCTCGGGACCGATCATCACGAGTTCAGGCTGGAGGCGGCGGCCTTTCAGAATTTCATCCCGAAGATGGTCTGGCACCTGGATGAGCCGATGGCCGACCCCTCCAGCATTCCCCTCTTCTTCATCTCGAAGTATGCGAAGAAGGACGTCACCGTCGTTCTTTCCGGAGAGGGGGCCGATGAAATTCTGGCCGGTTACGGCCTCTATCAAAAAATGGCAATGATCGATTCGATCCAGAAGCGCGTTCCGATGCCGCTTCTTTCTGCTCTTTCCACCGTTTTATCGGCCAGCCGTTCGGCCCGTTGGAAAAAATATGGCGAGTGGATCGGCCGGCCGCTGGAAGAGCGCTACTGGGGGGTCTCCCGCGTCTTTACCGAATCTGCCAAGCGGGATCTTTTGTCGGAGCGGGCGAGGGGAGCGGGCTCATCGGTCGCCGCGCTGTTTAAGGAATATTACCGGAAGACCGCCGGCCTCGACCCGATCAACCGGATGCTTTATATCGATACGAAGGTCTGGCTGCCCGACCAGATTTTACTGAAAGCCGACAAGATGACGATGGCCAACTCTCAGGAGCTGCGGGTTCCTTTCCTCGATCACAAACTGGTCGAGTTCGCGGCGACGCTGCCGGTCCGGCTGAAGCTGTCGAAAGGAATCGGGAAGGTTCTGCTCCGCAAGGCGATGGAAAACCGTCTTCCGCCGACGATTTTGAAGCGTCCCAAAAAAGGATTCCCGATCCCGGCCGCCTGGTTCCAGAAAGAGGTGATCCCGGCGGCGCGCCAGCTTCTGACGGAGCCGGACTCTCTGGTCGGGCAGGTGATGCGCAAAGAAAAGATCGCGCAGCTCTTAAAAGAGGAGAGTGAACGCCCGTACTCTCACCATAAAGAGATCTGGACGTTGTTGATATTGGAATATTGGAACCGTATCTTCATCACGCAGAAATAATCAATCAGTCCTTGGGACAAGCGTTACCGCTTCAGAGGGGGAGTCAATGAGCAGCTATGGAATGCCGCAAGCGCATCTTCAGGACGTTTCTAAAGTATCAACGGCGGGAAGCCTTGAGAAGAAAATCCGCCCGCTGATGCTCCTTTCCTTGACGGGGCTGGAGCAGATGCTGATGAAAAAAGAAGGGCTCTTTTGTTTCACGGTCCGGGACGGGAAAAATGGGCCGAAGCCGGAAGGAATCTCGCTTCGGTACACGGCAATGACCCTCCTGGGGCTGCACCGCGCGCAGCAAAATGGCTGGCCGGTCCGCTTCGATCTTTATGAAATTCTAAATCAGACGATCCGGTCGATCCCGACGACCCGCAATGTCGGAACGCTCGGACTGATCCTCTGGGCCTATTGCGAACTGACCGGAAAGGTCGATTCTCGGATTAAGATGGCAATGACCTCGTTCGGCCCTTTCTATCAGGAGCAGGGGAACGGGGTCTATGCGACCACCGAGCTCTCCTGGCTGCTGGTCGGTCTGATTGAAGCATCCAAGGCCGCTTCCCCGCAGGAAAAAGGGGCCTTTATCGAAATGGCGCGCGAGGTCTACCGCCTTCTGAAACGGAACTTCATTCCGGAAACCGGCCTCTTTATTTTTTCAAGGCAGGTCTCGAACGGTTGGTGGGAGCCGCTTCGCAGCCGGCTCGGCTTTTTTGACGCGCAGGTCTACGGCGCCTATGCTTTCGCGCAGTATGCCAGGATGTTCTCCGATCCGGAGGCGCTCTCGAACGCCGGGCATTGCGCCCGCGCCTTTTGCCGCTTCCAGGGAAAAAGGGGAGAATGGGCATGGCATTACAACACACAGACCGGCAGGGTCGTCGATCCCTATCCGATCTACTCCGTCCACCAGCACGCGATGGCGCCGCTGGGGCTGAAGGGGCTTTCCGCCGTTTCGGGGGAGGACTTCAGCCGGGAGATCCAAAAAGGGCTGCCATGGATTTTTGGGGAGAACCCGCTTCAATTCATGTTCATCGATCTGGAGCACGCCCTGATCTGGAGATCGATGAAGCGGAAATTCCCGTTGGCGAAGGTGATCTACTTCAATAAATTTTCGAGCTTCATCGGCCCGACGGAGTGGGTCTCCGGCCTCGACCGCCCGCCGCTGCTGACGATCGACCGGGAGTGCCGGCCCTATGAACTGGGATGGCTGCTTTTTTCCTTTGCGGATATTCCCTACCGGCAGGAGGGGGCCCTGCCTCCGCAGGGTGGATCACTGCATCCGAAGGAGGAGAGCCGTGGATAAAAACGGGAGCGGGCCGTTGGTCGGGGGGCTGCACATCCATAGTAATTACTCTTCCGATGCCGAATGGTCGCTGCAGAAATGTAAAGCCGGTTTTCAAAAAGAAGGGTATCACTTCCTGGGATTGACTGAACATGCAGAGGACATGGATGACGCCAGCCTCGAGCTTTGGATCGAGGCCTGCCGCTTCCTTTCAGATTCCGAGTTTTTGCTGATACCGGGCCTGGAGTTTTCGTTGGGGCCGGACATTCATATCCTCGGGTTCGGACTCCGGAAAAAGGTGAGCGGAAAGTCGATCGGAGAGCTGATTGACCGGATCCGGGGGGCGGGCGGGGTGGCGGTATGGGCCCATCCGCTGCCGGAGGCGGTCAATATGATCTATCCGCACGTCGGCTCTCTGAACGGCATGGAAATCTGGAACGGCCGGTATCATGGCGAGAGATCCCCTTCCCTCCGCCTGCTCCTGGCGTTGGAAAAATTAAGAGAGGCCAACCCGATGTTTCACGGCTACGGCGGCATCGATTTCCATGAGGGGGAGCAGGACCGGGGGATCTCGGTGACGGTTCGGGCGGAGCGAACCGCTTCCGCCATTCTGGACGAGCTTCGCGCCGGCCGGTTCGAGATCCGAAAAGGTGAACATGCGATCCCTGCCACCGGATCGCTCACCCTCAAACAACAACTGGGGATTGCATTGAACGTCCCCTTTCTCTGGAAGAAATCCGATGCGGTTTTATCTTAAAAGAATGCTCCAGAAAGGGATGAAGCGGCTGGTGCGCCTTTCTTATCCCTTCTATCTTTTTTTCGATCTCTTTAAACGGGAAGAAGAGGCGCGTGTTCTCATGTACCACAAGGTTTCAAATCTGCCGCCGGAGGAGAAAGTCCCCTATTGCAATGTTTCGATAGACGCCTTCGAGGCGCAGATGAAATATCTCGCCGAAAACAAGATCGAGGTGCTGACATTAAAAGGGCTTGGCCACTGGTTGAGGGGGGAGCGGCTCCCCGGAAGTAGGAAAAAAGTGGTCCTGACCTTCGATGACGGCTTTCGGGACAACTATCTCTACGCCTACCCGATTCTGAAAAAATATCGGTTGCCGGCCACTTTTTTCGTGATCGTCGGTTATACCGGGCGGCAGGATTTCTTCGAGCATCTTCAATGGGACGCGCCGGCGCTGGCCGATCGGGAGGCGCATCCGGACCACTGGCTTCCGATGACCTGGGAGATGCTGAATGAGATGAAACAAAACGGCATGTCGATCGGCTCTCATACCTGTTCGCACCGCTCCCTCTCGACCCTCAACCGGGCGGAAACAGCGGAAGAGGTCGGCCATTCCAAAAAGATCCTGGAAGAGCGTCTTCAGGCGGCGGTCTCCTCCTTTTCCTATCCATTCGGTTCTCCGATCTACGGCGACTTCAATCCTGCGACCGAGGAAGCGCTGAAGAAGGCGGGGTACGCCGTCGCCTGCACGACCGGATGGGGCGCGAATCAAATGGGAGACAATCCGTATACCCTCAAACGGATTCCGATCTACGATCACGATACCCTCTTCGACTTCAAATGTAAGATTGATGGCGCGTCGGACTGGGTCGAAAAATTCAAGAGCCTCTGGCAGCGGTTCGTCCGACGGGAAGACAAGGTCGATTTTACCCCCACGGTCGGAGTGGAGAAAGCATCATGAAAGTTTTCATCACGGACGGGTCTCACAACCATGCCCTGGCGGCCGCGCGCTCTTTGGGGAAGCAGGGGTGGGAGGTGGTCGTCGGGGAGACGACCCCGCTCTCCAAGGCCGGGTTCTCCCGGTTTTGTCGCCAGAGACGTGTTTACCCCTCTCCCTCCCAAAGCGTCAGCGCCTTCATCGCGTGGCTTTTGGACGAGGTGAAAAGAGAGAAGTACGATTTTCTTCTTCCGATGACCGAAGCGGCGCTGCTGCCAATCTCGGCCCATCGCGAGAGATTTCTCCCGTATGTGCGGCTTCCCCTCGCATCGCACGAAACGATCCTGAAGGTTTTCAACAAAGCCGAGACCCTTTCTTTGGCAATGAAAAAAGGGGTGCCGACGCCGGAGACCTGGTTTATCGAAAGCCTGCTGGAGCTCCCGGCGCTGTCGAAAAAGCTCCCCTACCCGGTGGTCATCAAGCCGAAGTGGTCTTCCTATTGGAACGGGGACCGGATCGTTTCAGGCGGGGGGGCCTCCTATGCCTTCGGGCCGGATGAATTCCTGAAGAAGTACCTTCACATCCATCAGGAGATTCCCCTTCCGCTGGTTCAGTCTTTTTCGCCGGGCAAGGGATACGGGATTTATACCCTTTTTGATCATGGAAAGCCGAAAGTTTTTTTTGCGCATGAGCGGGTTCGGGACGTTCGTCCGACCGGCTCCGGCAGCGCGTTGCGGAGAAGTATTTCTCCCGATCCGCTTTTGAAGGCGCACGCGATCACGCTGCTCGAAGCGGTGGAATGGCATGGGGTGGCGATGGTCGAATTCAAATGGGACAAAGGCAACGCGGCCCCCGCGTTGATGGAGATCAACGGGCGATTCTGGAATTCGCTCTCTCTGGCGATTGCCGCAGGGGTCGATTTCCCAACGCTTCTGCTGGAGATGGAGCAGGGAAAGCCGGTCGCCGAGATCTCCTATCAGACCGATCTTCTCTGCCGGTGGTTTCTGGGGGATTGCCGGCATCTTCTGGAGGTCCTGCGGGGAGCGCCGGCCGGTTGGCCGGGCCCTTTTCCGAAACGGTGGCCGACGCTGGTCTCTTTTTTAAAGAGCGCGCGGAGGGGGATGGTCTACGACACCTTCCGAAGGGAAGATCCCTTTCCGGAGGTGATCGAATGGCTTCATTTTATTTTTGCGAAACTGCCGGGGCGCCTTGGGAAATCAAAAGGAATGATCAAAAATGAAAAAGCGGTTTAAAGGAGCGCTCCATCTTCATACCACCTTTTCCGATGGAGAGTTGACCCCGGAGGAGCTAAAGGCCCATTTTCAGAAAAGGGGATTCCAGTTCCTGATGATGAGCGATCACGCCGAGTCGATGGATCCCGAAAAGATGGCGGAATATGTTGACCGCTGCCGCGCCCTCTCGGATGAAGCGTTCTGTATGGTTCCCGGCCTGGAGTTCGCCTACGGCGACTTATTGGGGCCCGGATCGGGAAGTCTTCACCTGCTCGGTTACGGCATCGACCGTTATGAGCGGGAGGAAGATCCGCTCGCGATGACCCACACCATTCATCGCCTGGGAGGTCTGGCGGTTCTGGCCCATCCCTATCCTCCGCTTCATCCCGTGATCGCGCCGATGGAGAAGTTCCTGGACGGAATTGAGCTTTGGAATACCAAATACAACGGCCGGTTTGCGCCGGCCCTCTGGAATTATGGTCTTTTAAAAGAGACCCGGAGCATCCACCCGGAGGCGCTCGGATTTTACGGGATCGATTTTCATTGGAAAACACAATATACCGGAATGGGGACCTGGATCGAGGCGGAGTCGCTGACCCCTTCCTTGCTCCTGACGGCCCTGTCGAAGGGGGCGTTTTACGCCGAGCGAAAAGGGATCGTCTTCGCGCCGGAAGGAAAGCTCACCCCGATGCAGGAGCGTCAATTCGCAAAAGTAGAGCGACTTTATCAGGTATGGAAAAAGATCGTAAAGGGAGGAAGAGCGCCCTTTAAGATGCTCCACCTGCCGGTGCCGAAGCGCTTGAAGGCGATGGCCAGAAAAGTTTTGTAAACAACCCGAAGATGCCGGGAGAGGTAAAACGTTTACCAAATAAGGAGCGATAAGAGGAGCTGCATATGGTAGAAGGAAAAGAGATCATCTGTTTTGCAAACGATTGGGACGGGGAGCCGCTCAGCAAAAAGCATATCATGAAGCGGCTGGCCCGGAAGAACCGAATCCTCTGGGTCAATTCGATTGGAAACCGGAGCCCGAAGGTCAATCGGAACGATATCCAGCGCATTTTTAAGAAGATCAATCAATTCTTCAACGGGGTCAAGCAGGTGGAGGAGAATCTCTATGTCTTCTCGCCGGTCATGATCCCCTTCTACCATTCCAAAGCGCTTCGCAAGATCAATCAGTGGATCTTGGCAAAGATGCTCCGGCGCAAGCTGAAGGAGCTCGGATTCAAAAAGCCGATCACCTGGACCTTCGCGCCGTCGTCGGCCGATGTGGTCGGGCGGCTTGGCGAGACGAAGGTCATCTACCATTGTGTCGATGAATTCTCCGCTTTCTCCGATGCGCCTCAATCGGCGATCCGGAAAATGGAGGAGACGCTCCTGCAGAAAGCCGATCTGGTCATCGTATCGGCGAGCACGCTGCAAGAGAGCAAGCGGAAATTAAATCCGAACACCCATCTGGTCCGTCATGGGGTCGAGTACGATCACTTCAAGAAGGCGCTCGACCCTGCCGTCGAGATCCCGGCCGATGTGGCGCGCCTGCCGCATCCGATCATCGGATTCCACGGGCTGATCGCCGACTGGGTCGATCTGGCGCTGATCCGGAAGATGGCGCTTCAACATCCGGAGTGGTCGGTGGTGATCCTCGGCTCGTCCCAGACCGATCTCTCTTTGGTCTCAGGATTAAAGAACGTTCATCTTTTGGGGAAGCGGCCTTACGAGACCCTTCCGGCGTATTGCAAAGCGTTCGATGTCGCCATCCTCCCCTTTGTCGTGAACACCCTGACCCGTTTTGCCAATCCGCTGAAACTGCGGGAGTACCTGGCGGCCGGCCTGCCGGTGGTGTCATCCGATCTTCCGGAGGTTCGCAGCCTGGGAGGGGATATTCGAATCGCGTCCGACCATGACGAGTTTATCAGCCATGTGGCGCAGATTTTAAATCACGAAAAAACCGGTCCGTCGCCCGAGCGCTCCAAGACGATGGAAAGGGAGAGCTGGGACGACAAAGTCGAGCTCCTCTCCCGGTTTCTCAACGACGACACCGATCTCGATTTGAGGGCGGGAAGCGAGTCTTCTGAAAAACTGGCCATGAGTCATCAGCCATAAACAAAAGGGATGTCGGAAAAACGCTCATGCGTCATTCCCGAATATTTAATCGGGAATCCAGGTCTCGTTCAATGACTTCTGAATTCCCGCTTGGGCGGGAATGACGGTATAAAGGAACAAAAGATGGGCTTGCAGCAGCTGGCGCTGAAAATTCGGAGGAGGGAAGGGGTCTTCTATAACGGCCTCTACCAATTGGCCGTTCGGATCCGACATATCAAGTCCCCGACGATTCCCCCGCTCCACCGCTTTCTTTACTACGAGCGTAAATCGAGAAAAGCGTTCGGGAGTTATCTAAAAAGGGTTTTCTACAATGAGCCCCTTTTTAAAAGCATCTGCCGTAAAGTCGGGGATCGTTTTTGCCTGGTCAATGGGATTCCCTGGATTGAAGGTCATCTCGATATTTACATCGGAGACAAGGTGACCCTCAACGGGATCACCACGCTCAGCGGCGCGACCGTCTGGGAGAAGCCCGCTCTCTATATCGGGGACGGATCGTACATCGGCTACCAGGTGACGATCACGGTGGGATCGATGATCAAAATCGGTCGGAATGTTCTGGTGGCCGACCGGGTCAGCCTCATCGGCTACGACGGCCACCCGCTCGATCCGGTCCGGCGGGCGCAGCATCAGTCTGCCCCGAAGGAAGAGGGACGCCCGATCATCATTGAAGACAACGTTTGGATCTGCTCCAATGCGACCGTTTTGAAGGGGGTGACGATCGGCGAGGGGGCGGTGGTCGCCACGCACGCTGTCGTCACGGCCGATGTGCCCCCCAATACCGTCGTGGCAGGCAATCCGGCGCGGGTGGTCAAGACGCTTCGACCTTCTTTCTCGGGCGAAGACGGCGAAAGCGGAAAGGCGGTGCCAACAGGACATCATGCTGAAAATGGATAAAACCTTGCAGATCTTCCAGCTTCAATCACTGGTCGCCCGGGAGCAGCAGAATCATTGGGAGCGGTTCGGATTTTCTCCGGACTGGTCTTTCAAAATCCTTCCGATCGCGGAAGAGGGAGAGAATGCGGAAAAATTTATCGTGACGTTTTTTTCCAAAGGAGGAAAGCGGGAAAAGAGCGTCTTTTTAAAAAGATACCTTCATCCTCAGATCGACCGTTCCACCGTTGAAAATGAATTTCAGGGGCTTCGGCTGACTTATGAGGCATTCAAAGAGACCGACCGCTTCAGGGCGCCCCGGCCGTATGGACGGCTCCCGGAGGAGAAGATCCTTTTCATGGAACATTACCCTTCGGCCAGCTTGAAGCGGGTCTTGTTTCGTCCGCTCCGGCTCTCCCGTTTTTTTCTCTCGGACGGGTCGAAGGAATCGCTCTTGCGGAAGGTGGCCGATGCGGGAAGATTGCTGGCGCTCTTTCAGCAGATCCCGGTTTCCGTCCATCCAACCGATGAGCGGGAGACTTCCGAGGGAATTCTGCTCCGGTATGAGAAGCAATTCCTGCATCATCTGCGCGCCTGTCAAGAGGCGGGGCTTCCGGACGGCCTGCTTCAGAAAATTCAGAAATATGTTTTGGGGCGGATGCAGACCCGGCTGAATGCGCCCGTGAAGGTGCTTCAGCATTCCGATTTCGCCCCCTGGAACCTGATGGTTTCGAAAGAGGAGCTCTGCCTGACCGACTTTCAAAATTTTACGATCGGCTTTTCTTACTTCGATGCGGCCTTTTTTTACTCCTCTTTGGATCTGATTTTCCGGTACAGGACGATCGACCGGTCTTTCCTGTCTCATCTGCAGTCGCGCTTTCTGGAAATGTTTCTGGAGAGCGCTTCCACCGGGAGCCACAGAGAAGATTCGCTTTACTTTTTTAAGATGTTTCGTTTGATGCATATGGTTTACTTCTCCCAGTCGATGCTTCGATGCGCCAATGTGTTTTATGAGCCGATGTACGCCGTTTCTTCCAGGCGTTTCATTGTCGACTGGTTTAATCAAAATCTGGAAGATTAAATAGGCTCCCAACGCAGACAATGGCCGAACGAATCCTCATTATTGACGACGAGCCGTATATTCTGGCCACCCTTGAAGAGATCCTGAAGCTGGAAGGGTACGAGGTCGAATCGGCGGAAAGCGGCGCCGCGGCTCTGGAAAAGTTGCGCCCCGATGCGTATGATCTGGTGATCGTCGATCAGCGGATGCCCGACATGACCGGGCTGGACCTCCTCGCGAAGATCCAGAAGATGAAGCCGGCCCCCGCGACCATCCTGCTCACCGCGTATGCCTCCTTGGACAGCGCCATCGAGGCCCTCCGACAAGGAGCGTCCGACTACCTGCTGAAGCCTTGCCATTCCGAAGAGTTGAAATGGTCGGTCAAACAGGCGCTGGAGCGGAAGCGGATCTCCGAAACGGCGCAGTTCCAGCGGAAGATGGAATTTCTCTATCAGGTCGGCAGCGCCATCGCCGGCGAGAGCCAGCTCGACCCCTTTTTAAAGACATTGGTGGAAAAGCTCTGCGAGGTTCTGGAACTTCCCCGCTGTCTGATTTTCCTGATGACGGAAGAGGGAAACGGGCTGGTCCTGAAAGCGGCCAACATCGCGCTCGATCGGGAGCTGCGGTTTCCGATCCGAAAGGGGGCGCTGTACGACATTCTCTCTCAAGGGAAAGAGGTGGTGATCGACGACCCGCAAAAAGACCGCCGGCTTCCTTCTCTCTTAAAGCGCTTTCGCCTGCGATCGCTCCTTCTGGTTCCGATGATCCTTCGGGGCCACTTTCTCGGCATCCTCTCGGTCGATTCAGGCGAGGCGGTGCACAGCTTTACCGGGCCGGAAGTCAAATTGACCCGTTTTCTGGCCGACCAGGCGGCCCTCGGCATCGAGAATATCCGTCACTGGGAGCGGGAGCGGGACAAGGCGAGGGAGTTCAGCCTGTTGGCGGAGATCGCGACGGCCGGGGCCCAGTCTCAAAATGAGGCGGCCGTTTTGGGCCTCTCCATTGAAAAGAGCGTGTCGCTGCTGGGCGCAGATGCAGGAAGGATCGTTTTGATCGACCCCCATACCTGGATGCCGATGGATTCCGCCTTCCACGGCGCGTCCCTCTTCCCGGTAGATGGCTTAAAGCCGCTTTCACCCCATAGCGTCGAGGGGGTTATCGCCCTTTCGCAAAAGCCGTGGGCCATCTCCGACATCCAGCATGAAAAGAAATTAAAGCAATCGGAGCGGGCCCGGCTGAAGAAAGAGGGATGGAGCTCCTTTCTCGGTGTTCCGATGATTCAGAAAGGGGAGACGCGGGGGATTTTGTCGGTGGCGATACGGTCGCCGCGGCTTTTCTCCGGACGGGAGATCGCCTTGATGAATTCCATCGCGCATCAACTGGCTTTGACGATTGAAAACATTCGCCTCTATAATTTAAACCGGCAGCACCAGGAAAACCTGCGGCATCTCTCTTTAAAGGTCCTTTCCGCCCAAGAAGAGGAGCGCAAACGGATTTCACGCGAGCTGCACGATGCGACCGGCCAGGCGCTTTTGGCGCTGAAGCTTCATCTGGAACTCCTGGCCCAGCAGGTCCCGCCTGAGATGACGAACCCGCGGGAAGAAATCGCGGAGGCCCAGGCGATCACCACTCAGGCGATTGAAGAGATCCGGCGGCTGGTGGCCGACCTTCGCCCCCTTAAACTGGACGATCTCGGACTGGTTCCGACGCTGAGGGGATTGGTAAAAGATTTTTCCAGAAAATTTAATATCGTGGTCATGTTGGAAAAGGTGAGGCTGTTGCGCCGTCTTCCCTCGGATATCGAAACCGTCGTTTACCGAATCGTGCAGGAAGCGTTGACCAACGTGGCCAAGCACGCGAAGGCGACGGAAGTGTTCATCACACTGGAGCGGGTAAAAGACCGCGTCCATGTGAGGGTGATGGACGACGGGATCGGGTTCGATGCAGCAACCGTTTCGAAACGGCGGGCGCGCCGGTTCGGACTGGCCGGAATTCAGGAAAGGGTCGATTTGATGGAGGGAAATTTTCAGATCCTATCTCGAAAAGGGCGCGGGACCGAAATCTCGGTCGAGATCCCCCTCGTGGTCAAATTGCGTAAATCTGACAAAGCGGCCATTCTAATGGAGCCGGGCATGAAAAGAGAGGAACCCTCCGCCGAAGTGGCCAAAAAGCGGGCGTTCCGGCTTCCTCGCCAACGGGAGTAGCGGTTCATAAGCGTTTGGGCGGGTTTAACCGGAAAAGATCTGGAAAGGGAGGTGGATGATGTCAAAAATACGAGTCCTCTTGGCGGATGATCATACCCTTTTAAGACAGGGGATCCGGCGGCTGCTGGAGTCCGAAGAAGACATTGAGATTTTAGATGAGGGGGCGGATGGGTTTGAAGCGGTCCATAAAGCGGCGGAGCTGCGTCCCGACGTCTGTGTTCTCGATTATGCCATGCCGGGATTATCCGGGCCGCAGGCCTGCATTCGCATTAAACAGACCGAGCCGAAGACCAAGGTGATTATTCTGACGATGCATGAAGACGAAGAATATGTGGAAGAGGCCCTCGGCGCAGGCGCGTCCGGATATATTCTGAAAGATGCCGCCGCGCACGAACTTCTCTCCGCCATCCGGGCGATTTTCCGGGGAGAGACCTATCTCTCCCCCCGCATTTCCAAAAAAATCGTAAGCGGCTATTTAAAACGAACCAAGCGGGCCGAACCGAAAACGCCGTATGAACAGCTCACGATCCGGGAGCGGGAAATTCTCCGCCTTCTGGCGGAAGGGCATTCGGCCAAGGAAGTTTCCCGGCTTTTGAACATTCAGCCGAAGACGGTCGACGCCCATCGGGCGAATTTGATGAAAAAACTGGGGCTTCACTCCCGCTCGGATCTGATCAAGTACGCGATCCGGCGAAAGATCATCCAGCTTTAAAAAAAAGCCCCAGGACCCGGATGCGGTTCGAGTTCCGTTCGTGGGGGAGAATCTGGTAATCTTTCCCCTCGAAAAAAGTAAACGCCATCGCCTGAACCTCATCGAGCCCGGGTTGTTCCCCCGTTTTTTTAGAAAGATGAAGCTGGTATTGCCCGCAATGGTCTTCCTTATCGACATTCAGGAAAAATTGAACGTCGATTCCGCAGAGGGTGGCCCGATGGCCGTCGCGCGGGGGCCCGCCGTCCCAACAGATCTCGGTTTGCGCCGCTTTTTTCAATGACGTAATTTTTTGCTGTTCTTCCGGGGTGAATTGGAGCGTCCCCTTCCGCGCGGATGAGTTTTTCACCGGTTACATTTCCGTATGTTTCTTCAAGATCTCATTTTCCGAAATTTTGGGGTTACTGCCGCCGAACTCTTTTGCCTTTTTAAATGACTCGGTGGCTCCGGTATGATCCCCTTTTCCATCCAACGCGATCCCCCGGTTGAAATGGGCTTCGGCAAAATTGGGTTTGGCGGCAATCGCCTCGTCAAGATGCTTGAGGGCGACGTCCCAATGTCCCTGAACCAGATGATCGACCCCCTCGTTATTTTTGGCGGCCGCCTCTTTGTTGCTTATATCGGCCGGCGCCATCAGGGCCGGGATCTGCGCAGTGGAGCCGCCCCCGCCACCACTACTGTAGCAAGCCGTCAGCGTGAACAACGCGATCACTGTTGCCAACACGTATCCGATCTTCTTCATGGTGTGTTCCTCCTTTGTTGGAAGTGGTCTTACTAGGAGAGACTATATGCGAATTGCCGGAGAAATTCAAGCCGGACACCGTTTAGGATGGGGTAGGAAGCCTTGAAAGGGGCTATTCCCCTGTTGGAAAAACCAGCCGGATCGAGGGGGTGGCCGCCCCGATCTGAGGCGCCTCCTTTTCTTTTTCGGGGTTCAAATAATTGTGAATCTTAATCAAAAGCGGGTCGAGCGGCACCCCCATCCAGGGATCTCCCCGAAACCGGCTGAGCCGGTTTTCCGCCGCCCGCCAGAGTTTTCTGGAAGAGGGGTGCTCCTGCATGTGAAGCTTCAAAAAAGAGGCGGCGAGGTTGATCAGCCCCTGAATGAAACGGGCCGGCTCGGCATCGGGCGGATGGCTCTTCCAGAGCGCTTCCCAGACCTCGTGTGCCTCCCAAAAATAAAAACGATTGAAGAGATCGACGCCGTGGAGATAGCTCTCCAGCGCAGGCCACTCCTCCGGCGTCCAGAAAGGATGGACCCGCGCGCGGACCGCCCGGTGGCTGTGCCCTTCGGGATCGCGGATGGGATGAGGGAAAAGCCCCGGAACAAACCGGTAAGCGGGAAGGGTCCGCTCCTTTCCATACCAAGGGAGCAGTTCCATCTTCGGAGGGTCAGGGATGGAGGATTGCAAAATCGGTTTCATGGGAATCCTATCGCAACAGTCTAAGGCTGTCCCCGAACGATGTCAACTTTACTTTAGGAGCGATTCGTTGACTTTATCGGGATGGTTCTTTAAGATGACGACTAAATCCCCTGGTCTAGAATCCCACCGCGAAATGGACGTATCGATACCCCATATCTTCGACAATATCGATCCACTGGAAACAATTCTGGAGCAGGCTGTCCCGGAGTTTGGCGACGCCTTGTCACCAAAACTTCAGCAGGCTGTTGAACAAAGGGAGGGAACCCCGTGAAGCAGAAATCCATCGTCAGCCGGGAATATGCGACCTTCGTCACCGAGCTGAAGGCGCGTATCCAAGCGGCCCGTCTCTCGGCTGCACGAGCGGTAAACCGCGATCTCATTCTGCTCTACTGGGACATCGGGCGCGGGATCGCCGAGAAGCAGGAGACGCTTGGTTGGGGAGAGTCCGTGGTGGAAAAGCTGGCGAGAGACCTCCAACAGGCGTTTCCGGATACGACTGGTTTTTCTGTTTTCAACCTATGGCGAATGCGGCAATTCTACATTGTGCATGCCTCTCCAGCATTTCTGGCACAGCTTGTGCCAGAAATGAAGAAAGCCCGTAGTCTCAGCGCGCCGACGCAAATTCCGGCGCAACTTGTGCCAGAAATGCTGGCGAATATTCCCTGGGGCCACCATGTGGAATTGCTCAAGAAGGTCAAGGATCATAAGGCCCGCCTCTACTATCTCCGCGCCACGGCGCAACTCGGCTGGAGCCGCAATGTGCTGCTGAACCAGATCAAGGCCGGGGCTTACGAGTGCTCTCTGGCGGAGGGGAAGACGCACAACTTCCCGGCCGTCCTGCCGGAATATCTCGCGGAGCAGGCGGAGGAGGCGCTCAAGAGTTCGTACAACCTGGAGTTCCTCGGCATAAGGCGAGAGGTGAAGGAACGGGAGCTGGAAGACCGGTTGATCGAGCGGCTGCGGGATTTCATCCTTGAGTTGGGTTACGGATTCTGTTTTGTTGGACGCCAGAGCCGACTGACGCTCGGCAAGAAGGAGTATTTTATCGACTTGCTGTTCTACCACCGATTTCTCAAGGCGCTGGTGGCGGTGGAGTTAAAGGTCGGCCCCTTCGAGCCGGAATACGCGGGCAAGATGGATTTCTACCTGAACCTGCTGAACGAGAAGGAACGCGCGCCGGATGACAACCCGTCCATCGGCATCATCCTCTGTGCGGAAAAGGACACCCTCGAAGTCGAATTCTCCCTGAAGACGAAGAACAACCCCATCGGCGTGGCCGAATATCATCTGACGCCGAAGCTGCCCAAAGAGCTGAAAGGCAAGTTGCCCAGTGAACGACAATTATTGGCCGTTATGAAAGAAGCGATCACGGAGTAGTTCCACCATGCCTATGTCCGGCACGAGGAGCGCGCCCGCATGGCGTCATGTAAAGTTTTTCCATCGCGATTCGTTGACTTTACCGGGATGGTTCATTAAGATGACGACTAAATCCCCTGGTCTAGAATCCCACCGCGAGATGGACAGATAGATGCCCCGTATTTTCGATAATATCGATCAATCCCTCCTTCCCGCCCTGCAAGAGACATTGAATCTTTCCCATCGGGCCGACTTTTGCGTCGGCTATTTCAACCTGCGCGGTTGGAAGGGTTGAGGAGTGGGATTTCACATTTACGATATCAAGTGCCGGATGGGCCTTGGCAGCGAAAGCCATGATGGCGAATGAATCGGGCGGACATTGCCGATAAGCCATCATTCTGTCGCCATGCCGGAGAATCAGGATCGCCGCAGGGACAAACAGATTCCGGAGTTGGACTCTTACATCACGAAAATAGATCAACCTGTCCCGTTTACTGGTCCATCATCCTTCGGGTGCGCTCCTCCCTCGAATCTGCTTTGACTTTTTCGATAGATAGAATAGAATAATCCTTTGTAATATTCCTGTATTTTGAAATCTTTCTTTAAAAAAAGCGGTCATCTCAAATCGGACCTTTACCCGCACCCGATAAACTATGGCACAAAGCCTCACAAACTACATTAAATACTGCCTCGGTTATATCAAACTCACCCGTGAGCGGACCTTTGCCGCACAGCAGAAGTATTCCATCCATTTATCCAAGCAGTATTTCAGTCTGATTGCTTTGCTTAACGGTGACATCGATGGCAACGCGGGAGAACTGATCAATCTTCAGACCTTTTATTCCTATGATCCGAATAAAGTCCCGGAAGAAGTCAAAGATAAGTATGAACAAGAAAAAGCGTTAGCGAACAAAATCGAAGATATTTACAACAAGCACAAGAACGACGAGTTTACAAAACAAGTCATTTTCAATTTTGGATACTTTGAAGTTGAGATTCCTCTTGTTATTGAGGAAAACGGAGCGGATACCGAAAATGAAGGCGAGGAGGAACCAACCAAGCCTCAAGTGAAAATCGACCGATACCCTCTCTTTTCATTCCCCGTAAGAATCGAAAAGGAAATAGCCAATGGAGTTGGAAGATACTTCGTCTATCCGGTTGATCTTGAGATACAGGTGAATGTCGGAATGCTGGAAGGTCTCTTGGGCGAAGACCTCTACTATCAGGTGGTTGAACAAATGGGGCAGTATGAAATCGATGAGAAGCTCGTGTTGCCAATTACAGTACCGGACGTTTTCATCGAGATCTGGCACAAGATTAAGGCGCAGCTTCGATTGAGGGAAGCCAAATTTGATGAAGATTCTTTTTCCCTGGAGGAGATGCAAATTGCATTGAGTCCGCGCGCGAATTACTTTCTTGCGGAAGATCTCCAAAAACTTTCAAAGCTAAGCGAGGAAGAATTAAAAGGGACCGGATTAACGAGTTGGACTGAAAACGATGAGTTGAATATTGAAACTGGGGTCCCCCACGAAAAAGATTTGTACTTCCCGTTCCTCTATGACAAATATCAGCTGCGTTCACTTTCAGTTATTAACAATAAAGCCGCCATCATCCAGGGACCTCCCGGCACGGGAAAATCCGAAACCATCGCGAATCTTCTTTGTCACCTTGCCGCAACAGGCAAGAGAGTCTTATTTGTCAGCCAGAAATCGCAAGCGTTAAAAGTCGTGAAGGATAAGCTCAAAAAGCTGGATGTCAAATATCTCTGTGGTTATATCCCTAATCCAAGCTCGGCTCAAATCGGTGAAGATGACGAAAGTGATGGAATTGCGCCTCAATTAACCGCCCTCGATTCGTATATTGAAAAAATGAGCCACAAGACCTATGGGCGAAAGCATTCCGGAACTTATGGCGGTTCCGCCCCTGCCCTGGCTCCTATTGTTGAGGAGAAGGCAGGACTGAAAGGATCCATAGCATCGCTTATTGAGGCCCAACGAAGATACTACCAGCTTCATCAAGAACTCAAGAAACTCCAAGATTTCGATATTTCCATTTCGGATCTTGTTTCCTTTGAGCGCTGCACTCTCTCAGCATGGCAAGAGGTCAAAGGACTTCTGGATGCGATTGAAGCATTGTCCAGAGCAATACGCGATTATGAAAAGACCGAGCAGAAAAGACGATTTGATACATTGTTTGCTGCCATAAATCTTCTGGGAAAAAGGTGTTCTGCCTCGATCCAGACCATCCAAAGGGATGTCGCAAAATCTGGTTACGATCGCCACTCCAGGTTCTGGAGGAAAATGAATAACATGGTGCGTAATTTTCGTACCAGCAAAGCGCGTTCAGGGTTGCCGAGGGAAATCATCGACTATATTGATCGCTCCCTCAACGGCAATATTCCCCGCAGTCAAGCGGAGAGCATATTGAGTTCTCTTTACCAGTATGGCCGCTATCGTGAGGGAATTGGCGAACTCCAAGAATTGCAAGAGAACCTTCAAAAGAGATTGCAGGCATGCGGGTTGTCCAATCAGGAATTCCGGATAGTTGACGATGTGACGAGAAGAATAGAGGGCAATTCATTCGATGAAGTCAGACGGGCCATCTTGCGCGTTTATCAAATCAAGGACGAGCTTCAAGGATTAAAGCGGTCATCAAATATCAATGGTATCGCCTCTCAGTTAAAAGGGACGGAAGAAAAACGACGAGAATGTGTTGCTGGCTATATTCAGAACGTCATCGATAAGAATATTCTCGAAAAGTGGAAGCAGGGCGTAACCGTTAGACAAATTATCAAGAAGCTGGCGCGAGCGCTTGGAAAATCGAAAAAGGCCTTTAAGACATTTGACAACCTTCGTAAAGACCCGGCCAATTTCAACGCTATCCTTGACCTCATTCCGGTATGGATCATGGAACTTGATGATGCCAGCCGCATTATCCCCTTGGAAGCCGGAATTTTTGATTACGTCATCTTGGACGAAGCCTCTCAGTGCAATGTCGCCTATACGCTGCCCGTGACCTTTCGTTCAAAACATGTGTTATTTGTGGGCGACAGCGAGCAAATGAGAGATAACACGATCATGTTCAAATCAAACAAATCCTTTGACGAATTGGCTCACCGCTACCAAATACCCGAAGAGCTACAGATCAAAGCAACGGCTTCGGCTGTTCAGTCGGTGCTCGACATCGCCGCCTTGAGGGGCTTCATGTCCATTCCCCTACGGTACCACTATCGTTCCCCGGCTGAGTTAATCGGTTTCAGCAACAAGTATTTCTACAAGCCAAGGGGAAAGGAACTGATACCGCTGAATAATAACTATCTCACATACAAAGATACGAATAGAGTCATGTTGGTTCATCAGGTGGAGTCGGATTGGAAAGAGGAATTCTCTGATAATGTGAATGTCGCAGAATCAAAGGCCATTCTGGAACTTTTCAAAAGCCTGAGAAGCGATGAGCGATATCGGGGCAAGTCGATCGGTATTCTCACCTTCTTTAACGCACAAGCCGCGTACATCCGGAAACTCTTTGAGCAGGAAGGATTTAAGGAAGAAGACGACAATTACAAAGTAAGTATCATCGAAGGGATCCAGGGAGACGAAAAAGATATTGTTCTTTATTCGTTTGTGATTCGAACGCCGGAACACCGGAACAAATATATGCCTCTTACTGGGGAGGGAGGAGATATTCGCGGCGACATTAACCGAGGGAGGGTCAACGTCGCGTTCTCGCGTGCACGGCTTCAAGTCCATTGCTTTATTAGCTTGCCCGTTGACCAAATGCCGGAAAGAATATGGATCAAGAAATACCTTGAGTACGTTCAAGAAAATGGGGAGATCAATTTTCATTCCACGGAACTCAAACCGTTTGACTCCTATTTTGAAGAAGAGTTTTGCAATCTGGTCCGAGCGGTCATTAAACGAAATTACAAAATTCAAAACCAAGTGGAAAGCTGTGGCTTCCGGATTGATTTTGTGATCAGCAATTCAAAAAGCTCTAAGACCATCGCTATTGAATGCGACGGACCAACGCATTTCAAAGACGAAATCGATGAGGAGTATGGAATCTATATTGAGAGCGATGAAGAGCGGCAACACGTGCTTCAGGCCGCAGGCTGGCAATTTTACCGCATCAAATACTCAGACTGGATAGATGAGACATTCGATAGAAAAGCGGTGATCGAGGATATAATTCAACTTTTGAATTAACGACCAGAGAGAAGGTCAGGAAAAATATTCATAATTGATAAGAATTTCCCAATGCGTTATCAGTGGGAATTCCAGGGACACCATACTTAATTATTAGAAAATGCTGAGATGGAAAAACCCGGTCGTAACGGAACTCAAATGCTGAAACGGACTAAACGGCCTGGTCTTCTGAGGGCCCTCCTTCTAATGCCCGCTTTGCTCCGGCCTGCTCCTCCACGGCGACGAAATGAGCTACGGCGATTACGTTGAGCAGTTGATGTATCTGCAGTTTCTCAAAATGCCCGAGTTTAAGACAGGATTTTAACCGATGATGACGCTTGTTCAATTTTCTTCAAAACCCGAAACGATTCCTGTTGCCACATCCTGGTATCTCGCCGATCTGGGCGAGGCGCGGGGAAAGCAGGAACTGTTCACAAAACAGTCTCCGCAGCGGCTGCGCGTTCTGCGGGAGCATGCGTTGATCGAAAGCGCCGTCTCGTCGAACCGCATTGAAGGGGTGGTGGTCGATCAGGCGCGAATCGAAACGCTGATCTTCGGCAAACCGAAGCTGCGCGACCGGAACGAAGAGGAAGTCCGGGGGTATCGAAACGCGTCGAAACTCATCCATGAACAAGGCGCCCGCCTTCCCGTTACGGAAGAAACCGTCCGGGAGCTTCACCGCCTGATACGGGGCGAAATCGGCGACGCGGGACAATATAAAAGGGTAAACAGCGATATCATCGAAAAGTATCCGGACGGCCGTCAGCGGGTGCGTTTCAAAACGGTCGAGGCGGCCAGAGTGACGGAATCAATGGGGGAGATGATTGATCTGTGGAATCGATGTCTGGATGAGCGCTGGGTCCATCCTCTAATCGGTCTGGCCGCGTTTAACCTTGATTTCCTCTGCATTCATCCGTTTCGGGACGGCAACGGACGGGTCTCGCGACTGCTGCTCCTGCTCCAGTGCTATCACCTCGGCTACGAGGTGGGGCGCTACATCAGTCTCGAACGACTCATCGAGCAAAACAAGGAACGTTACTATGAAACACTGGAGCAAAGCTCCCGACGCTGGCACGAAGGCAAGCATGATCCTTGGCCTTACATCAATTATGTTCAGTTCATTCTCAAGACCGCGTACCGTGAGTTCGAAGAGCGGGTGGGGCAAACCGTTTCGCCCAAAGGCGCCAAAACGGAACGCATCATGGGCGCCATCACACGCGCGAGCGGGCCCTTTCGAGTAGCCGATATCCAGGGTGAATGCCCCGGTGTCAGCCTGGACATGATCCGGAAGGTGCTGAAAAAGCTGAAATCATCCAATCAGGTTGAATGCCTGGGCCGCGGGCAGAATGCTCAATGGCGAAAGACGGGGAAGTGGGTAATACCCAATTGATTAGGTAATGAATTGGGTATTGCGTTCAAGCGAATCATTATGAGTTCCTCATCCATCGCCCAAAAACTCTGGAACAATGCACCGGTTTCGGGGGTTTCGGGGACACCATACTTAATTCGTTTTAAACGACCATCATGAATGAGGAAGTCGCCCAATAAAGGGCGAGTCAACATCAGGGTAGGCAAACCTTATTGATCTTTTGGATGGCCTTGTTGTGAAAACAGGAGTTTGACGTTTTGGGACCCTCCAATACGTCCGCGAATTGGTTCGACAACTGCTTCATCGAGATGAACCCCGTTCCAAGCGCGTTCTTGATAAAGGCTGTTTGGTGTGGTAGTCTAATTTCGAACGGGAGGTTTCGCATGGCACAAACCCTTGACGCCAAAGTCACAAAGAAAACAAAAAAAAGCATCCAGATTGAGATCTCCAGAGCAAACTTTGAAGCCTTTTGCGATGCCATCGGTCTGTACCGGGAGGAATTTCTGGCTGCCTTAGATGCGTCTGAGCGGGACCATCGCGCAGGAAGAGTAACCAAAAGGGGGTCTTTACGCGGCTTGATCCGATAGCGGAACGCCGTAATCTTTCGCTTGAGGGCCTATTTTAGCGGCACACGATGATCGAGATCTCGACCACCGCTACTTTTGATCGACTCTTCAAGAAACTCCCACCCACCATCCAGCGAAAAGCCGTTGCCAAAACGGACCGGTTCAAAAGCAACCCCTTTCACCCTTCGCTTCACACCGAAAAATTGCGTCCCAAACACCATGAAGTTTGGAGTTTCCGAGTCGACCAGGCCTACCGGGTTATCTTTAAATTTGTCAGCCCCAATCAAGCCGAACTCCGTTACGTGGGTCACCACCATTCCATCTATGACTTTAACCTTTTCAAATAACAGGTCTCACTGAAGAGGGAAAAATGGGGACAGTAGGCGGCTCAAGAAACAGGGGTTCACGTCTCAAAAAATCGCTGTCTTGCTGACGACAAAAGAAAAATCAAGATCTCAGGGGTCAAGTCTTGAATCTTGATGTCAATATAAAAAGTCAAAATACAAGACCAGACCCCATATAATTTCAAGACCCAAGAATAACCAAAACCAGCTGCGAAGTGTCCTTCTTTGAACGCCCGTTTAGACATTCCCTCTCGTCAAACGCCCCCGAAAAGGTCCGTTTGACTTCGGGAGACCATTCAGATAAAGTAGAATTGTACTAAATAATGTACAAGTGTCCGTTGTGGCCGGGAAGGAGTGTCCAAAGTGATCAAAACAATACCGATTTCCGAAGCACGCCAAAAGCTGCCTGATCTGGTTGACCGAATGCGGCGCCTCATGGAGCGGGTAATCATCACCCGCAAGGGGAAGCCGGAGGCGGTGATGATGGGTTTTGAGGAGTACGAAAGCTGGATTGAGACCTTAGAGTTGATGGCAAATCCAAAAGCCGTTCGAGGTATCCGTGAAGGCTTGGCTGATCTCTCCGCCGGGCGGTCACGGCCGTTTAAGGAGGTATTTAAGGAGCCTCTGCGTGGCAAAACCAAAAGACGTTAAACTTTCACATCGTGCCGAGAAGGCATTGAACGGTCTGGCATCTCGGCCCCGAGATCGATTAAAAAATGCGATCCGGGAACTGACACAAGATCCTTTATTAGGGAAGAAATTAAAAGGCGAGTTTGAGGATCTTCGATCCTACCGTATCGGTTCGTTCCGCATCGTCTATCGATTTGAAAGCACGATTCTTGAAGTTGTATACATCGACGATCGGAAGGACGTTTATCGCTAGCGACTGGTCTTTAAGGATCGGCGGGTCACGGTAGAGAAGGCCCAATTCCGGAACAAATTTGTCGCAGCCCTGGCTGACGTGGTCTTTGTGGCCTACGCCGCGTCAGGCGGGAAGACGGAGGCGTTCTGCAATAAGATTCTCTCCTGGGGAAAACCGCTCTTGACGCTGGAGAGCGGAGAGAATGCCGGTTTGATTGCCCGGGGCGCAAGGCCGGTCAAGAGCTTCCTTCCGAATGAATTTTAACATTTCTGAATCGCTGAGAGTTTTTCCGTGATGCCGTCTTCCCGTGCGAGATTTACCGGTTTCCCGTTTTCTCGCTCATCCAGCGGGAGAGGTAGATGCAGTCTTTCAGGCTGGCGGCGTCCTCATCCGAGATTTGTGTGGTTAACACGCCGTAGCGATGGAGTTCGTCCTGCGCCGTTTTGTCATCCGCCCGGATGATTCTTGCCTCGGCGTTGACCACTTGCCAGTTTGAAAAGGGAAAGAGGGTTCTGGGGAGATAAAGCTTGAGGTGAAGCTCCTCTCCGACTGAGAGGGAATCTTCGGTGGCGATCATCAATCCCGACTCGCCGACGCTCATGGCCCTTCCCCGCATCGACCGGTTCGGTTTTTCTTTCAAGGTGTATTCAACGGGGAAGGTGACCCCGTCCAGCCGGGGAAACTTTCTTTTTTCTACCGGTTTCTTTTCAGTCATAAGGGCATCTCTTCTTTTCGAATCATGTGTGCGACGCGGATCACCCGCGCAATGGCAGCGACATCGTGGACCCTTAAAATATCCGCCCCCTGGAAGACGGCGATCGCGACGGCCGCGGCAGTTCCTTCCAACCGTTCGGACGGGGGGAGGTTCAGCGCGCGGCCGATAAACGACTTTCGCGATGGGCCGACCATCACCGGCGCCCCCAAATCTGCGAAGCGGTCGAGGTGATGTAAGATTTTCAGATTGTGATTGGCCGTTTTTCCAAAACCGATTCCGGGATCGACGGCAATGCGATTGATCGGAATCCGATGGTCGGCGGCTTTTTGTATCTGCCGGTTTAAAAAGAGGCGGATCTCTTCGATCACGTTTCGATAACGGGGATGGCGCTGCATTGTCCGGGGCGTTCCCTTCGCATGCATGATCACGATCCCTGATTTTCCATCTGCCGCAATCGAAAACATCTCCGGGTCCCGTGTGAAGCCGCTGACGTCGTTGATGATCGACGCGCCCGCTTCCAACGCGCTCTTTGCCAGCGCCGACTTGGTGGTATCGATAGAGAGGGGGATTTTCACCCTGGCGGCGAGTTTTTCAATGACCGGAAGAACCCGCCGGCTCTCTTCTTCCAATGAGACCCGTGCCGCCCCTGGACGGGTCGATTCGCCTCCGACATCGATGATGTCGGCCCCGGCCTCCTCCATCTGAACCGCTTGATCGATCGCCTTCTGCGGATCGAAAAAGAGACCGCCGTCCGAAAAAGAATCGGGGGTGATATTTAAGATCCCCATCACCTGGGGACGTTTTCGATAATTCAGGCGGTGCGCGCCGCAATGCCAGACGCCGGTTGTTCTCCGGCTGAAAATTAAAGAGGCCTCTCGTTTCCGAGAGACCTCTTTATCCTGAAGCTCTTTAGACATAAAGTCAAGCCAGCGGTCGACTGAGTTAAGCCGGGACCGGTGAGGCGGGCGAAGGGGTCGCCATGGATGACTGGACGATTCTTTCAATTTCCGGGGCATCCAACGACTCTTTTTCCAGCAACGCTTCGGCGAGTGCTTTGAGCGCCTTCATGTTGATGGTGATCAAGGTTTTCGCCCTTTCGTAATTTTCCACGATCAACCGCTTGACCTCTTTGTCGATCTCGATCGCCGTATGCTCGGAGTAGTCCCTGTGCTGCGAAATTTCACGGCCGAGGAAGATCTCCTGCTCTTTCTTGCCGAAGGTCAATGGTCCCATCTTCTCGCTCATCCCCCACTCGCAAACCATCTTCCGGGCCAGATCGGTCGCTTTTTCGATATCGTTTCCGGCGCCGGTGGTCATATGATTGAGAACCAACTCTTCCGCAACGCGCCCTCCCATCATAATGGCGATCGTGTTGTAGAGATATTCTTTGTGATAGTTGTGGCGGTCGTCCACCGGCAACTGCATGGTGACGCCGAGCGCCCGGCCGCGCGGAATGATGGTGACCTTGTGAATCGGGTCGGTCCCCGGCAGCAGCTTGGCAACCAGGGTATGTCCCGCTTCATGGTATGCGGTGGTCTTTTTCTCTTCCTCGGAGAGGACCATGCTTTTCCGCTCCACCCCCATCAGGACTTTATCTTTTGCGGACTCAAAGTCGACCATCTCGACCGTTTTTTTACTTTTCCGTGCGGCCAAAAGCGCCGCTTCGTTGACGAGGTTTTCCAGATCGGCTCCGGCAAAACCGGGGGTGCCGCGGGCGATGACGTCAAGACCCACATCTTTGGAGAGCGGAATTTTCTTGGTATGCACCTTCAAAATTTCAATCCGGCCCTTGAGGTCGGGACGGCTGACGACGATCTGCCGGTCAAACCGGCCCGGTCTGAGCAGCGCCGGGTCGAGCACGTCAGGTCGGTTCGTGGCGGCGACCAAAATGACCCCTTCGGAAGTTTCAAATCCGTCCATCTCAACGAGGAGCTGGTTTAACGTCTGCTCGCGCTCATCGTGACCCCCTCCCAGTCCGGCGCCGCGGTGCCGGCCGACGGCATCGATTTCATCGATAAAGATGATACAGGGGGCATGTTTCTTCCCCTGCTCAAAAAGGTCGCGGACGCGGGAGGCGCCGACGCCGACAAACATTTCCACAAAGTCGGAACCCGAAATGGAAAAGAATGGAACACCGGCTTCGCCTGCAATCGCTTTTGCCAGGAGGGTCTTTCCGGTTCCCGGAGGTCCGACGACCAATACCCCTTTCGGAATCCGGCCGCCCAGTTTCTGGAATTTGGGAGGGTCCTTCAAAAATTCAATAATCTCTTCGACTTCACCTTTTGCCTCGTCAATCCCCGCGACATCGGAAAAGGTAATCTTCTTTCGCTCTTCGGAGAGGAGACGGGCCTTGCTTTTTCCGAAAGAGAGAGCTTTGTTCCCCCCCATCTGCATCTGCCGCATGAAAAAGACCCAAAGACCGATAAAGAGAATGAAAGGTCCCCAGGTCATCAAAAAGGTCATATACCAAGGGGCCTCTTCAGGGGGTTTCGCGGTGATCCGGACATTCTTCTCCCGAAGTGTTTTCACCAGGTCGGGATCGTTGGCGGTATAAGTCTTGAATTTGGTCCCATCTTTTAAGATGCCGCTGATGTGATTGTCTTTGATCGTCACCTCAGAAACTTCGCCCTTCTCTGTTTTCATCATGAAATCGGAGAAGATAATCTCATCTTCAATCGGCCGGGAAGAGGTGTTGAAGAGGTTAAAGAGCAAGATCATGAAGAGACCCACAACAATCCAGAGGGCCAAGTTCTTTACACGGGGGTTCATTTAAATCCTCCTAAAAGTTCAAGAATGCTGGTTCATTCTAGCATAGTTTTTTGGCGGTGACAATCAAGAACCACTCTCAGACCCAAGATGAAGAATTCGGTTTTTATTCCAAAAAAATTCCTGCCGGAGACACCCTGAAAAACAGCGGAAACGGCTGCTTCCGACCCTTCTACTCTTCATCTACCTTATCCAGAACTGCGATGTATGGCAGGTTTCTATACTTGTTTTCGTAGTCGAGTCCATAACCGACCACGTACTTATTGGAAACGGTGAACCCGACATAATCGATGACGACTTCGGTTTTTCGCCGCTGGGGCTTATCCAGTAGGGTGCAAAACTTGAGGGATCGCGGTTTTCTTGCCATTATTTTCTTCTTTAAAAAGGTCAGGGTGAGGCCCGAGTCGACGATATCTTCGACCACCAGGACATCCTGTCCCTTCAGATTTTCAGAGATATCCGAAATAATCTTTACTTTTCCACTGCTCTTGTCTTTATCACCATAGCTGGAAACAACCAGAAAGTCGACACGCAATGGGAGAGGGATGGCGCGCGAGAGGTCGGCGAAAAAAGCGAAGGCCCCTTTCAGAACCCCGATCATGAGAAGGTCTTTGTCCTGGTAATCTTCGGCGATCCGGAGTCCGAGCTCTTTGATGCGCTTACGCATCTCCTCCTGTGTGATGATCGGCTTGCCGAAAATGCGTCCTTCCATCCAGACTCCTTACAGGGCCATGCCTGTTTTAATATCAATGAGAGAGGTGTTGTGCTTCCACCCGCAAGGTGCGCTTTGTTTTTTTGTTGATCCGAGAGCGATCATCCGCCCGAAGACCGACCACCCATAAAATTTCCCTGGAGCAGGCCAAAAGCGGTCTTTGGTCCCTCTCGGATTTTGCGATTTTGGTATCCACGAAAAAATCCTGTAATTTCTTGCGCCGTCCTTCCATGCCGGAAGGCATAAAGTAATCGCCCGGTTGCCAACTTCGAATGAATAAAGGAAGTAAAATTCTATCAAAATCAAAAGAAGCCATGCAAGGGGAAAAAGAAGGGTAAGGACCGGAATGCAATGAAAGGGTTAATTTCAACTTCCAGGGGGGTAACTCGACCGCAATTCCGGAGGCGGCCCCTTCCCTTTCCGGAAGGGGTATTTCAACCGAAGGGAGAGCCGGACACCTGATGGGGATCGGGTTTGCGGCCTTGTCGGCCCGCTCGAAAAGGAGGGTGGAATATTTTTTTTCAATTTTCAAGGAATGGGGAAAGGGGTAGCGCTTCCCGGTCGGACCGGGAATAATCTTGGACCGGATGGTTTCAATGTGCTTAAAGCCGATGCCCTTTAGTTCGATCCCAAGCTGGGCCATCCCCCATCGAAGCAGCCTCCTTTGGAGGGCCGGGTGGAGCGACTGAAGCGGCGCCACATCAAACAGAACAGATCGCTCCGTCGTCCGGATATTCAGCCCCGGAATCAGCGACAAGAGATGTTGGTGGATAAAATCGTTTTCATCCTGTAAGAGCGCCGTCTCCCTGCAGAGGGCTTCTTTGATCTGCGGATTGTATCGCTCCAGCATCGGCAGAAGCTCATGGCGAATCCGGTTGCGCAGATAGACCGGTTGAAGGTTGGAGGGATCTTCCATGAATGGAATGTCCTCTCTCGAGAGTTCCGACAGAATTTCTTGCCGTGTGATTTTTAAAAGAGGACGGATGATGCACCCCTCCCGCATAGGAGGGATCGCGCTCAGGCCCTGGGCGCCGGCCCCTCTCAGCGTCCGCATCAGAAACGTTTCGGCCTGGTCGTCCGCCGTGTGTCCCAGGGCCATCCATCGGGCGCCGACGCTTTGAGCCACCTCTTTGAGAAATTGGTATCGGATAACGCGGGCCCCTTCCTGTTTTGAAAGGCCTTTTTCTTTGCAAAGTTGTGGAACGGGAAGCTTAAGAGAGGTAAAGGGGATTTCCCAGCCGGAAGAAAGGTTTTCGACAAAGCGCGCTTCCTGGTCCGCCTCCGGTCTGAAGCTGTGATTTAAATGGGCCACATGCAGCGAGACGGCGCGGGCCGCTCCCCATTTTCTTAACAGGTGCAGCAGGCAGACCGAATCGGCTCCCCCCGATACCGCCACGACCATTTTATCGCCTGGTTTTAAAGGGAATTGACCGATCGATTCTCTAAAGGCCTTCGCCAGCGGCCCTTTCTCCGGCGGCGGGGCAAGGGGCGCCGGGGGTGAAGATCTAAAGTCAACAGGTTCCATCAGCGCCGGCCCCCTCTATAAAATGGCCGTGAGGCTCCCGGTGTGAAGAGGAGAAGAGAACCTGCTTCTCCCGGCGCCGGCCCCACATTATGAAGGGGTCGCTCCTTTCTCTTTGAGGATGGCCCTCGCCTTTTCGATATCCTGACCGATCTGCCGGATCAATGCGGCGGAGTCTTCGAATTTTTCATCTCCCCGGACCCATTCAATAAAGGTGACGAGAAGTCGTTTTCCGTAGAGATTTTCGTTGGCGTCAAAAAGATGGACCTCCATCTGGACCTCTGTTTTATCGAAGGTCGGTTTGGAGCCGATGTAAACGATGCCGTCCAAGGTCATATATCCTTCCGCCTTCAGCGTGGCGACCCGCGCGGCATAAACCCCTTCTCTCGGGATCAGTTCATTGGGAAGACGGAAATTGGCGGTCGGGTACCCGAGGCTTTCCCCTCTTCCGTCCCCGTGCAGGACCTTTCCTTCCATCGAATAATAGCGTCCCATCATTTTCCCGGCCAGGCCGACATTCCCTTCCCGAATCAGTTGCCTGATTTTAGTCGAACTGACCGGAATTCCTTCGACCATCACCGGTTCTTGTATGACGACCTCGAATCCGAACTCCTTGCCGAATTCGATGAGCTCTTTGACCGTTCCGGCCCGATCCTTCCCAAAGTTGAAGTTCTTGCCGACGATGACCTCTTTGCAGCCGATCTTGTCACGCAGATACGTTTTCGCGAATTCGCACGGGGTTTGCTGGGCAAACGCTTTGCTGAACTCGGCGCTGAAAGTGACATCGACCCCGGTCGATTCAATCAGTCTCATCTTGATCTGAAACGTATTCAGCAATCTAAATTCCCGTTCGGGATGCAGAACTTTCATCGGATGAGGTTCAAAGGTGAGGACGACCGACGTCCCGTCTTTCTCCTGGGCCCGTTCGATGGCCTGCGCCAGGATCGCCTGATGGCCCAAATGGACGCCGTCGAAGTTGCCGATGGCCACCACGGGATAGCCGGGGATCGGTTTGATGTTTGCGGATCCGATCAGAAGCTTCATAAGGTTCTTTTCTCCATAGAGATGCGAGCCATCTCCATCGCAAAATAAGTTAAAATCATATCGGCCCCGGCCCTTTTAATCGACAGGAGCGATTCCGTCATGGCCCGCTCTTCGTCGATCCAGCCCTTTTGCGCCGCGGCCTTGATCATCGAAAATTCCCCGCTCACCTGATAGGCGGCCACCGGAAGGCCGAAGGTCCGTTTGACTTCGCTGATGATGTCGAGGTAGGGGAGCGCCGGTTTCACCATCACGATGTCGGCCCCTTCCTCGATATCGAGCGCGACCTCCCTCAACGCCTCGCGGCGGTTGGCGGTATCCATCTGATAGGTTTTCCGGTCTCCGAACTGGGGGGCCGATTGGGCGGCGTCCCGGAACGGCGCGTAAAAGCAGGAGGCATACTTGGCGGCATAAGAGAGGATCGGGGTCTCGGCGTAGCCGTTTTCGTCCAGCATCTTTCGAAGGGCCCCCACCCGCCCGTCCATCATGTCGGAGGGGGCGATCATGTCGGCGCCGGCCTGAACGTGGGTCAGCCCCATCTTGCAGAGGACCTCCAGGGTTTCGTCATTGACGATTTTACCGTCCCGGACGATCCCGCAATGCCCGTGCGACGTGTACTCGTCGATGCAGACGTCGGTGATCACCAGGAGATCGGGGGTTCTGTCTTTGACCGCCCGGATCGCCTGCTGGACGATCCCCTGCGGATGAACCCCTTCCGAACCGGCCTCATCTTTTGTCTTCGGGATGCCGAAAAGAATCACCGCCGGGATGCCGAGCCGGAAGGCCTCGGTGGAGACCTTCAGCAATTCCGGGATCGACAGCCGGTATTGTCCCGGCATCGAGGCGATCTCGGTTTTTCCTTTTTTCCCGTGCATCACGAAAAGCGGGAGGATCAGATGATCCGCGGTCAGCGCCGTCTCGCGGACGAGCCGGCGGAGCGCCTCGTTTTGCCTTAATCTTCGCGGGCGATGATCTGGAAAAGCCATCCGATCTCCTACGGTGAAGAGCCTGCCGACTCGGGCGGACCCGTTTCGTTAATTTACCCTTTTTTTTTAAAATAGTCCACAATCGATTCGGCCAGATCGGGGAGGGTATACTTTTTCGGAATGATATCGACCTGAAGGCCGAACTCCTGCGCCGTCTTTGCGGTGATCGGCCCGATGCAGGCGATGGCGGCTCGGCCGAGCTTGTTTCTCAGTTCCTTTTGGCCCACGATGCCGACGAAATTCCGAAGGGTCGATGAGCTGGCAAAGGTGATCAGGTCCACGCCCCCCGCTCCGAAAAGCGCTTCCAGCGCTTTGGGATCGTGTTCAGGACGGATCGCCTCGTAGACCGGCGCCACATCGACCTCTCCTCCTCTTTCCCTTAGCTCCTCCGGCAGAATTTCTCTCGCTTCTTTCGCCCGCGCAATCAAAAACCGCTTCCCCTCGATCCCGCTTCTGCTCAGCGCCTCCAGGACCCCCTCTGCTTTGAATTCGGAGGGGATCAGATCGACCTGAAGACCCCATGCCTCGATCTCTTCGGCGGTCCGGGGGCCGATGGCGCACAGTGAAATCCCTTTTAACAGCCGGAGGTCCTTTCGCAGGGCGGAGAGCCGCTTCTTAAAAAAGCGGACGCCGTTGACCGAGGTGAAAATAATCCAATGATACGTTTCGATTTTAGCCAGGGCGGCATCGAGCGCCGCCCAGCTGCCGGGGGGGACGATCTGAAGGGTGGGGAAAGAAACCGCCTCCGCCCCGTAGGAAGCGAGCAGTTCCATGAATTCGGGCGCCTGCTCTTTCGAGCGGGTGACGAGGATCTTTTTTCCGAAGAGAGGGCGCGACTCAAACCAGTTGAGTCTCTCCCGGAGGGAGACGACCTCTCCGACCACCATGACGACCGGCGGCTTCATCTGCTCGGACGCCACTTTTTCAACGATGTTGTCAAGCCGGCCGATCAGCGTTTTCTGAAAAGGATAGGTTCCCCACCGGACGAGGCCGATCGGCGTTTTGGGGTCTCTTCCATACCGAATTAGGTTCTCGACGATTTCGGAAAGATTTCCCATTCCCATCAGGAAGACGAGGGTGTCGGCCCCTTTGGCGAGCTTTTCCCAGTAAACACGGCTTTCTTCCTTCTTCGGATGCTCATGACCCGTGATAAAGGTGACGGTGGATGAAATGTGACGATGGGTCAGTGGAATTCCGGCATAGGTCGGTACCCCGATCGCCGAGGTTACCCCCGGCACCACTTCAAACGGAATGCCGGCTGCGACGAGCGCCTCGGTCTCTTCTCCCCCCCGTCCGAAAACAAATGGGTCTCCCCCCTTGAGCCGAATGACCCTCTTGCCGGCGCGGGCCGCCTCGATCATCAGCGCGTTGATCTTCTCCTGATGCGGTGTATTTCGGGAGCCCCCTTTTTTTCCGACGTAAACGGTTTCAATCCCTTCCCTTGCAAACTCCAAGAGCTTCGGGTTGGCCAGATAATCGTAAATGATCGTATCTGCCTGTTCCAGCAGCTCCTTTCCTCGCAGGGTCAGAAGCTTGGGATCGCCGGGGCCGGCGCCGACCAGATAGACTTTTCCGGTTTTTTTCTGCATCGGGTTCTGTCCAACAATGAATAAAAACGTAAAAACAATTTACGTGGGTTTGTAGGGGCGCACCGATGTGTGCGCCCTGACAGGGCAGTAGCCCAGAAAATGGGGCGGCTACCAGACACATAGATCTGCCCCTACAATAAAATACAACATCATTTATTGCGTTTGTATAAGCAAGATGTTGAAAAGCTTTTAATCTGTCATTCCCGAATGTTTAATCGGGAATCCACGTTGTTTTACAAACAATCAAGCATCCCCGGGTTTCGGTTAGTTCAAGTTAATTCTTCGAGCAGATCGACTTCTTTCCTTACGAGACGGTTTACCACTTCGCCGACGTCCTTCCCTTTCTTTCGTGCGAGGCGCTCAAGCTGGACCTGAAGCTTGGCATCTAGGTAGATAGGCAAACGTAACTCCGCCCCCTTCTTATAAAACTTTCCCCTCTCGGCCTTAGAAAAGTCATATTCGCGTTTCATCTTACTTACACCCTCTTATATTGTTTGATCTCGTTCTTTGTCGCTTTGCGCGCGGAGATGATGCGTATTTGCGCACAGGTTTCTACTTCTTCACCATATGTATGACAAACGACCAATAGCACCCCTGTTCGATCGAGGCCCAAAGTAATCCACCGGTCCTCCTTGCTGCTGTTCTCCTCGTCAACCTCGGATAAAGCTTGCGGATCAAGAAAGATGGTCGCTGCACGCTCAAAGGAGAGACGATGTTTTTTTAGATTCTGATGGGCTTTGACGGGGTCCCATTCAAATTAATACTGAAACGGCTTCTCCACGCTAGCATGTTCTCACAAATGAACCGCAACTCTAAGAAATCCCCGATGCAGGAGGTGTTCCTTCATATAAGGCCTTGAGTATCTGATCCGCTCCCTTTGCCAAAAGCGCTTCGGCCACTTCAATGCCGAGTGCGGCCGCCTCGGAGCGCTTCGCGGTCCGGCGTTCCCGGAGGATTGTTTTCCCATCGAGGCTCGCCACCAGTCCATCCAGTGTGACCTGGTCGCTCGACTTCGTCGCATGGCCGGCGATCGGGACCTGACATCCCCCTTCCAGCCGGATCAACATCGCCCGCTCGGCTGAGACGGTGCAGGCGGTTTCCGGATCATTCAAGAAAGAGATCGCATCGTTCACTCGCGAATCGTCCCGCCGGCATTCGATCGCCAGGGCGCCCTGGCCGATGGCCGGCAGGCTGATCTCCACGGGGAGATATTCGGTAATCTGCTCTCCCCAGCCCAACCGGTGAAGACCGGCAGCGGCGAGGAGGATGGCGTCAAGAGGGACGCCGTAATCTTTCGCTTCAGAACCTACTTTAAACGCCCCTTCGTTGAGCTTGCGGAGCCGGCTGTCGAGATTCCCCCGCAGCGGGATGATCTGAAGGTCGGGCCGAAGGGCCCAGAGCTGGGCCTGCCGCCGAAGGGAGCTGGTCCCGATCTTTGCCCCTGACGGCAGATCGGCCAACCGGACCCCTTGCCGGCTGATCACGGCATCGCGGGGATCTTCACGGCGCGGGATGGCGGCCAGATGAAGCGGCTCGGGAAGGTGACTCGGCACATCTTTCATGCTGTGGACCGCCAGGTCGATCTCTTCCCGGATCAGTGCCTCTTCAATTTCTTTGACGAAAAGGCCTTTCCCGCCGATTTTGGCGAGGGGAACGTCCAGGATCTTATCGCCGGTCGTCTTGATTTTAACGATGTCGGCCTGAAGCCCTTTTTCTTCCAGCCGGGCCTTAACCCAGTGGGCCTGCCACAGAGCAAGCTGGCTCCCCCGGCTCCCGATTTTCAAATTTTTCTTAGACATAATCGGTCTTTCTATCCTCTATTGTCCGGATTTCCGGCGCCCGGTCTTTTAAAATAAGTTCTAGCGCGAAAGATTAATTGAACGCCGCCGGGTAGGTCGGCCCTGGAAGCATGGCCGTGATAAATTTTGCTTATGGTGACCTATTTTAACGGCGCTCCTTTTTCGCGAGGAGCCCATTCGTCGACCCCGCCTTTCTCTCCCAGCCAGATGTGCCGGTCGGTGTCGATGGCGACCGCATAGACATTCTCATTGGCCAGCCCGTCCCGCAAGGTGAGGCTGCTCCAGTTTTGGCCGTCAAACCGGGAGACGCCATGGTTGGTGCCGAACCAGATGGCGCCGTCGTGAGGATCGACGGTGACCGCGTAGACGATATTGCCGGCCAGGCCATCTTCGGTCGTGAAGTTTTGCCAGCGATCTCCGTCGAAGCGGCTGGCCCCTCCTCCCCAGGTCCCAAACCATTTGTTCCCGTCGCCGTCGATCGCCATCGAAAAGACATAATTTTCATTATACGTTTCATTTCCGCCCGGATCCAAAACAGAGAGGTTATGGTTGTGTTTGTAATCCTCTCCTTTCGATTGAGAGAGGGTTCCAAAACCGGTATTGTCGCTTTTGGAAAGGCCCGACTTGTTCGGCGCCCCGAGCCCGTCGGAATGACGCCAGTTCTTCCAGCGGCCTGCCGCGTCGAGCCGGCTTACCCCCGATTCGGTGCCGAACCAGACCGCGCCATCCCGGTCCACCGACAGGGCGTAAACCCATCGATCGGCCAGACCGTCTTTCGTATTGTAATTTTTAAAGTTTTTTCCATCGAACCGGCTGACCCCGTCCCACGTTGCAATCCAGACGGCCCCATCCGATGCGAAATCGATCCCATAGACCCAGAAGTCGGCCAGGCCATGGGAGGGAAGGTAGGTTTTCAACTCCTTCCCGTCCAGCCGGCTGACGCCGCCGTTGTTGGTGCCGAACCAGTAGACCCCTTTCGGATCTTTTTTCATTGTAAAAATATAAGGGCTGGCCAACCCCTCTTTCGTCGTGACCGTTTGAACCGCCTCTCCCGACTTGCGGGCGACTTTCACGATCCCTTCCGTGGTGCCGACCCAGAGCGAGGCCCCGTCGGCCAGCAGGGAGCGGACATAGCTCCCCTCGCCGGTGCTGAAACTTCCGGACAAGGAGTAATGACCCCCCGGTCTGCGATGGGGCGCCGGCTTGGCCGGTCTGTTCCTCTCCGGCGGGAGGTCGGCGCCGAGGGTCATCGCGGCCTCTTTTAAAGTAGGTTTCTCAAGCGAAGGATTACGGCGTTCCGTTAAAATAGGTTTCTCAAGCGAAGGATTACGGCGTTCCGTTTTACAGCCGATTAAAGCCGATACCAATAAGAGGAGTCGAATCAGGAATCTAAACGAAGAAGGGAGCCTGACCAGAAAAATTTCTCTGGCAGAAGTCATGCGGAAGGTCCTTCAGCGGCGCTTTTTACCTTTTTTTCGGTCTCCGGCGGGGTCTCCTCCAGATTAAATAGTTTTCGGGCCGCTTCGAGAATCATATTTCCGTTGGTCGAATGAAGCTCTTCCTTTAAAACGGTCAGAGGGCTGTGCAGCAGCTTGTTCACGATCGCGGCCGTCAGACCTTCCAGCGCTTCCTGTTGGGCCGGGGTCAATGTTCCCAGTTTCCCCGAGATCCTTCCCAGTTCCGTCTGGCGGATCTGTTCCGCCCGGTCTTTCAGGGCGACTATCATCGGGATGGCATCGAGCGATTTGAACCAGCGGGTGAAGCGCTCAATTTCTTCTGTAATGATCTCTTCCGCCTTGAGCGCCTCTTTTTCGCGCGTCCGGATATTGGTTTCGACGGAAAGCTGGAGATCGTCGATGTCGTAAAGGAAGACGTTGTCGAGCTTGTTGATCTGCGGATCGATGTTACGCGGCACGGAGATGTCGATGAAAAAGATCGGCCGGTTCTGGCGGATTGCGATCACCTTGGAGACCTCTTCCGGTCCGATCACGTAATGCGGCGCGCCGGTGGAGCAGAGAACAATGTCCGACTCGGCCATCTCGACGACAAAATCCTCAAATTTTACCGGAACGCCGTTGAACTCTTTGGCCAGCTCCAGCGCCCGCTCGTGGCTCCGGTTTGCCACCGAGATTGACTGCACGCCGTTTCCGGCAAAATGGCGCGCCGCCAGCTCGGCCATCTCCCCGGCGCCAATCAACAATACCGATTTCTGATCGAGTTTTCCGAAGATTTTTTTTGCGAGTTCGACCGCGGCAAAGCTGATCGAGACGGCTCTTTCGGCGATCTTTGTCTCGGTCCGGACCCGCTTGGCGACCGAAATTGCTTTTTTGAAAACTTTGTTTAAAATGACCCCGGTGGTTTTGTGCAGAATCGCATGGTCGAAGGCCTCTTTGATCTGTCCAAGGATCTGAGGCTCTCCGATGATCATCGAATCGAGACTGGAGGCGACCCGGAAAAGGTGACGCAAGCAATCCCCGGCGCTGTACATGTAAAGGCACGCCGTCAGCGATTCCGCCGGAATCCCGGGCCGATATTGAATCAGGAAGTTCTTGACCGCCTCGATCCCGCGATCGGTCTCTTTCACGACGGCGCAGACTTCAACGCGGTTGCAGGTCGACAGGATGAGACCCTCTTCAATCGCCGGATTCGATTTCAATTGATAAAGGGCTTCTCCGATCTGTTTTTCGTCGATGGAGAAGCGCTCCCGTATTTCTACCGGCGCGGTTCGGTGATTGAGGCCTACAATGATGATGTTCATTGTGTGATAAATCCTACCGAAGGCCCGCATTGACATCGCCAGATGCGCGCTGTTTTCATGCCAAGGTCACGAAAATAAAAATCACCCCTACAAAACCGATGATCGCCAAGTGAGCGGCCTTTTTGGCTCTCCACCCGATTGTGATCCGGCCGTGTAGAACAATCAAATAAAAAAACCAGGTACCGAGCGAAAGGGCCTGCTTGGGGTTGTTGGAGGTCCAAAAGGAGCCAAAGGTGTATTGCGCCCAGAGGGCGCCCGAAATAATGCCGAGCGTCAGGAGGGGAAATCCGAGCAGGATGGCCTTCTGATTCCATTGATCGAGCAGGTCGAGCGGCGGAAGCTTATAATAAAGGGAATTAAACTGTTTTGATTTCAGGAACTTTTCCTGGAGAAGATACATGATGCCCGCGATGAATGCGATGGCAAACGCGACGATCCCTAATATAGAAAGAATGGTATGAATTCCAAGCCAGGCGCTTTTGAGCGTGGGATCAAGGGCCGGAATTTCGTTCGGAAGGGCGGCGGCCGACATCAGCGAAAGAAATGCAAGAGGCAGAACAAAGGAACCGAGCACATAAACATGATATCGGAATTCTACGAGGAAGAAAGCAAGGACAATGGCCCACGAGAAGAAGGAAATCGCCTCATGAAGGTTCGTCAGGGGGATATAGCCGCCCTCTTTAAGCCGAATGGCGAGCGCCAAGGTGTGAGAGATAAAGCCGGTCCCTGTCACAATGACGGCCAGTCTTTGACTCCATATCGTAATCCGGGACGGCTCGCTCGGAAGGCCCCTGCCCCCCTTTCGATCCCAGAGATTAAAGAGAAAGAACGCAGTCCCTAGAAAGTAAAATAAAAGGGTAACTTTAAAGAATAAAACATTTAGCATGGAATCCAGATCTAATTAAAAAGCGATTTATTATATCGTTTGCCAAAAAAGGTGTCAAGGTATTTTCAACGGAGAACCAACGAGTTGCAACGCCTCCGGCAGCCGTTTCATGCGTTGACAATGAATCAGTGAAAGTGATAAATTGAAAACAACCGTCGGGTTGTAAAAAGGGTCGGGGAATGCTTGTTCAGATGAAAGTGCGGGGATTGATGTTCGATCCCTACCATAATGCTTACATTATCATCCTCCGAGACGAAGAAAACAAAGAGGTCCTTCCGATCTGGGTCGGCAAGCCCGAGGCCAATTCGATCAGCCTGGCCCTTGAAGGGATCTTCACCCCCCGGCCGATGACCCATGATCTGATTAAGAATGTGCTCGATGCCGTCGAGGCCAAAGTCATCAGCATCGTTGTGACCGACCTGAAGGATAATACCTATTTTTCTAAAATCCATTTGATGTATGATGATTCGGAGTTTACCATTGACTCCAGACCGAGCGATGCCATCGCGTTGGCATTGCGGGCCGACGCTCCGATCTTCGCGACCGAAGGGGTCATTAAAAAGCAGAGTTCCGAAGAGTTGGATCGGTGGCTTGAAAATCTGAGGCCGGAAGATTTCGGAAAATATGACACCTAAGGGCTGCAGGAGAGGTCTGCGCCTCTTTAAAATGGACACATTTGTATGTGGGTGAAAGAGGGAGCGCGTGCAGGCCTACTTCAACGAAAATGTATTTATGGGGCTGGTCCTCTCCGCGGTGGAGGTCTACAAGAAAGAATGTTTCGGCCTCCTTTTAGGATACCGAATCGCCGGAAAGTTTATCGTGGAGCATGCGATCCCTTACCAAAGCGTCAAAAGGGGCCATAGCTGGACGGAGCTTCGATCGGATAAATGGAAGGTGATCACAGAAATTTTAAAGCATTTTCCGAAATTAGACGTCATCGGCGACTTTCATTCTCATACCATGTATCGCGATGCCCGGGCCAACGTCTCCCTGAGCGGCGATGACATTAAGTATATGGGCAAAGATGAACTCCAGATCGTCATCGCAGTCAACGAATTTAAAAGGCCGAAACCGAGGCGGGTTCGATTTGATCATACAGTCTCGGGTGTGCTCGATCGATATCAGTTCAAAATTGCAGCGTATTATTTCGACGACCATGCTCGCAATGGGAATCGTCCCAAGCTTGCTGAAATATTAGGTCCCTTTCCACAACAATAGCCGGATCGATGAAAACACGACCGAATCGGATTCTATCGCAGGTGGACCCATATCGAGGCGGCCGCTTCCTCCTTCTCCTTGCCTTTTTCATCTTTGCAGGAGGATGTGTCGGGATCGACGATCTTTCCCGTGAGAGTTACCGGAAGGGGGTCCTCTACACAAGCAACCTTCCGAATGAAACCGTGGCGATTTTACCGATGGTGGCGAGGGGAGAAAATCGTCGTTACCTGCAACCGGCCGAAACCATTTTTTATAAAGCGCTAACCGAAATGCGCGAGCAGATGAGCTTCCTGTCTCCGAAGGACGGCCTCGAAAAAATCAAGGAGGAGGAGCTTGATGATTTTTTCCGAGTCTTTGAAAAAGAGACCTCCTTTAAAAAAGTAGCGGAGGAGCGGGATCTTTCCAAATTCAGGAAGGCGTTCGGGACCCGCTTTCTGCTTCAGACGGAACTGCAGCAGGTGGAGATCATGGAGGGGGCCACTCAGGTCCGGATTCAGGGAAGGTTGTGGGACCTTGAAATGGGCGATGTGATTTGGGAAGGGACCGGGGAGTCACGCGGGTATCTCTTCTTGTTTTTTCCCAGGGTGCCGGCCACTTTCGAAAAGGCGATAGAAGTTGCCAGCCGGGGATTAATCCGAAAACTCCCCTAGCAGAGGTTCAATGGAACGCCGTGGTTTACGTTGCCACCTCCAACCATTCCCCGGAGGTCATAATTTTCCGCTTGAGGGCCTATTTTAATGGAACGCCGTAATCTTTCGCTTGAGGGCCTATTTTATTGAATATTCCAGTAAAAGTCCACGCGGTTGTCTCTGATCCGAACACCGAGGCCCAGATCGTTATCTTAAAGGATGAACGAAACGTCGAGCTTTTTCCGATCTGGGTTGGGGTGATGGAGGGAAATGCCATCCGGTTCGCAATGGAAGGGATCGCCCCTCCCCGGCCGCTGACGCATGATTTGCTGAGAGATCTTTTGAATCATCTGGATGTTCAGATGGAAAAAGTTCTCATCAACGACATCAATAACGGGACTTATTTTGCGACGCTCTACCTGGTCAGAAATCGTTTGCTGAAACAACAAAATACCTGCCCGCCGGCCCCGGGTGAAAGTGCAGAGCCGCAGGAAACGGGAGAGATGACCCTCGATGCCCGTCCCAGCGATGCGATCGCTCTGGCCCTTCGAATGGGCATACCGATTTATGTGACGGAAGAAGTCTTGCAGAAAAAAGGGTCGGAAAAGCTGGATGCCTGGCTCGAAAAACTCAAGCCAAAAGATTTCGGGCCGTATGATGCGTAAGCGTTTTAAGTATCGGGCCGGCGCCGGAAGAAGCCATTGATTTCCGATTTTCAAACCCGTTGCGCCTGGCCCCACACCCTTTTTCTCTTGACAAATCGCTTGTAATTGGATAAAAATGAAACTCTTTTTTACTATTTGATAAGGACGAGGATGAAAACAACGGCATTTAAAGAAGCGGACATTCAGCGAAAATGGTACGTCGTTGATGCAAACGGGCAGGTACTGGGGCGGATGGCGGCGCAGGTTGCGGCGATTCTCCGCGGAAAACACAAACCGATCTTCACCCCCAATGCGGATCTGGGAGACCATGTGGTTGTGATCAACGCGGAGAAGGTGGTCCTGACGGGAGAGAAGGCGGAGAAGAAAGAATATTTTCACCATACAGGTTACATCGGTGGATTGAAGCAAACCACGGCGGCCAAGATGAAGCGGGAAAAGCCGGAACGGATGGTGACCTATGCGATTATTGGGATGTTGCCCAAGACCAAGCTCGGCAACGCAATGGCCAAAAAGTTAAAAGTCTATGCGGGAGAGCTTCACCCTCATCAAGCGCAGCAGCCGGAAGCTTTACAATTAAAAGGAACGCCGTTAAAATAGGCCCTGAAGCTAAAATTACGGCGTTCAATTAATCTTTCGCTTAAAAACCTATTTTAAAGGAAGGGTTTAACAGACGATGGCAGCGACACGGTATTTTTCAGTCGGTAAAAGGAAGAACGCAACAGCCCGTGTCTGGCTGGAGCCGGGAGAGGGTAAAATTGTCGTCAATGGTAAACCTTCCGACGAATATTTTCCGCGTCAGGCATGGAAATTTTTACTGCTTCAACCCTTTCAGGTGACCGAAACGGTTGGAAAATATAATGCCGTTGCAAACGTCTACGGCGGTGGGCTGACCGGTCAGGCGGGGGCGCTGCGGCATGGTATCTCGAAGGCGCTGCTTGAAGTTTCCCCTCAAATGCGGGTCAGCTTAAAGAAGGAAGGGCTGCTGACCCGTGACTCGAGGGTCAAAGAGCGAAAGAAATATGGACAGAAGGGAGCCCGCAAACGGTTCCAGTATTCCAAGCGGTAATACCTCTTTCAACCGGCATGATCGGGAAGGTCGAAAGACCTTCCTTTTTTTTTATTTTTAAGGCTGGGGTGAAGGAGCGCCGTAATCTTACGCGCCAGGGCCTATTTTAAATGAATCATCACAGGGATGGCGGTTTATATCGTTTTGGATGAACGGAAGCATCGATTAAAATAACCTCTTAAGCGAAAGATTACGGCGCTCATTTTGAGAAGGATCACGCAACCATGAAGGTGGCGATTGCCGGCGCAACAGGGTATACAGGGGGTGAGCTTCTTCGACTCTTGTCCCAGCATCCGAATATAGAAGTGGTTAGCGTCACGTCGGAGCAGTCCGCCGGCGAGCCGCTGGCGCGGCGGCTCCCGTTCCTGAGGGGAGTCCATGACCTGACGCTTGAAGCGTTTGATCCTGAAACGCTGGCGGAGAAAGCCGACCTGATTTTCGTCGCCCTCTCCCATACTCAGGCGATGGCGCCGGTTCGCAAGTGGGTCGAGGCCGGAAAGAGGGTGATCGATCTCTCGGCCGATTACCGCCTCCGTTCTCCGGCCCTTTATGAAAAATGGTATGGCGCTCCCCACCGGGAACCCGAGTTGCTTAAAAGCGCCGTTTACGGGCTGACGGAGATCTACCGGAAGAAGATCGCCCACGCCCGGCTCATTGCCAATCCCGGCTGCTACCCGACCAGCGCGCTCCTTCCGATCTACCCCTTTTTAAAAGAAGGGGTGATCGATTCGACGCGTGAGGTAATCATTGATGCGAAGTCGGGGGTCTCCGGGGCGGGGCGGACGCCGACCGCCAAAACCCACTTTGCCGAAGTGAATGAAGGGATGACCGCTTATAACGTCGGCGTTCATCGGCATCTTCCCGAGATTGAGCAGGAGATTGCCAGGGGCGCCGGGAAAAAAATAAAAGCGATCTTTACCCCCTATCTTCTTCCGGTCAATCGGGGAATTCTGACAACGATCTATCTTCCCCTGAACCGCGTCCTTTCGCAAAAAAAGCTGGAATCGATTCTTGATTTCTATCAGGGGGAACCGTTCATCCGGAAGGTCGACGGCGCTCCGAATCTGGCCTATGTAAGAGGCTCTAATTTTTGCGACATCGGGGTTTTTGCCGCTTCCTCCGGGCGGACCGCCATCCTTATTTCGGCGATCGATAACCTGGTTAAAGGGGCCGCCGGCCAGGCGATCCAAAATATGAATGTCATGATGGGATGGGACGAACGGCTCGGCCTTTCAGCCCCGGGATTTTTTCCCTGAAAAGAAGGAACGCCGTAATTTTTCGCTTAGAACTTATTTTAAAGGAACGCCGTGGTTTTTGTTCCCACCTCCAAGTGGAGCGCCGTGATCTTGCGCGCCAGGACCTATTTCAACCACTTCCCGGAGGTCGTAACTTTGCGCGTTAGGGCTTATTTTAACCACTCCCGGAGGTCGCCGAGTAGGTCGGCCCTCGATAGATGGCCTTGATAATCTTTCGCTTTAGAACTTATTTTAATCGGAGAGAACCATGCGGGAAATTAAAGGAGGAATCACGGCGGTCGAGGGTTTTTCCGCCGCCGGCATCTCTGCCGGAATTAAGAAGAACGGCCGGCCCGATCTGGCGCTGATTTTTTCCGAGACCCCCTGTGTGGCCGCCGGCGTCTTCACGAAAAATAAATTCCCTGCGCCTCCGCTCATTCTTGATCGATCTCATCTTCGGAGACATCAGGGACAGGCGATTGTCGCCAACAGTGGAAGTGCCAACGCATTCACCGGCGACCGGGGATACCAGGATGCCGAAGCGATGGCGGAGGTGACGGCGGAGTGCCTTGGGATCTCGAAAAATCTGGTTTATGTGGCCTCCACCGGCGTGATCGGCGAATTTCTTCCGATCGATAAGATCAAGGAGTCGATTCCGGTTCTGGCCGCGCAGCGGTCGAGAGAAGGGGGCCGGGCCGCTGCCGAGGCGATCATGACGACCGATACCTTTCCGAAAGAGGCCGCTTTCGAAGGAGCCGTGGCGAAGGGGGAGGTCAGGGTCGGGGGAATCGCCAAAGGATCCGGAATGATCCACCCGAATATGGCGACGATGCTTGCTTTTCTGGCCACCGATGCGGCGATTGCGCCGCGGCTCCTCCAGGAAGGGCTTCGAGAGGCCGTCGATCAGTCGTTCAACCGGATTACGGTCGACGGGGAGACCAGCACCAACGACATGGTCCTCTGTTTTGCAAGTGGACGGCGTGGCCGTCCGATTCAAACAAAGGGAAAGGCCTATCAGGAGTTCGTTGCCCTTCTGGAAGCCGCCACCCTTTCACTTGCCAAAATGATTGTAAAAGACGGCGAAGGGGCGACGAAGTTGATTCAAATCAAGGTCACCGGCGCGCCCGATCATCGGTCAGCCCATCGAATTGCCGAAAGTATCGCCCGTTCGAGCCTGGTGAAGACGGCCTTTTTCGGGGAAGATGCCAATTGGGGGAGGATTGTTGCAGCCGTTGGAAATGCGGGGGTACCGGTTGATCCAAACAAGGTCGATCTGGCTTTTGGCCCCATTCCCCTCCTGTTAAAGGGAATCTACCAGGGGAAGGCGTTGGAGTCGGAGGCGACCGCACTCCTTAAAAAGCCGGAGATCGAGGTCAACCTGGAGCTCCATTCGGGCAAGGGGAGGGCGGTCGTCTGGACGTCGGATTTGAGTCTCGATTATATAAAGATCAATGCCTCTTATCGAAGTTAGCCACAGGAGGGGAAGAAAACCGAGGGGCGGGTTGCCGGCCGCCGCTTAAGCGACCTTTTTTCCTATTGCAAATTGAGCTATAATTATGTTAGTTTTTAAAATCCAAAAACGGCCACCCATCAGTTGCCGCACAAAAATACACACGCCCCCGATTGGGCTAGGTCTTCCCTCTTTATCGTACATAAAAAATAAGAGACGGAGGAGGGAGTTGCCCAGCGTTCTGTTTTTTAACCTCACCTGGAAGGGGGCGGAGGTCTAAGACCAAAAGGAGAAGAGAATGTCAGTTGTTCAAATGAAAGAGTTATTGGAAGCCGGTGTCCATTTCGGGCATCAGACCAAGAGATGGAACCCCAAGATGGCAAAGTATATCTTTGGGGAGCGAAACGATATCTACATCATTGACCTTCAAAAGACGGTAAAAAAGTTTAGCAAGGCGTATGATTTTATTCGTGACCTGGCGGCCCGGGGAGAATCTCTCCTCTTCGTCGGCACAAAGAGGCAGGCGCAGGAGATCGTCGTGGAAGAGGCCAAACGGTGTAACATGTTCTACGTAAATAGCCGCTGGCTCGGCGGGATGTTGACCAACTTTTCCACGATTAAAAAAAGCATTGAAAAGCTAAAAAAACTAGAGACCTCCAAAACAGACGGCACCTACGAGCGTTTGCCGAAGAAAGAGGTCATCAAGCTTGAAAAAGAGAGGGTGCAGCTGGAGAAGAACCTTGGGGGAATCAAAGATATGCGCCGGCTCCCCTCCGCGATCTTCATCATTGATACCATCAAAGAGAAAACGGCGGTATTAGAGGCCAATCGACTGGGGATACCGGTCGTCGCCATCGTCGATACCAACTGTGATCCGGACGAAATCGATTATGTCATTCCCGGCAATGATGATGCGATCCGGGCGATCCGGCTGATTACCAGCAAGATTGCAGAGGCCGTGTTGGAGGGTCGCCGCCTTCAGGAGAAGGTCCAAGCCGAGAAACCGGCCGATGGCTCCCGGGATGCAAAACCGGCCCCTGCCCAGGCGCCTGCTGCGATGGTTCTGACCGGCGCTGAACGGCCGCAAGAGGCTCCCCATTAAGATTTTAGGACCCGTGATTAGACGCCATATCTGAACAAGCGAGCATCCGGCTTGCCGGTGCGAGTGCCAGAGGTGTTGCGGCAACGGATGACCTTAAGAGCGAGGCTTTTGGGGGACCCGTAAACGGATATGATCTACCCTGGAAGCGAGGATCAGGCTTTGCCTGTCCGAGCGCTTCGGGGCGTGGGGGCATAGGAAGGGCGCAGCAACGCGAGCACTGGACTGGCCCCCACATACAATGAGGAAGGAAGAAGCATGTCGGCTGTGGATACGATTAAAGAGTTGCGGGAGAAGACCGGAGCTGGAATCATGGATTGTAAAACCGCCCTCGCGCAATCCCAGGGAGATCTGGCGAAGGCGATTGATTTTTTACGCCAAAAGGGCTTGGCGACGGCGACCAAAAAGGCGGGACGAGAAACCCGCGAAGGGGTCGTCGGTTCTTATATCCATTCCGGAGGCAGGATCGGGGTTCTGGTGGAGGTCAATTGTGAAACCGATTTTGTTGCCCGAAACCCTGAATTCCAGGAGTTGGTAAAAGATGTAGCGATGCAGGTCGCGGGATCGACCCCGGCTCCCCGTTATGTCCGGACGGAAGATGTCCCGGCGGAAGTAATCGAAAAAGAAAAGGCCATTTATATTGCGCAGGCCCGGGAGACGAAGAAACCGGAGGCGGTTATTGAAAAGATTGCCCAGGGAAAGGTGGATAAGTTCCTTCAGGAAGTCTGCCTGCTTGAGCAGCCCTTCATTAAAGATCCTCAAGTCAAGATAAAGGATCTGATTGCACAGAAGATCTCCAAAATCGGTGAGAACATCCAGGTCCGCCGCTTCACTCGCTATCAGTTGGGAGAGACGGACGCCTGATCGATATCGGGGCCGCTTTGCGGCCTCTCTTTTTTTGTCCATTCCTGAGGCTTTTCTCGGGGAACATCGCTCATTTTAAAATAAGTCCTAGCGCGAAAGATTAATTGAACGCCGCCGGGTAGGTCGGCCCTGGAAGCATGGCCGTGATAAATTTAGCTTCAGGAGACCTATTTTAACGGCGCTCCGATTTGATTCTCTCGCACGACCAAGCATCGCTTATGTCTATGTCGCTTTCAAAGTATCAGAGGGTTCTCTTCAAGGTCAGCGGCGAAGTGCTGGCAGGAGATCAAGGCTTCGGGATTGATCCGAAGATGCTTGATATCATCGCAGAGCAGATTAAAGAGATCGTCTCGATGGGGGTCGAGACGGCGGTGGTCATCGGCGGTGGGAATATCTTCCGGGGGATTGCCGGAAGCGCCGCCGGAATGGAGCGGACCTCCGCCGACTATATGGGGATGCTGGCGACGGTCCTCAACGCCCTGGCCCTCCAGAATATTCTTGAAAAAAAAGGGGTTTATACCCGGGTCCAGTCTGCCATCGAGATGAAAGAGCTGGCGGAGGGATATATCCGCCGAAAGGCGATTCGCCACCTGGAGAAGAAGAGGGTCGTTATTTTTGCAGCGGGAACCGGAAACCCTTATTTTTCCACCGACACGGCGGCGGTCTTACGGGCCATGGAGATCGGAGCGGAAGTCATCCTGAAGGGAACCAAGGTCGACGGCGTTTTCGACAGAGACCCGATGAAAGATCCGTCGGCCCGGAAATTTTCGGAGTTGACTTTTTTTGAAGTGATCGAAAAGGGATTAAAGATCATGGATTCAACGGCGGTGACCCTCTGCATGGACAACAACCTTCCGCTCATCGTCTTCAACGTCAAAGAAAAAGAAAATATCAGAAAAATACTGGTGGGAGAGCGGGTCGGAACCCTGATCAGCAAATCCAGATAGGTTTAAAAACATGGCAGCAGACGTAAAAAAGCGAATGATGGAAAAAATGGATGTCTCGATTGAGCATCTGAAAAAGGAGCTTTCTGGGATTCGGACCGGCCGGGCCTCCCTTATTCTATTCGATTCGATCCAGGTGAATTACTATGGATCCCAGACGCCGCTCAAGCAGATCGCAACCCTTTCCATCCCGGAAAGCAGAACGGTCACGATACAGCCTTGGGATGTTTCTCAGATTCAGGAAATTGAAAAGGCGATCCTTTCTTCGGGCCTGGGCCTCAACCCCTCTAACGACGGAAAGATCATCCGGATCGGAATTCCTCCTTTAACGGAAGAGCGCCGGAAGGACCTGGTGAAGCTGGTCAAAAGGATGGGTGAAGAATGTAAGGTGGCGATCCGCAATCTACGCCGGGATAGCAATGATGAGCTGAAAGCCCTGCAAAAAGAGGGAACCCTTTCCGAAGATGGTTTACGAAAAAGCCAGGATGAAGTTCAAAAAGTAACGGACCAGACGATTGGAAAAGTAGAGGAGATTCTTAAAAAGAAAGAAGTCGAAATTTTAGAAGTATGAGGTATAAATGAAGTTCTCGAAATGGTCTTGTTTTAGATGGGATGCTCCATAACCGATAGATGACCTGTTGATAAGGAGGTTCGATGTTCCCCTGGGTAGCGCTCTTTTTAAAACGATCTTTGGCGGGGTACTTGATTATTGCGAGTTTTGTATTCGGTTTTCTTTCCGTTTTTCCGGCCGAAGGCCGGGCGATGTTTCTCCCTTCCAACCTGACCGCCTCGGAGCGTCAGGAAGATTTAGTAAAGATGCAACCGATGCTGGAATCCAAGATCATTCGCCAACGGCTGACCGATCTCGGCTTGAACCCGCAGGAGATTTCTTCCAGGCTGGCCCGGCTTTCCGATCAGGAAATCCACGACGTCGCCAGTAAGATCGATACGCTCCAGGCCGGCGGCGACGTGCTCGGAACGGTTGTGGTGCTTTTGGTCATCGCGATCTTGGTGGTCGTTTTACTCCAGGTGACCGGACACAAGGTCATTGTCACAAAATAGAGCGAGGCGACCTTCCGTTTACTCGAAAGGCTTCCGCGCCGGTTACCCCGGTGGGTGGCCGATGAGGAGGTTGCGATGATTTTTTTGCGGCGGATTCTTTTCATCCCTCTTTTGCTTCTCATCGCCTGCGCGCCGACTGCTTTTGTCGCCCCGGCGGAGACCGCAGAAATGCTTTCCGCCCGGATGGAGCGGGGGCTGCTCTTGCTCGATGTCCCTTTTTTCCCGCAGCCGGAGGGGTTATGCGGTCCGGCCTCTTTGGCTTCGGTGCTCCATTTTTGGAAGAGAACGACCTCGGTCGAAGAGATCAAGCAGGCGATCTATCTCCCCCAGCTAAACGGCGCCCTTGGAATCGATTTAACACTTTTTGCCAGGAGGGAAGGATTCCTTGCCGATTTTTTTACCGGCAACCTCACCGATCTCCGGGATCGCCTGGCGGCGGGAATCCCACCGATTGTCTTTTTAAACTTGGGAAATCGTTTTTTCCCGGTCGGCCACTTTATCGTCGTCACCGGGATTGATGAGGAAAGAGAGGAGGTCATCGCCCATTCCGGATCGGAAGCGAACAAGCCGATTCCGTATCAGACGTTTCTGGCTGCATGGAAGAAGACCGACTATTGGACGCTCCGGGTTGTTCCGCCCCATGACAGCTGATCTTATCAAAGGGGGGAGGCTCATCCTCTTCTTTTCGCTCCTTCTCGGATTAACCGGCTGCGGAACGGTCCCGAAAATCATCTTCCTTAAAGATCCTCTTTCCAGCGAGGAGCACGTTCGGTTGGGTCTTTCATATGAGGGGCAAGGTCAATGGGATCTGGCCCTGTTGGAATATGAGGCGGCTCTTAAAAAAGGGGGATCGCCTTCGGTGATTTACGGTTACCGGGGGAATGTTTATTTTTCAAAAAAAGATTACCCTTCCGCGAAAGATGCTTATCAAAAGTCCCTTTCAGAAAACCCGCAGAACGGCCCGGTTTTAAACAATCTGGCCTTTGTCTACTTGGTCCAAAAGAAAAATCTGAAAGAAGCCGAAAGGCTCATTCGGAGCGCGATCGAAATCGATCCTTCCAGAAAAGCTTATTACCTCGACACCTTAGGAACCGTCTTTCTCGAACGAGACGAACCCGACCTGGCCCTTTCCGCATATCGGGAAGCGGAGGCGATCGCCCCCGGCGATCTCGCCTTTCTCAGGCATCTGGAGACCCGTCAAAAACGGGTTCTCGATCTGATGGAAAAGACGCCGTCGGGTGAAGGTGATTCGAGCCTGGGGGAGGAGACCGATGGTTTCTAAACTGCGGTCGGCCAGCATTGCAGAGATCAATCTGTCCGCCCTGGGTGAAAACCTGCGTCAGGTGAAAAAGCGGGTCGGGAAAAAAGAAATTCTCGCGGTCGTAAAAGCAAACGCTTATGGCCATGGCGCGGTCGAGATTGCGCGGTTCCTCGAAGGAAAGGGGGCCGGAACACCCGGAGGGGTCGCCATGTTTGCGGTGGCTTTCCTGGAAGAGGGCCTGGCGCTGCGGAAGGCCGGAATCGGCCTCCCTATCCTGCTGATGACCGGCTGCCCGATCGAGCAGATCCCTGAGATCGTCCGGTATCGCCTGACCCCCCTTCTTTTCGATCTGGGGTCGCTCTTGGCGCTGGGAAGGTACGCAAAGAAAGCGGGGAAGAAGGTCGGTGTGCATATTAAGCTGGATACCGGTATGGGACGGCTGGGCCTTCCCCCAGGCGAAGCGCTCGCTTTCATTCAAAAGGCGATCGATGAGAAAGGGATTCGGATCGAAGGGATCCTGACCCATTTTGCCGACGCCGATTTAAAAGACCTCTCCTTTGCGCGCGCCCAATTGGAGAAATTAAAAGCGGTTTGGACCGCGCTCAAGGCGGAAGGGATCAAAATACCCTATTGCCATCTTGCCAACAGCGCTGCTATTATGCACTTCAGCCCGGCCCATTTTAACCTTGTCCGGCCGGGGCTGATGCTTTACGGGTATTCTCCCCTGGAGGGGGAGACGGCCATCCCGCTTCAGCCGGTCATGCAGGTCAGAACGCGGGTGATCGCCCTGAGAAAGGTCCCCGCCGGGACCGCCATCAGCTACGGGCGAACTTTTATGACCAGAAAAGAGAGCCGGATTGCCACGTTGTCGATCGGGTATGCCGACGGGTACCCTCGCCTTCTTTCGAACCGGGGAACGATGATTGCCAAAGGACAGCGCGTGCCGGTGGTCGGGCGCGTCTGCATGGACATGACCATGATCGACGTGACGGAGGTTCCCACTCTGGCGGTCGGTGATTGGGTCACCGTCATCGGCGCCGAAGGGAAAGAGGCGGTCTGGGCCGATGAAGTGGCCCGCGGCGCCGAAACGATTCCGTATGAAATTCTTTGCGGGATGGGTGATCGCATTCCCCGCGCCTATAACAACGATCAGGGATAACCGGCTTCGCCATGCGATGGATTGATCGGTTCGGAAATAAAATCATCTGTTTTCTCGCCGAAATGGGAGGGGTGTTTCTCCTCTTGTTCAATGCCGTCGTCTGGATTTTCCGCCCCCCTTTTCGCTTTCGGCACATCGTTAAACAGATGGAATCGGTCGGGGTCGGCTCGATTCCGGTGGTGCTCATCACCGCCAGTTTTACCGGGATGGTGTTGGCGCTTCAAAGTTACACCGGGTTCAAGCGGTTTAACGCCGAGGGCCTGGTCGGAACGGTGGTGGCCCTCTCCATGACGCGGGAGCTCGGTCCCGTGCTGACCGGCTTGATCGTGGCGGGGCGGGCCGGCGCCGCCATGGCGGCCGAGCTGGGAACGATGAAGGTCACGGAGCAGGTCGATGCGCTCGCGGCGATGGCGGTCAATCCGGTGAAGTATCTGGTGACGCCTCGGCTGGTGGCCGGGATGTTCATGCTTCCCCTTCTGACGGTCTTTTCGGATTTTATCGGTATTGCCGGCGGGTATTTGATCTCCATTAATTTGTTGGAAGCCAATCCCGGCGTCTATATCCGCCGCACGACGCAATACCTGCAGCCTGAGGACATTTGGGGGGGAATCCTGAAGTCCGCCGTTTTCGGGGTGGTGATTGCGATCGTCAGCTGTTATAAGGGCTTTCAGGCGGAAGGGGGCGCCGAAGGGGTCGGCCGGGCGACCACCGGAGCCGTGGTGGTTTCGGAGATGCTCATTCTGATTTCCAACTATTTCCTGACGGCATTTCTTACTTAGAAGTCGGGTATACGGATAAAATAGGTTCTTAAGCGAAAGATTATGACCTCCGGTGAATGGTTGGAGGTGGCAACGTAAACCACGGCGTTCCGATGATCGAATTGATCGAAGTGAGAAAGAGTTTCGGAGAGAACCATGTCTTGCGCGGCGTCAATCTGAAGATTGAGTCGGGCGAGAGCATGGTGGTGATCGGCGGAAGCGGCACCGGCAAGAGCGTCATTTTAAAACATATTATCGGATTGATCCGGCCCGGCTCCGGTAAGATCATCATCGACGGCAACAATATTCCCGAGCTGTCGGAACGGGAGCTGAATGAATTTCGAAAGCGGTTCGGGATGCTTTTTCAGGGGTCGGCGCTGTTCGACTCCCTTTCGGTCTGGGAAAATGTCGGGTTCGGTTTGAAAGAGCATCGGAATCTTCCGGAAGCTGAAATCCGCGAGATTGCGCGAGAGAAGCTGGCGATGGTGGGGCTGAAAGGAATTGAAGATCGGATGCCGGCCGATCTGTCGGGCGGAATGAAAAAACGGGTCGGTCTGGCGCGCGCGATCGCCATGGATCCGCAGATCATCCTTTATGACGAGCCGACCACCGGGCTTGATCCGATCATGTCGGACGTCATCAATAACCTGATCCAGGAAATGAATCAACAGCTGTCGGTCACCTCCGTAACCATCACCCACGACATGAAGAGCGCCTATAAAATTGCCGACAAAATTGCAATGCTCTACCAGGGGAAAATATTAGAGGTCGGAACGCCGGATGAAATCCGGGAAAGCCAGAATCCGGTGGTCCAGCAATTTATCAACGGGAGCGCAGTCGGCCCGATCAGCGTCGGATGACGCCTACCCGATGGAATGAGCCGGGGGACCTGTCAACAGACCTTATCTACAAGAAGCGAGCAGCTGGCTTGGCCAGTGCGAGCGCTCGGGGTGTGGGGGTATAGGAGAGGCGCAGCAACGCGAGCATCGGACTGGCCCCCACATATAATAGAAAAGCATAAGGAGATCTTTTGAAGGGATTGACGACGGAAGCCAAGGTGGGAAGCGCGGTATTGCTCGGGCTGGTCATTCTCGCTTACATGACCATTAAGGTCGGCGGATTCTCTTTTTTCCAGGAGAATGGATATCGTCTTTACGTTGTTTTCAATACTGCGTCGGGCCTGGATAAAAAGGCACCGGTGCAGATCTCCGGGGTTGAAATCGGAAGAGTGGAGGAGATTCAGCTGGCGGACGAAGGGGCCAAGATCACATTAAAAATTCAATCCGGCGTCAAAATCAAAAAGGGAGGGTATGCCGCCGTGCGGTCAAGCGGCCTCTTGGGAGACCGGTTCGTTGAAATCGTTCCCGGAAAAGAGAGCATTTTCATGAAAGATGGCGATGTGTTGCCGGCGCAGCAAGGGGCGCCCGACATGGAAAACTTGATGAACCAGTTCTCCAACATCGCCGAAGATGTGAAAGTCATTACCTCTTCGCTTCGCGAGGTGCTCGGAAGTCAGGAGGGGAAAGAGTCGCTGAAGGATATTCTCTCGAACGTCCGGTCGCTCACGAAGGGAGTCAATGAGTTCGTCCAGAAAAACCGCGATTCGCTCGACCGCTCCGTCGAAAATTTCGAGGCCTTCTCCGACTCGCTGAAAAAGAACGGGAACGAGCTGGTGGCCAGTCTCAACAACATGGCGAAAAAGATAGAGCGGGGTGAAGGGACCGTCGGGAAGCTGATCAACGATGAGGAGGCCTACAATAAGCTTAACGCCTCCCTCGACGACCTCGGTAAATCCCTCAAGAGCGTGGAAGCGATCACCCAGAAAGTGGAGCGGGGCGAGGGGACGATCGGGAAACTCTTTACGGATGACAGGGCGTATGACAACCTCAATACGGCGCTGGAGGGGCTGGGAAGTGCCGTCGGCCGCATTGAGCGCTTTAAGACCTTCGTCGGTTTCCGGAACGAATATCAACTTCAGGAAAGCCAGAACAAAGGTTATTTTACCATCCAGCTTCAACCCCGGACCGACAAATATTATCTTCTGGAAGTCGTGGATGACCCCCGCGGGATCGTCACCGAAAAAACCCGCGTCATCACCACCGACGGCGTTCCAAGCACGGTGACGCAGCTGGAGACGCGGCGCCGATTGAAGCTCTCGGCGCAGTTCGGGAAAAGGGTTTCTAATTTGGGCCTCCGCATCGGTCTGGTCGAGAATACCTTCGGCCTGGGCGCCGATTATTATTTGCTTAACGACCAGCTGAGGGCCAGCATCAATGCGTGGGATTTCAACAGCGACGATCCGGCCTCGGAACGGGTTCATATGAAGGTCAGCGCGGCCTATACCCTTTTCAGCTATGTCAATCTGGAGGCCGGGTATGACCAGGTCCTCAATCCCAGGCTGAATACCTTCTTTATCGGGGCGGGACTCCGTTTTGAAGACGACGACTTCAAATACCTGATGGGCGGTCTCGCCGGGTTCGCAAAATAAGGCTGTTTTTCCGGGGGCGGATCTCCTGCCCTCGCGTCCGCTTGGCGTCTGTCGGAATCCGATCACACGCGGCCGCGGCCAACACGACCTACGTCGACAATTTTTCGGTCAGTTTCCCCTGAGTCGAAACCGGGGTGAGAGCGCCTTGGCAGACCCCTTAGGTTTTAAAAAGATCAGCGTATTGCATGATGGGTTGGCACAAAGCGCAGCGCGGCCTCCTTCTATGGTCGAAGGAGGCCGCGCTGTGTCGCCAGAGGATGTTCCTTAAGGAGCCGTTGCCTTGAGGTTGTCGAGGTAGGTCGCCGCCGCGGCGGAGGCATAGGTCCGGATGCCGGCATAGTTGCCGGCCGCCAGGCTGCTGTCGCTCAGGCTGATCGCCGCCGTGTTTTCGCCGTTGTAAAAGACGCTCAGCGACGTTCCCTGTGCCACCAGGCGAATTCGATAAAATGTATTGAAGCTCATCGTCCGGCTGGCCACCGCCAGGCGGGTATAAATGCCGTTGACTTTCTTAAAGAGCGCGATGCTCCCGAGGCCGGGATCGACCAGCGCATAATAAAAATTGTTTGCGTTCGACCAGCGAGCGGTCACGCCGCAGGAATTTCCGCTCACGGTTACTCTGCAATCGACCGAGACATCCTGGTTCGCCCCGATTGACGGCATCCACTGCGCCTCCTGCGCGGCGGTATCGCTGTTTCTGAGCTGGTTGCCGCTGATTTCGAAATTGAGCAGATATTCATTCCAGTTGTTCCCCAGACTGGTGCTGTCGGCCCGATCGAACGATTCGATCGACGAGCCGCCCAATGAGATCGTGTTGAAGCGGTCGAGCCCCGTCGCGCCGGCGGCCGCGGCGTAGGAGCGGATGCCGGCGTAGTTCCCCGCAGGCAGCGACGCGTCGCTGACCGTGATGGCAGGAGTGCTCTCTCCGGCGAAATATCCGGTGAGAACGCTCCCGTTGACCACCAGACGAAGCCGGTAGAGCGTGTTGTACGCCATCGTCCGGTTCGCCGTCGTCAGAGTTGTATAAATACCGTTGACCTTCTTGATTAAAGCCACGTTCCCCAAGCCGGGATCTAGCCGCAGGTAGTAGAAGTTGCCGCCGCTCGACCACCGGGCCATCACCCCGCAGGAATTTCCGGCGGCGGCCACCTTACAGTCGGCCGAGATATCTTGATTCGGCCCAAGTGACAGGGTCCATTGCGCTTCCTGGCTTGCGGTATCAAGGTTCGCCACCTGGTTGCCGCCGATCCCGAAGTCGGCCAGGTACTCGTTCCAATTGGGTCCGAGATTGGTCGAGTCGGCCCGGTCAAACGATTCGCTGACCGGCGTCGTCGTGACTGCCGTGACCGTCAGCGCGAACGTTCCCTGCCGAACCAACGCGCCGGAAGCGCCACTGATCGTCACAGAATACGTTCCTGTCGGCGTGGCGCCCTGGGTCGTGACCGTTAATGACGACGTACTGTTTCCGTTGGCCGGAGGAGTCACCGAGGTCGGATTCAGCGCGCAGGTCACGGTTGGATTCGGGGTGGAACAGGTGAGCCCCACCGCTGAATTAAATTGATTCAGCGAGGAGACCGTCACCGATGAGGCCGCGCTGTTTCCGGCCGTCACCGTCGCCGCTGTTGGAGAGACGGTCAGTCTGAAATCGGGCGGAAGCGCCACGGTCAACGCCACGGTGGTTTGGCGGACCAGCGAACCGGAGGTTCCTTGGACCGTCACGGTATATCCTCCCGCCGGGGCCGCGCTTTGTGTCGCGATACTTAACGTCGATGTCCCGTTTCCGTTCATCGGAGGAGTCACCGACACGGGGCTTAGCGCGCAGGTCACGATCGGATGGGAGGTGGCGCAGGTGAGGCCGACGGCCGAGTTAAACTGATTTAAAGAAGAAACCGTGACCGGTGAGGTTGCGCTGTTTCCTGCGACCACCGCGGCCGATAGCGGAGCGGCGGCCAATTTGAAATCGGGGGGAAGGAGGACGGTCAGCGCCAGGTCGGCTTGATGAACCTGCGCGCCCGAGGTTCCCTGAACCGTGATCGTGTAGTTTCCTGCCGGCGCGGCGCCGAGCGTCGTGATCGACAGCGTTGCGGAACCCGTTCCGTTAGCGGGCGGCGTGACCGAATTCGGATTCAGGGCGCAGGTGACCGCCGGATTGGCGGTGGCGCAACTGAGCGCCACGCTCTCATTAAACTCGTCTCTGGAAACAATCGAGACGGACGTGGTCATTCCGTTTCCGGTCACCACCGTCGCCGAGGAGAGGGAGAGGTTCACTTCAAAATCAGGCTGGGAGGAGAGCGCCTTGGCCAACTCTTCACGCGCGCGCAGAAGCCCGGTGACGGAACCGGCGGAGCCGGGCGCTTTGTTCCAGACGTAGGTGATGAATTTATCGGCCCCGTCTCTCGGATCCTGCGCCGTCAGATACGGATCCAGGATCGACGTTTTAATCCAGGCCTTTCCATCCGTCCCCTCTTTATTTTTCTTTGCCTCCGCCTGAACCAGATATTCGTAATCTTCAATTCCTTCCCGGAGCATTTTCATCCGAATGCTGGCGATCGGAATGTGGGTGGTTCCGCCGATCTTATCGGGGCGTCCAGGATAAAAATAGGTCCCGTCCCCATTGCCGCTGAAGTAAAAAATGTTCTTCCAGGGATCGTTGGTCGCAAACTGATAGGCATAGACCGTCTCAAAGTAGAGCTCGGTCGAAGGGCCCGGGGTGCGGTAGTCGATCTGGTATTTGTAGGTCAGCCATTCGAACATCCTGCTGTAGATCGGCTGAAGGTCGGCCATCGGCGCCACGAAACCGGTCTCCGAGCCGCTGCAGCCGTGGTTTCCGCAGGCATGATACCACCAGAGCTCTTTGCCGGTGGTGATGATCGAATCATAGCTGCCGCGCAGGTTGGTATTGAATGGGAAACCCGCGTCGGGCTTGCCATCGATGTGCTTATTCGGGACGGTCCAGATATCGAGATAGCGGGTATAATCGGGAACCTTCAAATAGTGGGTAAAGCAATCTTCGGTCGCCTGGCGGCTGGTCGTCACCAGGATCGGAATATCGATTCCGTTGTCTTTAAAGAATTTTGATTTGTTGTAGACGTCGCGCCAGGCGGTGGAGGCGGTTCCGCTGTAGTTCTGGTCGCAGCGCCGGACGCCGTTGACGGAAGGATAGGGGGGCTCGTCCCAAAGATAATAAAAAAGGCGGTCCTTCCATCCCATGTCGGCATAGTGCTGGAGATAGTTTTTGTAAAAGGCGACGCTCTGGACGGCGGCCGTGCTCAATGACGTGCCATCCCGCATCCGGGCGCGGGTGATCTGGGCGCCGGGGAGTTTTCCGTTCGGAAGAAGATTCGGATTGCCTCCGGTCAAAAACTCCGGATAGCGCTGATTGCAGGTGGTGGAGATCGCCGGGAGCGACCAGTTGATTTTCCCGGCGCTGTCCGGGACCACCCTCGGCCAGGTCACATTTTCATTTGAGACGCGATGGAGGAGCATCTCCTTCGTGTAGAGACAGATCAACTCCCAGTACTGGGCGTCGCTGATCGACTTGGTCCCATAGTGCCCCATCGCCGCTTCTCCGATCCCGACCGCATAAGCCGTTTTGAGAGAAGGGGTCGAGGGGAGATCAAAATCCCGGACGGTGAGTTGGATCGGGATCTTTGCCGCCACAACGCCGCCGACGGTCACCTCTACTGATCCGGCATAGGTTCAGATCGGA